>Ga0310696_10005464_pt1 | contig 15331 bp, 13 predicted proteins | sample AusTroGonzalo_MG_4_FD_203885 | JGI IMG/M metagenome (GOLD analysis project Ga0310696, IMG submission 203885) | Bovine rumen microbial communities from tropical cattle in Woodstock, Queensland, Australia - Gonzalo_02 (v2) (version 2) | ecosystem: Host-associated > Mammals > Digestive system >...
TATACATGGTTTTACCTCCTTATTTCAGGGGTTCGATCTTTCCGATCGGTTCAGATCTCACGGCTTTGTTCCAGTATGCGTACAATTCTTCTTCGTGAATGATCAGCCACGCCCGTACCAGTTTGAGCTACTTTTCGGGAATACTCCCGGCTAACAACTCGCCGTCCAATGCGACAGATGCTTTAAATTCAGCAAACTGTACATGCACATGAGGCTTATGATGCTGTTCATCGTCGGCATACAACATTCTGATAATGATATTATAAAACCTGCACAATTCCGGCATTGTAATCACCTCAGCTCCTTAGTTTCTCTACACTTCTATTATAACCGATTTTGAGAGATAGTCAACAGGTAAACAAATTGGATTTAAAACACCAAAAAGACGGAGCGGTTAGCTCCGCCTTGATCATTATCAATTAGTTATATAATATAATAACAGAAATAGTAAGGCAAGGAATGTCTTTTACATAGCACATAAGTAATGACAGTTTTTATTCTATCTGCATTTCAAAGAGACTGTCCAGCTCTTTGTAATAGCTTTTGTCAATCTCATATATTGGTCGAGAAGAACGAGCGCTGAAATCCTCATCTGGGGTTTCTTCGCTGGCGTCATACCAATAATAGACACCGTTTCGCCGAAGGATCTCACCTCTGAATCGTACAAAAGGAGTTCCGATAGCTTTTGCTTCAACGTAAATAGTATCGATTGATCGCTCACCGTCACCGTAGTTTTCTGTGGAGTCGCTTTTATTCAAGCTATCCAGATACCTTGAGAACTCATCCGTCAGCTCATAGCTATATGATAATGAATAATCTCCATACGGTATCTCGGCATAGTAATCATCGAATTCAGCTTTCTCATATAAATGTTTGTAATGCTCAAGTCTTGTCTCACGGCAATAATAATGATAGGGTAAATCATCATACTCTGTTTGCAAATAAATAATATCGTTATTATCACAACCGTAAACACAGCACACTTGATCTCCAAAAAACAGTTTTGTAGACAATCCTTTTCCCTCTACCTGCGCCTCGATTGCGGAATGAGAGTCAACATTGCATGTGAGTTCGGAAATCTCTAATGGCAAGTATGTTTGCTCATTCCAAACGATCCGTTGATAGTCATTACTGATAATACAGTTGGACAACCCCATCAATGACACCATATTATGTGCGATTTGCACTCCTCCGAGCACTAATGCGACAGCCAACAATACTGACAGCACAATAATGACGATGATCCTTGTTTTACTCCGTTTAGTAGTGCGAATATATTGTGTAGCAACTTTTATCTGTGATTCTTGATTAACAGGAGGCTCTTGTGTCCTTTCAGACTCTATACGCTCACCGCACAATAATTCATTCACTGTTATTCCAAAGCATTTACTCAACGCAAGTAAGGCATCAATATCGGGATAACCGCGACCGGTTTCCCATCGGGAAATCGCTTTATCGGTTACAGTCAAACGCTCGGCAAGCTGTTTTTGTGTCATATTGCTCTGCTTGCGCAACATAGCAATCAGCTTTCCGGTTTCTTTTGGACTCATCATACGCCTCCTGACGTTTAAGATATGTTATGATTATACTGGATAAGGTATTAAATGTAAACCTATGAAGCGTAGAGTGTTATAATTTTGACTGAAAACAACTAACCCTACGTGAACTATTAAAAATCCTACAACATTTTCAACAATGAACACAAGTCGAAACAACCGAACGCAAAGGCATACCCGCGAACGCAAGCCTCTTTTTTCGACTACTCACTGACCCTGTATCATTTTCGTGGTCTTGCTCCATTTGAATGACGGGGAGGTACATCAAGTACCTCCCCGTCATTCAATTTATCCGGCAAAGTCGAAGTGAAAGGATTTGAAGGCTTTTGTCAGTCAAAGCGCAGCAATAATCCGACCGTATTACGAAAAATGTCGTAATACTATTGCGTTTTGCTGAATTGGGGCATATAATATACTAGAATAGGTAGGGTCACGCGGCTTATACCGAAATTTCTGAAGGGAGGGTGAGATATGCGCAACAAACCTGTTAGCATCCATTGCGCGGCGAAACGTATACTCAGCGCACTTATAGCGTTGGCGATCATTGTCGTCATGTTGCTGTGCAGTATCATATCGGCAGCGGCTCTGGAAGACAGATATTCGTTTGACGATCTGGGAATGTCCGTAGGCATACCGAGGAATCTGTATGTCATCACGCGCGACTCATCCCCCGACGACCCTGTATTCGAAACGCTAAAGCTGGATTATGACGAGGTCATAGCCGGATTCAAATCCGCCGACGTATATCTCAGAGCTTATGACTCACAGGGACTGTACCAGATCAGCCTGACTGTGTCATCGGATGACAACAGCCGCTCGATCAACAGCTATGATGAGCTGAGCGAGGCGTCGCGCAAGACCATCCAGCAGAACCTGCTGTGTGATACATCGGTCAGCTCGGCGGTAGAAGTCAAGCACGGTGACAGGATATTCTTCGACACCTCGCGCCAGACTACTCTGGATAAGAAGAACGTATATATCAACCAGTGCAACACCATCGCCAACGGTATGCAGGTGGATATCTCACTGCAGAAGCCTAACGAGGCTATCCTGCCGGATGAGGCCACTGTGCTGACCGACATAGCGTCTTCGCTGGACTTTGTGCAGCAGCGCGGACAGGGCTCCGGGCTAAAGTTCGAGTGGTGGAGGCTGCTGCTGTGGGTGTTCATCCTGGCGGCTCTGGCGGTATCCACTTCGTTCATATACAGGAATTACAACTCGGCGCAGAAGCGCAAGCTCGAAGAGCGCAGACAGCGCAGCGCGGCTCGCAGACAGCCTGCGGATATACCTGATGATGCCGATATACCACAGGTCAGCCTCAGCTTTGACGAAGCTCTGGGTTACCAGACCGAGGAGGAGTTCAGCTCGCGTGCGTCCACCGATATGGACTCGTATGATATCAAGGTCACCGAGCGTGATCCTCACAGCGGAGTCAGCTATTTTGAGGACGAAGGCGACAGCATAGATGACGGCAGCGACTACTTTGACACCTACTTCAAGGAGCCAACCGAGCGCCGCTCGGGCATCGGCAGACTGATGAGCGTGATAGGCGCTAATATCAAGTTCGCGTTCACTCATTTGGGGTACTTCTTCAAAAATCTTTTCAGAGCGATAACACACCGTAAGGGCAGGCGATAAGGCTTGCCCTTTTTGATTAACCGTTCACCTATCATCAATCATCCATCATCTATCATCAATCATCAATCATCAATCATCAATCACCGGAAATCGCCTATTTTCTGATGCGGCAAAAAGAATTTGCAGGGAGTATGACAATTTTTTAGATAAACCCAAAAATTTTTGCAAATTCAATAAAATTTTGTCTGTATACTGTTAAAAATATGGTACGCGGCTTTCAGTTTGTTATTGAATTAACGAGCCGAAAGGCATATAATTGTTAGTGTCGGAGAGGGTCGTTCCGCCGCGCGTGACAGCGCTCACGCAGGCTGAGTGAACGCCGACAGATACATTGATAACTTTGATTACGATATCCTCGCTGCGGTCGCGGCTATATGCCGAGGGGTTATGACCGCGGATACGGATATTAGATTTAGGAGGTAAATTATGTCCAGAGTTTACAATTTCTCAGCAGGCCCTTCCATGCTGCCTGAGAGCGTACTGAAGAGAGCAGCCGATGAGATGCTCGACTATCAGGGCAGCGGTCAGAGCGTTATGGAGATGTCCCATCGTTCGAAGGTATACGGTGGTATCATCAGTGAGGCAGAGGCTCTGCTGCGCGAGGTCATGAACATTCCCGATAACTACAAGGTCCTGTTCCTGCAGGGCGGCGCTTCATCCCAGTTCGCGGCTATTCCGCTGAACCTGACTACCAAGGACGGCAAGGCTGACTATGTCATCACCGGTCAGTGGGCCAAGAAGGCTTACAAGGAAGCTGCCCGTTACTGCAACGCCAAGGCGATCGCTTCGTCAGAGGATAAGACCTTCTCTTATATCCCCAAGCTGGATAAGTCCACCTTCACACCCGACGCGGACTACTTCTATATCTGCATGAACAACACCATCTACGGCACAGTGTATCATGAGCTGCCCGATACAGGCGACGTTCCGCTGGTTGCCGATATCAGCTCCTGCATACTGAGCCGTCCCATAGACGTATCCAAGTTCGGCATCCTGTATGCCGGCGCTCAGAAGAACATGGCTCCTGCAGGCCTTACTGTAGTCATCGTGCGCGAAGACCTTATCGGTCACGCTCAGGATATCTGCCCGACCATGTTCAACTATCAGATACATGCCGATAACGGCTCTATGTTCAATACACCGCCCTGCTATACCATCTATATCGCGAAGCTTGTGCTCGAGTGGATCAAGAACGAAGTAGGCGGTCTGGAGAAGATGTATGAGCTCAACAAGAAGAAGGCCGACCTGCTGTACAGCTTCCTCGATTCTTCAGAGATGTTCAAGGGTACTGTAGTTCCCGAGGATCGCTCCCTGATGAACGTTCCGTTCGTAACAGGCGACGATGAGCTCGACGCTAAGTTCGTCAAGGCTGCCACTGACGCAGGTTTTGTGAACATCAAGGGTCACCGCTCTGTGGGCGGCATGCGCGCTTCTATCTATAACGCCATGCCTTATGAGGGCGTAGAGAAGCTCGTAGAGTTCATGAAGAAGTTTGAAGAAGAGAACAAATAATATAAGATGAATGGTGAATGATGAATGGCTGTGGGAGGACTCCGTCCTCACCTGATCCGTATTGTTCACCATTATCTGTAAAGGAGAACGCTATGTATAATATTCTTAAGCTCAACAAGATAGCTGAGATCGGCACGAGCCGTCTCGGCGAGAACTATAACTGCACAGATGCCTGTGACGCCCCCGACGGTATCCTGGTGCGCTCCGCCGTTATGCACGACATGGAGCTGCCCGAGAGCCTGCTCGCTATCGCGAGAGCCGGCGCAGGAGTCAACAACATCCCTCTGGATAAGTGCACCGAGCGCGGCATCTGCGTATTCAACACACCCGGCGCTAACGCCAACGCCGTTAAGGAGCTGGTAGTAGCCGGTCTGCTGCTCGCATCGCGTAAGATCGCTCAGGGCGTCCAGTGGAACCTCACCCTCAAGGATGATCCCAATTGCCTTAAGTCGGTAGAGAAGGGTAAGAGCCAGTTCGCAGGCCCCGAGCTCATGCACAAGACCATCGGTGTGGTAGGTCTGGGCGCTATCGGTGTTCTGGTAGCTATCGCTGCTGCCGCTATGGGTATGCATGTTGTCGGTTATGATCCCTATTTAAAAGAAGAGACCAAGAAGATGCTGAGCTTCGCTACCTTCGAGGACGACATCAATGATCTTTATAAGCAGTCCGACTATATCACATTCCACCTGCCGCTCAATGACGGCACTCGCGGCATGATAAACGACGAGGCCATCAATATGATGACCAAGTGGAAGAAGGGCGTGCGCATCCTGAACTTCTCTCGTGACGGTCTGGTAGTCAGCTCCGACATCATCGCAGGTCTCAAGGACGGCAGGATCGCGGCTTATGTCACCGACTTTGCTACACAGGATCTGCTGGGCGTAGACGGCGTTGTCGCTATCCCTCATCTGGGCGCTTCTACACCCGAGAGCGAGGATAACTGCGCTGTGATGGCCGCTGATGAGATCAAGGAGTATTTTGAGCAGGGTACCGTCAGGAACTCTGTCAACTTCCCGAACCTCAGCGCTCCCATGAGCGGTGATACTCGCTTTTGCGTATTCTACAAGAACGGCTCGGGTATCGTTGATAAGCTCGTTGAGGCTGTCGGCGACACGGTTGACGTACAGACCGCAGTGCGCGGCGACTACGCATATACCGTCATCGACACTAACTCCGCAGCAGAGGGTGCTGCTGACGCTATCTCCGCTATCGACGGCGTAGTCAGATGCAGAGTGATCGGCTGATAATTTAAACTCACCAGATTATAAAGAAGGATCGGTTCAAATGAGCCGGTCCTTTTCTGGTTAACGGTTGTGGGTTATTAACCCGTAACTAAACAAAAACGGCCGACCCGGATGAGTCAGCCGTTCTTTATTCAATTGAGCTTTTCTTTTATATACCGCAGCAGCTCGTCGCTCATCAGCGCCTCGATTGCGTCGGGGTCATCCGGCAGGGCGATTATCATCTGGCTGCGATAGCGTATCGCGTAGCCCACAGCGGAGCCTGCTGTCATGCGCCGCATATTGGACAGGCTCAGTCCGCTGTTGGAAAATGCTCTGGACAGCACCGTGGCGAGGTTGTCGTCCTCCATAGAGCGCAGTCCGCCTATGATCACCACCAGCTGACATATGCGCAGGCTGTGGGTGACCTCTTCGCCAAGCGTCGAGGGAGAGGTAGCGCCCACGATGCGGTGAGGCTCGGCGCCGACCCGTTTCAGCTCGGTTCTCAGGCGCTTTTCGCAGTATCCTGTTTTCTTCGCGATATAAAAGATAACGTCGTATTTCATAGGCTCACGATGATGGTATGGTGTTACTTCTTGTTCTTCTTAACTGCCTTATACTCGGGATAGATGGTGCAGTTCTTGTTGACAGCGTAGATGTCGAGTTTTTTGTCGTCCTCATAGCGCCAGTGGTCAAAGACGTAGTAGTAATAATCGTCCTCGTACTTAGGTACGGTCTTGGGCACCGGGATGGGACTGCCCTTGAGTACGGTGAAGGCCTCTATCTGCTTTTGATCCCAGTTGCGGTAGGTCACCAGATAGTATACCGGTCTTTCAGTAGCCGGAGGCGTGGTGGCTGACGCGGAAGGATCGGTGTTAGGCTCTGTGGGTGGCGGCTCGGTGGGGTTGGCCGCAAGGGTCGCGGTCAGATCCTCGCTGCCGTCCAGCTCGCCCTTGCCGTCATACCAGCTGACAAGTCCCTTTGCGTTAGCGGTCTTGAAGGTCAGCGGATCGGGGCGCGTGCCGCCGTTGCTCTGATAGTATACATCGGGGTACAGCGGATTTTTGTTGACAGACGCAAGGTTCACATCCACCTTATCGTCCTCGCCGGGGCGCACCTTACGGGCTACCAGCACGGTCCTGAACGAAGTGAACTCGTATGAGCAGGTGGACAGGATCAGTATCTGGTCGGTCTCGTTGACCGTTACGGGCGTGTTGAACATAGAGCGTATGCGCAGGTTGTATATGAAGTTCATATACTCGGCGTCGGAGTTGAACGAGCCTTGCATATAGTTGAAGAACTCTCCGTGCGCGTACAGTGTGGAGGTCTTGAACACGGATATGACCTTCCATTTGCTGTCTTCTTCGGGAGTGTTGAAGGTCAGCACAGAGTGCTTTTTATAATAATCCAGCTTGGGATTGAAGCCGTCGGAGTAGTTGACCAGCTCATGGAACATGGAGCCGTCGAGCATATTGTGACCGTGCAGGATGATGTCGCGGCCCTTGGTGCCTTTCTTGCAGCGATAATCCACAAAGATACTGCCGTAGTCAGAGTAGTCGCCCTTATAGGTGTGCTTAAGATAATACTGTTCATATACATCATCGGCCTTATGCCACAGCACGGGGTAGTTGATGGGGGTGCCGTCCAGCTTTATCCAGCCTACGATCTCTTTATTGGCTTTCAGCAGGGCGTTCCAGTTCTGCTCGCGCGCCGGCGTACCGTCGGCGTTGGTCTCGCCGGTGCCGTCGTCGGGAGTTTCGGCTATCTGCTGTATCTCGGCTATGGTCTCTTGGTTGCGCATGGGGGAGAGGATGGTGAAGTCTATCACGATATACAGCGCTGCGCAGAACACCGCTATGGCCGCCAGCACGATTATCTTGCGCACTTTGTCGGAGGCTGTGTCGCCCTTGTGGGGGATGAATGACATGAAGAAATTCTCTTTCTTCGGCTTTTCATCACTCGACAAATAGGTTATGCCGCCGGGGAACTCCTGCTCCTTCTCGCGCATGACCTCTTGAGCCTTAGCTACAGCCTCGCACAGCAGGATGGATGTTTTCTCCTGAGTCAGCGACGCGTAGGGGACGGCGACGAACAGTCTGCCGTCGTAAAAGAAGCAGTAGCCTCTGTAGCCGCAGCCCATGTCGCCCAGGGAAAAGACCTTGATCTTAGGGATCATGCCCTCGTGCTCGTTATCGGGATTCAGCTCGGACTCTGCCGAGGATATGAACTCATAGAACAGCTCTTTGAATGATGAAGCGTCGGAGGTGTTCAGGGCGTTGGCGAAAAGGAATATATCCGCCGAGCCTTCTTTTATCGACGTCATCACGGCTGTCGAGAGCTTTTTTGGATCGGCGCTGACTTCGGTCTTGAAGCGCACGTCGCAGCCCTGATCGCCCAGAGAGTCGACGACCTTTTGAAAATCGCGCTCCAGGGCCTCGAGGTCCTTCTTGCTCTTTCGTATCGAAAAAATCTCACAATTGTGCATAATCATGCCTCTTACTAAGTTGAATATAGGTGTATGCCGGGGCTCAATCCTCCGGTCGGATAGTCTTGACAGTGGCTGTGGCGACAGCCTCTTCGATCAGCTCGCCCAGACCCGCTTCGCGCTCGGCTATCTCTATGAAGCGCAGCGCCGGCTTGGTGCGCGGATGCTTGGGTGTGAACACGGTACAGCAGTCCTCATACGGTTCTATGGAGGTCTCGAAGGTGTCTATGCGCCGGGAGATGTTGATGATCTCCTGCTTGTCCATGCCGATCAGCGGTCTGAACACGACCTTGCCTGCCGCGGCGTCGGTACAGCCCAGAGCGGACATCGTCTGGCTGGCTACCTGCCCCAGGCTCTCGCCGGTTATCAGGGCGCCTGAGCCGGTCGACTCGGCTATACGTGTGGCTATCTGCATCATAACTCGCCTGAGCAGCACGGTGAACAGCTCCTCTGGACAGCGGTCGCGCATGGCCTCCTGCACTGCGGTCAGCTTGACGGTGTGCAGCTCTATGGAGCCGGCGTAGCGGCTGACCTGACGCAGCAGCTTTTCGACCTTTAGCCTTGCTCGCTCAGAGGTGTAGGGGGGACTCTCAAAGTGTACGGCGTTTAGCTTCAGGCCGCGCTTGGCCATCATATAGGCGGCTACGGGGGAGTCTATGCCTCCGCTGATGAGTATCGTTGCCAGTCCTGAGGTGCCCACAGGCATACCTCCCTGACCGCGTATCGTGCCGCAGCGGATATAGGCGGCGAAATCGCGAACCTCTACGGTGACGGTCACGTCGGGCTCGCGCACATCTACCTTAAGATGAGGGAACCTCTCGAGGATCTTGCCGCCCACCTGAGCGGAGATCTCGGGGGATTTATAGGGGAAGCGCTTGTCGGAGCGCTTGGATTCTACCTTGAACGTAGCGGCATCCTCCAGATACGGCGCGGCGTATACGGGAGCCTTGGACAGTATATCGTCAAAATCCTTTTCACATACGCAGGCGCGGCTGAAGGTGACTATGCCGAAAACCTCGCCGATCCTCGCGCATACCTCGTCGAGGTCTGTGCCCTCGTCACGGGGGATGACGGTTATCGTGCTCTGGGCGATCTTGATCTCAAAAGAGCCCAGAGAGCGCAGGCGATAGCGGATGTTTTTGATCAGCACATCCTCAAAGGTGCGTCGGTTGAGGCCTTTGAGCACCATTTCGCCGAGTTTTATCAGAACTATTTCTTTCATATATGGTCATCGGACGGTCATGTTTCCGCACGGCGGAGCTGTCCGATCCTCACTTTCTCTGCAGGTTTTTCGCGCCCGAGCTTATGCCCTCTGCCAGCGCGTCTATATCCTCGGCAGTGTTATACTTGCAAAAGCTGATGCGTATCGAGCTGTCGATACGGTCGTCGCTCAGTCCCATCGCCGCCAGCACATGGCTGCGCTTGCCCTTGGAACAGGCGCTGGATGACGATACATATATACCGCGCTCCTCAAGATAGTGGAGCATGGTCTCGGAGCGTATGCCCGGCACCGAAATGTTGATGATATACGGCAGAGCTTCCGGTGAGGAGTTGAACACCACGCCGTCTATGGCTCTGAGCTTCTCTATGGCATATGAGTTGAGCTCATGTATCAGGTTGAGATTCGCGGAGATATCCGCCTCTCTGACAGCCTCGCCGAACGCCGCGATCAGCGGAGCGCTCTCGGTGCCCGGTCGCTGACGGCGCTGCTGTTCGCCTCCGAATATCTGCGGCAGCGCTCTGGCCCCATGCCGGATGTACAGAGCTCCGCAGCCCTTGGGGCCGTGTATCTTATGGGCGCTGACCGTCATCAGGTCCACGCCCCATTTCTTGGGCTTGAGCGGTATTTTGCAGTATGCTTGCACCGCGTCTACATGGAAGTACGCTTCGGGGCAGCGCTTGTGCACCGCCTTGGATATGAGTTCTGTCGGCTGGATGGCTCCGGTCTCGTTGTTGACCGCCATCACGCTGACCAGTACGGTGCGGTCGGTGAGCAGTTCTGTGAGCTTATCCGGGATGATCACGCCGGTTGAGTCCACCGGCGCGTAGTGCACGTCATAGCCCAGTTCGGCCAAATGAGCCGCGCTCTCGTATACCGAGGGGTGTTCCACGGCGGATACTATCACGCGGTCGCCGCGCCGCCTGAGCGCCTGAGACGCGCCTATGACGGCCAGGTTGTTGGCCTCTGTGCCTCCGGAGGTAAAATATATCTCCTTGGAGTTTACTGCCAGCGACTGCGCGATGCTCTCACGGGCGGTCTCGAGCTCCTGCTCGGACTGCAGTCCCATCGAGTGCAGCGACGAGGGGTTGCCGTAGCACTCGGTCATCATATATCGCGCCTTGTCCGCCGCCGCGGATGACACGACTGTGGTGGCGCTGTTGTCCAGATAGTGACGGTCCATACTCATTCAACTCACTCTTGTTGCGACATACTTCTTCATAATAATACATAGTAATTATACATCTATATAGGGATAAAATCAAAAAACAGTTTTGTAACTTCAAATAAATTTTTTGTGAACTAATCGGGCGCGATCATCACAGAATATGCGTATATAGCGAGGTCTTCTGCGAATAATAACTGCGGTGATAGTATGAAAAAAGACAGATACGCCGCTATGGTGAAGCTGCGCTCAAAGAACAGTCCCGTGCTGAAGAACTGCGTCAAGGCCTTTCTGATAGGAGGCACCTTATGTTTGATTGGTCAGGCTGTGCTGGAGGGATGGCGTGCCGTGGGCGTGGGCGATGAGCTCGCCGGCACGCTGTGTTCGGTGACTATGATAGCTATAGGAGTTCTGCTGACTGCTCTGCACCTGTACGAAAAGCTCGCCAAGCACGGCGGAGCAGGCACTCTGGTGCCTATTACGGGCTTTGCCAACGCTATGTCGGCTCCGGCGATAGAGTTTAAGGCTGAGGGGTTCATCACCGGCGTGGGGGCTAAGATGTTCGTCATAGCCGGTCCGGTGCTGGTCTACGGCACCTGTGCCGCGGTAGTTTACGGCATAATATATTATCTGAGTACGCCGGCGAGATAATGTCGGTTTGAGCCGATGAAATTATAAAAAGATTATTGATTTATACCGGATAATAATGTATTATAAGGGTGACCCTTAACGGGATAATCTTTGAAAGAGGCGAAATAATGAGTCAATATTCTTCACAGTCCGGCAACACCCTGAACAATCAGCCCAAGGCTGAGAGGCGATCCATCCTGTCGTCCAACCCGATCATGCGCCGTCTGAACAAGATCGATGAGCGCACCGATACAGGCGCGGCTACCTACGGCGGCATAACCGCAAAGACGATCATCTTCCTGCTGTTTAGCTTAGCCGGTATAGTTCTGCAGCTCGTGATGACCAAGTTCCTTGCTATCGGCGAGGTGTTCGTGATCAACTACAGAGGATTTGAGACCAGTATGTACACAGGCGAGGCGGTCGCTGTTGTAGCAGTAACCGTGTTAGCTATAGTGTTCCAGCTGCTGGCGTTCTTTGTACGCGGTTCCACACCGGTCACAGGCGCGCTGTACTGCATAACTCAGGGATATGTGATCTCGTTCCTTATCTTCAAGGTCCTCAGAGGCTATGAGTATCTGGGAGCGCTGGCTCTGGCTATCACCCTGATGATCATCCTTGTCATGTCTATCCTGTACACCAAGGGCATCATCAAAGTCAACAAAAAGTTCAAGATGGTCTTGCTCACGCTGGTCATCACATCTGTCGGTATCTCTCTGCTGTCTTTTATAGCTTACTTTATCCCGTTCACCAGACCTCTGGTGGTATCCATGAGAGGCAACCTGCCGCTGACTATCGGCGTTTCGGTACTGTTCATCATCATCGCGGCTCTGTTCCTGATCAGCGATTTTGACACCATCGATCATGTCGTAAATGACGGTCTGCCCAAGAAGTATGAGTGGATGGCGGCATTCGGCCTTTCGTTCACCGTGCTGTGGCTGTATCTCAAGGTGCTCGACCTCATCATCACCATAGCCGGCAGCAAGAAGAACTAGTCCGTCCTATTGATATTGACCCGTGACAGTCTGAATATGTTCAAACTGTGAAAAGGAGAGGATATACTTGTATAATCAAGAGCCTGATTCGTATCGTGAACAAGAACAGTATTATTCACGCGAAGAACTGAGAGAAGAGAGAAGAAGACGCGCCAGACAGAAGGCTATGAGGACTAATATCATAGTCTGTTCCATAGCCGCGGCGGTTATAATCGCCATCATAGTTGTGATAATTGCGGCAGCCGGCAAGGGCTCCGGCGATCAGTCTCAGGTACAGCCGCAGGATACATATACTCAGACCGACAGCGATCCCGGCAGCGCCGACGTTGTCTCTCCGGCGACCGTAGCCGATGAGACTGCCGCTCCCCAGCCTGCAGATACCGACGACAGCGGCGGCGACAGTGACAGCGATGACAGCAACAGCGGCGAGGACGCAGATCAGCCCACCGAGGCTGACGCGGACTCTGATGCGCCTACCACCGCTCCGCAGAGCTCTTCATCCGCAGGTGAGCTGCATTATCAGGCGGACGGTCAGACATCGTATGGCTATAACTGGACATATACAGGCGGCGGCGGACTGGTGGACGTCAAGTGCAAGTACGACTATACAGAACACAAGTATGACTTCACCATCATCGGCGTAGCTCCCGGCGAGGCCGAGCTGACCCTGTATTATTACACTGCCGATGATCAGAAGGTGCCCGTCACCCTGAGCATCAGCGTGGATGATAAGCTAAATGTGACTCAGATAGGCTGATTTGAGCTGATATAAGAATAAAGATACCCCCCTGCAGCGGTTAATATGCACCGCTGCAGGGGGCTTTTTAGTGAAGAGTGAAGAGTTTGATCCTCACTTATGTTTTTAGTTGTTTGATGAGGGATATCCGAGCTGTTCGGGACTTACAGTCCAAGACCCCGGCAGAGCATCTCGGGGAAGTAGATCGCCCAGTAGCTTTCATGGTGCTTGGCTGCTTCATCGACCACGTTGTAGAGCTTATCCGAGGGATAGCCGCGGCTGAGCAGCCAGCCTGCCATCTTTTCCGCTGTGGGGTGGATCCAGCGTTCGGTGTAGTCTTTATCGTTCGCTCCGGTATACAAGTACAGATAGGGCATATCTCCTGAGAAGGCCTTTGAGTCCAGATATTCGTCCCATGCTTTTTCGGTGAAGTAGGCAAAAGCGGAGGAGAACGCACCGATATAGCTGAAGGTCTGCGGATATTCCATCCCGATGTATAATGCTTCCAGACCGCCGCAGGATGAACCCGCAAAGCCGCGGACATCGTTGACGTTATAATGGCTTTCCACATAGGGGATCAGATCGTTGACGACAAAGCCGGCAAATACGTCGCCGCGGAATTCAGGCATCTCAATACCCTGCGCTTCTACAGCCGCGACCATTTCCGGAGCTATCTCAGACAGGTTCGGGGTCAGCTCGGTCTCGCGTACGGAGCTTGAGTTGTCTATGCCGACGATAATGACGCCGTCGCCGCCGTTCTGCATGAGCGACAGCACAGTTTCGTCACACTGCCATTCTGTTCCGGCATAAGAATACATCTTGTCGAGTACGTTGTGACCGTCGGTCATATATAGAGTAGAATACTTCTTTTCAGTATCCTCGGGATCATAGCCGGGGGGAGTCCAGATATACAGCTTTTTCTTATAGCCGTCTGGATAGTCCAGCGAGACGGTCTCGATGGCGCCCTTGCCGATATCCTCATATGGATAGAAGCTCACATAGTAGTAGGAGCCGCTTTTGCCGGCGAACTTAAAACCGGTGTTTGCCTTAGTGACCGGTATCGGAGAAGTTTTCTTGGTATCGCTGTTGAATATCACGCGGTTATATTTGCTCAGGTCAACCTTGGCGGTCAGGACGGGCTTTCCGCTGATGTCAACTCCCGAGGCTGTCATTTCGACGCCCGGCCACTCGCTGAGGGCTTCGTTGGTTGTATAATCGTATATATAGGCGTAGACGACGCCCCAGTTTTTGTTATCGGTCAAGTGGATGGTTACGGTATTCTTCGCGTCGGTCTCAAGTGTTTCTCCTGCAGGAAAACGGTCGATGAGCTCCGCGACATACCTCTGGATAGCAGTTGCGTCCATGATAGTAAGATCACTGTCGCCGCGTACCTTGCTGCGGGCGATCGCGCGCTCGTCCAGCGCCTTGAGCTCCGCCAGATGCCGCTGTACAGCCGTTGCGTCGAGGATAGTCACATCACCGTCGCCGTCGGTATCTCCATAGAGCTCCGCAGCCGAACCGACAGCAGCAGTGCAGAAGATAACTGTCAGCAGCAGCGCTGCCGTCAATAGAATGGATAGTATACGCTTTTTCATATGATCGCCTGATTTCAATGATGATAGTATAATTATACAAGAGCAAGGAACCGTATGCAAGGTGGAATAATACTTTACTTAACTGTTCTCTGTTGCCCGAACGGAGATCTCACCGTATGAGAGCGTCTTTTGCACTCCGTCCTCGATGATGATCAGTCCTCCGTCGGGGCTTATGCCTATAGCGTGAGCGTGGTGTACGCCGTCGCGGTCGGAGTAGCTGATATCTTGCCCCGGTACAAAGCACAGGTCAGCGTAGCGTTCCATATAGCCGCCGTCCCCATAGTACATATCCATCAGCCGATCGGTTATTCCGGCGCAGAGCGCTTCCGGCTCGATATCGCCGACTGTGCCGGCCTTATCCGCCAGCTCATCCGGAAAGCTCGCAGTGGTGAGGTTCACGCCTATGCCTATGATGACCGCCGACGGATGGTTATCCTCATCAGTGATCAGCTCCGCCAGTATGCCGCAGACCTTGCGCGAACCTATGTAGATATCGTTGACCCATTTGATGCGAGGGGATAGGGGGCTGAGCTCATACAGAGCCTCGCACACCGCCACCGCAGCCGCGCAGGTGAGCCGCTGT
>Ga0310696_10005466_pt1 | contig 15329 bp, 10 predicted proteins | sample AusTroGonzalo_MG_4_FD_203885 | JGI IMG/M metagenome (GOLD analysis project Ga0310696, IMG submission 203885) | Bovine rumen microbial communities from tropical cattle in Woodstock, Queensland, Australia - Gonzalo_02 (v2) (version 2) | ecosystem: Host-associated > Mammals > Digestive system >...
ACCACAAGACCGCATTTACAAAATGTAAGATTCTCATAACAATAAAAAAAGGAATATGTTTGAAATATTCCTTATGGTTTTGCCAATGGCCAATGACCAATAGCCAATGTTAGTACTTAGTCAGTGATTCGAACTTGTCGAGGTTTTTGAGCGCGATGGCGGTACCGCGAGCGACAGCGCGAAGCGGGTCTTCCACCACGTGCACGGGCAGCTGCGTGATCTTGTTGATACGCTTGTCAAGGCCGCGCAGCAGCGAACCACCGCCGGCAAGGTAGATACCCGTCTTGAAAATATCGGCCGAAAGTTCGGGCGGGGTCACGTTCAGCGCCTGCATCACCGCATCCTCGATGGCGTTGATGGAGTTGTTGAGCGCGGTGGCCACCTCCTGGTAGTTGATCATGATGCTGCGGGGGATGCCGTGCACCAAGTCGCGACCATAGACTTCGTAGTCGGCGGGCGGGTTGTCGAGCTGAGTGATAGCTGCACCCACGTTAATCTTGATCTGCTCTGCTGTCGGGATACCGATGTCGAGGTTGTGCTCACGGCGCATGAACTCCTTGATGTCGGTGTTGAGCCGGTCGCCGGCCACCTGCACGGACTTCTTGGAGGCAATACAGCCGAGGGCGATGACAGCCACCTCGCTGGTACCGCCGCCGATGTCGATAATCATGTTGCCGTTGGAACCGAGCACGTCAATGCCGCTACCGATGGCCGCCGCCATAGGCTCGTAAATCAGACGCACCTCCTTGGCCCCGGCTTGCTCTGCAGACTCGCGCACAGCACGCTCCTCCACCTCCGTAATGCCCGAAGGGATACAAATCACCATCTTCATGGCCGGGGTGACAAACGTGTGTTTCGTATTGGTCATCTTGATGAACTCGCGCAACATCAGCTCCGTGGGCTGGAAGTCGGCGATGACGCCGTTGCGCAAGGGACGTACCGTGTATATCTCGCCAGAAGTCTTGCCCTCCATCATCAACGCCTTCTTGCCCACAGCCACCACCGATTTGGTACGTGAGTCGATGGCGATGATGGACGGTTCGTCAACCACAACCTTGTTATCGTGCAGAATGACGGTGTTGGCGGTGCCCAAATCTATAGCTATCTCTTTGGTAAACAGTGAAAATAAACCCATTATGTCTTCTTTTTATAAACTTGCAAAAATATAAAATTTCTTGGTTTTGTACGATTTGTGTTTTAAAAAGTTACAACACCTTTTTCCAATTTGTAGAGATGCAAAATTTTGCGTCTCTCTGTTAAAAAATGTATCTTTGCCGCCAAAACAGAGATTCTATCAAACGTGTTATTATCCAGATTATGAAAATACTGATTTTCAGCCTCTTGTATGGCTTACTGACATTGACAGGCAGTCAATGTTCGTCGCACTGGTTCAACAGACATTCTCAGGCGAACGTGCAACCCACCCCTGACACTCTCACGTTGATGTTCATCGGGGATGTGATGTCGCATATGCCGCAGGTGGAAGCCGCGCGATTGCAAGACGGCTCCTACGACTATTCACCGTGCTACCGATTTATCGCATCCTACATTGCATCGGCGGACCTCTGCATCGCCAACATGGAGGTTCCACTCGCGGGTTTACCCTACTCCGGCTATCCGCAGTTCTCCTGTCCCGATGCGATGATGTCGCAGCTGTTCGAGGCTGGCGTGGATGTTTACCTGACCTCCAACAACCACACCTGCGACAAGGGAGCCAAGGGCATCCGCCGCACCATCCATGTGATGGACAGCTTAGGCATCCCGCACGTGGGCACCTACCTTGACAGCGCGGACTTCCGGCAGCGAAATCCGCTCATCGTGGAGCGCAACGGTTTCCGCATCGCCGTGTTGAACTATACGTATGGCACAAACGGGCTTCCAACGCCCAAGCCGTGTATCGTCAATCTGTTAGATTCTGCCGCCATCGCTCGCGATGTGGCCCGCGCCCGTGAGCTGAAGGCCGACTACATCGTGGTGATGCCGCATTGGGGTATTGAGTATGCCCGCAAGCAAAACAAAGAGCAAATAGGATATGCCAACTACATGTACGAGTGCGGCGCGGATATGGTGATCGGCGGGCATCCGCATGTGGTGCAGCCCATCACGTTGGAAAACCGTAACGAATATGGGGTGGCACAACGCATTACAGCCTATTCGTTGGGCAATTTCGTCTCCAACCAGCGCAAACGCTACACCGACGGCGGCATCATCGTGAAATGCGAGATTGTGCGCGACACCAACGGCATGGTGCGCGTCACGGATTACGAATACCTGCCCTACTGGGTCTATAGAGGGGTTTGCTTCGGAAAATACCAATACTACATCCTTCCGGCCAAAGACGCGGTGGAATACAACGCCCAATACAACATCCACGGCGCAGACTCCGTGGCGTTGAACCTCTTCTACAACGACACGAAAGCCCTGATTGACAACGTGCCGGAAGCCATATATGTAGCGGGTAGAACCTTTGGCCCTTGGGACAAAGCTGAAGAATAGAAGTCAAATCAGAATCCTGTCCAGAAGGTTTCCCAGATCTTGTGCTCCATCTCCTGCCAGGTCTGGCGGGTGGCGCCGGCGAAGTCCGCACTGTATTGGTTGAGCAGCTTCTGGGCCTCCTCTTTCTTGCCGTCGTTCAGCAGACTGACGGCCTTCTTTTCCAATGCGGGCAGTTCCTCAAAGGCTTTGTCCTCGTAACGCATAATGTTGGTCATCATCATGTCTTTGGTGCGGCCCCAGCGAACCTGCGCTAACTTATTGGCCTTGCGGTAGTGCCACAATACAGCGTTCTCATTGTAGCGGAAATGACCGCAAACCTCAAATCCAGCGGGCATTTTGGTGGCGCCGGCGTAGATCGGAATGCGCGGACTTTGACCGGGATTCTCCACAGAGAACCAGCACAAACCGCCCACCTCATCGGGCAGCCAGTCGCGACACTGCATGATGAACGAATAGGAGCACCAAGACATCGCCACACCGCGGTAGAAGGTCACGGTGCCGGGTTTCAGGAAGTTGTACATCGCGCGCTCGTTGCCGTCCATCCACGGGTTGGCATTCGGGCAGATAATCGTGTCTTTATAGGGGTTGCCCTCCTTGTCCTTGCGGTTTGCCACCATCTTGAGGTTGCCGATCTGGTCGAGTTCGCTGCCCTCGTAGTTGGCGCGGAAGAGTTCCATCACGTCGCGAACATCCACCTTTTTCTCGGGTTTCACTGAGAAGGGCAGCTCCTCAGCGTTGAGGTCGAGGTTCAGCGACGGGGCGAGATAATTGAAGATGTACCATTCACGCTCCTTGTGGTTTTTGCCCTCGGCGTAGGAGGCGTTAAAGGCTTTCCACCAGAGGAAGTCGCCCTTGCCGTCCCACAAACCGTACTTCTTGGCCACCTTCTCGATATTGTCGGAGCAGAGGAAGTTGTTCTTGTCCTTGCGGTTGAGCTTTCCGATACGCGGCACATTGCAGCTCACTGCCACCTCATCGTCGGGCACGCGCTGTGCCACCCACATACCGCCAATCACGTCGGGACCCTCGCCGAGAATCTCCATCTGCCATACCTCGTTCTTGTCAGCAATGGTGATGCACTCGCCGCCGTCGGCATAGCCGTACTGCTTCACCAAGTCGCCAATGAGGAGAATGGCCTCGCGAGCTGTCGTACAACGCTGCAAAGCAATACGTTGCAACTCCTCAATCATGAACATGGCGTTCTCGTTCACCAACGTGTCGGGACCGGAAAAGGTGCTCTCGCCCATCGCTAATTGTTTCTCGTTCATGCAGGGGTAGGCGGTGTTCATGTAGGCGTAGGTGTGCGGTGCTTCGGGAATCTCACCCGCAAGCACGAGGTTTTCCATACTCTTGGGCGTCTCCGTGTGCATGGTGCCCTTATAGACCTTGTGCATGGTGCCGGGCTTGTGGTCGGCGGCGGGCTCGATAGTCACCCAGGTGCGGTACTTGCTGTCGCAGGTGTGCGAAGTCATGACAGAGCCGTCGGCGGAGGCCTTTTTGCCCACCATAATGGAGGTGCAGTTCGCGCCCACCAGTTCGTCGTTCTGGGCAAATCCCCAAAAAGCAAGGGTTATGATTCCAATAACAAGTAAGATCTTTCTCATAATTTGATGTTTCGGATATTCGGCGGCAAAGATACACTTTTTGGTGACAGGCAATTTATTTGTAGTTTCATCGCACTTGGCACGCATTGCCAGCCCCTTGCCTATTCCCTAAAAATTCGTACATTTGCAGCCTTATTTGTAGAAAATCAAAAGTTTTAATAATCAATACGTTACAGAAATGAAACAGTTAATCGAATGCGTTCCCAACTTCAGTGAGGGAAGAAATCCTGAAATCATCAACCAGGTGGCCGACGTGATTCGTCAGGCGGAGGGTGTGACCCTGTTGGATGTGGACCCGGGTGCCACCACCAACCGCACGGTCGTTACCTTTGTGGGCGAGCCGAAATATGTGGTCGATGCCGCCGTGAAGCTCATCGCCAAGTGCCAGGAGCTCATCGACATGCGCAACCACCATGGCGACCACCCGCGTTTCGGTGCCACGGACGTGTGCCCGCTCGTGCCCATCGCCAACATCACGATGGAGGAGACCGTGGAATATGCCCGCCAGCTGGCCGAAAGAGTCGGCAAGGAGCTGAATATTCCCGTCTATTGTTACGAAAATGCCGCGTTCAAGCCCGAGCGCCGCAACCTCGCCAATTGCCGTGCAGGTGAATACGAGGCCCTGAAGGAGCGCATCACCTCCAAGGAGTGGAAGCCTGACTTTGGTCCCAACAAGTTCACGGAGAGCGTCGCCAAGAGCGGTGCCACGGCTGTGGGTGCCCGCGACTTCCTCATCGCTGTCAACTACAACCTCAACACCACCTCCACGCGCCGCGCCAACGCCATCGCCTTCGACGTGCGCGAAAAGGGTCGTCCGAAACGCGAGGGCAACAAGATTACCGGCAAGAAAGTATTAGATGAAAACGGCAACGTGGTAATGATTCCCGGTACATTGAAAGGCACCAAGGCCATCGGCTGGTACATTGAGGAATACGGCATCGCGCAAGTTTCCATGAACATCACCGACATCAACGCCACCCCGCTGCACGTCGCATTCGACGAGGTGACTGCCAAGGCCGCCAAGCGCGGCATCCGCGTCACGGGTGCGGAAATCGTGGGTCTGATCCCCAAGAAAGTGCTGATCCAAGCCGGCAAATACTATCTCGCCAAACAGAAACGCTCTCTCGGTATCGACGAGAAAGAGATGGTAAAGATTGCGGTGAAATCCATGGGTCTGGACGACCTCAAACCCTTCAACCCCGAAGAGAAAGTCATCGAGTATCTCCTTGAGAAAGAGGATACTACGCCGAAGTTGGTCGATATGACCTGCACCGGTTTCGCCAACGAGACGGCCTCCGAAAGTCCGGCTCCCGGCGGCGGTTCCATCTCCGCTTACATGGGCTCCCTCGGTGCGGCTCTCGGCACGATGGTCGCCAACCTCTCTTCCCACAAACCCGGTTGGGACGACCAGTGGGCCTACTTCTCCCAATGGGCTGAAAAGGGCCAGCTGCTGAAAGACCAACTCCTCGCCCTCGTGGATGAGGACACCAACGCCTTCAACGTGATTATGAACGCCTTTGGTATGCCGAAGGGCACGCCGGAAGAGAAGGAAGCCCGTTCGCAGGCCATCCAGGATGCCACAAAATACGCCACCGAAGTGCCGATGCGCACTATCGAGACCTCTTTCAAGGTGTTCGAGATTTGCGAAGCGATGATTAAGAAGGGCAACCCCGCCAGCGTCTCCGATGCCGGTGTGGGTGTGCTTTGCGCCCGCGCAGCCGTCCACGGCGCCTACCTCAACGTCAAAATCAACGCCTCCTCACTGAAAGACAAAGAGTGGGCCGAGATGATGATCACCAAGGCGCACGACTACGTGGTGAAGGCCGATCGTATCGAGCGGAGTCTGATGAAGAAGACGGAAAAGGTGATCGGATAGTTAGACGTGAGACATTTGTAGAGACGTGGCGCGCCGCGTCTCTACAAAACCGTTAATACAGGAAATGCCGTTGTGGAGACGTGTTATGGCGCGGGTTCACGGCGGCATTTTCGTTTGCTTTGTGTTTAGAAATTTTTGTATTTTCGCGGATGTTATCAAAAACCGATTTCATGAAACGCCTGCTCTATAGCATTTTCCTGTTAGTCATTCTTTATCCTGTTAAACTCCAGGCGCAGGAGTTCCTGACTCCCACACTCTTCTTTACAGAACGTCCAGACTATCAGGAACGGCTGTACAGGGAACTTCTGTACGACGACTATCGTCAAACGTATAAGGAAGAGGGCCACGTTTTTGATGCCTTTTATTTGGTTTGTCCATATAGTGTAACCTGCCCGACTCCGCCGGAATATGCCTTTGTGGTCAAAGACAGCATGATTGTCCTGAAACGGGCGAAATCCAACATCCGGGATGCGCTTTTTGCCCAAGAAAGAATCAAAAACCACTATATCAAGAACTATGATTCCGAACAACAGCAGAGAATGAGGAAGGAGGCCGCATCACTGAAATCCTACAAAGCGGACGTGTGGATAATGCCCGCAAGTTCTGACTTTTGCCGGCATCTCGCAGATCTTTTCGAAGCCGCCAACCTCACGGCCACCTATTTGGAATGCCTGAATGAGACTGCCAGCACGGAAGAATCAATCCACCAACTGAAAAAAGACGAGTTGGATATCCCCGGCGACCGCTATTTTGGCTATTGGTTGAATACCTCAAAAGGATATAGGGCAGGAAGCAATACCCGTACCGGAAGATTGGTGCTGATGGCCGACAGCATTTACTTTGCCGTCGAACATCACGACACTGCGGTGCTCAATCGGCAATATTCTGTATGCAAGGCACTTGCAAAAAAGTTCAAGCAGGATATCCCCGTCTGCTATTTCACACCGTGGTGCAACAAATCCACCGGAACCATACAACCTTGGCAAGTCCGATTATGGAGTCACCATGGGAGTTTCGAACTGAACTTCAATGTAGATCGGCTGGCTGACAGCACCATGATTGAGGAATACAGGCGGTTATATGCGGACAGCGTTGCGGTATGGATTCGTGAAACATACATCATCAATCCTTTCCGCCGACCAGAATTTACGGTGGATGAGACCGATACGGTGGAATGCTACATTTTCGTGGAACCGCAAACACGACGTTATCGGGAGATTTGCGAGGTCAGCATCCCGAAAGCGTTGCTGCGGCGGGACATTATCCTGAGCGTGCTGGAACTGCCCCTCGGACGCTATCGTTTGGACGCTGAAAATAATTGGGTGCCAATACGTTGATTAAAATCGGGTCATCTCTGCTATAAACAACGAGCTCCGTCAAGCGTGCCAGAGGCACGATATCTTAATAACCCCACATAAGCGTAACGAAGTGAAGCGCAGTGTGGGGTATGGCGACCACCGCACGAAACAAGCGTGTTAAAACACGCAACTATAAAGCCAAGTAGTAGCGTGCCTTCAGCACGCCACCTTCATGCCGCGTCCGCCACCCCACACGGCACTTCGTTTCGTGTGGGGTTATTGAAGTTTTGTGCTTTCAGCACAGCGCATTCGGGAGAGTTTTTTTAGAATTGAAAAAAATGTATCTTTGCTGATGTTATTAAAAACCGATATTATGAAACGCATACTCCATATCATTTTCCTGTTGGTCATTCTTTGTCCGGTCAAACTCCAGGCGCAGGAGGGACAGCCGTTGGATATACTCATTGCCAGCACCGCCGACGCGCTTGTTGACTCAATGTATTCGTTCAACCATATCAGATCCAAGGACGTGAAATTCGGTCATTTATATGATACTGCGATGTACATCCAGACGGGCGCCGGTTTTTCTAATGAGACCGTCAAGTATATGACCCACAAACTCAACGTTGTTTCCACCGAAAAAAACGGTTATGTGACGATTTATACCTACCAAAATGATAGTGAACAGATATGGAAGGTGTCGAAAAAAAACAAGTTAGGTAAGAAAATGAACATTTTAGGACGCCCACACGTGGAATTTCTTCACGACACCGTTTCCGTCACTGTCGGTTCTCAATACTTAAGCTGGGAAAAATTCCACGGAAAAATGCGTTGGTGTATAGCCGTAAGCGATTGGGTCACTTGTAAATACATCTATTCCAAAACAGAAAAAAGATGGGTAATGGTGGAAAGCGACTTCGGCGGGATATAGAGTAGAGACGCGCCATGGCACGTCTCTACAACGGCATTCTTGCATCCGCAACCTTGCTTCAATAACCAATAACCCATAACCTATAACCATTAAATTTGTATCTTTGCCGTCCGAACAAAACGTTCGGCTTTTTAAGTTGTAATATTGTCAAAATGAAGATATTAGTGGTCCTTTCCCGCATCCCCTTCCCTCTTGAGAAGGGCGACAAGCTGAGAGCCTACTACCAGATTAGGGAGCTGTCGAAGCAGCACGACCTCTATCTGGTGGCGCTCTACAACCGTCGCATCCCTGCGGAGGCGATGCGGGAGCTGACCCCTTACTGCCGCGAGGTGCACTTCCTGAAGCAGCATCCCGTGCGCAGCGCCCTCAATATGGCGGGTTCCCTCTTTTTGGGACTGCCCTTGCAGTGCGGCTACTTCTACAGCCACCGCAACCACAAACGCATCGACAAGATTATCCAGTCGGTGCAACCCGATAGGATTTACTGCCAGCTGTTCCGGATGGCGGAATATGTGCGCCACTGCCGGATTCCAAAAGTCCTTGACTACCAGGATGCTTTCTCCATGGGGATGGAACGGCGGGCGCAGAAGGCTTTCCCTCTTTTCCGGCCTGTCATGCGAATGGAGGCGCACCGCATCGCCCACTACGAAACCGACATCTTCGACGATTTCGAGCACAAGACCATGATTACTGCCTTGGACCGCGACTGCATACAACACCCGATGAAAGAGGAGATTGTGATTGTTCCCAACGGGGTTGATTTCGCCAAGTTCAGTCACGATGCGATGCAGAAAACCTTCGACCTCATCTTCTCGGGCAACATGAACTACACCCCCAATGTGGATGCGGCCGTCTATCTTGTCAAGGAGATTCTGCCCGAGCTGCGGAAAAGCCATCCCGATGTGCGACTGATGCTCGCCGGGGCCGATCCCGCCAAGAAGGTCCGCGCCTTGCAAAGCGAACATGTCACCGTCACCGGTTGGGTACCCTCCATGACCGACTGTTACGCCCTGTCGCGCATCTTCATCGCTCCGATGCGGTTGGGTACCGGTCTGCAGAACAAGCTGTTGGAGGCCATGTCGATGGGACTGCCCTGCGTAACCTCGCCCCTGGCCGGCAAACCGCTGTCGCCCGCAGCGGAAGAGGGTGCCGTCGCCACCTGCAGCACCACCCGCCAATACGTCGATACCCTCGACAAATTGCTCACGGATGAGGATTATTACCGAAATCTCGCGCAAAAAGGGCACGATTTTGTGCATGAACGGTACGATTGGGCGAATGCCACACAACGGTTAAACGAATTGTTTTGATTTTCTTTCTGTAGAGACGCGCCATGGCACGTCTCTACATCTGCGAGGACGCAGATGTCTCCATACAAAAAACACCCGTTTTCTGCATAAAATGTGTTAACAAATCATAATAATGCATTAAATTGGAAGAAAATAAGGGGAAGGTGGTAAAATTCCACGGAAAAATCGTACTTTTGCCATCTTAAAATTGAGAAGATGGAAAAGTGTGCTGAGACCCCCCTGATGAGGCAGTATAACCAATTCAAGGCCAAACATCCCGACGCCATATTACTGTTCCGGGTGGGCGACTTTTACGAAACTTACGGTTCCGATGCCGTGCGGACCTCCAAGATTTTAGGTATCACGCTGACCCGCCACGGGAAGGGCGAGTCGCAGACCGAATTGGCGGGTTTTCCCCACCATGCCCTTGACACGTACCTGCCGCGGCTCGTGCGGGCGGGCCATCGTGTGGCCATCTGCGAACAATTGGAGGATCCCAAACTGACCAAGACACTGGTTAAGCGGGGCATTGTCGAATTGGTGACGCCCGGTGTTTCCATCAACGACAAGGTGCTCGAACAGCGCGAAAACAATTTCTTAGCCTCCATCCATCTTACGGACAAGCAGAGCGGTATTGCCTTCTTGGACATTTCCACTGGCGAGTTTTATGTTGCCGAGGGCAACTGCGAATACCTCGACAAGCTCTTCCAGAACTTCAAACCCATGGAGTTAGTCATCCAGAAGGGCAAGACACAGGCTTTCAAGGAGAATTTCGGGGAAAAAATGCTGCTCACCCAGCTCGACGACTGGGTTTTCAAGCCCGACTACACCCGCCAGCTTCTCACCAAACACTTCCATACGAGGTCGCTGAAAGGTTTTGGCGTGGAGGATTTGCCGCTCGGCATTATCGCGGCGGGCGCGGCATTGCATTACCTGTATGAGACACAGAACCATAAGATACAGCATATCACCAAGATAAGTCGTATTGAGGAGGATTTGTACGTCTGGCTCGACAAGTTCACCATCCGCAACCTCGAACTGATTCATTCGCCCAACGAGAACGCCGTCACGCTCTTGGACGTGCTCGACGAGACCCAAACCCCGATGGGCTCCCGCATGCTGCGCAAATGGATCCTCATGCCGCTGAAGGAGAAATCCCTCATTGAGGAACGGCTTGCGGTGGTGGAGTATCTCATTAACAACCAAGAATTTACTTGCCAGCTGACGGACATCTTCAAGCAGATGGGCGACCTGGAGCGCATGGTCTCCAAAATCGCCACGGGTAAAATCAACCCGAGGGAAGCGTTGCAGTTAGCGGTTTCTCTTCGCGCCACGGAACAGCTGAAAACTCTCTGCGAAAAATCGCAATCGCCTATCCTAAAGGAAATTGCCGACAAGCTGAATCCATGCGTAAACGTCTGCAATCGCATCGAGAAGGAGATTCGCGAGGATCCGCCGGTGGTGCCGGCCAAGGGCGGTATTTTCCAGCGCGGGGTCAATGCCGAGCTGGACGAACTTACCGACTTGGCTACCAACAGTCGCGGCATCTTAGCCGACATCCAGCAGCGAGAAGCCGCCAAAACCGGCATCAACTCCCTGAAAATCGGCTTCAACAACGTCTTCGGCTACTATTTGGAGGTAACCAACACCTACAAGTCGAAAGTGCCAGCGGAGTGGACCCGCAAGCAGACCCTCACCGGCAGCGAACGCTATATCACCGAAGAACTCAAAGAGCTGGAGACCAAAATCTTGACCGCACAGGAGAAGATTCTGGAAATCGAAGTAAGACTTTACAACGAGCTGGTTATCAGTCTCGCCGACTATATCCCCATTATCCAGAACAACGCCCGTTTGGCCGCCCGCTTGGATGTGCTCAATGCCTTCGCCTATTGTGCTGTGCAATACCAGTACACCAAGCCGAAAATCAACAATTTCCAGAGCATTGACATCAAGGATGGCCGTCACCCGGTGATTGAGCGGCAATTGCCGCCCGAGGAGCCCTATATCGCCAACGACATCCATTTGGACACGGACAAGCAGCAGATTATCGTCATTACCGGTCCGAACATGTCGGGTAAGTCGGCGTTGTTGCGGCAGACCGCCCTCATCACGCTGATGGCGCAGATGGGCTGTTACGTGCCCGCCCGCGAGTGTACCATCGGCATTGTCGATAAGATTTTCACCCGTGTGGGTGCCTCTGACAACATCTCCACCGGTGAATCCACCTTTATGGTCGAGATGAACGAGACCGCCAACATCCTCAACAATGTCACCAACCGTAGTTTGGTGCTGTTGGACGAAATCGGCAGAGGCACAAGTACTTACGATGGCATCTCCATCGCGTGGTCCATTGCCGAATACCTGCACGAAAACCCACTTCACCACGCCAAGGTGCTGTTCGCCACGCACTACCACGAACTCAACGACATGGCTGCGCAGTTCTCGCGCATCAAAAACTACCACGTGTCGGTGAAGGAGTTGGACAACAAGGTCTATTTCTTGCGCAAGTTGGAGGAAGGCGGCAGCGAGCACAGTTTCGGCATCCACGTGGCCCGCATGGCCGGCATGCCTCCCGCCGTGCTGCGCCGTGCTGAAGAAATCCTCAAACAGTTGGAAGATTCCCGCGCCCGCCGCGAAGAAAAGGGCGAGGATGTACATATCGAGAAGCCCAAAGACGACAGCTACCAGCTGAGTTTCATCAACTTGGATGACCCTCTGCTGCTCGAAGTCAAAGAAACCATCGTCGGCCTCGACATCAACAGCCTCACGCCCGTGGAGGCGCTGATGAAGCTGAATGAGATTCAGGGGTTGTTGACGGGGAAGAAGAAATAATGATGAATGCAAAATGATGAATGATGAATAAATCATCATTCCCGCACAATTTTCCCGCCGCCGTGAAGTATTGAGACCTCTATTCATTCAAGAATTCTCGGATTTCCTCTATCGACGTCTCCATTACCACTTCCCCGCCGCCGGTGATTTTGAGATTGCCGGTTTTGTTTTTTCTTGTCAAGTATGCTTTTTCCGTCACGTAGGCGTTGATGCCACCGACACTGTTTTGAATGATGTGCGCGGTCTTCACCACCAGTTTGTTTGCCTGCACATTGCCCGTGCCGTTGTTCACCAAGGTCATGTTGTCGGCTTTCCCAGACAAAGTGATGTCCCCTGTCCCGAGGTTCTTCAGTTGCAAATCGCCAACAGACAGCTTTTTGAGAACGATGCTACCCGTACCGGAATTCTGGATTTTCATGCTTGAGGTGACGTTCTGTAGCATGCTCAAGCTTATGTTTCCCGTGCCGGAATTTTTGATGATTACGGTGTTTTGGCACATGTACGACACATCCATATTCCCTGTGCCACTATTCTGCAAGATCAGATCCTTCGTTACCAGCAGACAATCACATTTGAAGCTGCCGGTGCCTTTACAAGTGGCCGTAAAGGAGTCCTCTTTTACCGAAAGAGCGGTCACATTGCCGGTACCTTTCATGACCACTTCGTTCAAATGCGGGGTGAAAATGGTAATGGTAACGTGTGCATTGCTGTAGGAAATACCAGACTTTATGGAAACGGTGAGCGTGCCATTCTCGACTTCAGTAAGGATGTAGTCAATCAGATTGCCATCCGCCGTCACGACGGCCCTATAATCACTGCTTCGCGTGATGGTAATATCGAATGTGGATGGATTGTTCACTGTGTTGAAAGCCTCGAGTTTTCGTTCTTGTTTCACCATCGGACCACTGCCCACAATGGTTGTTTGAGCACTTAACATGCTCGTTGCCAATAATATGGCGCATAACAGGGTTGATCTTTTCATAATGATTTGATTTATGGGTTATTATTTCGTCAATTCTTGCAACGGAAATTTTACCGGCACCACCTCCTTGCCGGTGGTGTCGATGAAACCGTAGAATTTGCCCTTGTGTACTAACGCGCAGCCGTCGCGGTATCGCCCGAACTTCCCGATGTCTTCGTACTGCGGATGCACGACCTCCCGGCCGGTGCTATCCACAAACCCCTTGAACCCGAATATCTCCACCATTGCCCAGCCGGTCCGGTATTCGTCAAACGGCTGTATGTCCGAATATTTCGGATATACGACCACGTTCTCGTGCTCGTCTTTGAGACCGTAGTAGCCGTTGCGCTCGAATTTGTAGAGACGCCACAATGTGACGTCTCTACCGTCATGATGCGAAATCGACGCGGACGATTTGGACGTTGCGGGCAATGGTGAAACAGATGATTCGGTTCCTTTTACTTGCTGTTTAGGATTTTGGGGTTCCTGTAGAGACGCACGGCCGTGCGTCTCTACATCGGGTATGGGGTCGCCTGGTAGAGACGCAATGCATTGCGTCTCTACAACAACGGTGTCAGTATCAATATTCACGGAATCGGTTGCAACACATGTGGTTACCGCCGTTTCCTGCGGGGTCGGGCCGGCGGGGGTCTGTGCGGGTTGCGCCTGCCACGCGATGACGGAACCCGTCACGGCCGTGGCAACCACGCCCGTGGCGATGGCGGGGGCTTTCGCGGCGGTGACGGCCATCCAGACGCTCGGCTTGGGGGCGGCGGTCCAGTTGACGGCGGACAAGGGCGACGGGGCGGCGGGCGACAATGCCAACTGTTTCAGCTTCGCACGGCAAAGACGGTCGATGGCGTGCGATTTCCAGGGGAGAATGGGGAGCAGTATCATAAGGCCGGTTTCTTTGTGGTGGACAATATCTTTCAGGGTCTGCTGTAGTTGCGCCCGCGCCTCCGACAGGTAGCGTTTCGAGCTGCGCACCCCGATTTGCAATGTTTCCGCGATTTTCGCATGGGATTGGTTCTCAAAAACATACAGGTTGAAAACGGTGCGTTGTTTGTCGGGCAGGGCACAGATGGCATCGAGGATTTCAGATTCGGTGAGGTCGGAGGCGGAAATATGGGTTTCATTGGTGTCGGTCGGTAGAGACGCAATGCATTGCGTCTCTACAATGTCCTCCATCGACAAGAATTGCGGTTGCCGGCGCAGGTAATCTAATGTCGTGTTGAGGTTGATGCGCATCAGCCAGCCGTCGAAACTACCGAGGTGATGGTAGGTTTCAGACTTCTCAATGGCCTTGAGGAAGGCCTCGTGCGCGAGGTCCTCAGCCACCGCCGGGTCGCCTACGTAGCGGCAGCACATCCCGACCATCTTCCCGATGTTCCGCTGATACGCCTTCGTCCAAAACTGTTTCGCCTGCATTATTCGCTGTTTTATAATGATGACGCAAAAGTACGAAAAAGGGCCAAAAGTTGGCTGTTGGCCTTTGGCTGTTGGCTTTTTAGCTTTTGGCCTTTAGCTTTTAGATATTGGATAGAAGAAAATTTGTACGAAGCACCGTAACCTTTTTGTATTTTTGCGTCATCATTGGATAGAGGCTTTTGGCAAAATGGACAAAACGAAATTTTGGTCACGGAAATACGAGGGCAACATCGACCGGCTGGTGGCGATATGCTACCGGTATGTCGGGGAGCGGCAGACGGCGGAGGATCTCGCGCACGAGGCCTTCTTGAAGGCTATTGAGCGGGCTGATACCTACCGTGCTACCGGTCCCTTCGACGCCTGGTTGACCCGCATAACGGTCAACCGGTGCGTCTCCTACCTGCGCACGAGACCCGAAACTGTGCCGTTAGAAGAGGAGCTCACCCCCGATCCCGCCGACCAAGAAGACGAACCCAACTGGCAGAGCGAGTTCACGAAGGAGGAACTGTTGGAAACCATCCAGCAACTCTCTGAACGGCAACGCATTGTCTTTAACCTCCACGCCATCGACCGCGTCTCGCATCAGCAAATTGCCGACCTGTTGGACATTTCCG
>Ga0310696_10005467_pt1 | contig 15325 bp, 11 predicted proteins | sample AusTroGonzalo_MG_4_FD_203885 | JGI IMG/M metagenome (GOLD analysis project Ga0310696, IMG submission 203885) | Bovine rumen microbial communities from tropical cattle in Woodstock, Queensland, Australia - Gonzalo_02 (v2) (version 2) | ecosystem: Host-associated > Mammals > Digestive system >...
TTCCTGCATGTAGCCAGCAGCGAGCATACGACGGCCATGTTTTCGGCAGCCTCATGGTTTCCGCAGAAGAGGTAGTTCTTTCTGCCGAGTGTTATAGGCGTGATAGAGTTGTAAATAAAACATATTGTGAACCACTAACTTAGCAAAAGAGAGAATATTGGCAAGATAGTAACGGCATATTTGATAGACGGAGAACAGAAGTGGACTCAGTATGTATTCATCAGCAATAAGATTTGCCAGATGTTTGTGATAATTGGAGTATAATTTGCAAGCGAAATATAAATTATGGTAGCCAAATACCTCATTCGGCGAGTGGGAAAAAGTCAAGCAATGCCTGACTTTTTGGGGTCAGCACTGCCGATGGCAAAAGTAACAAAGGACGGTTTCGCGATGTTGACGACAAATGGGCATACTTTTTGAGAATTTTGCAGGAAAGATTTGAGAATTATCTATCCTACCACCCACTTCCCCACTCTCGGCAGACGTTGCAGCAGGGTACAGACGAGGGCGGTGAGGAGGAAGGTGGAGAAGGCTGTTGAGAGGATTTCAACGGGGGTGGTCCAGAAGCCGAGAATCCCGTCATTGCCCGTCCCCAGCCAGTCGCGGAGAAGGGCAGAGGCTGTGGCAAGAACGACCATGTGGCAGAGGTACATCCCGTAGCTGGCCTTGCTGACGGCCGTAAGCATCCGGGGATTCCAACCCTGAAACTTGCGGAAGAGGAGCACCCAACCTATGGCCATGAGGGCGACGCCAAGCGTGTCGTTGTACCACGGGGTCTCCCATCCCACGGCATAGTCCACAGGTCCCTCGACGGGGAAAAGTCCAGAGGTTGCGTAGACTCGTGCGAGGAAACCGCCGAAACAGAGGAGGAAACCTGCCAGCCATGTAGGTAAGGCGATGAGAAGGGTGCGGTGCCATGTAAGTTCCGGGACGAAGCGGCGGAAGTACAGTCCAAGGAGGAGGTAACCGACGAAACCGCTGACATAGTAGAAGAGTCCGTAGCCGTTCCAACTGGCCTCACCCCACAAGGGATAGGCGGCAGGATTGGGGATGCCTGTAGGACCGTAGATGACGTGCAGCTCACCGCTCGATGCCCACTCGCGGATGAAGGGGATGAGCAGCGTGAATCCCCACACGCTGAGGTAGCCTTGCAGCTCGCGACGTCCGACGCGCTCTGCCCAAGGCGAGAGCAGCGGCATCAATAGGTAGACACCCAGCAACATATAGACAAACCACAGATGGCCGGCCGAATAGTTGAAGTTCAGCAGCAAGTCCTTGAGGTTCTCCACGGGGTTGCCCCAGTAGAAGGCATAGAACAGCGACCACACTACGAAGGGCACCAACAGTCGCGAGAGCCGACGACGGAAGAAGTCTCCCGTAGAGCCCTGCACGGGAAAGAGCAGATAGCTTGACGCAATGACAAAGAGGGGAACGCACGAGCGGACAAAAGAGTCAAAGAAGGAAGCCCAGCAGGCATCGCTTTCCGTAAGAATCCTCGAACCTTCACCGCCGAGGTAGAACGGTTCCGTGGAGTGAACCACCATCACCATGAAGCAGGCGCAGACGCGCATCCAATCGAGCCATACAATACGCTGTTGTGTTTCCATCTTTTTCGTGTTTTAAGTTTCTGCGCGCAAAGATAGTATTATTTGGACGAATAATGCAAATTATTAAAAGGATTCTTAGAAATGTCTCGAAAATCTTTGTACCTTTGCGCGGTCATCTTAATATTGAAGATATGAAATTCCTGGATTTAGTGAAGCAGCGTTATAGCTGCAGGAGTTATCAGCCGAGGTGCGTGGAAGACGAGAAGCTGGCCTACGTGATGGAATGCGTTCGCCTGGCGCCTTCTGCAGTGAACCGACAGCCTTGGCAGTTCCGCATCGTTTCGGATGAAGCCGGCAAGTCAAAACTTCAGGCGTGCTACGACCGTGCCTGGTTCGCCACGGCACCGACGTACATCGTCTGTTCCATCCTGCACGACGAGGCGTGGGTACGTTCGGACGGCAAGCGACACGGCGACATCGACATCGCGATTGCCGTGGAGCACCTGTGTCTGGCTGCCACGGAGCAGGGTCTTGGCACGTGCTGGGTCTGCAACTTCGACGCGGCAAGGTGCAAGCAGGCATTCGGTATGCCGGACAACGAGGAACCGGCGGTACTGATTCCCATTGGCTATGCGACAGACGAGCCGAAGGAGAAGACCCGGAAGCCGATGGACGCCATCTGCAAGTAATCCTATACTTCCTATAAAAATCATTTAAACTAACGAAATAGACAAATGAAACACATGCTTCTTTCGCTGGCCCTCGCGGCCGGCATGATGTTCGCCAGCGGCACCGAGGCTTCGGCTGCACCGAAACCCGGCAGCTTCCGCGTGGGCGACAAGACTTTCCTCTTGAATGACAAACCCTTCGTCGTGAAGGCGGCTGAGGTTCACTACCCCCGCATCCCACGCGAATACTGGGATCAGCGCATCAAGATGTGCAAGGCGTTGGGTATGAACACGCTTTGCATCTACATCTTCTGGAACTCTCACGAACAGCAGGAGGGCGTGTTCGACTTCACGGGCAACAACGACATCCGTGCCTTCGTGAAGCTGGCACAGCAGAACGACATGTACATCATCGTGCGCCCCGGTCCATACGTGTGCGCCGAGTGGGAGATGGGCGGTCTGCCCTGGTGGCTGCTGAAGAAGAAGGACATCCGCCTGCGCGAGCAAGATCCTTATTTCATGGAACGCCTCGAAATCTTCGAGAAGAAGGTGGGCGAGCAGCTCGGTGACCTGACCATCGAGAAGGGCGGCCCCATCATCATGGTGCAGGTGGAGAACGAATACGGCAGCTACGGCGAAGACAAACCCTACATCAGTGCCGTGCGCGACATCATCCGCAAGAGCGGCTTCGACAAGGTGGAGCTGTTCCAGTGCGACTGGAGTTCCAACTTCACGAAGAACGGCCTCGACGACCTCACTTGGACGATGAACTTCGGCACAGGCTCGAACATCGACCACGAGTTCAAGCGTCTGGGCGAACTGCGCCCCAACAGCCCGAAGATGTGCTCTGAATTCTGGAGCGGATGGTTCGACAAATGGGGAGGCCGCCACGAGACGCGCGGCGCAGAAGCCATGGTGGACGGCATCAGCCAGATGCTGGACCGCGGCATCAGCTTCTCCCTCTACATGACCCACGGTGGCACCAACTGGGGCCACTGGGCTGGCGCCAACTCTCCCGGCTTCGCTCCCGACGTGACCAGCTACGACTACGACGCACCCATCAACGAGGCAGGCCAGACGACCGACAAGTTCTGGAAACTGCGCAAGGCGATGGAGAAGTACAGCGGCGACTGGGATCCCGTGGCTCAGAAGTGGGTCGGTAGCAAGAAACTTGCTGCCGTGCCGAAGGAATATCCCACGATTGCCATTCCGAAGTTTGAGCTGAAGGAGTTTGCGCCTATCTATAACGGTTTCGACTGGGAGTATACTCGTGAACACAGCGACCTTTTCCGCTCCTCCGGCGTCCCCAAGACCTTTGAAGAACTCGACATGGGTTGGGGTTGTATGCTCTATTCCACCCGCTTGCCCGAAATCAATGACGTGCAAGTGGAGGGAGTTATTCCCGCAGATAGATGGCTTTGCACCCTCAATCTCGATGCTCACGATTATGCACAGGTATTCATTGATGGCAAGTTTATCGGCAAGCTTGACCGCGTGAAGAGCGAGAAAACACTTGCCCTGCCCGCCATCAAACAAGGACAGGAATTGCAGATTCTCGTCGAGGGAATGGGGCGCATCAACTTCGGTCGTGCCATCAAGGACTTCAAAGGACTAATTGGCAGCCCCACCATCACGGCTACACTGCACTCTCACCTTGGCGGTGTTGACGAAACCAAAGTCACGTTCACCCCCAGCAAGTGGGAATGTATGCGTATTCCCGATGACTACAAAGTGGCTGTCGAAGCGCTGAAGAAGCAGCAGGATATGCCTGTGACCCGTGAATCAATCAGCGTGGTACGTATCGGACGTACAATGCGCTATGCGTGGGAGAGTGAAGACCTTTGCTTCGGTCGTGGCTACTACCGCGGCTACTTCAACCTGAAGAAGGTCGGTGACACCTTCCTCAACCTGGAGAACTGGGGCAAAGGACAGGTATATGTCAACGGCCATGCCGTGGGACGCCACTGGTACATCGGCCCGCAGCAGACACTTTATGTTCCCGGTTGCTGGCTGAAGAAGGGACAGAACGAGGTGATTGTCCTTGATGTCATGGGTCCGCGCGGTGAGAAGACCATTGAAGGCTTGCAGAAGCCCATCATCGACCGCCTGAACCTCGACCGCCCGCAGACCCACCGTCTCGAAGGCCAGAACCTGGACCTCAGCGGCGAGAAGCCTGTTATCGAAGGCGAGTTCAAGCCCGGCAACGGCTGGCAGGAGGTGAAGTTCCCGCAGCCCGTCAGCGGACGTTACGTCTGCATCGAAGCCCTTGACAGCCACTACGACCGCGAGTATGCCTGTATCGCCGAATGGTACATGCTTGGCGCTGACTACACACGCCTCAGCCGCGAACCGTGGCAGGTAGCCTACTGCGACGACGAGGACATCGAGACGGGCAACAAGACCGCCGACAAGATCTTCGACCTGCAGGAGAGCACTTACTGGTCAACGAACCGCGGCGTGAAGTTCCCCCACCACCTCATCATCGACCTCGGACAGGACCAGACCTTCACGGGCTTCCAGTACTTGCCGCGTGTCGAAGCCGGTGCGCCTGAGAGCATCAAGCACTACCGTATCTACGTGAAGAGCAGTCAGTTCAAGGGGCTGTAACGTCGTTCCCTGCCTGATTTCATACACAGAAAAAAGTTTTTTGTCAAAATAGGGCCTTTGCCGTCACCTTTCCTTCTACCCCGCCGAAAATCAGTCGGTTGTGGGTGATGGTAAGGTGACGGTAAAGTCGTTTTTGGGCAATAGAAAACCCTATGTACCTGAGAATGAGGGCAAAAGATTTTATTTACCGTCACCTTTTTGGCATGAAGACCAAAACACTTGCAGGAACGGAAAGAAATACATTATCTGATGCCTACGGCATCGGCCTAACGGAGCTTGCCTGTAATCCCTTGTTTGTCCCACTAATGGGACACTCCAGAACCCTTAAGGGTTGGAGGGGGAACCCTTAAGGGTTAGAGCCTGAACCCTTAAGGGTTCGGGCGCATACCCCTAAGGCTTCATATCAATAGGTCACTCCCATCTGGAAAGTGGAGGCGGGCAAGCCTTGGGCATTGTGGAGGTCGGCATCGGTGAAACCGCTCCAGCCGTAGCGGACCACCCGCGGGTCTTTTACTTCGGAAGCAATCAGGTAGATTTGGTTGCCTTCTATCTTCTGAATCGTTGCGGGATAGAAGAGGCCGTCGGACCCAGCCAGTTCGAAGCCGCGCGTGGCAGCGAGTCCCTCGGCATGGTCGAAGTTGAGGATGGCCAAGGAAGCCTGTCCGCGGACAAAGGACGTGGGCACGGGACCTTCGCTGACGAGGGCATGGCCATAGGTGTGGCGGAGGGCTTGCAGGGCGAGGCGTTCGCCCACGGGACGCTTGGTGCGGTAGTGGACGTCGGCGGCATCGCCAAGGTCGGAAGTGACGGCCATCCACGTCTGGGGCAGCTCAGCGGCGAGGCGGCGCTGGCTGTCGCGGAAGGCGGGCCAGGAGGGACGTGGCAGGCTGGAGAGCTGGACGAAGTAGAAGGGGAGTTCTGGTTTCCGGTGGAACTCGCTGTGCCAGGTGCGGGCGAACTCACGACGCCACGACTGTTCCAAGAGGCGGAAGAGGTGCTCGTGGAGTTCGACGTTGTGGGTATTGCTCTCGCCCTGATACCAGAGGACGCCCTTGATGGGGAAGTGGGCCAAGGGTCGGATGGCGGCCTCGAAGAGGTAGGCGGGGTCGTAGGGGTGGCGCTGGAGAGGGTTGTAGGCGGCGTTGTCTTTGTTCAGGGCATGGGCGATGTTCTGGGTCATGCGGCCGCGGGCCCACGGCTGGCCGTAGTCGCCGTTGCGCCAGTCGCGGAGGATGTTGGGAAGTTCCCATTCCAGCGTGGTGCGGTCTATCCACGACTCGGTGGTGCTGCCGCCCACGGCATTACAGATGATGCCGATGGGTACTTCCTCAAGGCTGTCGCAGAGAACGCGGCCGAAGTTGAAGGCCACGGCGGAAAAGGAAGCCACGGACGCGGGCGAGGCGGTCTTCCAGCCTTGGAAATCCATGTGACGGAGCTGGTTGATATAGACGAGGATGCTGTCGTCCCACTCCACGGCGTCCGTTCGCGCACGGGCAGGCATATTATAAAGATGTAGGCGGCCTGCGAGACGGGCTGCATCGGCGAGGTCCTGATCGAGGGTGTTGCACTGATCCACGCGCAGTTCCATGTTCGACTGCCCGGAGGCAAGCCAGACGTCGCCGAAGTAGACGCTGTCGAGGGTGAGGGTCTGCACAGCGTGCTTGGCGAGGTTGACGAGGTCCATGGGATAGCGCGAGGGGAAGTAGTAGTGGTAGTCTCTGGTGCTAAGGGGCGTGGAGGTCAGCGTCAGGGTGTAGGGACCACCGGCGGCCATGGCCGGAAGCTGCACGCACCACGTTCCGTTGGCTCGTGAGAAATCGCCCCATTCAGCCACCGTCTTGCCGTCCTTGCTGAGTATGGCTTTGATGGCCTGACGGGCATCGGCGATGCCTCGGAGCGCGATGGGTTCGCCGCGCTGCATGACCATACCGTTGCCATAGATGACAGGCAGGCGGAGGCCACCGAAGTCACCCGTGAGGGCGGAGTAGACGGTGCGGGCAAGAATCTGTGCACCTTCGGGGTTGGGATGCAGGGCGTCGGGGAAGAGGTCGGGACGGCAGTGCAGGGGCGTGTAGAGGTCGATAAGCTGGACATTGGCGCCGAGGGCCACCTTTTCGATGGCCTGCTGGATCTGGGCGTGCCAGTCGCGTGTGCCGCTCTGGAAGCGCGCATGGCGGTCGAAGATGGGCGTCATCTTACAGATAAGAATGCGGGCTTCGGGGTTCACGACGCGGAAGCTGTCGATGAGGGCGCGGTAGTTGGGGATGTAGTCTTCCTTCCAGTCGGGCCAGTCGCGCGGGTCGGTGTCGTTGAGACCAAGGTGGATGACGACCCAGTCGGGACGGAAGTCAAGAGCCTGTCGGAACTCAGGCAGCGATGTGTAGGGGCGGTGACCTTTGTAGAGCAAGGTGGCACCCGAATGGCCGAAGTTGCCGACCTCGAAGCGGCCTGCACCATAGGTCTGGTCGAGGAAGCCTTGCAAGCGGACGGGGTAGGCGTCGTGGTCGCGGTCACGGAGACCGTAGCCGTAGGTGACGCTGTTGCCGACGCAGGCGACACGCAACGGGCGGACGGGCTTGGCCTTGGGCCTGGCCACAAGGGGAAGACAGAGAAGGAACAGGAGAAGGGAGCAAGAGAACTTTTTCATAGCGGAAAGGAGTTAGAATTCAACATAGGGTTCGAGACGGCGACAGACGTCGGCGGGGAAGTCTGAGAGAAGGCTGAGGTCAGCGAGGGACGTGAGGCGGCCCTGTGCACGGCGGTAGTTAGCTATGGCCTTGGCACGGGCGGAACCGATGTAGGGATGGCGGGCCAGCTCGCCAATAGTGGCGGTGTTGAGGTTCAGCTTGCGGTAGACAGGGGTCTGCACGTCGAACCAAGCTTGCAGTTCGAGGGGAAGGTTTTCGATTTCGGAGAGCTGCTCGGCGCTGACAAAGCCTCCGAGGCGGTCGCGGTAGCGCAGAATCTGGCGGGCACGGTAGGAGGCGATGCCTGGGACTTTCTTTAACGTCGTGGAGTCCACCGTGTTCAGGTCGAGGTGCACCAGCTCGGTGAACTTCTCCTGATGGGGATAGCGGGGAACGGAGTCGGAAGAGGCGCCCTCCGCCCTCTCAGCAGCGCTCTCCTCGGTTCTTCCGCCAGCACTGCCCCCAGTTCTTCCGTCAGCACTGCCCTCGGTTCTGTGCCCGTCGGTATTTCCGACGGGTTTCCCCTCCCTGGCCAGCGCCTCGCGGTCATAATAGCGGAATGATTCGCCGATGCGAACAGCGGGCGCGAGGCGGTTCCAAACCTCCGGCGTCATACCGGGCACGCGCTTGAAGTCCTCGGGGCGGTGGTAACGACCGCCCATTGCGCGATACTTATAGATGCTGCGTACCTGCCAAGGGGCAAGGCCGAGGCGCAGCAGCGCGGTGGAGTCGGCGGTGTTCGGGTCGAAGGGAAAGGTTTCGGGCTGACTGACGGGGACGGCGTAATAGGAGGTCTCTACGGCAGCCATGCCACCACTTCCGGAACGGACTTCCACGCCCCATGCGGCTTCGAGGGAGTCCATGCCCGCCTCGTCGAGGGAAACGAGGTCGCCGCGAGGCTGCAAGAACCAGCGGTCAAGCAACACTCCACCCCACACAGCAAGGATGAAGGCGAAAAGGAAGAGCAGCACGAGGCGGTCGGAACGGTTGAAGCGCAAGGGGCTTTAGAATTAAGAATGAAAAGGGAAGAGGAGAATTAGGGGATTCAATGGTGGGCAAGACCTATAATATCGCGAACGGAAGCGAAACCGTGGCGGTCGAGGTATTCGTCGATACCGCGGGCAACTTTCAGCGTGACGGCCGGATCGATGAAGTTGGCGGTGCCGATCTCGATGGCCGAAGCACCAGCCAGCAGGAACTCCACAGCATCGGTGGCGTTCATGATGCCGCCCAGTCCTACGATGGGGATGTTCGCGGCCTCGAAGACCTGCCACACCATTCGCAACGCCACGGGCTTCACGGCCGGACCCGAAAGGCCACCTGTGCCGATACTGAGCACGGGACGACGCTTCTCAGCATCGATGGCCATACCCATCAGCGTGTTGATGAGCGAGACGGCATCGGCTCCCTCAGCCTCGACGGCGCGGGCAATGTCGGCAATCGAAGTAACGTTGGGCGAGAGCTTCACGATGAGGGTCTTGGGATAGGCGGCACGCACAGCCTTGACGACCGAAGCCGCTCCCTCGCAGGTGACGCCGAAGGCCATGCCTCCCTGACGCACGTTCGGACAGGAGATATTTAGTTCGATGGCCGGGATGTCATCGAGCTCGGCTATGCGACGGGCGCACTCCGCGTAGGTCTCAGGGCAGTTGCCGCTGACGTTGACGAGTACGGCGGTGTCGATTTTGCGTACTTCGGGGTAAATGTGTTCGCAGAAATAGTCCACACCCTTGTTCTGGAGTCCTACGCAGTTCAACATCCCTTGCGCCGTCTCGGCCATGCGCGGATAGGCATTGCCCTGACGTGGTTCGAGGGTGGTGCCCTTGACGATGATGCCTCCAATCTGGGAGAGGTCCACGAAGTCAGCGAACTCCAGGCCGTAGCCAAACGTGCCGGAGGCCGTCATCACGGGGTTCTTCAGGGTGAGAGAACCGATATGAGTCGTTAAGTCTGCCATGTTACCATTTAAGTTTATCGGTGGAAAATACGGGGCCTTCCTTGCAGACACAGACGTTGCCGTCCGTGGTGTCCTCGACACAACAGAGGCAGGCGCCGAGGCCACAGGCCATCAGATTCTCGAGAGAAGCCTCACAGGGGATGCCTTTCTCCCGCGCCAGACGAGCCACGGCCATCATCATGGGCTTGGGTCCACAGGTGCAGATGAGGTCAAAAGCGGGGAGAGCCGTACCCTCGGAGATGTCCTCGGATACGGCAACAGAGTTCCAAAGGGAGTGCTGTGTGACGAAGCCTCGTTCGCCTGCACTGCCATCCTCCGTGGTGAGATAGACGTCGCCGAAGCGGCGGAAGAGGTCAAGCTGCATAAGGTCATCGGCCGTGCGCCCTCCCAACAAGAAGGAAGGCCGACCGCCGCGAGCAACCAACTCCTGCCCCAAATAGAGCAGCGGAGCCGTGCCCACACCGCCCCCGACAAGCAAATAGCGGCCACCATCCTGTACCTCACCGTCGCCGTCCGCCTTACTATTGCCGTCCTGTGCCTCGCGGTTTTTCCGCGGGGTCGCCTTCTCCGGCAAGGTAAAGCCATGCCCCAGCGGCAACACAACGTTCACCACCGCGCCAGCCTCCAAGCGTGCCAGCGTGCGCGTGCCAGCGCCCACCACATGAACCAACAGCCAAAGCTCATTGGCCTCGCGATCTACAAAATTTATACTTATGGGACGACGCAGAAACGTAGAAGGAGAGCCATCTACCCGCACCTCCACAAACTGTCCGGGACGCATTTCAGGTAAGGGGCCTGTAGGGTCGGTCAACTGAAGTACGACATACCCCGGCCGAGGCTGGGAAATGCTTTTGACAACCAAGTCCAGAATGCACTTTTTCATACCATATAATAAAAAGAAAAGGAATTCTACGCGCAAAGGTACGACTTCACATGTGAAGTACCAAATAAAAACAAAGAAAAGTGGACTCTGGACAAGAGCTAAGCCCAATTATTAGCGAGGGAGATAACAGAAAGAATCGTCAGGAATGATGCACAAAAAAAGGAAGACTTGCCCTCTCGGGTTTGTACTTCCTTTTTGGCCGCAGAAGAAAATAAGGAGTAGAAACGGAATTTACGCGGCCAGCATTCTTGGGTAAAAGTGATATATGAATGTGTCTTATTTGTCGGGCTTAAGGACGAACGTCTCCAAAATTCCATCGTCGTAGATGACCTGAATCTCACGAATCCGCCTTTGCGGTTTGTCAACATATTTGACGATTTCGCGAACGACTGGAGTCGCAGGGAACAGCTCTTCCTGAGCAGAACGTCTGCCATTTGTTTGAGAAGGGGAGTCAAGAGTCAGCCCAGGGGTTTCTTCGGGGCGAACGCCATCGCCGTCATGGGCTTTGCCTTCAGAGGAGGGTGAAGCTGACGCAGAGGAGGGTTCTCCATTCAACATCTCACCTTCGCCAAACATAATCCAATTGGTGTTGATTTCCGGGAACCGCTTGTGGATGGCTTCCACGTGGCGGTTAGTAGGGAGGGTTCTACCATTATAGATACTGGAGAGCGATGCTTGAGAAATCCCGATAGCTGCGGCAAAATCCTTTTGCGACAATCCTTCGCGATCCTGTATTTGGCGAATTCTATCTTTCATCGACTCTTGTTCTACGTATGTTTTTTGGATACATTAGAAGGGATACCCCTTGTTTGACGGTGCAAAGTAAGAAAAAAGAATTTAAACCTCCAAATTTTAGAGTAGAAATCTTAACTATCTCTTTGTGAAGAGTTGCTTTTTGTAAAGTTTGAAAACTTGAATTTCGATTTGCAAAACTTTCGGTTTATAATATTGATTTCTTTGGTTTCCATTTGTATATTCTTAAAGTAAACACTTTTATTATTCTCCGTATAATATTGGTGATTATAGGGGTTATATATTAGAATCTATGCAATATTTATTCCCGAAGAAGGGCTTTTCGAGTATTTAGACAAGGACTATATAAATACACATCTATTATTCATTGATAAGTCCCTATTTATTAACCTTTTATCAACATATGAATACATACAAAATTACATTCATTCACATATTCAAACGTAATAATTTACAATCAACAATTCTAAATTTATGAACTTAAACACCTCTTTGCGGGATTGAAACAGTCTCCCGTTTACAAGGATAAATTTACAGAACGAAACCAAAAGGGTGAAGCGCTTTGCAGTTGAAAACCTTAACAAATGCAAATGCGAAATTCGGACGGCGAAAAATCACGAGAAACCCTTCGGGCTGTAAGGACGTGAAGAAAAAGAAAACCGCGCGAATCTCACGCGGTCAGAAAGTAGGTTAAAGCACTTGAATCAAGAGAGATATGCGAAAAAATCCTGTTTCCAGATTCTCTCAAAATAGCTACAGAATCAGTGGAGGATTATAAAAACAAGCTCCTTCAGGAGGTCGCCATCGGAGGTTTTCTGCCCTCCCACCCCCTTGGAAGCAGCATCAGTTTTGCGTATTTCATCCAGAATGTTGAACACATGTGTCGCCGTGTAGTAGCGCATGGCAGGAAGGACATCCCGGCGTGCCTGCCAAAGGGACTGTTCCAACCATGCTGCAATACCATCATCAGACTTCACAGGCGCGTAGTACGCAAGCATCAGATTCGTGTAGAAACGGAACAATGTAGCGAGCACAGGCTGGAGGGCAAAGTTCTTCGGATTGCTGTCAAAGTATTTCACGATACGGTTAGCCTTCATCACATCCTTCACGGCCAAGGCGGCCACCAACTCGAAGGCGTTGTAGTCCTTGCTGATGCCGATATGGTCCTGGATGAGTTGTGAGTCGATGAGGCGCTTCTCTCCTACTGCCAGCACGAGCTTGTCCAACTCTCCTGCAAGGCGGTTGAGATCAGCTCCTACGTGTTCGCAAAGAATCTGGCACGCATCTGGCGCAATCTCAAGACGCTTGCGATGCACGTAACTGACTACAAATGATGGTAGTTCCCTATCATAAAGTTTGCGCGACTCAAAGAGTATTCCAGCTCGCTGGATCTCGGTTGCGAGCTTCGTCCGCCCGTCCAGCTTGCCATTTTTGTGGCAAAGGATGAGAATGGTAGAAAGAAGAGGTTTCTGGAGGTAGAAGCTGAGGGCGTCGCGGTGGTCAAGGCTCTGAGCTTCGCGCACAAGGACGACCTGTCGCTCGGCCATCATGGGATAGCGTTTGGCCGCATTCACGACTTCCTCTCCTGTTGTCTGAGGGCCATAGAGGATGGTGAGGTTGAAGTCCTTCTCGTCCTCCGTAAGGGCCTTGGAAACGATATAGTCCGATACGCGGTCGATGTAGTAGGACTCCTCGCCCATCAGGTAGTAGACGGGCTTGAAATCCCCAGCCTGTACCTGACGGACAATGTCCTCGTATGTGATGCCAGCTTTCTTTGCCATATTGTTGCAGAGCCCGAAATTACACGTCGAACTTCAGGTGCTTGACGGTCTTGTCCTCCTTCTTGATTTTCTCCAGCGACTGAATGCCAATGAGCACGTGGTCGTGGACGAATTCGGAAGTTACATGTTGGTCGCTCTTAGCCGTCTTTACGCCCTCCGGCGTCATAGGATTGTCGGACACAAGGAGAAGGGCGCCCGTCGGGATATGGTTAGCAAAGCCCGTGGTAAAGAGCGTGGCTGTTTCCATATCCACGGCCATCGCCCGCGTGGAACGCAGGTAGTCCTTAAAGGACTCGTCGTGTTCCCAAATGCGGCGGTTCGTGGTGTAGACGGTTCCCGTCCAATAGTCATGCCCGGCATCACGGATGGCGGAACTGACAGCACGCTGCAGCATGAAGGCAGGCAAGGCAGGTACTTCGGGCGGATAGTAGTCGTTGCTGGTACCCTCGCCGCGAATGCCAGCCAGCGGCAGGATGAGGTCACCCATCTTCACCTTTACCGGGATTCCTCCACACTTGCCAAGGAACAGACAGGCACGGGGTTTGACGGCACTGAGCAGATCCATGATGATGGCAGCATTGGGCGAACCCATGCCGAAGTTAATCATCGTCAGACCGTCGGCCGAAGCCATACGCATATTCGCATCGTAGGCAGGCGCCTGGATTCCGAAGTGGTCGCAGAAAATATCCACGTAGTTATTGAAATTGGTCAGCAGCACTAAGTCCGTGAACTCCTCCAGGGAGTGGTTGGTGTAACGCGGCAACCAGTTTTCAACGATTTCCTGTTTAGTTTTCATCGGTGTTCAGAGTTATTTCGTGTGCAAAGTTAACTCTTTTCGACGGGAAAACGAGGATTCCTACATTTTTTATTCGTCGAAGCGGCAAAGAAATCGTATTTTTGCGCCATGAAAACGGTTTTGGAACAGAAATACCCCGCTCTGAACCTTCCTCCCGCTCCACTTAAGCTCGCAGAGAAGGAGGGCCAGAAGACCGTCTTCGACCCCCTTCGCCGCCGCTTCGTCCGACTGACTCCCGAGGAGTGGGTGCGCCAGCATTTCACGTTCTATCTGATTCAGGAGAAAGGCTATCCCGCCGGACTCCTTGGCAACGAAGTCTCGCTGACGCTGAATGGCACAGCCCGCCGATGCGACTCCGTGCTCTACGGACTTGACGGTCGGCCCCGGATGATTGTCGAGTACAAAGCTCCCACGATCTCCCTCACGCAGAAAGTCTTCGACCAGATCTACCGCTACAACATTGTCCTGCGGGTGGAATGGCTGGTCATCTCCAACGGGCTGCAACACGTCTGTTGCCACCTTAACATAGCAGCAGGCACCTATGAGTTCGTCCCACAGGTGCCTGCCTATAAAGATTTGTAGAAGCCTTCAGGCTTCTTGGAGAAGCTTACTTCACGATGAACTTCTTGTTTCCGCTCACGTAGATGCCAGCCTTAGCCGGACGCTGTACGCGACGGCCATCCAGCGTATACAACTCGGTCGGCTGCACGGTGCTTGTTTCGACGTTGCGGACACCGACGAGTTCCTCGTAGCTGATGAGTGCTGCAATGTAGTTTTCCTTTGAGAAGGTGTTGTTCTCGATGTAGGCACGGTAAGCGAAAACTTCGCCACTGCCCTTCTGGAACATCGTGCCTTCAGCATTCAGCGTCAGGGCACCCTCCACCTTCTGGTCTTCCATCGATGCAACCATCACGAAGTTGGGACCTGTGAAGGTGCAAGGAACAGGATCAAGCTCGACGTTCGTGTTGGTTCCCGAGAAGGTCACGGCCATTTCCTTGTCGTCCCAGTTGGGGAAGCCAATCATGTAAGGCGTGAAGGCCGCCATGCTCTCGGCGGGCTTGAACGTCAGGCGCTGTCCGTCTTCCTCGGAGAGTTCGAGCAACTGGAACTGCTTGGCAGCCCTCTCGTCGTCCTCGGGACGATACCAGTCAATGGTCTTGCCGTTGGCTTCCACCTTCTGGACATCGAAGGGCAGTGCGATGGTCTCCCATCCCTCACCCTTTCCGTTCAAGCGAGGAGTGAAGTTGCGGACGTAGCTGATGTTCTTAGCCTTGAACTCATAGAGCGGAGCGAAGAGGTATCCATCCTGAATGACAATCGTCTCAGCCTCGCTGCCGACAACGGCATTGCTCGTCAGCGATGCGGGAATCTGTTCGGCGGACTGGAAGTAATACAGGATGTTGGGGTTAGCAGCCTTCAACTCGTTGACAGCAGCCTTCTCGTCGAACTTCACGGCAATCGTCTTGTCGTCAAACTCCATACTCTCCTTCACCTCGACGCCGCGCAGCGTTCCGTCGGAAGCATAGGTGATGGCACCAGACAGATACTGGAAGAGGTCGTTGACGTTGGCATTAGCCAACTGGGTACCCGACTTGCTGAGAAGCACAGGAATATAGGTCACGCCGTCTTCCAGCAAACTGGTAAAC
>Ga0310696_10005468_pt1 | contig 15324 bp, 8 predicted proteins | sample AusTroGonzalo_MG_4_FD_203885 | JGI IMG/M metagenome (GOLD analysis project Ga0310696, IMG submission 203885) | Bovine rumen microbial communities from tropical cattle in Woodstock, Queensland, Australia - Gonzalo_02 (v2) (version 2) | ecosystem: Host-associated > Mammals > Digestive system >...
CCACTGGAGCAGATCCACCTTATCAGTAAACACGGCACCCGGTACACAGACGAGGCTGTAGGCATCCTTCAGGCTCAGACGGTCGAAACCGTTACGCAGGATATTCTCCACCTCACCAGCGAAACCAGAGTCGGCGTCGGCAATATCCTCCTTGAGCACGTTGATGATACGCAGATTCTTCACCTTATCAGTACCGCAGGTCTTGAAGAACGAGTCAAGTTGACGATAACTACGCTCCAGATTCTGGGTAGCATAGAGGGCGTCAGTGATACCCTGCTTCAGCACGTTCGTGTATTTCTCCTCATCCTGTTTGCAGGCATCAGCGAAACCTGTGGCACTCTCAATGCTGGCATCATCCAGCAGTTCGAGCCAGCGCTTGATGTCACGCTTCAGGCCATCGCGCTTGTCCTTGAAACGCTTATCGGTCAGGAACACCTGCTTGGCGGCCTTACGGGCCGGGTTCATATTATCTGCATCGGGCATGAAACCACGGATGGCGTTGAAGCCACCAAATGCTTTCAACAATTGGGAGACATCTTTCTTACCTTCTTTCTCTTGAAGCTCGGCACCAGCCTGTCCGGCGGCCTGGGCTTTCTGCATTTCTACATCTGCCATAATACTTAGTTCTTTTTTGTTTCTGTTGAATAATATTTGTTTATTTCTCTGTCATGATACGGAACTCAACTGGTGTCATACCGATGACGTCGACCATCCGGCGCTGTAATGTGCGCACGGAATTATAGCCAGCCTCGGCACTGACGGCAGCGATGCCATACTCGGGATGTTCCCTGAGCAGTTGCAATGCCCGCATCAATCGGATATTCTCCAGATACTCGTCAGGCGACTTGAAGATAGTAGAGTTACGGAAGAGGCGCATCAGACGGGCCTGAGACACCCCCATCAGTTCTGCCAACTGGGGTGTGCCAAATTCACTGGTCACCAACTGGGGCTCATGCTCCAGACGGTTCTCCAGCATAGCCAGCAACTCCGCGTCATCCACGAGGTCTGCCTGCATCTTCATCCGGCGTCCGCGCTCCATCTCAGCCTTCAGCCAGTTCACACGCTGTTTGAGTTCATACCAGGCACAGAGTTGCTCACTCATCAGGAGGTTACGTCCCAATAAGCGTACATTCTCCATATCCAGCCGCTCGTTTTCTTCTTGCAGACGGGCGATCTCAGCTTCCAACTCTTCTATCTTCTTAGCCATAACGTATCTGTCTGTTTACTCTGCGCCCTCCAGCTCACTCAGCATTGACTGCAGCATCTCCTTCAGTTCAGCACGGCTACCAGCCTCTTTCAGGATATCACGCAGTTTACGGTTCTGCTCAATGCTCTTACGGATCTTCTGGTTGGTGTCAATCTTTTCCTTTGTACCAGAGAGGAACGGACTGTTCTGCACCAGACGGCCCTTGCCACCCTGCGCCTCAAAGTCGCGCAACTCGCCAAAATGCAACGTCTCATCTACGGAACCACCTTCCTCATCAGTGAAGCTCACCTCTACCTTCGGTTTGAAGTGTGCAAAGGCGTCCTCGATGTTCTGGATATCTTCCACAAACTCGGGGTTGCCGGCTTCCACGTCGGTGGTGTACTGATCGATCATCAGAGTCTTGTTCTGGTCGATCAAACTGACTTTCGCATTGCTCTCCTCATCGGGAGCCATCGAGATAAAATTCTCTTTCATTGCCATAGTAGTAACAATTTTTGTTAGTTAATAATTATTTGAATAAACTCTATTTATTTCTTTTCTTTCTTCTCAGACTTTGGCTCATCCTTCTTGCCATTGATGACGAAGACAGGAGCGCCCTCCTTATCAACCTGTACCTCAATCTTGTCGCCAGACTTCACCTTGCCTGCAATCATCATCTTCGAGATCGGGTGGCGCAGTTCCTTACGGATGATACCCAGCACAGGACGTGCACCATACTGCTGATTGTAGCCACGCAGGGCGATGGTCTGACGGGCTTCGGGTGCCAGCGTCAGCTCGATGTTCTGCTCCTCCAACAGCTTCAGCAGTCCCTTCATGTGGATGTCGAAGATTGCCGTGACGGTCTTGTCGGTGATCGGCGAGAATGGCACGATCTCCGTCAGACGGGCCAGGAACTCCGGACGGAAGTATCCCTGCATGATGTCCATCAACTCGTTGTTCTCAGGGATGACACCGCTGTTGAACTTCTCCACAATGGTCTGTGCACCGATATTAGAGGTAAACAGGATGAGGGCATTCGAGAAGTCACCGACACGTCCCAAACGGTCGTGCAGCTTACCTTCGTCGAGGATCTGCAGGAACAGGTCGAACACACTCTTATGAGCCTTCTCTATCTCATCGAACAGCACCACAGCGTATGGGTTCTGGCGGATCTTGTTCACCAACAGACCACCCTCTTCATAACCTACATATCCCGGAGGCGCACCATACAACAGGGCCACCGAGTGTTCTTCCTTGAACTCCGACATATCGAAGCGGATGAGTGCACTCTCATCACCAAAGAGGAAGGTGGCGAGAGCCTTGGCCAACTCCGTCTTACCAGTACCCGTCGGGCCAAGGAAGAAGAACGAGCCCATCGGCTGTCCCTTCTTGCTGAGACCAGAACGTGACTCATAAACGGCGTCAAGCACCTTCTTCACGGCATGATCCTGACCAACGACGCGTTTCTTCAGCGTATCCTCGGCACCCATCAGACGGTCGCGTTCCTTGGTCTGTACCTTACCGAGAGGAATACCCGTCTGCTTAGCCACGACGGCACTCAGGTCGTCACTCTTCAACTCAGTACGCTGCTCAGCGCTCAGTTCCGTCAGTTTATCGAGGACACCTGCCAAGAAGTCAATACGCTCCTGAATGGTTGCGATCTTACTGAAATCGGTATCAGAATCGACACCTGCCAGCAGAATGCAACTTACCTTGTTGAACAGTTCGTAGTTCAGCCAGTCGAGTTCCTTCATCAGTCCCTCGTCGGCCTTATCCTTGCCTTCTGCAGAAGCCTTGATAGCGTCAAGCTTTTCACGCAGACCTTCGATGATACTACCAGTCAGATCGTTCATCGTCTTCACTTGGGCCATCGTACGGTCAATCAGGTCGAAGGCTGAATCAGGCAGCGACTTCTCCGTCAGATAACGCTTGGCCAGACGGATGGCATCGCTTAATACCGTCTCGTCTGCGGTCAATTTATGATATTCCTCATAAGCGGGGATAGCACCTTTCAAAATGCGGAGCGTCAGATCAGCAGTGGGTTCCTCCACCGTGATCTTCTCCAACTTCGAGGTCATCTCCTTGTCTGTTTCAATATTCTTAGTATAGCCGTCAATGCTCGAAGTAGCGAGCAGTTGCAGACGCCCTTTGCTCAGCTCATTCTTCAAAATAGACGATGCTCCAAACAGAGACCCCTGCTTATCAAACAGTTTATCGATGGCTTCGATAATCAGCACGGCATTCGGCAGGTTCTCCACCTCGGTTATGACGTTCTTGAAGCGGTCTTCCACCTCGCCCTTGTACTGGGCATCACCGCCCAGTGCAGCAGTATCAAGTTCGTAGGCCACAGCTCCACTCAGGAAACCTGGCACATGGTCGGCAGCCAACTCACGAACGAAACCGTTCACCAAAGACGTCTTACCGACACCAGCCTCACCCGTAATGAGCAGGTTGGCCTTTGTCTTACGACCGAGGATCTCGTAGATCACGGAGATCTCCTTCTCAAAACCGATTACATTATCGAGGTTGCCAGCACGGGCAATAGCGGTCTTATCCACACAGTACTTGGCAAGACTTCCCTTGCCACCACCTGCACTGCCACCCGTGTGCTTCGTCAACTCGGCGCCCTCCATATATGGAGCCTCCACGTTGGCACCACCGCCCATCTTTGCACTGATATCCGACGGGGTCAGCGGCAGGGTCTTCAACTGGTCGAAGGAGAAACCGACACCAGGCGTCACCAAAGAGGCGAGCACGCAGACATCCGTACACTCGTCAAGGTTGAACTTCACCTGATAGTTCTCTGCCTCGTCGATGACGGCCTGAGCCTCATCACTGTACTCAAGGTCACGCATCGGACGGACTGCACGCGGTGCCAACTGCATCTGCACGTCAGCCCAGTCCTGTAAATAGAAATAGTCTTTGTCCAGTTCACTCTCAATGAAATGGACGAGCCCGATTTCCTTATGCAGGATAGCCTTGAACAAATGCGCCGGATAGATGGCGTCGCTGCAATATTCCTCTGCAAAGGAATTGGCAATTGATTTTAGTTTAGCATTCATATTTACCTATGTTTTATAGTCATATTGGGTACAAATGTACGAAAAAAGGAGAAAAAAACTTTTATATAACAAGGTGAAACCTGTGATATTTCACATTCTTTAACAAGAAAGCGGCTGCAAATCTCAAAAAAATACGATTTGCAGCCGCTTACGCCTTATAAAGTAGGGTTTAGCCTATTCCCACTCGATTGTTGCAGGTGGCTTAGAGGAGATATCATAACATACACGGTTCACGCCACGTACTTTATTGATGATCTCATTAGACACCTTTGCCATGAAGTCGTAAGGAAGATGGGCCCAATCTGCCGTCATCGCGTCGGTAGAGGTCACGGCACGAAGGGCGATGGGATGCTCGTAAGTGCGTTCATCTCCCATCACGCCCACGCTGCGGACAGTGGAGAGTAATATGGCACCTGCCTGCCATATCTGATCATAGAGCCCCCACTCGCGCAAAGCACGGATATAGATATCGTCGGCATCCTGCAAGATACGCACTTTCTCAGGGGTAATGTCGCCCAATATACGTACAGCAAGCCCAGGACCAGGGAAAGGATGACGCGTAATCAGATGTTCAGGCATGCCCAACTGACGACCTACACGGCGTACCTCGTCCTTGAATAACCACTTCAGCGGCTCACAGAGTTGCAGTTTCATCTCTTTCGGCAGTCCACCTACATTATGATGGCTCTTGATCACTTTACCCGTGATGTTCAGCGACTCAATACGGTCAGGATAGATCGTGCCTTGTGCCAACCACTTCGCATCGGTGATCTTCTTCGCCTCGACATTAAACACCTCCACGAAGTCGCGACCGATGATTTTACGCTTCTGCTCAGGATCTGATACCCCAGCCAAATCACTGAAGAATTTTTCTGACGCATCGACGCCGACCACATTAAGACCAAGCACCTTGTAATCTTCCATCACCTGCGTGAACTCGTTCTTACGCAACATACCGTGATCGACGAAAATACAGGTGAGGTTATGACCAATGGCACGATTCAGCAAAACGGCTGATACAGAGGAATCAACTCCGCCACTCAAACCTAAGATTACACGGTCGTTACCCAATTGTGCCTTCAACTCCGCCACTGTTGAATCCACGAACGAAGCAGCACTCCATTGTTGTTCGGATCCGCAGATATCGACTACGAAATTCTTTAACAACTGTTTACCCTGTAAGGTGTGAAAAACTTCAGGATGGAACTGTACGGCCCAGATAGGCTGTGTCGTCGAGGCAAAGGCCGCATTCACCACATCTGCCGTCGAGCCAATCACCTTAAAATCACTGGGGATAGCGGTGATCGTATCACCATGACTCATCCATACCTGCGACTGCTGTTCGAAGTGCTTGAACAGCGGGTTCGAGGTATCCACCGTCTGGAGGTTTGCACGACCGTACTCACGCGAGTCGGCCTTCTCCACCTTGCCTCCAAGGGTATGCGAGATAAACTGCGCACCGTAGCAGATGCCCAAGACGGGCACCTTACCTACAAACTGGTTCAGATCCACCTTAAACGCCTCAGGATCGTGAACTGAGTAAGGCGAACCACTCAGGATCACACCGATCACACTCGGATCGTCCTTGGGGAACTTGTTGTAAGGCAGAATCTCGCAGAAGGTGTCCAGCTCACGCACCCGACGACCAATCAACTGCGTCGTCTGTGAGCCGAAATCCAAAATAATAATCTTCTGTGTCATTTCCTATATTACCTGTTTAGCGACTGCAAAGTTACGAATAACTGCGCAGATAACCAAGAATATGGCACATTTTTTATTCTTCCATCTTGTTGAAATTGAGGCTCTGTCCATAATCCTGGTTAGCCTCGGCCTCGTTTTCACGCCCTACAAGATAGTGTTGGTAACCCTCTTCAATCTCGTCGAGTTTGGCCTTCAGCAAATCATCGGCTGTCTTTTTGTAATCCTCGTAAACGCCCTTGAGCGCCTCTTTTGATTCATCAACTTCCTCAGCCGGGGCATCCGACAGCATATTGACAAGCTGAGGTGATTGTCTGGCATAGAGCAGGTCAATTTCGGCAACGCACTGTTTGTGCAGACTTTTGGCCGTGTTGTTCAGAAAGTCGCGTCGATCCTTATCGACCTCGGGCATGGTGTAGAGCAGATAGCGGCTCTTCGGGTCATCGTCGCCCGTGCTGTTCTTGTCAGCTAAGAAACTTTCGATTCCCTCATATTCTGCATTGTCGTCACTGCCGTCGGAATACACTACCTCGCCAGTCTTGATATCCAACTTAAACTCAGGATGCGCGTCGAAGATGCCCTTGACGATGGGCTGAATTTGGTCGGGATCCTTGGGATAGATGACGAAATGATACTCGTCGGGCAAACCCACGCCAGCCACCTCCTCCAAGTCATAACTGCCTGAGAAATCGCTGACGGTGACGGGCATCAGTGCCCCTACTTCGGCCTTGACACAAAGGTTCATATACTTGTACCGGAGCAACATGAGATAGGCATCGAACTTCTCCTGTACACCGGAAATTTGGGCTACAATAATTGGTTTCATAAATATTTTGCGTTTCTAAAATGATTACTCTGATTTCGGGGCGTCCTCGGCCTTCAGTTTTGCACTCAGGCTGCCACCGGCTGCGGCACCAGGGACGGCGATACCGTCGCTAATGTTCGGTGACTTGAACGATGATTTCGCCTCAAGATTGTCGATGGTTGCCTTTGGTGCCTTGAGTTCGTCCTTGACTTCCGTCTTGCCGTTGATAGTGGTAGCGCCATAGACCTCAGCCTTACTGCCACCCACAGCAACATTGCCACCGTCGAGTTGTACCACAGCCTTGCCGTCGCCCTGCTGGGCCTCGAAGGTCTTGTCGGCGAAGAGTCCCATTTCCTCGGAGACGGCCTGCATCTTCTTGCTCTTGACATCCTTCGACTTGGCACCGACGAACATCTTCTCCGAGACAATCACCATCGTACTGCCAGCGGCAAGTTTGTCGTCGGTACGCTTCTCCTTCTCCACGTCCATCGACTTCACGCTGACATCCTTGGCATTGATGCCGATGCTACCTGTGGCCTTGCCCTCGGTATCGGTGGCAGAGAGGTCCATCTTCTCGGCCCGTATGGCCACCTTACCGTCCTTGGTGAGAGCCTTCTCCTTAGCCTCGCCATTCTCGATATCGGTGTCGGTGGTCTCCACGGTGACGGTCTTCGAACGCACAATGAGGTCACCCTCGGCGGTATAGTTGGCCTTGGTGAGTTTACCCTGATCATCGACCTCCACATTGGCCGAGGCTTCGGTGCTCACCTCGATGGTCTTGGCACGGAGTTTAATCCGGCTGTCGGCCGTGAGTTGTTTCTCCTGCAGTTTCTTATCCTTCACCTCGTAGTCAATGCCTTCGATGGTGATATTCTTCGAGGTCAGCTTAAAGTCGCCCTCTGACGTGTAGGTAGCCGTCGTCAGTGTGCCGTCATTCTCGTATTTCTGGTCAGCCTCTCCTGCGGTAGCCACCTCAATATTACGCGCCTTGATGCTCACCGACCCCTTTTCCTTCAACTTACCGTCGGACTCGATGGAAGCCACGCTGACGGTGTTACCCATAAGGGCAATGCCCGAGCCTTCATTGTCGCGCAGGTTGCCTTCGCCATCGGCAGAGATGAGACTGATGTTCTCTCCGACGATGTTCACGGCGGCTCCCGTCGTGGCTTTCTTGAAGTCATCGCCTTTCTTGATCTTGCCCTTTTCGTCCTTCAGGCACTTCAGTTGGCGATTGGTCTCTGCCAGCAGTGAGAGCACCTCGGCATAACTGGCAGTCTCTTCCGACAGCGCCATGGCAGCCTCGTCGATCTGCTGGTTCAGCGAGGAGATATTTTGATAGGTGCTCAGGATGTTGTCCTCGTCGGACACCAACTTATCCTTCTCTTCGAGCAGTTTCTCCATTTCCTCCTTCATGCTCTTGAACGAGTCTTTGTGCGAGGCGGCCAGATCTTTCAGGCTACTCTTCTGCTTTTCAAGTCCGCTGATCTGCTCCGTAAGACGGGTCTCACGGCTCTCAGCCGTCTGGACGGCCTCGATATCTATCTGCCGGTCGGTCTGCAGACTGATGCCGCTACCAGAGACGGCAGGAACCGAGAAGGTGCCTTGTGCATCGCTGCCCTGGATAACCACGCTGCGCGCCTGACTGACCACCTCAGAAACGTCGCTCACGACGTGTTCTTGTCCGTCGTAGCCCGGGTCTTCGGCAATCTCACGGATACTCGGTGCCCGCAGTTCCACCTGTCCACCTTCGGTGGCGGCCTGCAGTCCCAACTTTGTACCCCTCAGGACAATAGTGGAGCCACCGTCGAGCAGCATGCCATTGTTATCGACGTTGCCAATGATAATCTCAGGGGCTGAGATAATGAACCGCTGGTTATCCCGCAGATAGCGACCTTTCACAAGGCTGTTGTTGAGATCATCGGATATCCGCTGCATCTCGGCCTTGCACTTCCTGATCTCTGACAGGTCTTTCTCCACGCTGCCCTCAAAGTCTGACAGTTTCTTTTCCCATTCTTTGAATATTGTGTCCATACGCGTAATACCTTATATATTTTTAAAACCCAGCACAAGTTTCCACAGACGTTTCTCGTTGCCGAAGTTGGCATCCTTCTCCTGTTCCAACTGCGGCTGATCACCAGCGCTGTTGATGTGTACGGTGGCGTCGCCATTGTCGGATATCAACAACTGTCCCGCCTGACTGGCATCCCAAACGTCCAACTTCCACTTGTCGGCCTCGAACTGTGTCTTCCATACGCCCATGAAAGACTCGATGGCAGATCCGAGGAAATTGTTTTGAACTCCCCGTGAAGCACCCAGCATAAAGCGTTTCCAGTAGTAGTCCTGCTCCAGTTTGCTGTCCTTAATGTCTTTCTCATCATAGCCGATGTCAATAAAGCCGTACAGCTTGTTATCTGCCGACTTTGACACCTCAAGCAGGAAGTAGGCTACAATCTTACGTTTCAAGAGTTTCATCTTCTTCTTAAACTCCTCATCCGTCGCTGCACCGAGGATATTGGTGTCGTTCAAGCCCGACAGGTAGTCGGATACTTCTTTTTTTGCCTTTTTAAATCCTGTTTCCAGACATAAATCAATAGCGTTTCCAGACATTACATCGAAGAGATGGTCAAAGTTATTGATATGCTTATGAAGGTTGAAAACAGCCTTGCCGTAACCTACAGCTACCCTAACCAAATTGCGACGCCTTATCAAAGACGCATTCAAGGAAATATTGGGTGCTGGTTTTAATTTACCTTCAAAAATTCCATCATACGTCTCATACATATTTCCCCACTCCTCATTGGTCGCCTTACCCCAGGCTGTGGGAAGAACGTTAGGATCATTGACATTAACGAGTACTTCTGTTGCTATAAGCGTGTAATTCTGCTTAGCTTCTATAGCTTTCTGCCATAGGTTATTGTAGGTGGTAAAGAACTCATCTACCTTGGTATTGATAGAGGGGAGGGTATTTATGAGCAAGGTGTTATAGGTCACTCCAGCCTGTCTGTCCGTTCTGCCCTTGCCTTCCTTGTAACGGCCGGGATTAACCATAGCCGTTCCGTTGCCAGCTTCAAGCAGCATATATTTCTTCGACTTGATGAGCATGGTACCGTCGATAGGCCGCATGAATGTCTGCAGCAAACAGCGGAAGAACGAGAGGTCGGCCAGAGGCACTTTCTTGGCACCCACCGCCGCTCCTGCTATAGCGCCAGGCAGGATGGCACTGTGACCCAAGTAATGCAATCCCATACCGAGGGCCCTGTAGGGGGACTTGTACAGGTATTCAAGTTTACTGTTCACTTCGATAATTTTTTTCCAATCAAATTCGGGGTCTCCGATATTTGGCGGCAGGATGTTATTGCCCGACGAGATGCTGAGTTTGTTACCTGCTGCGATGTTGATGTTCTGACCCGTGATACTGATGTCGCCGTTGGGGGCGTTGATAGAGATGCCCGTGAAGGCATTGAGTTTGATTTTTCCAAGCGCTGACGAGATACTGACCTCACGGGCGTGCGAACTGAGCTGAATCTCATAGAGACCATAACGGTCGCCAATATGGATACCGCCAGTAAGATCCTTGGCCTCCTTCACTTTGGGTATGGCACTTGCGATATCTCCCGGGAGTACGGAATAGAGGAATCCTGTACCAGGGTTCAAGTTGGCAATGAACTTCATGCCGTCCTCTGGATCGGTAAAGGTGATGTGATGGCCGTTGGGCGACATCATCGACATGCTGAGATTCTTTCCTTGCTGTATCTTCGGTGCCAAATAGCGGTCTAAGCCCTCTGCTGGCTGCAGCGTATTCTTGGAATAGAGGGTACCCACGACGTATGGCCGCTCAATATTGTCGTTGTCGAAGTTCACAAACACCTCGTCGCCAATGCGCGGTTTGTAATAGAAGCCACCGCCATTGGTAGCCATCGGTGTGGCGATGCGGATCCAAGGTGTGGCATTACCAGCGATATCCTTCTGGAGGGTCGCCCTGGCTGCATCCGCAGCCTTCTTCCTTTCCTCCACGGCTTTATCCGCCTCGGTCTTTTCCTTTTCGATAATGGCCAGACCCTTGGTCGCTTGCTCGTACTTTTTGGTCAACTCCTCGACAGTCTTATTCTTATCGATGGTGTAGTCTTTGTCATTAGCCTTCTGTGTCTTCTCGTTTTCCTCCGCTTTCTCACAGAACTTCATCTTCTTGTCGAGCATGTCGATTTCCTTCTGTATCCTGGCAATCTCGGCATCCTCTCCATTGATGGCCATCTCCGTGAGCACCTGTTCTGCTTCAAGTTGACGCTTAGTCTTGGCATCCTTCTCGGTATCTATCTTTGCTGCCTTGTCGGCACGTATGGCTTCGTATTCCGCCTTCTTCTGCTGATGTGACGTCAATTCTGCAGACAGAGCGGCACGTTTTGTCTTACATTCTTCCAAATATGCTTTCCGCTCTTCAGCCGACATATTGAGGAAGGCCTTCACTTCATCAAGATACTTGCTATACTCCTTGGCCTGACCTTTCAGTTCTTCGGCCTCCTTATCCTTCTCTTTTTGCTTTTCCTCGGCCTCGGTTAGCGCCTGTTCGGCTTGTGCCAACTGCTGGCGTGACAACTGTCCTATCGACTGCCAGGGGAAGGCAATACGCACACGGCCCTGGAATTTCGGATCGGCATTGTCACAGACGAAAGCCGTCTGCGGACCGGAATGGCGGATAATGGGCACCGGATGTACCGGTGGAATGAAATGATTCACGGTGTCAGTCTTACTATTCTTATACGCGGGGATAGCATAGATCTTCTGTGAGCGCTTACCACTGAACTTGTCAGTAGTCGTACTACCATAGGTGTCGTAGTCACGGTTCCAAGCCTCTTCCGACAGTTGTTGGATCTGGATGACGACATAGATGGTATCGTCGTCAAGTCCTTCCACCTGAATGGGCTGTCCCAATTTCACCGGGGCATAACCCGTACCCATGTTGATGCAGATGATCTGTCGCTGCTGGTCGGCCTGGTGGCTGTGGACATCACGGAAATAGTCAATCTTAGTCCAGCCGGCAGGGTCTAAAGTGGCAAACTGCACGGCACTATCCGCACTGGCCTGCTCTACAAGGCTCTTCAGACTCTCAACATAGAGAGTTGTCTGCTCCGTATTCTTACCGTCTGCTCCCATTTTGCCAAAGAGGGCATTAAAGGCCTCGGCCACTGCAGGGGCAATCCCCGCTGCAATGACCAGTGCCGTTCCTGCACTTTTTCCCGTCGGATCACCTTCGGTCTTATCAGCCAGCGCACTTTTCATAACTTGCATCGCCTTTGCAATGGCGACTTCACTGGTTTTGCCGTCGTAGTACAACTCACGGGCAAGGGACGAGAACTTGTCCTTGAAGACCGGGAAGATATAGTCATCATTAGCCACTTCGGCATTATAGACGGGCTTTTCCGGGAACGCATCCTTGGGATAGCCATCTTCCCCCTTTTCGATGGGCGTGAAATTCATCTTTGACATCTCACCTTTATCGTCTTTCACGCTGTCGCGGACATATTCCTGCACTTTAAACGGCCCGTCAGAGATGTCCTGTTTGGTCACCGACTCATAATACGTAATTTTGAGGGGGGACTCATTAGAACCAACAGCAGCTTGGACAAGAGGAAGACCAAGCGTCAGTTTGCCGTCTTCAAAGAAGAGGAACTCACCGCAACGGTTGGCGGTACGCACGAGGAAGTCGTAGAACGACTCGTTGTACTGTACCAGATAGGGATGGATAAATTCTGACAGGATATTGTAGGTCTGATCATTACCATCTTTGTCCTTGGCGGTGAACGTTTCCGGATATCTCAGGAACTGTATGCCGCTGATGTCCGTCTGGATCAAAGGATCGTGGTCGTTGGCCTGCTTACCAAAAGAGTCTCTCTCCATCTCCAGGATGCCCGAGCCGAGTTTACGTGCGACGTAGGCCTTACTATACTTGTTCAGCGTCATCAGCTTATCCATGCTGAAGATGTTCAGCTTCACAAACATCTTCGTACCGTTGGATTCCCGCTTCAACTGGGGGTTTACCTCATAGACATAGCAGTTTTCGGCTACGGTATAGGCAGATCCGTATTCTGTAGTACTTGTAGTATCCTTCTGACGGTTCACATGGATGATCTCCACCTTCACCTGTCTCTGTAAGAACATGGTTGAGACGGCCTGGAAAGAAGGAGCCTTACTCGTATTCTCTGCCGTTATCTGCATGTAATCCAACTCGACCTCAATCTCACAGGGCTGATAGATCTTCTTATTCACCTTCACGCCATGCAACACGACGCTATAGGTGATATTACTCTTCTTATCCGTAAAGTCCTTGAGCACGCTCTGTTCGAGTTGCAACTTGTCCAACTCCGCCTTCGGATTCGTTACCGTATTACCGAAAGTCAGCCTATAGACGAAAAGCGCGTTTACTGTAGTTTCGTTATTTGCCATTGTTATTGATAATTTTGATTGTTTTCACTTGTCCTTACTATTCTGAGATCACTGTAAAGCTCTCCGGGATACCACTGCCAGGCTCTTTGGATGACCAGTCAGCAGCAGCGGCCTTCACGAAAGTGCCATCCGCCGTCACGTCCACTACCCAGTCGGTCGTACATCCTACAGCATTGATACTGGTAGCCAGACATTTGATATAGGTGAGGTTGGCACAGCCCTCAAACATCGACTGGTAGCAGTTCTGCCTGAGTTCCGGAGCAGGCAGCACCGGTGCCTTTGTCAGAGCGGTACAGCCTTCGAACATCGAGCGGTAGCAATCTGACGTCAGCGTGGTGGCTGGCAGCAGAAGTGCCTTTTCCGGATGGTTCCTGATATGCGTATTGTCCTTGAAGAGTTCCCTGAAAGTATCATCTCCCTCCAGTTCCGTGATGTTGTCGTATTCGGTGGCACTAATCAGACTCATCACATTGCCATAGACATAACAGTCCGCAGAACAGTCAAAGTGGGATGCATCACTACTCGGGTAATAACTGGCATTATTGCCACGGAAGCTGACCTTGTCGCCTGCATCGAGCGTGAGTGCCGTCTCATAAGTATGCCAGTCGCCGTCATTCCGCCGAAACTCCACCGTACCTTCGGAATTATTCTGGAAGGTAATCTGTGTCTCATCGTTCACAGCCTCGAATGTCAGCGGTTCGGAGGCTGGCCGTCGCATTTTGACGGTACAGGCATAATAATGGTTGTTGACAAAGGTCAGACCAGTCTTTGAGTAAGTATAGGTATCACCACCAACCAAGGCCGTTAGTGTGAGATCACTGTTATCCACACCCCGCAAAGCGGTATAGAGTTCACTGGCGGCCGTCTTTGGACTAATCGTCAGGTCGCCATATTGGTCAGTACCCGTTGACACGCGCTGCACCAGTTTCCCCGATGCATCGTGAATGGTTAGCGACGAGGCATTGATGGCATTCCCGTCCCGGTCTGTCAGAATGAACCTGACAACGGCCTGTTGGTTACCAAACTCAGCATCGCTGGCATGAATGGTTGTCGTTGTGGCGCGCTGTACCACCACATCAGCCAGCGCATAGTCGTAAGAGGCGCTGAGGGTGGCCAGCGAACCGTCCTGTCCGGTATAGTCCCAGGTGCTGCGGGGAAAGAGCAGATGGAGATGGGTGTCACAGCTGACGGCAGTTGTCATGGCCGATTTCAGCACCGTAGCAGCCGTGCCGGTGGTCGATGGGGTCAGCGTACCCACCACCGAACTCCAGTCATCGGTAAGGGCTGCCACCTTGTCATCGGATGCCCAGACGGCATTGAGTGTCTTTCCGCTGAGTTCCAGACCCCGGGTGGTCACCCCGTCCCCGTCCTTCACGGCATTGACGGCCAACTCAAACAATCCATCCTGAGCCTTCTCGCTCAGGACGGAATCTGCTGAACAGGCAGCCAAAAGAAAGGCTGCCACGACCATCACAGCGTTACGGCAGAGACCGGTCACCCGTTTCCCCATGCTATTGTCTTCAGGTTAGTCCCAGACCTGCTCCTCTTCCGTACCGTAGCCGCTACGCTCACTGTAGGTATCGTCGTTCAGGCTCATCGTCACTGTGACATGATAAGGAGTGCCTTTCTTAAAGGTGACTCCCGAGCGGGTATAATTGTACGCGTTTCCGTTGACTGTGGTCAAGAGGGTGTAAGTATCGCTACCCTCTGTGTCGTTACGCAGGGCCACATAGATCTCACTGGTAGCACTGGCCGGTGTAATCGTCAGATCGCCATAAGATGGTGTAAACGTGCCGCCACTCAAAGTATAGCCCGTTGCCAGTTTCTTCCCGGCTGCCGAGATCGTGAGTGAAGGAATGTTCATCAGTGCGCCGTCGGCACCCTTGATGGTGAAGCGGATGAGAGCCTGCTCGGTAGAGAAATTGGCGGTACTGCCCTTCATGCCGTTGGCGCTGATCTCGGTGATATACACTCTGGCCTGGGCATAGTCGTATTTCGACTCTATGTCGGCAAGCGTTCCCACCTGTCCGGTATAGTCCCACACCTCACGTGGCGTCACGAAGTTCAGATAGTCTCCCACCTTCAGGCCCGTAGAGTTCAGTGAACCGTCGAGCTTGGTCCTTTCCGTACCT
>Ga0310696_10005470_pt1 | contig 15319 bp, 13 predicted proteins | sample AusTroGonzalo_MG_4_FD_203885 | JGI IMG/M metagenome (GOLD analysis project Ga0310696, IMG submission 203885) | Bovine rumen microbial communities from tropical cattle in Woodstock, Queensland, Australia - Gonzalo_02 (v2) (version 2) | ecosystem: Host-associated > Mammals > Digestive system >...
GAGCGCCTTATAATCATCACGTTCGTCTGCGGTCGTGGCGGAATCGGCATACGCGCACGTTTGAGGGGCGTGTCCGGCAACGGGTACGGGTTCAAGTCCCGTCGACCGCACGGAAATCCTGCTTTTTGCAAGCAGGATTTTTTTATACCCGAAACCGCTTTCCGATGTCTTTAAGGAAGGCCGCGGGAGGATTCCCTTCCCGCGGCCGTAAGTGGAGATGAGGGGAGTTGAACCCCTGTCCGAAAACCCGTCCAATGGACTTTCTCCGAGCGCATTCCGTGATTTAATTTCCCGGTGCGGCCGTCCGCGGAAAGACTGTCACCCCGGTAGCTTCATCAATACGGATACCGGTACAAAGCTTGGCCGGTACTCGTTCCCTGCAATCATGACGCCGGTTGCCTGATCTGCAGGCGGTCAGGGCCGACGCGCGGCATTAAGCCGCGAAAGCGTAATTGCTGTTGTCAGTTATTGTTTTTCCCCGTTGATACGCAGTACAGGGGCTGCGGCTCGCTTATCCATTCTCCGAAATTCCCGTCGAAACCGGATCATCCCCGTGATGACCGCAACAGCTTATTCCTTTTGTCTGTCACGCAGCGCCCGGCGGATTTCCATATCGGAATCCCGCTTTGCCATGGCGTCCCGCTTGTCGTGCAGCTGCTTGCCGCGGCATACGCCCAGCAGCATTTTTACCCGCCCGTCCTTCAGGTACAGTTCCAGGGGAATCAGCGTATAACCCTGCCGCATAACCTGGGCGTCCAGCTTGCGGATCTCGCTCTTGTGCAGCAGCAGCTTTTTCCCCCGCAGCGGGTCACGGTTGAACACGTTCCCCTGTTCGTACGGGCTGATATGCATCCCCTCCACCCAGACTTCGCCCTTGCGGATCTGGGCCCAGCTCTCCTTCAGGTTTACCTTGCCCAGTCGGATGCTTTTCACCTCGGTACCGAATAACGCGACGCCGCACTCAATCCGGTCTTCCACAAAATAATCGTGATGCGCTTTGCGGTTCTGCGCGATTGTTTTGATCCCCTTTTGGTGCGGCATAGCCTCATTCCTCCCGCGGAAAGTATATCATAAACCGTCAAGCTTTTCAATTCACTGCACCTGTGATAGTATATAACGGATACAGTTTATGAGAGGAAGCGTCTGTTATGAACGACCTGCACGAACTTTCATCCCGCGCCCGCCGGGCATTCCTTCAGCTGTCCGTCTCCCCCGCGGAAACGCGAAACGGTGCTCTGCTGCATCTGGCGGATGTGCTCCGGGAAAGCGCCGGTGAGATTTTCGCGGCCAACCGGGAGGATCTGGCCTGTTCAGAAAAGGAAGGCCTCTCCGCTCCCCTTATGCACCGGCTGAAATTCGGACAGGAAAAGCTGGATGCCGTCTGCGCCGGGCTTGTTTCCCTGGCGGAACTGCCCGATCCCCTCGGGCGCACCACGCTGGCCACCGAAATTACGGAGGGTCTTCAGCTTTACCGGGTCGTATGCCCTATCGGCGTCATCGGCGTTATTTTTGAAAGCCGGCCGGACGCGCTGATCCAGATTGCTTCCCTGTGCGTCAAGAGCGGTAACGCAGTCCTGCTCAAGGGCGGCCGTGAAGCGCTTCGCACCAATCAGGCCCTTGCCGCAGCCGTGCGCCGGGCACTTGCGGAATCCGGCCTGCCGGAAGACGCGGCTCAGCTCCTGGAAACCCGCGAAGATGTGGCTGCCATGCTCAAGGAGGACGAGCTGATTGATCTGATCATCCCCCGCGGCAGCAACGCGTTTGTCCGCTATATTATGGATAACAGCCGTATCCCCGTTCTCGGCCATTCCGACGGTATCTGCCATGTTTATCTGGATCGGGCGGCCGATCCGGAAAAAGCGCTGCGTGTCACCGTGGACAGCAAAACCCAGAATGTTTCCGTCTGCAACGCGGCGGAGACACTCCTCGTGCATGAGGAGGCCGCGGCTGTGCTCCTGCCCCCCGTCGCCCGGGCTTTGCGGGATAAAGGCGTTGAAATCGTGGGAGATAAAGCGGCTCAGGCCATCATCGCCTGCGGCGCTGCTTCCGGGGACGATTGGGCCACTGAATATCTGGACAGCAAGATTTCTGTGAGAATCGTGCCTTCCCTGGAGGAAGCCGTTACCCATATCAATCACTATGGCTCTCACCATACAGACTGCATCGTTACGGAGGATGAGACGGCCGCAGCGGCCTTTATGAACCAGGTGGACAGCGCCGGTGTGTACTGGAACGTATCCACCCGTTTTGCCGATGGGTTTGTGTACGGCTTCGGAGCCGAAGTCGGCATCGCCACCGGCAAGCTTCACGCCCGGGGACCCATGGGGCTGGAAGGCCTGACAACCTATAAGTATAAGCTGCTGGGCACCGGACATACCCTTGCGGATATAAAGAGCGGAAAAACGAAGTATACCCACTGTCCGCTTTCCGGCAGCTGCCCGGTATAAAAACCCGGATCTTTCCGGTTTGCGGGGATGAAACCACTATGATGAGATTGCAGAAATACCTTGCCCTCTGCGGCGTAGCGTCGCGGCGTACCGCGGAAAAAATGATCCTGGAGGGGCATGTGTCTGTGAACGGTGCCCCGGTGACCGTCATGGGCTTCCAGGTGGATGAAGAACATGACCGTGTGGAAGTGGACGGAGCGCCCGTCTCTGTCCAGGAACAAAAATATTATATCGCCTACAACAAACCGCTGGGAGAGGTTACCACCGTTTCCGATCCGGAGGGACGGGCCACTGTCATGGACAAGTTCCGTGACTTCCCTGCCCGCCTGTACCCTGTGGGACGCCTGGATTACGACAGTGAAGGCCTTCTCCTGCTTACCAATGATGGAGATATGATGAACCACGTGCTGCATCCCAGCAGAGAGGTCAGCAAGGTATACTGGACCAAAGTCTCCAATCAGGTTACCGATGAAGAAATCCGCCAGCTTCGCCATGGCGTCCTGATCGACGGCAAAATGACTTCCCCTGCTTCTGTACGGCTCATCCGGCGGGAAACTTTCGATTCGGTTCTGCTGATTTCCATCCATGAGGGCCGCAACCGCCAGGTGCGCAAGATGGTTGCCGCCGTGGGCCATCAGGTTGTCAGCCTGAGGCGGGTGGGCTTCGGCCCGGTTTCCCTCGGCGACCTGCCGACCGGCCGCTGGCGCCCCCTGACGGAGGAGGAAATCAGGCGGCTCAAACAGATCTGACCTGGCTGTACCTGAATGACTGAAATCCGTGCTTGACAAAAGCAGGATTACAGATATAATTATCATTCGTGACCATGCTTGTGGAGAGTTGGCTGAGTGGTCTAAGGCGCACGACTGGAAATCGTGTGTGGGGTGATACCTCACCTAGGGTTCAAATCCCTAACTCTCCGCCACGGAAAACCCCGGGATCTTCGCGATCCCGGGGTTTTTCCATTCTGATTTTTTACCGTCCGCACAGGCTGTTACGGGTCATGGCCAGCGCGATGTCCGGGAAGACCCACTCCAGTCTGTTGCGGTTGATCACGCCCAGCAGTTCACCGTTTCCGGTAAACGCGTGGTTGTCCCACAGGCAGCAGGTCATGCCCCTTGCGCTGGCGGACGCCACATAGTATGCCGTGAAGTTTACCCGGTCCTGCAGGTTATTCTTGTCCAGGGACGCGAATTCGTCGATAATGACCGGAATCCCCTGCTTCACATACTTCCGGTACAGGCTGTTCATGAAGCTGTCGATATCCGACCGCTTCCGCTTGTCTTTCTCCAGATCAAACCGGCTGTCATTACTGTTCACGTTCAGGGCAAAATCGTAGGGCCTGTAAGCGTGGACTTCAATGATGATCTTATTGTCCGCCGGATCCTCCGGAATTTTGAAAAGCGCGTTAGTGGCGGCGTCCGGGCTGCCGCAGTAGCCGGGCACGCAGATGTAGCGGCTGGCGTTGTTCCCGCCGGATGAGCGGATCACGTCCACAATCTTCTGGTTCAGCCGGTTGATGCAGTCCGCCGCGTCCTTGCATTCCTTGCTTGTAGCGTTGAAATACCATTCATAGTTGGTACCCACAAGCCGCGGCTCATTCATGGATTCGAAGATGCAGTGTTCGTCAAAATCCATAAAGGCTTCGGCAATCTGTTTCCAGATGGCCGTTACGTACTTTTCAGACTGCTCGTAATGGGCGCTGTCAGGATACAGCAGGTTTTTCTGGTTGTCGTGATGGATGTTTACGATGAAGTACATGCCTTCTTCCACGACCCACGTCGCGACCTCTTTGACACGCTCCATCCAGGCCGGGTCGATGGTGTATTCGTCACCGGTCACATGATTGTGCCAGCTGACCGGAATCCGGATCAGGTTGTATCCCGCTTCATGAATTGCCCGGATCAGTTCACGGGTAGTTTTCGCCTGGCACCAGTAGGTTTCTATGGCAACGCCCTTAACCTTACCCGTGTTGTCGTAGGCGTCAAACGTATTTCCCAGATTCCATCCGGCTTTCAGCTCCCGCATAAATGCCATCGCTTCGTTTTCCGGAACCTGCTGCTGTGTGATCAGCGGATCATCCGGGGAAAATACGGGGATGGTGATTCCGTCGGTCTCCGTCAGGCCAAAGTCCATGGGCACGAGCTCAAGCGCCGCCTCGGAGTATCCGGCGCAGGCGCAAAGCAGCATAACAAGCAGCACAAGCAGAGAAACAGCTTTTCTTTTCATGGATTGATCACACCTTTCTTCCTGTAAGCTCATTATATTTTCTTTTTCCATCCTGCGCAAGAGAAAAAGCGGACGGGGTTCTTCTCCGTCGTCCCGGCTGCCGGCACTTTCCAAAATCGTAATATAATGATAAAATAAAGTTTGAAGTATTTATGGGGGACTGATGTATGAGGATCATTGTGATCGGCGCGGGCAAGGTCGGCTACACGCTGGCGGAACACCTGACCCAGGAAGAGCACGACGTTACCGTGATCGACAAGAATGATGAGGTTATCGAGCGCTGTTCCGGTTCCCTTGACGTCATATGCCTTAAAGGAAACGGCGCCAACGCGAAAACGCTGCTTGAGGCCGGGGTGGACAAGGCGAATATCGTGATTGCCTCCACCGAAAGCGACGAAAGCAACATGCTTGCATGCCTGATTGCAAAGCGGCTGGGCGCACAATATACCATCGCCCGGATCCGGGATCCGGAGTTTAATGAAAGCCAGACTCTTCTGCAGAACGAACTGGGCATTGATGTGGCCATCAACCCGGAACGGGCCACTGCATTGGAAATCAGCCGCCTTCTCCGCTATCCCTTCGCCGGCAGCATTGAATCCTTTGCCCGGGGCCTGGTGGAAATGGTGGAGTTCCGCGCCCTGGAGACGGACAAGATCGTGGGGATCCCGATGAAGGACCTGACGGAAAAGGTTCCCGGCCTTCCCCGCATCCTCTATGCCATGGTTGAACGCAACAACAGCGTCATCATCCCGGACGGCCGGTTCAGCATCCAGCCGGGGGACAAGGTTTTCGTTTCCGGCGATATGGTAGCTATTACGGAGTTTTTCCGCTTCCTCGGCCGTACAAAGCAGAAAATCCGCAGCGTTATGCTCCTGGGCGGCGGACGTATTTCCTATTACCTTTCCCGCCTGATCGTCCCCATGGGCGTACACGTGACGCTTTTTGAAATTGACCAGGCCAAGGCCCGCGCCCTCAGCGAACTCCTTCCGAAAGTGGATGTGATCCTCGGGGACGGAACGGATCAGGATCTTTTGCAGGAGCAGGGGCTTTCTCAGGTGGACGCCTTTGTTTCCCTGAGCAACCGGGATGAGGAGAACCTGATGACCGCACTGTATGCCTCCCGCAGCGGCGTACCGAAAATCATCGCGAAAAACAGCCGCATGGCCTATACGGATATCCTTAACGACCTGGGCCTGGACTCGGTCATCAGCCCCCAGGTGATTACCAGTTCCACGATCCTGCGTTATGTCCGTGCCCGTGAAAACAGCAACGGCACGCATATCGAACGCCTCTACCGCCTGATTGACGGCAAGGCTGAGGCCATTGAGTTTATCGCCCGGCGGGGCGATCCCTATATCGGCATTCCCCTCAAAGATATTTCAACCCGCCAGGGTTCTCTGGTTTCAGTCATCGTCCGCCAGGGAAAAATCATTATTCCCTTCGGCAAGGACCATATTGAAGAAGGAGACCACGTGATTATCGTTTCCCGTAATCTGGGTATTTCCGATTTGAACGAGGTACTGAAGAAATGAACAGGAAACTGATCATTCGCGTGCTCGGCGCCATCCTGGCCATCGAGGGGCTGGCGATGATTCCCGCCTTCCTGATTTCCCTGTATTACAGGGACGGGGATTCGCTCGCATTACTTTACAGCTTCCTGTTTACCTTCCTGACCGGTTCCGCCATGTTTATGATCCCTCATACGGAACGGGACGATTATCTTCGCCTGAAGGAAGGATTCATCATCGTTGCTGTCGGCTGGGTGCTGATGAGTCTTTTCGGTGCTCTCCCCTTTTTGTTCTCCGGCATGCTCAACCGCTTCGAAAGCGCATTCTTTGAGGCTGTTTCCGGATTCACCACTACGGGTGCCACTGTGGTTACGGAGTTCAGCACCTCTTTCCACGGCGTATTTTTCTGGCGCGCAACCACCCACTGGATCGGCGGCATGGGCGTTCTTGTGCTTACGCTTGCTCTCCTGCCGAAGCTTACAGGCCGGTCTTCCCATCTGGTCCGGGCGGAAAGCCCCGGCCCATCTCTGAGTAAGCTGGTGCCCAAGACGGGCCAGACCGCCAAGATCCTGTACAGGATCTATATTCTTCTGACGCTTCTGGAGTTTCTGGCCCTTCTGCTGTGCGGGCTGAGCCCTTATGACGCCGCTGTGCACGCTTTCGCCACCGCCGGAACCGGAGGCTTCAGCAACTACGGTGCCAGCATCGCCGCCTTTGACAGCGTGGCTGTTGATATCGTGATCACAATCTTTATGTTCATGTTCGGTGTGAATTTTGCCCTGTACTACAAGGCACTGATCGGTGAACACGTGAAGGCCTTCTTCCGGGATGAGGAGTTCCGGTGGTATCTGTGCATCGCCGCTTCCTTTGCCCTGCTCATCACCTTCTTCAACATTCCTTATTATTCCGACTTCTTTACATCCCTGCGCTACAGCACCTTCCAGCTTTCATCCGTGATCTCCACGACAGGGTTTGTCACGGCGGATTTCAGCAGATGGCCGGTGGCTTCCCAGATGCTGCTGATCCTCGCCATGTTTATCGGCTCCTGCGCCGGCTCCACCGCAGGCGGCATGAAGGTGGTCCGCATCAATATGCTGGTAAAGCTCTCCCGAAGGAATATTATGGCTGCAGGCCGCCCGAAGAAGGTGGACGTCATTCGCCTGGACCGCCGGGCAGTGGACGAAAATATCGTATCCCAGGTTGCTTACTTTGCGGTGATGTATGTGGCGCTGGTTTTCGTCGGCGCATTCCTCCTGACGCTTGAGGGCAAATTTGATATCATCACCAACCTGACCGCCTCCCTGACCTGTGTCAGCAACGTGGGTCCCGGGCTTGGCGCCGTCGGGCCGGTGGAAAACTTTGCCGGTTACGGAATCTGGGGAAAAGCCGTCTCTTCCCTGCTCATGCTCTTCGGGCGCCTGGAACTGATCCCCATGTTCATCCTGTTCACCCGTTCCGCGTGGCATAAATACTGACGGACAGGCGTACGGAGCATCAGGGCCTCTGTCTGCTGAAAGCAACACAACCGCAGCTGAAATCTTTGTGGGTATCCCGTTTTTCATGGCTGCCGTATGGTCCTGCATAGTGGCCGGCAGGGATGACATTAATGACCTTCATGCGATCCGAAGGAGGAAAAAGGCATGAGTCCAGAGGTATGGATCCTTTCGCTGGGCCCGGGTGACCCGGATCTCCTCAATCGAAAAACGACGGATATCCTCTTCAGCGGGAAGCCGGTTCTCCTGCGTACAGGGCGCCATCCAGCCGCCGCGTGGCTCCGGGATAAGCAGATTCCTTTCCGTACCATGGACAGCCTGTATGACGCCTCTGAGGACTTTGACGCCCTCTTTTCGGCTGTGGCCCGGGATGTGTGGGATACAGCGGCGGAAAATGGCATCCTGATCTATGCGGTTGCGGACGCCATGACGGACCGCTCGGTGGATCTGGTAACCCGGGCCTGCCCGGAAGACGGAGCCATCCATGTTGTTCCGGGGTTTTCGTATTATGATTATTACTATTCCGCCTGCCGCGCCCTCTTCCCGACGGCGGATGCCCGCGTATGCCCTGCGGCGGATTTCCTCCTTGCGGATGCGGATCCTTCCGTACCCCTGTTGATTACCGAAGTGGACGGAGAACTGGCGGCGGGAGAAGTCAAGAACCGTTTGTCCGCCTGGCTGGATGATGAGGAAAAAGTATTTTTTATTGACGGAGAGGATGTTCCCCGCAGGATCTGCCTCTATGAACTGGACCGGCAGCCCCGTTACAGCCACATGTCTGCCGTGGCGGTGGAGGGTCGTCCATTCTCAGAACGGAAAAAGAAGGTTTTCACAGACCTGCTCCGGATTATGGACCGTCTCCGTTCCCGGGATGGCTGTCCCTGGGACAGGGAGCAGACACATGAATCCCTCCGGCCCTATGTGGTGGAGGAAGCCTGGGAAACTGTGGACGCCATTGACGCAAAGGACCCGGACCATCTGTCCGAAGAGTTGGGGGACTTGCTGTTCCAGGTTGTCTTCCATACCTCTGTCGCATCTTCTTTTGATGAGTTTACCGCATCCGACGTGGTCACCGGGATCTGTGACAAGATGATCCGGAGACATCCTCACGTATTTGGTCCGACGGAAGGCAAAACCGGTACCTTTACGCATGAGGACTGGGAGCGGATCAAGCGGGGTGAAAACGGAGCCCGCACCGCCGGCGAATCCATGGCGCTCATTTCCGCCGCACTTCCCTCTCTTCAGTACGCCCAAAAGATTGTACGCAAGCTTTGTGCCGCTGTTCCGGGCCTTTCCCGCAGCTTTGAAGACATTATTGCATCCGTCCATGCGGCCGCTGAAGGGATCCGGGATGACGGGGCGCCGGATTCGTCCCGCCTTCTTGGCCGGCTGCTCTTTTGCTGCGCGGAACTGGCAGTCCGCCTGGGTCTGGATGGCGAAATCCTTCTGCATGAAACGGCCCGCACCGCTGTGAATGCCTTCCGGATGATGGAAAATAAGGGAAAAATCGACAATCAAGTCCCGGAAGGCTTGACTTTTAACGATTTTGGGATATAATGAAGCCATGTTGAAGGCAGAATTGAATAAATCCTGGTCTTTGGCATACCTATTATGATCATGCACAGCATGAAATTTTACGAGGAGGCTTACCCAATGAACAAGAGTGAATTGATCGCCGCGCTGGCCGAGAAGACCGAATTTTCCAAGAAAGACGCCGAAAAGGCCCTGAATGCTTTTGTTGAAGTGACTGCCGCTTCTCTGGCGAAGGGTGAAAAAGTTCAGCTGATCGGTTTCGGCACCTTCGATGTGAAAAAGCGCCCCGCCCGTATGGCCCGCAATCCCCGCACCGGCGCTGAAATCAAGATCGCTGCTTCCAAGGCTCCCGCTTTCAAGGCCGGCAAGGCTCTGAAGGACAAGGTCAACACCCCTGCCAAGAAAAAGGGCAAGAAGTAATTGTCTGATCAAGCCTGCAGGACATTGAGCCTGCAGGCTTTTTTTGAGGCAAAAAATGAGGCTTTGAGGTTTTACAATGAGAATCGATAAGTACCTGAAGGTTTCCAGAATCATCAAACGGCGTACCGTGGCCAATGAAGCCTGCGCCGGCGGCCGGGTTACCATCAATGGTAAAATAGCCAAGCCCGGCAGTGAAGTCCGTCCCGGAGATATACTCACCATTCGCTTTGGAGAACACCTGGGGCAGTACGAAGTGCTTCGCGTGGAAGAAACTGTCAGAAAGGAACAGGCCTCCGATATGTATCGCGTCGTCGAAGAGGACGCATCCCTTCTTTCGGAGCGGAATAAGGCATGAACACGTATGTCATTCTCGCGGCGGGAGGCTCCGGTACGCGTATGGGTGCCGGGCGCAATAAAATCTTTTTGCCGCTGTTGGGCATTCCTGTCCTGCTGCGCAGCATCCGCCTGTTTGATGGACTGATCAGCAGCATGGTTATCGTCTGCCGTGATGAGGACCGGGCAGAGGCGGAGCGCCTTGCGGCAGCCGCCGGTGTTTCTTTTCCCGTGTCTTTTGTTTCCGGGGGCGCGACCCGCCAGCATTCCGTATTGAATGGACTTCGGTCTGTTCCTTTTCGGGAAGAGGACCTGGTTCTGGTTCATGACGCAGCCCGCTGCCTGACTCCCCGGGATGTGATTATCGCTGTTCTTGATTCCTGCCGAAGATATGGATCCGGCGTTCCCGCCGTTCCTGCCATCAGTACCATGAAGTACGGCACGCCGGACTGCCTGGTGGTCCGTACAGTGGATCGGGGAAACCTTTTTGAGGTTCAGACGCCGCAGGGGTTCCGTGCCGGGGCGCTTCTTCGGGCGAATACCCTGGCGGAACGTGATCATTTTGCTGTCACGGACGACGCCTCTGTTATGGAGCATGCAGGCGAGGAAGTACGCCTTGTTCAGGGAGCGAAAATCAATATGAAAATCACCGAAAAAGAAGATATCCGCATTGCGGAAGCGCTTCTGTCCGCCGGCATTCCAACCATGCGGGTAGGTTCCGGTTATGATGTCCACTGCCTTACGGAAGGCAGAGATCTGATTCTTTGCGGTGTAAAGATTCCGCATACGCTCGGCCTTCTGGGACACAGCGACGCGGATGTGGCGCTGCACGCGCTTATGGACGCGATGCTGGGCGCTGCTTCCCTGGGAGATATCGGCCGGCTTTTTCCCGATACGGATGATCAATACCGGGGAATCTCATCCATGCTTCTGCTGGAGGAAACACGTAAAAAAATAATATCCGCAGGTTACAGGTTTGTAAATGCGGATATTACGATTGTCGCCCAGCGGCCAAAGCTTGCACCGTTTATTCCGGATATGGTTCGGAATGTATGCTCCGCGCTTGGATGCGAAGAGCATCAGGTAAATGTCAAAGCTACCACGACGGAGAAACTTGGTTTTGAAGGGCGGCAGGAAGGGATTTCCGCCCAGGCGGTCTGCCTGCTGGAACGGGTGCTGTAAACTTACTTAAACAGCAGCTTGGTCAGGTAACCTTCCGGCAGTATGCTCATGGTGGCAGTGTAAATCCATTGGAATCTGCCGGTCAGTTCGGCGACAAGCTTGTTTCCGCTGTCCGCCGCCATCATTTCTGCAAGTGTGAATATTTCCAGCGCGCCGGTCTCCATGGTCCGGCCGCTTTTCTGTATATCCAGGGAAAGGTACTGCTCCGCGGGCATGTCGCTGAAACGCGCTTCGACATGGAAAAGACCATCTTCCCACGGTTTGAACGACCCATTCAGCAGCAGGCTGTTCAGCCCGTTCTGCGGGATCATCCTGCTTTCGAAAAGAAGTTCCCTGTAGTCTTCGGAAAGGTTCAGCGTACAATCTTCCCGAAGAATCGGTTCGTCATACATGCAGATCCGGTATCCCGCCTTGCTGTAATCTGCCTGCAAAGCTGTGGACATGACGATTTTACGGCCTGAAACAATTTGTGCCTGCATACTCCAGTAGTAATTGGTGCCGTTGTCCGGATATCCGAAAACGGCGTAAAGCACATCGGGATCAGAAAAGTTGAAGCACAGGGTAAATACGGTGTTCTCCTGAATATTTCCCGTCAGGGACAGGTAGTTTCCTTCATCATATATCCGGCAGGCAATCTTCTCCTGACCTCCGGACAGCATAGCCGCCATGGAAGGAGATGTGGCGGATGAAATCATCAGTTCCGCGGCTTCCGGATCCATGGCTCCCAGTATGTGGGTGTACAGAGACAGCAGATCCGGCCAGGAACAGGTACAGTAATCCATTCTGGTGGCTGTCTCAAACGCGTCCCCGGAAAAAAGGCCGGTTTTGCTTTGCGGACGCAGTCCATCCCCCCAAAGCTTTACAATGTTTTTGAGATCCGGGAAAGAGAAGTCCGGAAAGGCGCCGGTGTCAGGAAATGCGGTGACAGGTGTCCCTTCCGGCAGCGTATCGATGATACAGCTCCCCGGAAACAGCGAGGAAAGCACGGTAAGTTTCCCGTCAGCCATGCGGATGTCGAATGTCTCCGTGCTTTCTCCCACGGCGGAGTGGACGGTGTAATCAATCAGCAGCTGGCTGTCTTCGGCGTACGAAACAGCGCAGGCCATGATTGCAGCGAGAAGCACCAGCAGGAATTTTCTCATCATAAATCAGAACCCCGCAGTCTTATACGTTTGATGTGTCGTCTTCCGCCCCGTCCGGTACGGAGACTATTTCCTCCGCTCCGCCTTCAGCGGCCTCCGGTACTTCCGGGATATCCGTACCAGTCAGCTCGGTTTCTGTCAGCCGGATTTCTTCCGGGGTATGGCTCAGCGCCGCTTCGGCTTTCGAGATCCAGGCGTCACGCAGGTTCTTTATATCTTCTTTTGTGCAGAGGGAAAGGTCTGCTGCGCTGCTGACATCAAAAGGCGTGAACGTCCAGGGCGCGTCGGTGTTTACGGAGCCCGTCGCGTCCAGGTCATACACTCCCTGTTTTACGCTGAAGGTGAATTCGGCTGTGGTTTTGCTGGAGGGCTTCAGTTTGCTGAAGTAATGAATCTCCAGAGCCGCTTCTGTCTCGTCAAAATCCGGAATCCGGTCTTCGGAGATTCCGTCCGGAAGCATGGCGGTATCCCGCGTAATCCGGACGGTATAGCGGTCCGTTTCATGGGTCAGGGACTCATCCTCCGGATCTGCGTATGCTGCATGGTCTTTCTTTGCCCGGATCAGCAGGGAAAGGTTTTCCTTTTCTGTTTCTTCTCCGTATACACGGACGAACCGGAAATCTTCCTCGAAAAGCTCAGCCTTCGGATCAAAGTGCAGCGGCGCTTCCACGAAGAGCAGCCCGTTTTTTCCGGTAAGCTGCAGGTTCATGCGGCTTTCGTCGTTCCGGATCACAAGGGAGGTAAATCCTGTCATTTTTTCGGACATGGGGAGGCTCAGGGAGCTTTCCAGTACCTCGCCCATGGTGGATACCGTGCGGGAAAATACGATGTTTCCCTCCAGATCCAGAGCATCCATGGCTTCTTTATAGTAGTAAGTAAGGTCCGGAGTAAAGTAGGTCGCAATCTGTTCTCCGGTCAGGAAAGACCGCAGCACTTTCATGGCGGTATCCGTCCTGGCAATCAGCTTTATCAGGTCGGTGACCATGTTGTACATGCTTTCCATCGGAATGGTAAAAACCTGTACCAGCCGGGGAGTGCTGTTTTCAGAACTCTGGATCGTGCGCTCCGACGGGAACATGTTAATCCAGTCTTCCAGCTGCTTTTCCAGCAGTTCCGTATTGACAGCTTCATTGCTGTTGATCTTCCCTTCCAGCAGGATCCGAAGCAGGTCGCTGAATACGGAAGGATTCTCCCCTTCTGCGTGAAGGTACGCATCCGCGATATGGCCTACCCCGGGCAGCAGGTATGCGGATGCGTCCAGCATATCGCTGCGCAGATACAGGGACTTCCCGCTTCTGTACAGTTCCGTCCGTGCGGCCAGCGTATCGTTTTCACCCGGCTGGTAAATGTAATAATACAGATCCTCACCGCTCCGAATCCCGCGGATTTCAAATTCCGTGTTGGCCAGCGCGTTGATCAGCGGATGCTTTTCCGGGTTCACGTGCCCATGGATCACAAAGGAGCCCTTCAGTCCGCTGCCTACCTGCAGCTGTTTCTGCATTTTCTCGGGCAGCGTGTATACGCTGTCGGCGCAGGCTGCGGCGGAGCAGCTCAGCACCATCAGGATGGACAGGATCAGACATAAGGCTTTTTTCATGGCAGTGGCTCCTTTGCTTGTTCAGGAACTTCGATATATTGAAAAGGGTTGGATAGTATCAGTTATTTCACCAGTCCGGCTAATTCTTCCCATGCACTTTCAGGGAGACCTTCCGTCAGGAACGGCAGGTCTTCCGCCGGCAGCGAGAGCAATGCCCGCGCTGTCTCCGCAGCGATGCGGCTGATGAGATCCGCGGCGTCTTCCTCCGTCAGGGTTACGGTTTCCGCCGCTTCCTCCGAAGCCTGCGACGGATCTTTGGACGCAAGCTCCACCGTATAGCTCCACCGGTCCGTTTCTATTTTATCTTTTTTATGGATTATTTCAAGTGTCCCGCAGTATCTGCCGTCTTCCCGCAGTATGAAATCGGGCTTTGCTTCCGCGGTGGACTCATGCCCCTGGGACGACATCCGTTCCGACAGGGTTCCGCTCAGCCGATCTTCTTTCATTTCCAGCGCGGCAGCGGAGAAAAACCTGGTCCGTACTCCCTCAGTTACCCGGTCGATCTCCGCGTCCCAGCGGAAGGTTTCCGTCCCGTCCTCCTCTGTTTTTCGCACGTGTTTCAGCAGGAAGTTGTTGCGTTTTGTACCCTGGCTGTTGGGCGTCCGAAGCGTAATCTCGTCCCGGTCCGTTTCTTCGCTGCGCAGCGTTTTCCATTCCAGCCGTACATTCCGCAGGTCGTCGCTGCCGCTGCCGGCGCGGCCGGAATAGGTAACACGGATCAGAATGTCTTCCGCTGTGAAGTACAGGGAAAAGCTCTGCCTTCCATCGAAGACAAAGGCGGCCGGATCAGGATACAGGATTCCGAAACCTACGTTGTTTCCGGCTGTATACCCGGCCAGTTCCTCCGATTTCAGAACGACGTTTACCTTACGCACAGCATTTCCGTAGTCCCTGTATTTTTCGCTGACCTTTACCGTGCTGGCCTTATCCGGGAAAGCGTTGGGCAGTTCCCGGAAAAACGCCGCGTAAGAATCCAGAGACAGGCGGATATCCCGGTTACGCAGCAGCGCGTCCATCCCGCTGTTCCCGGCATTGCTGCTGTTTTCCTCCGGAAGGATAAATTGTTTCCCGCTTCCGGTATCCAGCGCGTTAATGTGCCTGCCGTCGGTATCGATCCATTCGATGGCTGTGAAAAGATGCTTTCCGTCCAGCAGGAAAGCGGCCGCGGATTCCTGCCCTTCCACGGTTCCGGTAATCTCAAGGTGTTTCAGCAGCAGGTTCAGTTGCCCGGTTCTTTCCTCACCGAACTGGGGAAGTTTTCCGGCTTGCGCCTGAATCCTGAAGGATACCGGCCCCCCGGTCTGCAGGAAGTCCAATACGTCCTGAAGGGAGGCTGCCTGGGCTGCTGCGGCACAGCAAAGCAATGACAGCACAAGCAGGGACGCGATTATTTTCCGTTTCTTCATGCAGCCATCCTACCTTTGCTTATTAAGGTTCC
>Ga0310696_10005472_pt1 | contig 15317 bp, 10 predicted proteins | sample AusTroGonzalo_MG_4_FD_203885 | JGI IMG/M metagenome (GOLD analysis project Ga0310696, IMG submission 203885) | Bovine rumen microbial communities from tropical cattle in Woodstock, Queensland, Australia - Gonzalo_02 (v2) (version 2) | ecosystem: Host-associated > Mammals > Digestive system >...
CATGCTGATCCGTGAGGGAGATGCGATCGCCATCCGTTACGACGATACCGACATCGACGGACTGAAGCAGATCCGAAGCTGGAGCCGGAAATAATCAATTTGAGGATCATCTGATTGTGTTGGGGGTGAGAGGAGACCCGTGCGGTTTTGCACGGGTCTCTTCGGTATTTTCGGGAAGAAGACGGGGCCGGCCCGGTTGTAAAAAGCGCCCGGGTATGGTAAGATAGGGTTTATACGGAAAATCCCCGGTGAGTAGCGCGGAAACCCTTGATTTTACAGCAAATGCAACCGCCGGTTGACAAATTGAAAAGCCGGATTTATAGCATGCAACCGCGGTTTTTGGTACGATGAGCCTGCAAAATACAGAGGCAGGAACGCAGTACCGACAGAAACGGTTACAGGGCACATCCGAAGTGAGAGACAACCTGCCGGAAAGGAAATACTATGATTTTAGCAGACAAGATAATCAACGAAAGAAAGAAGAACGGCTGGTCCCAGGAAGAGCTTGCGGAACAGCTTGCGGTATCCCGTCAGTCCATTTCCAAATGGGAAGGGGCTCAGGCGATCCCAGATATCCAGAAGATCATCAAGATGGCAGAGCTCTTCGGAGTGAGCACGGATTATCTTTTAAAGGATGAGATGGAACCGGCGGATGCCGAAAACGGCGGCGTGCTTCCGGAGGATCCCGACGGAGCAGCGGGACTTCGCAAGGTTACGCTTGAGGAGGCTAACGAGTTCTTAAGCCTTGAGGAGCGCATCGCACCGCGCAGGGCCAACTGCGTGAGCACCTGCATCCTCGCACCGGCGACGCTCATCTGCTGCATCGCGCTTGCCCAGATCCCGGGATTCCCTCTCGGGGACAAGGCGATGGTGGCGATCGGACTTACGGCACTCTTTGCAATGATCGCGGTCGCGGTATTTTTCTTCGTCATCGACGGAATGAAGGTGATGCCGTACTCCTATCTTGAGACCGAGCCCATCGAGACCATGTACGGCGTGTCCGGTATGGTTTCGGCGCGGAAGAGCGCGTTTGAGCAGAAGCGCGTCAGCATGATCGCAGGCGGCGTCATCCTCTGCGTTGCAAGCGTGATCCCTCTCGTGGTGCTCTCCATTGTCAGCAGCAAGGAGTATCTCATCATTCTGATGGTCGTGGTCCTGCTGGTTATGGTAGCGATCGGCGTGAACCTGATCGTTCGGGCCTGCACCGTGGACGGCGCACATCAAAGACTCCTTCAGGAGGGGGAGTATTCGGTCAAGGCGAAAGCCCGCAACCCGAAGTTCGCGAAACTCAGCTCCCTGTACTGGCTGGCGGTCACCGCCGGGTATCTCGCCTGGAGCTTTTTGGGAAATCACTGGGAGATTTCCTGGATCGTCTGGCCTATCGCCGCATTGGTGTTCGGCGGATTGTCCATCGCTTTGAAGGAAGACTAATATGAAGTACCGCTATCTTTTGATCGATCTCGACGACACGCTGCTCGACTGGCATGAGACGGAGCGCAGGGCGCTGACGGAGGTGTTCCGGGAGCGCCTCGGCCGGGAGCTTACGCCGGAGGAGGTGGCGTCCTACAACGCCATCAACGCGGCCTGCTGGAAGCTTCTCGAACGGAAAATGATCACCAAGCCCGAGTTGAAGGTGAAGCGGTTCACCGAGTTTATGGATTTCCTCGGGATGCAGCCGGACATCGCGCAGGTTCGAGGGATCAATGATCGGTACATGGAGATCATGAGCCATATCGTTGTGGAGTTCCCCGACAGCGCGCGGGTCTGCAGGAAACTGGCGGAGAGGTACACGCTCATCCTGATCACAAACGGAACCGACTGGGTGCAGCGGGGGAGGCTTCAGGGGATATCATTTTCCGACTGTATCAGCGGCGTCGTGATCTCGGATGAAGTCGGCTGCAACAAGCCGGATCCCGCATTTTTCGAGGGCGTGATTGCACTTACGGGCGACGCCGACCCGGAGCACTATCTGGTCATCGGCGATTCCCAGTCCTCGGACATCAGCTTCGGAAGAGCCATCGGCGCGGACACGGTGTGGGTTCATTTCCGGGACGACGGACAGTCCGGGGAAGCGACGTATACGGTGTCGACACTTTCGGAGATAGCGAAGCTTTTGTAGAACACTTCGGGCCGCAGTCTTTGGGCTGCGGCTTTCCTTTTGCCCTGACGGGGGATGCGTCAACTCCCCGTAAGAAAGTGCATGTTTGAATGTGAGAAGTTATGTTTCGGGGCCTGCAGTTCTTGACGGCGGGAAATCGCATGCGCTATAATGATTTCAAGCGTGCGCAATTCGCTGTGAATATGAAATATTACATCACGGAGGGGTCTACTACAATGCAATACGGCTACTTTGATGAAAAAGCAAAAGAGTATGTGATCACCAGACCGGACACGCCGTCGGCGTGGGCCAATTACCTCGGTTCGCCGGAGTACGGTGCGATCATCAGCAACAATGCGGGCGGATACAGCTTTGTGAAGTCCGGCGCCAACGGACGTGTGATCCGCTACCGCTTCAATTCGGTGGCGATGGATCAGCCGGGCCGCTATGTCTACATCCGCGACCTGGAGGACGGAGATTACTGGTCGGCCTCCTGGGCTCCGGTCTGCAAGCCCTTGGAGAGCTACAAGAGCACCTGCCGCCACGGCACCGCTTACACGATCATCTCCTCGGAATACCGCGGGATCAAGGCGGAGACGTCCTACTATGTTCCGAAGGATGCGACCTATGAGGTTTGGAACGCCGTGATCACAAACACGGACAGCAAGCCGAGAAAGCTCGCCGTGACGGGTTACTGCGAGTTCGTCAACGACAACAATTATGAGCAGGATCAGGTAAACCTTCAGTATACGCTGTTCATCACCCACACGTATTTCAAGGGCAACTTCGTGCTTCAGAAGGAAAATGAGAACTTCCACGACCCGAACAAGGAGCGTTTCTTAGGCCTTGCCGGCGCTAAGGTGACAGCGTACTGCGGCGACCGCGACCGCTTCGTCGGAAACTACAGAAGCTATGCAAATCCTCTCGGGATTGCGGAGGGATTGAAGGGCGAGCTCAACTACTGCGGAAACTCCTGCGGTGCTCTGGAGAGCGAGATCGTTCTGCAGCCCGGCGAGTCGAAGAGATTCACCTATGTCCTCGGTCAGAAGCCCGAGGCGGAGGCGGCGAAGATCATCGCCCGCTACGAGGCGGACGGCGTCTGCGAGAAGGAGCTTGCGGAACTCAAGGCCTACTGGCATGAGAAGATCAACAACCTGCAGGTTCACACGCCGGACGAGAACTTCAATAACATGGTCAATGTGTGGAACGCATACAACTGCTTCATCACATTTACCTGGTCCAGAGCGGCTTCCTTCCAGTACTGCGGTCTGCGCAATGGTTTCGGTTACCGCGACACCGTGCAGGACATTCAGGGTATCATCCACCTTGCGCCCGAGATGGCGGCGGATCAGATCCGCTTCATGCTCTCGGCACAGGTTACCAACGGTGCGGGACTTCCCCTCGTCAAATACACCCACAACCCGGGTCACGAGGACACGCCGGACGACGCTTCCTACGTGAAGGAGACCGGACATCCGTCCTACCGCGCGGACGACGCGCTGTGGCTGTTCCCGACGGTGTACAAGTACATTTCCGAGAGCGGCAACATCGCCTTCCTCGATGAGGAGATCTATTACGCGAACGACATGCAGAAGGGTACGGTGTATGACCACCTGAAGCGTGCGATCGATTTTTCGATGAACAACCTGGGCAACCACGGTATGCCGGCCGGTCTGCACGCAGACTGGAACGACTGCGTGCGCCTGGGCAAGAAGGGCGAGTCGACCTTCGTTGCATTCCAGCTTGTGTACGCCCTGAAGATCCTCCGCAAGTACGCGGTGATCAAGAACGATACCGACTATATCGCATACCTCGATTCCGTGAACGCGAAGATGGAAGAGATCCTCAAGCCCTGCTGGAACGAGGACCGCTACATCCGCGGTTACAAGGAGGACGGCGAGATTATCGGACAGCGCACCGATCCCGAGGCTTCCATGTGGCTCAATCCGCAGTCCTGGTCGGTTATCGCCGACTTCGGCACGAAGGAGCAGCAGGAGAAGGCAATGGATTCCGTGGAGCGCGAGCTCAACACGCCGTACGGCGCGATGGTAATGTATCCCGCTTACGAGGATCATGCATTTGACGGCGCATTGATGGTTTGCTTCAACAAGTGTGTGAAGGAAAATGCGGGTATCTTCTCGCAGCCGCAGGGCTGGCTGATCCTCGCCGAGGCGAAGCTCGGACACGGCAACCGCGCATACAAGTATTGGACGGAAGCAGCACCGGCAACGTACAACGCCGACGCTGACCACCGTGAGCTTGAGCCGTATGTATTCGGACAGTTTGTGGAGGGCAAGGACAGCCCGTTCGCAGGCCGTGCGCATGTGCACTGGCTGACCGGTACCGCGTCCACCGTTATGGTGGGTACCACCGAGGGTATCCTGGGCTTGAACCCCGAGGCAGACGGCATCGTCATCGATCCGTCCATCCCGTCGGAGTGGAAGAGCTACACGATGCGTAAGGTCTTCCGCGGCAAGGTTCTGAACGTGACCGTCAACAACCCGAACGGTTCCGAGCACGGCGTGAAGAGCGTGACCGTAAACGGCAAGACCATCGAGGGTATCCTGATCCGCGACGATATTCTTCAGGCGGAAAATGAGATCACCATCGAGATGTAAGATGTAAATAACGAAAGTGAAAGAAGGGGCTGTTTTTTGCAGTCCCTTCTTTGTGCTTCGGGATAATGCGATCGTTATCAAGCGAAAAATACAGCGGCACCGCATATGCGATGCCGCTGTAGTGTTTGTGAAGATTTACAAGGATCACTTGTAGAGCTCAACAAGCTTCAGCAGGTGCTGATAACGCTCGTTTGCAACCTTCTCGGACTCTGCGAAGAGCTTCTCCGCACGCTCCGGGAACGGCTTGATGAGACGCGTGTAACGGGACTCGTTGTTGAGGAATTCCTGATACGTGCCATCGCCTTCCTTGGAAGTAAGCGTGAACGGATTCTTGCCTTCTGCCTTGAGTGCCGGGTTGAAGGAGAAGAGATTCCAGTAGCCGGCCTTAACCGCCTTCTTCATCTCATCCTGGCAGTGGTTCATGCCACCCTTCGCAATTCCGTGGAGCTCGCAAGGAGCGTAACCGATGATGAGCGAAGGACCGTTGTAAGCCTCAGCCTCCTGGAGAACCTTAACTGCCTGAGCAGGGTTCGCACCGAGAGCGATCTGAGCAACATATACATAACCGTACTGCATAGCGATCTCGGAAAGACTCTTCTTTCCGATCTCCTTACCTGCAGCAGCGAACTGGCAAACCTCACCGATGTTGGAAGCCTTGGAAGCCTGGCCACCGGTGTTGGAGTACATCTCGGTATCGAATACCATGACGTTTACGTTCTCGCCGGAAGCAAGTACGTGATCAAGTCCGCCGTAACCGATATCGTAAGCCCAACCGTCGCCGCCGAAGATCCATACGGACTTCTTAGCGAGGTAATCCTTCTTCTCAAGAACTTCCTTGCAGAGATCGCAGTCACACTTCTCAAGTTCTGCAACAAGAGCAGCAGCGTCAGCGGAGTTCTTCAGGGTGTCGTCCTTGGTAGCAAGGAAAGCAGCGATAGCAGCCTTCAGGGAATCGGAAGCATCACCTGCAGCAATCTCCTCGAGCTTTGCGATAGCCTGGTCACGAAGAACCTTCTGGCCGAGGTACATACCGAAGCCGTGCTCCGCGTTATCCTCGAAGAGGGAGTTGGACCAAGCCGGTCCCTTAAGGGAATCCTTGTTAACGGTGTAAGGCGAGGTAGCAGCAGGACCGCCCCAGATGGAGGAGCAACCGGTTGCGTTGGAGATGTACATATGCTCGCCGAACAACTGGGTGATCAAACGTGCGTAGGAAGTCTCGGCGCAGCCTGCGCAGGAGCCGGAGAACTCAAGGAGCGGCTGGTTGAACTGCGAACCCTTAACAGCGGGCATCGTGTCAGCAACAGCCTTCTTGCCTACGTTAGCTACAAGGTAGTCAAATACCGGCTGCTCAGCTGCCTGGGATTCCTGAGGAACCATAGCGATTGCAGCGGTAGGACATACGGTAACGCACTCGCCGCAGCCCATGCAGTCCAGAGGAGATACACTCATCGTGTACTTGTACTCGGAAGCCTTCGGCTTGGTGTCTGCAAGCTTGATGTTTGCAGGAGCAGCCTTAACCTCATCCTCGGAGAGAAGGAACGGACGGATCGTTGCGTGCGAGCAGACAAATGCACAGTTGTTACACTGGATACACTTTGCTGCATCCCACTCTGGAACGGTAACAGCGGTACCACGCTTCTCGTAAGCGGAAGCACCGGTCTCGAACTGACCGTCTGCGATATCCTTGAATGCGGATACCGGAAGGCTGTAACCATCCATCAGACCGATCGGATCAAGAAGCTCGTTGACCATCTTGACAGTAGCAGGACGGCCGGAGCGCTCAACCTTCTTAGGAGCGTCAACTGCGGTAGCCCAGTCAGCGGGAACGGTAACTTCGTGAATCGCGTCTACACCGGCGTCGATCGCCTTGTAGTTCATCTCAACGACAGCGTCACCCTTCTTCGCGTAGGACTTCTTAGCAGCTGCCTTCATGTACTCAACAGCCTCGTCGATCGGCATAACGTTCGCAAGCTTGAAGAATGCGGACTGAAGGATCGTGTTGGTTCTCTTGCCCATACCGATCTCGATAGCCTTGTCGATAGCGTTGATCGTGTAAAGCTTGATGTTGTTCTTAGCGATGTACTGCTTAGCCTCAGCAGGCATGTGCTGATTCAGCTCTTCGTCGCTCCACTGGCAGTTGATCATGAAGATTCCGCCCGGCTTCACATCCTGAACCATCTTGTAACCCTTGATGACATAGGAAGGATTGTGGCAAGCTACGAAGTCAGCCTGGTTGATGTAGTAAGGACTCTTGATCGGCTTGTCACCGAAACGAAGGTGGCTGATGGTGATACCGCCGGTCTTCTTGGAGTCATACTGGAAATATGCCTGGATGAACTTGTCGGTGTGGTCACCGATGATCTTCGTGGAGTTTTTGTTGGCACCAACGGTACCGTCACCGCCGAGACCCCAGAACTTGCACTCAACCGTACCCTTAGCCGAGGTGATCGGAGCGGGCTTAACCTCAGGAAGCGAGAGATTCGTAACATCATCGACGATACCAATGGTGAAACGAGCCTTCGGAGCATCCTTGGCAAGTTCGGTGTAGATCGCGAAGATCGAGGAAGGAGCGGTATCCTTGGAACCGAGACCGTAACGGCCGCCGGAAAGGATAACATCGTTCAGACCTGCCTCGCGGAGCGTGGTAGCAACATCGAGGTAGAGAGGCTCACCGAGGGAGCCGGGCTCCTTCGTTCTGTCGAGAACGGCAATCTTCTTGACGGTCTTAGGAAGAACCTTAAGAAGAGCGGAGGAAACCCAAGGACGATACAGACGAACCTTGATCAAACCGACCTTCTCGCCTGCAGCGGTGAGGTAGTCGATAACTTCCTCGGCAACGTCGCATACAGAACCCATCGCGATGATCACGCGGTCTGCATCGGCAGCGCCGTAGTAGTTGAAGAGATCGTAATCCGTACCGAGCTTCTCGTTAATCTTCTTCATGTACTTCTCAACAACAGCGGGCAATGCATCGTAAACCGAGTTGCAGGCCTCGCGGTGCTGGAAGAACACGTCGTCGTTCTCATGGGAACCGCGCATAGCAGGATGCTCAGGGTTCAGAGCGTGAGCACGGAACTCAGCAACGGCGTCCATGTTGCACATTTCCTTGAGGTCAGCGTAGTCCCAGAGCTCAATCTTCTGAATCTCATGGGAGGTACGGAAACCGTCGAAGAAGTTGAGGAACGGAACCTTGCCCTCGATTGCTGCAAGATGAGCAACGGGGGAGAGATCCATAACTTCCTGAGGGTTGGACTCCGCCATCATGGCGAAACCGGTCTGACGGCACGCATACACGTCGCTGTGGTCACCGAAGATGTTCAGGGACTGTGTAGCAACGCAACGTGCGGATACATCGAAAACACAAGGGAGCTGCTCAGCAGCAATCTTGTACATATTAGGGATCATCAGAAGAAGACCCTGAGATGCGGTAAATGTGGTGGTAATAGCACCGGCAGCAAGGGAACCGTGAACGGTACCTGCAGCGCCGGCTTCGGACTGCATCTCGGTAACTTTAACCGTGTTGCCGAAGATGTTCTTGCGGCCTTCCGCAGACCACTGGTCGATGGAATCGGCCATCGGGCTGGAAGGGGTGATGGGGTAAATACCGGCAACTTCCGTAAACGCATAGGCTACGTGAGCGGCAGCGGTATTGCCATCCATGGACTGTTTCATTCTAGCCATTGTAGTGCATCCTCCTTTATTCGTGGCTTTTGCTTTTGAAAATGACAAGCTTTGCCCAACAGTAGAATTATAGCTTTTTTCCCTCTGTTTGTAAACTGCTTTTTCCGTCTGAGAGGGTGATTTTTCTGTGATTTCCGGGGCGGAAAATGACAAGATTTTCCGTAGGAAAGGGCTTTTTTCGTGCGAAAAAGAGAAAATTGCCAAAAATGCCGAAAAACACAGGGAGTCCCGCAATTTTGTGGTTGACAAATCCGAGGCGTACGTCTATACTTTCAAAAGTGTTTCTACCTATTTTCGGAGGAGAGAGAATGGAAGATAACAAACCGTTAGACCGGTTCACAAGAAAGCAGCTGCGAGGCCTTGAGGAGAGACTCGCGGAATTGAAACTGAAGAGTCACGATATCGCACAGCGGATCAAGGAAGCGAGAGAGCAGGGCGACATCACGGAGAATTCCGAGTACGACAGTGCGATGGATGATCATCGCAAGAATGAGACCGAGATCGCCGATCTGGAAGCGCTTTTGAACCGCGCTGTCGTCATCGACAAGATCGACACCAAGAAGGTGAGCGTAGGCTGTCTGGTCACCGTGCTGAATGTCACGAAGAACCGCGAGTCGACCTATGAGATTGTGGGAAGCCCGATCCTTGTTGACGTGCTTCTCGGAAGAATCTCCGATTTTTCGCCTGTCGGCAAGGGATTGGCCGGTGCAAAGCCCGGACAGGAAGTTACCGTGGAACTGCCCGCGGGCCCTGTTGTATATAAGATCCTGAGCATTGCGAAATCCGAGGAGGACGAGCCCGCGAAACCCGCGAAGGCGAAGAAGTCCACCAAGAAGAAAGAAGCATAACAACGGAACAGTGACACGCCGGCATGGCTTATCCAAGCCGGCGTTTTCATTACAGTAAGGAGATATGTACCATGGACGAACAGAACAACAAAAACCAGAACGCGAACAATGCGGAACCTACCGCGCAGGAGCTCTCGGAGCTCGTGAAGATCCGCCGCCAGAAGCTTGCGGACCTGCAGGCAGCCGGCCGCGACCCGTTCGTGATCACCAAGTTTGATCAGACACATCACACCGACGAGGTGAAGGCTCTCTACGAGGCACTCGAGGCTGAGAAGCTTGCCGGAAGAACCGCCCCGGATACCGAGGGTATGGAGGAGGCGGAGGCCCGTGCCGTCAAGAAGGCGGACTACGAGGAGCGCCGCGCCATCATGGACGCAGAGCCCATCGAGGTTTCCATCGCCGGCCGCATGATGTTCAAGCGCGTCATGGGCAAGGCTTCGTTCTGCAACATTCAGGATCTCAAGGGATCCGTTCAGGTATATGTCGCCCGCGACGCCATCGGCGAGGAGTCCTATGCGGACTTCAAGAAGTCGGATATCGGTGACATTTACGGTGTGAAGGGATACATTTTCCGTACCATGACCGGCGAGATTTCCGTTCATGCGGAGGAGATGACGCTTCTCTCGAAGAACCTTCAGGTGCTGCCCGAGAAGTTCCACGGCATGACCAACACCGACATGCGTTACCGCCAGCGCTACACGGATCTCATCATGAACCCGGAAGTGAAGGACACGTTCCTGAAGCGCTCGAAAATGATCTCCTCCATCCGCACGTTCCTTGCAGGACGCGGCTTTATGGAGGTTGAGACGCCCATGCTCGTCTCCAATGCAGGCGGTGCTGCGGCACGTCCGTTTGAGACCCACTACAACTCCCTTGATGAGGATGTGAAGCTTCGCATCAGCCTCGAGCTTTACCTTAAGAGACTGATTGTCGGCGGCCTGGAGCGCGTCTTCGAGATCGGCCGCGTGTTCCGCAACGAGGGTATCGACACCCGCCACAATCCGGAGTTCACATTGATGGAGCTCTACCAGGCATACACCGATTACTACGGAATGATGGAGCTCACCGAGTCGATGTTCCGCTACCTTGCACAGGAGGTCTGCGGTTCGACGGTGATCACCTACGGTGAGAACACCATCGACCTCGGCAAGCCTTTCGCACGCCTTACGATGGTTGAGGCGGTGAAGCAGTACACCGGCATCGATTTCGATCAGGTTTCCTCTGATGAGGAGGCTAAGGCTCTTGCCAAGGAGCATCACATTGAGTTTGAGGCCCGCCACGCAAAGGGCGACATCCTCAACCTGTTCTTTGAGACCTATGTGGAGGAGCATCTGATCCAGCCCACCTTCATCATGGACCATCCGGTGGAGATTTCGCCTCTCACGAAGCGCAAACCCGACAAGCCGGACTATGTGGAGCGTTTCGAGCTTTACATCAACACGTGGGAAATGTGCAACGCCTACTCCGAGCTGAATGACCCGATTGACCAGCGGGAGCGTTTCAAGGCTCAGGAAGCAGCCCTCGCCGCAGGCGACGAGGAAGCCAACAGAACCGATGAGGATTTCATGAACGCCCTCGAGATCGGTATGCCGCCCACCGGCGGTATCGGCTACGGCCTTGACCGTCTGGCGATGCTTTTGACAAACAGCCCGGCAATCCGGGATGTGCTGCTGTTCCCGACAATGCGGTCGTTGGACAACTAAAAACGTGATAAAATAAGGGCTTTGCGAAGGTTCAAAAGCAGTTTACTACAACACTTAATACAACAAATTTGTGTAGTTTGGTACCGCTCGGTACCGCCTCATGTCTCTGTTTTGTTGGAAACCCTGTTTTTTGTTGTAGTGGTAATAACTCATAAACAATATCATTTTTCTACGGACACTTTCTAGAAAACTAGGAAGTGTCCTTTTTTGTTTTCCAAATATGGTCTTTCTTTTGAAAACTAACCGAGAGGGTTTGATATAGAACATATCTATCTTTGGGGGGGAATCGGAATCCTGGCAATCGTCGGAATCGCAGGCGTACTGGTATTACGAAGAAAAATGAAATAGAATAAGCGGAACTCTGAATAGAGTGGAGGCGGCGATATATTCGACCGTTTCCACTCGATTTGCGAGTGACAAGAAGCTCCTCCGTGTGGTATAATCTCACAAATGGCTTGTTACACAAAATAAAAGTATTATAGTCCATGATAATGAAATAACTAAGCCAGATGATTCGGAGGATATATGAGCGAAGAGAAAAAACAATTGGAGATGTGTTGGATTGTAACAGATGATCCGATAGTTTTTTATCTGCCGGATGGATATACGATGGAGAATTATGCCGGAGAGAAGGACAAACAGGCGTGGTGTGAATGTTGCAGAGATGGCATGCTGATTGATGAAACGCAGGGGATACAAGCGTTTGATGATTCAATGTCAGACGGAATTGAGGTTGATCTTTATAGCGATATTTTCTTTTTGAAGTTTAAGGGAGAAGCAATCGGCACTGTGACAGCTTTTGAAAGAGAGGATGGCAATGGCGAGCTTCATATGGTAAGCATCCGTCCGGAATATAGAGGGAAGGGATTGAACAGGTTCTTGAATGCTGTGGGGAAGAGAAGACTTCAGCATGCCGGGTCGAAATACGTATTCCTTACGACGGATGAGTTTCGCAAAGGTGCAATAAAGGGCTACCTTTCGGCGGGATTCCTTCCGGTTGATAATGATGTGGATATGCAGGATAGATGGAAACGTGTGTTGAATGATCTGGATATAGATGAAACATATATGCTTAAAGAGGATCTTAGCGAAAAGAAGATTTTATTCCGGGATAGGAAAAAATGAGATTAAAAGATGTCATTTTAAGAAAGGCGACAATCGCAGATTGCCGCAATCTTTCCGAATTGAAACGTGATGTATGGATTACCACATAATTCACGAAGTTCTCACCCGTGACGGTTTTCTTGAAATGGAAATTGACCGGAAACGCGATTACGTGGAAAAACGCCTTGAAAAACTGCGGGAGATAATTGACATGCCGATGGGAACGAATACGGCTGAAGAACTCTGGAAATCCCGTCTGTCTTTTTATATACGCTTTTTTGAAAGACTCGGCAGTCAAATTGAGAATAGTAAAAAGATCTGTTTCGGAGACAATGCATGAATAGTTCAGAGAAAGCGATGGTTGAGAACAGAATAAGGGCTTTACTTGGGGCAGAGAAGATCCGGTTCGGGAGATCCATCGATGTCATATGGATTGCCCTTAAGGGAACGGACGGCAGGGATTACGCCCTGCATCCGCGTGCCTTCTTCCGGGTATGTGATGAAAACCGCGTCCTTGTTACGAATTACGATATGTACCGATTGCTTCCGGAATATGAAACCGATGCGGAGGATGAAGATGCATGGGATGTTCAGGGACACAACTTCTTTGACGATTGGGCGAAAAGATTCAACGACGAGTATTCCGACACCGTAACGGTTTCTTCTGTTGCGGTAAAGGAGAACGGCGATCTGACGATTTCCTTCAGCAACTCCATGGCGCTTGAAATCCTGATCGAAACGACCACGGACTGTGAGTGCTGGAGATTTTTCGAATACCATGGTACGGACCGGCACCTGGTTATTACCGGGAAGGGAATCAAATCCCAAGAGGGTGAATGATGGACGAGCAAAGCATTTCCGTATTGCGTAATTTAAAACTGACAGACATACACCGGAAGCATGAAGATGTGGCGTTCACATTTGCCGCAGATGACGGAACCGGGTACATTCTGATGACATACACGTTCTTCCGCATCACGGACGGCGACAGAATTCCGGTGACGGGAACGGACGTGTTTTTAAAAGACGGATTCGATGATAATCCGGACGGATTCGAATGGGATGAACCGGGCGCAAACGCCTTTGATCAATGGCTTCGTGACGGGCTGCCGGGGATCGTCGGACAATCCGTCGTATCGGCTGAACGCAGTAAGTATAACGACCTGATTCTTCGTTTCTCCGATGGCGTCGTGCTGACCGTGTACCCGGAATATACCGGCGGCGGAGAGTATTGGGAAATCTTTCCGGTACCGGACAGGTGATTCGTTTCATGCTTAAAGACCTTCGGCAGAATGACAAAAGTAAAACGTAACAAAGGATTAAGATATTCCCTACGATGCGCAGTATTGACAACTAAACCAAGGATACAGAAGATGACAGGACACTTTTCCGGCGGTATTTGCGTCGGAAGAGTGTCTTTTTTATGTCCGGCCTTGAGCAAAACGCTGTTAAAGCGTATTTCGTGCTGAGAAAACGAAAATAAAATGTTATTTGAAATTTTGCCCTGCAAATACAAAACATAAAATAACAGGTTGTTTTATCCCTTCAACTATGTAATAATATACGAGGAAATACCGCTTTTTGCATTCAAAAAGGCAAACTGATATTTCTATATGAAGAAAGTGTAAGAAGTTCTGTTGAGTTTGTTTTCTTTATCAGCATCAGCTGATGAAAGAAAGGGAGTAGAATAATGAGAGATGCTGAAAAAAAGCTGTTTAACCACAGGCTTTTGACCGTTTTAACGGTCTTGCTTTTTGTGGCGTTGTCTTCGGTGACAATGGCTTTGGCGCAGGACGATGAGGACCCGCTTACCGTTATTACGCAGCCGGCCGCGATATCCGTTTTGGAAAAGGACGGTGAAGTTACGCTCTTTTTTGAGGTTGAGAAGAAAGGCCGTGATGTCTCGTACCAGTGGTACAAGTCTACCGACGGCACGAATGACAATAGCGAAGCCATTGCGAACGCAACTGCCAATTCCCTGGAAATCGGGGACTTCGAAGAGAAGGAGATCCGCTACTACTTCTGCGTCGCGACAGTTGGCGAAGAATCCGTGACCTCGGATGTCGCGGCCGTGGCCTACACGGGGCTCCCGGTGCTGTACCTCAACACCGAAGTTTCGATGGAGGAAATAACACAGGATGCATACGTTTTCGGGACAATGAAGCTTGCCTACGGAAACGATTCTGACGACTTTACTTATACGTTCTCGAGAGAAAAAAACAGGGAGAAAAAAGAAGGCATCAAGGGTCGCGGAAACACGACCTGGTTGATGGACAAGAAGGGATACACCATCAAGTTCGACAAGAAGCAATCGCTTTTCGGCCTTCCCGCCGCCAAGAAATGGTGCATCATCGCAAACTACGCCGACAAGACGCTGTTGCGTAACGTCTATGCGTCCTTGCTGGCAAAAAACATCTTCAATGCAGAATGTGCAGAATGGAATCCATCCTTCCATCCTGTAGAAGTTGTTTGGAATGGCGTTTATCAGGGAAACTACATCCTGTGTGAATGCAATACCATCGGTACCGGTCGTGTTGATGTCCAGGACATTTCGGATTACTCTGAAGAAAATATTGGGGATGGCGATTTCGTGGACAAGAATGGTGATGAAATCGTCGATTTGTTCGACGGCGGCTTTATCCTTGAAATCGATGGCAGGAGGGATTCTCCGTTCTGGTTCGAATCGGAAAAAGAAAAAGCTCCTGTTGCTTTGAAGGACCCCGACGAAGTGTCCGCAGACATCCAGGACCATGTGAGGACTATTGTTCAGACTGCGGAAAATGCCTTGTACAGCGACAATTTCAAGGATACTGTGGATGGTTGGCGTAAATATTTCGACGAAGATTCCGTAATCGACTGGTTCTTCGTGAACGAAATTGCCCGTAACCACGACGCAAAGGATTTCTCCTCTATCTACAAGTTCTTCTCTCCGTCTGACGGCAAGTTGCACTATGGCCCGATCTGGGATTTCGATGAGGGATTCGGCAACGATGGCGATGGCGAAATTGCTGCCGTCACTGGATGGTATGTTAAAAACGGCATCTGGACGGCTCGCATGTTCGAAGATCCCCTGTTTGTTGCTAACGTGATTGAACGCTGGAACGAACAGAAGGAAGCTCTGAACGCTTCTGTGCAAGACATGTTCCTGTCCTTGGCCAGCAGTGACTCTCTTTCTGCCGAATGCAACTTTATGAAATGGGATATTCTTGGCAAGAAGGTCCATACGAACTCGGCAGGTTTCGAGGAACGCCTCACGTACCAGAGC
>Ga0310696_10005475_pt1 | contig 15309 bp, 11 predicted proteins | sample AusTroGonzalo_MG_4_FD_203885 | JGI IMG/M metagenome (GOLD analysis project Ga0310696, IMG submission 203885) | Bovine rumen microbial communities from tropical cattle in Woodstock, Queensland, Australia - Gonzalo_02 (v2) (version 2) | ecosystem: Host-associated > Mammals > Digestive system >...
GGAGTGCGCCTCGTGCGCCTCTCCGAAGGCGCGTCCCTCGTCTCGGTGTCCGTGGCCGCCGCCGAGGAGGTGGACGACCAGCCCGCCCCCGCCGACGGCGACGAGGCGCAGCCCGCCGCGGGAGATGCCGAATAGACAGGAGCCGAGATCATGAAGACATCAAGACGCCAGTTCATGTCCAGCGCGGCCGCCGCCGGGGTGTTCGTTGCATTCCCGTCGATAGTCCGCGGGCAGAACCTCAATTCCCGCCTCGCGCACGCATGCATCGGCACCGGCGGCAAGGGCGAAAGCGACTGGAAAAACTTCATAACCCATCCGAAGATCGACATCGTCGCGGCCTGCGACGTCGACACCTCCCGCATGGCGTCGCTCCAGGAGGCCGCCCCCGGAATCCGCGCCTACCAGGACTGGCGCGAGCTCTTCGAGAAGGAGGGGTCGAAGATCGATTCGGTGAACGTCTCGACGCCCGACCACATGCATACCATCATCGCCGTGAACGCGATGCGCCGCGGCAAGCACGTCTACTGCCAGAAGCCGCTCTGCCGCGGACTCAACGAATGCAGGCTCCTCCTTGAGACGGCGAGAAAGACTGGCGTCGTAACGGAGATAGGCGCGCAGGTGACGGGCGACGGCGGCGACAGGACCGCCGTCCAGTGGCTCAAGTCAGGCGTGATAGGGAACATAGAGCACGTCTACATGTACTTGAACGTGAAGGGCTCGTACCGCCTTCCCCGCCGCGAAATCCCGTCCGGCGAGGATCCCGTCCCCGCCACGCTCTCCTGGGAGAGGTGGCTCGGCACGGCTCCGGCGCGCAACTTCAAGAACGGGATATACCACCCTGGGCGCTGGCGCTCCTGGCGCGACTTCGGCTCAAGCTCCATGGGCGACAACGGTTTTCACATGATGAGTTCCGTGTGGCTCGGAATGGAGCTGCCGCCCGATCTGGCGCCGATCTCCGTCAAGGGCGAGACGGATCCGCTGTGGTGCGGATTCGACGAAGCGCGCAGGAACCAGATATGGCCCGTCGGCAACCACGTGACCTGGAGATTCCCGGGCGTGAAGGCGAGCGGCGGCAAGCCGTTCACGATGGAGTGGGCAGACGGCATCCCGGAGGAGAACCCGCCGGCCGAGTTTCTGCCCACGCCCGACGCCGTCGCGGCCGCGCAGAAGATGCGCATGAAGTCCACTCCCGTCGTCGGCAAGATGATACGCGGCTCGAACGGATGGATGATGCTTTCACACGGCAGCATGCCGGTCGTGATGCTGCACGACGGCACCCGCGTGAAGCCGCCCAGACTGGCCCGCGGTCCCGGCCACTACCACGACTTCATCAACCACTGCCTCGACGGATCGCGCGGCGCACTCGACCTTGTCCAGCGCGGCGCGGCGATGCAGGACGCTCTTCTGCTCGGCAACGCCGCGCAGATAGCGCCCGGCAAGGAGCTGTTCTGGAATCCCAGGCTTCGCGTAATCGAGAACTCGTCCGAGGCGACGAAGGCCCTCTACCCGCACTACCGCGCCGGCTGGGAGCTCGAAGGACTCGTCTGAGGCCATGGCGGAATTCCAGACCATAGGCGACGCCATCCCGCGCGAAGTCGACGGGCGGCGCGTGATCGCCGCCATCGCGAACAACATGACGGTTCCGCTTTCTATCCCGCTAGTCGGGAACCCCGAAATCGAGCCTCTCACCCGCTCGTGCCAGTATGGCATAGACGTGTACCACGCCACGCTGTTCTTCCTCCTGGCCGCTTGCGCCGCGAAGATCGCCCCCGATTCTCTCTTCCGCGTGCGCCACTCGCTCGGCTCCTCCTTCTACTGCTCGTGGGAAGGGGACGTCGCCGCGCTCAAGCGCGAACTCGCCGCGCTCGTCGCGGCGGACGCCCCCATCACGATGGAATACGTCCCGTACGGCGAAGCCGTGGCCCTCTTCCGCGCGGCCGGCAGACGCGACGAGCTGAACCTGCTCCGCCACAGGAACCCGCCCGTCGTGGCTATCTCCGGCTGCCAGGGCTTCCACGCCCTCCACCAGCAGGTGCTCGCCCCGACGTCAGGCGCCGCCGACTTGTGGGACGTTCTGCCCGCGCCCGGCGGAATCGTCCTGCAGCTTCCGTCCCTCGCCGAGCCCGACGTGCTTCCCGACCTCACGGACATCCTTGACGACAGCCGCTATCTCGACATCTTCCGCAACCACCTCTCCCGCGCCAAGACAACTGGCGTCGAGACGGTCGGCGACCTCAACCAGGTCATCCTCGAAAAGCGCTTCAACGAATACGTGGGCGTGGTGGAGACGCAGCAGAGAAGGGCGCTTTCCGCGATCGCCGACGCGATAGTCGCCCGCCGCCCCGTCGTCCGCCTTGTTCTCGTCTCTGGCCCGTCCTCCGCCGGCAAGACGACGACGGCCGTCCGCCTCTGCACACAGTTGCGCGCATGCGGCCTCAAGGCCCGCCTCCTATCCACGGACGACTATTTCGTAGGAGACGCCCGCAATCCGCGCGATGAGAACGGCAATCTCGACTACGAGACCGTCGAGGCCGTGGACCGCGAACGCCTCGCCGCGGACCTCAACGCCCTCTTCGCCGGAAAGTCCGTCCACCTCAGGAAATTCGACTTCCGCCGGCACGACGGCTACGACGACGACGACGCGACAAGCCTCGAGGAAGACGGAGTGATCGTCATGGAGGGCATCCACGCGCTCAATCCTCTTCTGACGGAGGGCATCGCGGAGCAGCTCAAGTTCCGCCTCTACCTCAACGCGCTCACGCAGCTCGTCGTCGACTCCTGCAACCGCATCTCGACCACCGACACGCGCCTCATCCGCCGCATCGTCCGGGACTTCAACTACCGCGGAATGTCGCCCATCGACACCTTCCGCCTCTGGCCGAACGTCGCCGCCGGCGAGCGCAAGTGGATATACCCCTACCAGCGCCACGCCGACGCCGTCTTCAACTCCGCGCTCGACTACGAGCTCGCCGTGCTCAAGCCATTCGCCCTGCAGCTTCTCAACCAGGTCAAGCCGTGGGACCGCGAATACCTCGAGGCCCGCCGGCTCTCGGGCATCCTCCACAACGTGTCGCTCGCCCCCCCGGACGCCGTCCCCGGAGACTCCATCCTCCGCGAGTCAATCGGCGGCTCGCAGCTGGCGTACTGACAGCCCATTTCCACATAGACGAAAGGCATAAAATGAACTCCGAAGCATGGAAGAAGGTCGAAGCCGCGATTGCGGCCACCAGAAACGTCACGATAAAGGACTTCTTCGCGGAAGATCCCTCCCGCGCGCGCAAATATACGTTGAAGGCCGCGGGCTGGACGCTCGACTACTCCAAGAACCGCATCAACAGGCGCGTGATGAAGGCCCTGCTCGGCCTCGCCGAAGCATCGGGACTGAAGGACGAGATTGAAAAGATGTTCTCCGGCGAGAAGATAAACCGCACCGAGAACAGAGCCGTCCTCCATACGGCCCTCAGAAACGTGGACCCCAAGGCGCAGGTGTTCGTGGACGGCAGGGACGTGATGCCGGACGTCCGCCGGACGCTCGGCAGAATGGCCGACTTCGCCGACGCCGTCCGCTCCGGCCGGCACCGCGGCTTCACCGGAAAGAAGATCAAGTATGTCGTCAACATCGGCATCGGCGGAAGCGACCTCGGCCCCGTGATGGCGAACATCGCCCTCGCCCCCTACGCCAAGAGGTCGATCAAGTGCTTCTTCGTCTCGAACGTGGACTCCACCCACCTCGCCGAGACCCTGCGCGAGGTCAAGCCCGCCCAGACTCTCTTCGTCGTCGCCTCCAAGACGTTCACCACGCAGGAGACGATGACGAATGCGCTCTCCGCGCGCAAGTGGCTTCTCGATAAGTTCAAGGACGAGGCGGCCGTCGCGAAGCACTTCGTGGCCGTCTCCACGAACGCCGCCGAGGTCGCGAAGTTCGGCATCGACACCGACAACATGTTCGGCTTCTGGGACTGGGTCGGGGGGCGCTACTCTCTCCCCTCCGCGATCGGCCTCTCGCTCATGCTCTACATCGGCCCTAAGAACTTCAGCAAGTTCCTCAAGGGCTACTGGAAGATGGACTGCCATTTCCGCACTGCGAAGTTCGAAAAGAACATGCCCGTGACGCTGGCGCTCCTCGGCATCCTGTACTCGAACGGCTACGGCGCCGAATCTTACGCCGTCCTGCCATACGACCAGTACCTCTCCCGATTCCCGGCCTATCTCCAGCAGATGGACATGGAGTCGAACGGCAAGGGCGTGGACCGCGACGGCAGACGCGTCGCGCACTCCACCGGCCCGATCGAGTGGGGCGAGCCGGGGACGAACGGACAGCACTCCTTCTACCAGCTCATCCACCAGGGCACTCATCTCATCCCCTGCGACTTCATCGGCTTCTGCAGGACGCACAACCCCATCGGCGACCACCACGACAAGCTCATGGCCAACTTCTTCGCGCAGACCGAGGCCCTCGCCTTCGGAAAGACGGCCGAGCAGTGTCGCGCCGAAGGCGACCCCGAGGAGCTCGTCCCGTTCAAGACTTTCGAGGGCAACCGTCCCACGAACACGCTTCTCGCAGACGCGCTCACGCCGGAGACGCTTGGCGCCCTGATCGCGCTCTACGAGCACAAGGTCTTCGTCCAGGGCGTGATCTGGAACATCTACAGCTTCGACCAGTGGGGCGTGCAGCTTGGCAAGGTCCTTGCGAAGAACGTCCTCGCCGATCTCACGGCCGCAAAGCCCGAACTCAGGCACGACTCGTCGACAAACGCCCTCATCTCCCGCTACCGCAAGGTGCTTGGCCGGTAGGGTCACGCGTGACCGTCTCGGTAGGGCGGTTTCGATGAAACCGCCGCCACGCCCCGCCTTCGGGGGCACCTGCGTAATTCATCGTACACCATTTCAGTTCAAGATGAAATCAAACTCCGAGGTTGTCAAAGGGGCTCCGCTAACGCTTAGCCAATGCTTTGCGCCACAGAACCGATTTTCTCTTGGAAGGTGATTTTTGTGGCTGCGGCTTCGCCGCAGGGTGCTGGAGTGCACCGTGTATACCACACACTCGGCATCGTAGATGCCGCTAAAAACATATTTGCCATTTGTTGTCGGCTGAATAGTGCGGAGCTCCAGGCGTAACGTTAGTGAAGCCTTTTGCCGGCCCTCGGAGTTTCCCTCCGCGATGGGCGAAAAACGCAGGTGTCCGCCCGGCCTTCCGCATTTCGGAATGTGTGCCACGGAGCGCCGACTATATGATATAATATCGGCTTGTCGAAAGGAATTACGAGATGCCCGTAGAAACAAACGAATACCGCGAGAACCGCCTAGCCTCGCTGAAGGCTCTTGCGGAGCTTGGATTCACGCCGTATGGCCATGCCTATCCGCACGAGGACCTCAGGGAAGTGCGCGCGTCGTTCGAGGAAGGCCGCGAGGTGTCGGTGGCCGGGCGCCTGCTGATGATACGGCGCATGGGCAAGATGAACTTCTGCACGCTCAATGACGGAACTGGTTCCTTCCAGGTGATATTCAAGCGCGACGAGCTCTCCGAGACGATGTTTGCCGGCTTCAAACTCCTCAACCTCGGCGACATAGTGGGGGTCAAGGGAAGGCTGTTCACGACGCAGAAGGGGGAGAAGTCCGTCGTGGTGCGCGAGTGGGACCTGCTCTCGAAGGCGCTCGAGCAGCCGCCGGAGAAGTTCCACGGCCTCACCGACCAGGAGGAGTGCTATCGCCGCAGATACGTGGATCTGATGACGAACGACGAGTCGCGCGAGAGATTCTTCGTCCGCAGCCGCATTCTCGCCGAGACGCGCAGGTATCTGTGGTCCAAGGGCTTCGTGGAGGTGGAGACGCCCATCCTCCAGGGACAGGCCGGAGGCGCCGCCGCCAAGCCTTTTGAAACCCACTTCAACGCGCTCGACCAGCACATGGTTCTGCGCATCGCGCCGGAGCTCTATCTCAAGCGTCTTCTCGTCGGCGGCATGAACAAGGTGTTCGAGCTTGGCAAGGACTTCCGCAACGAAGGCATAGACCGCAGCCACAACCCGGAGTTCACGGTGCTTGAAGTGTACGAGGCGTACGGCGACCGCACTTCGATGGAGAACATAATAGAGGGCCTCATCCCCCACCTCTGCGACACCGTGGTGGGCACTCGCAAAATAGAGTACGGGGAGGCGCGCGAGATCATAGACTTCACTCCGCCCTACCGCAGAGCGGCGTACAAGGATCTTGTCACGGAGCTGATGGGCGCCGACTGGTTCGGCCTGCCGTTCGAAGAGCAGATGGCAAGGGCAAAGGCGATGGGGCAGGAGAAGGGAGTCAACCTCGAGCTTGACGGCGTCACGACGGAGCTGATGCTCACGCACGAGGTCTACGACAAGATGGTGGAGAAGACTCTGCGCCAGCCCACGTTCGTCACCCGTCTGCCGCACGAGTTCGTGCCGCTCGCCAAGACATGCCCCGACGATCCGTCGCTCGTGGACGTGTTCGAGTTCGTGGTTGGCGGGCGCGAGCTGTGCCCCGGCTACACAGAGCAGAACGATCCGCGCGAGCAGCGGCGCGCTCTTGAGCACCAGGCCGGCGAGGACGTGGAGAAGATCGACGAGGATTTCATACACGCCCTCGAGTGCGGAATGCCGCCCGCGGGCGGGCTTGGCATCGGCGTAGACCGCCTCGTGATGCTGCTTACCGGCACGGATTCCATACGTGACGTGGTGCTGTTCCCGCAGATGAAGAAGGTGTGACGGCCATGGCGCTGCTCGAGGTGGACAACGTCTCGAAGTCGTACAGGATCCCGGGACAGCGGCCCATTCAGGTTCTTGACGGCGTTTCGTTATCCGTCGAGGCCGGGGAGCATGTGGCGGTCGTCGGGCGATCCGGCGCGGGAAAGACGACGCTGCTGAACATTCTGGGCGGCCTCGACCGTCCGACGTCCGGCGACGTGCGCATAGGCGGCGAATCTCTCTTCCATGGCTTTGGCGCCTCTCGCCGCAGGAATCGTCTGCGGGCCACGAAGATCGGCTTTGTGTTTCAAAGCTACCATCTTATGCCTGAGCTGGACATCGTCGAAAACGTCCTCCTGCCGACGATGACGGGTTTTTCGCGCGAGCGCCGTTCGCGCGACCGGGCCCGCGAGCTTCTCTCCCGCGTGGGACTCTCGGACCGTCTCGGGCATCTGCCGGCCGAGCTGTCCGGCGGCGAGCAGCAGCGCGTGGCTCTGGCCCGCGCGCTCATGTGCCGTCCAGACGTCGTCTTCGCCGACGAGCCGACCGGCAACCTCGACGCGCTCACGGGCGGCGAGATACTTAAGCTCATGTTCGAGGTGAACGACGCGCCGCTCGCCTGCGTGATCGTGACGCATTCGTCCGAAGCTGCCGCGAGGTGCGACAGGACTCTCTCTCTGGAGGCGGGCCGGCTGGGGCCATTCGTCGGCGACTAGGGACGGGCGCGTATGTTTTCGGAAGACTGCACGATACTTGTGACGTCCTGCGACGCATACAGAGACGTAGAGCGTCCGTTCATCAGGCTGTGGCGCAAGTTCTGGCCGGACTGTCCGTTCGAGACCGTGCTACTCACGGAGACTGCAAGACCTGACGGGGAGGAGGCCGCGTTCGACAGGACGATTGCCACAGGCAGGGGCAAGAGCTGGTGCGAGATGCTTGTGGAGGGTCTTTCGCAGATAGACACGCCATACGTGATGATGGTGATGAACGACTATCTTCTCGAGGCTCAGGTGGACACCAGGCTCGTCTTGAAGCGTCTTGGACAGGCCAAGGAGTTCAATGCCGCCAACGTGCGGCTGGAGCCCAATCCTCCGGGGCGCAGGCCGTGGCCTGGAACAGATCTTCTGGAGTGCCCGAAGAACGTGGCGTACTGTGTGACCTGCCAGACGGGGATATGGAACAGGGAATATCTGGCGGGGCTGGCGAGGCGCAACAGGAGCGCGTGGGAGTTCGAGCGCTTTGGATCGTTCATGGTCGCGGACGAGAAGCGTCCGCTGCTTGTCGCGCCGAGGCGCGAGTTCCCGTTCATTGACTCCGTGCACAAGGGGTACTGGGAGAAGGCGGGGGTGCGCGTCTGCCGTGAGAACGGGGTGGAAGTGGATTTCTCCAGTCGTTCCCTGCCCCCGTTGCGCGTTCGCGTGAAGGAAGGGCTCAAGGCGCTGATCTTCGCGGTGTTCCCGTACACTCTCATAGTCCGTGTCCAGAACATTCTCGGCGTGGGCGCGAAGTGACAGCAGTGGCAGGGGCGCGCGTCCCGCCGGGGGCGGCTCGCCCCACCATTCTGGTGTGCCAACAGGTGGGGCGAACCCTCCGGGTGAGCCGAATGCGGTGCGGCTCGCCGGGGTCGGCCTGCTCCAATTTGTCTGTACGATTCGTTGATGCCCACCTGGACGTTGTGATGCGTTCACTCTTGTAAACAACACGCAAACAACATGAGAGAAATTTAGCCTTGCGCGATTCGGGCGTTTCAAGTATAATTCCGCCGTTTATCACCATTGGAAAAGGAGTGCCGCATGAAATTCCAAAAAATGCCGGAGATCGCGTGGATGGTAGATTGTCCTTTCTTCGAGGAGGTGGCGTCATGAGGCGGCATCTCCTTGTTGCGGCGGTTGCAGCCGCCATGTGCGCAGTATGCGCGGACGGGGCGGTCCGCACATGGAAGGGCGGTAGCGGAAAGTGGAGCGTCGCGGCGAACTGGCAGGAGGGCGAGGCCCCGCAGAACGGCGACTCGCTAGTCATATACGCCGAGGCCGGCATCATCGAGCTCGAGAACGACATCCCCGGCCTTTCGCTCGACAAGATAACAATCTCCACGAACAACTTTGAGGAGGCGCCGGTCGTTCTTTCCGGCGAAAAGCTGTCGCTTACGAACACCGCGACGGCAATCGAGTCGTACTGCCACTTCACGAATTCAATGCCGCTCGTGTTCGCGAGCGCCGCTGATCCGCTGTCGAAGCAATCTGTCAGGGCCCATCTGGGATGCGCGTTTCTTGGCGACGTCGAGCTTCTTGGCAATTTCAATGTCTGGACGATAGCCAGTAAAAACGTCATGTTCCTCGACCGGGTGCATGGAGACGACGCCTATCTATGCACTTCCCTGGCGAACAACTCATTGCGGTTCTATGCGCCCGTGGAGGTGAAGGGACTTCTGAACACTGGTTACTGGTGCAACTGCCAATTGATCTTCTACTCCGCAGGCAACAAATGGGAGACGAACTGCGTGGCATACTCGACTGCGATTCAGGCCGCGGCGAACTATGCGTTTCCCACGAACATGGTTTTCCGCTGGAAGGAGAGTCTTGACGCGAGCTATCCCACAAGCGAAGGCGCGGCATACTATCTCAGTGGCAATCAGGTGATAGACAGAATCGAGTCTCTTCCGCCGATCATCAGCGACGGTACGATGCTGAACAAGTTCTACGTTCAGTTCTACGGCAACGCCGTGCGCACGTTGACAATGCGCGCCACCGCCAGCGCGGAATGCTATGCCATAATGAAAGGCATGCTCGGCATCGTGTACGATCCTGTGGGCGACTATGTGCAGACGTTCAACGACCGGACACAGACGATCAGCGGCGGAATCACAGTCCGCAGGGGAACGTTGGAGTCGAGCGGTGCGAACACATTTGCGTCGGTGACCAGCCTGGAGGTGCTTCCTGGAGCGCGCTTCAAGGTGTCGGCCAGCGACTACAACGAAGCGTGCAACCCGTTTCCCGGCGGGGTTACGATGGGTACAGTCCACGCCGGCGGCGTTCTCGAGGTCTGCGGGGGCGTGACGCTCACTCTCAAGACTCTTCGCGCAGAGGGCGCATCTGCTCCGGTCGGCACGTATCAGGCCATGTCCGGGACGGATCCCGACGCCGTGAAAGTCTCCTGGATCGAGGGCGGGGGGCTTGTGAGCGTGGCGGCGGTGGAGAACGTCACATGCTGGAAGGATCCTGTCGACGGCGACTGGGACGACGCCACGAAATGGACGGACGGAGTGCCGACTCTTGGCAGGCTGGCGTATGTGACGGCGGAGGGGGCGGAATACACCGTCACCGTGCCGGCAGGCACGGCGCTTCCAACTAACATCACCGTGGGCAGCATGTCCGGCAAGTCGCGCGTGTCGTTCGGGAGCGGGAGACATTCGACGGACGGATGGACCTGGACTCTTGACGAAGGCGGCGTGATCGAGGTGCCAAGCGGCGCGGAAGTAGTGTGCGACGGCAAGATGATCCAAAACAATCTTGGAGCGAATGTCCTTGTCAACGGGGGCGGCGAATTCCTCGTCTCCGGCGGCGACATCGTCTTCACGAACGCCTATACGGCCGACTCCTACTACGGGTTCAGACTCGGTGGTTCGGAGTCGCTTACGGGGAGGCTCACGGTGACTTCGGGTTCGTTCCGCTATGTGCCGTACAAGTCAAGCAGGTTTCGGCTCGACACGTACGGGCTCGTCGAACTGAAAGGCGGCCTTATCCACATCCCGACAATGACTACGTGGGCGAACCAGGTCTTCATGCATGAAGGGGGCCAGGTCGTCGCCACCGGCGGAGAATTCCGCACGGCAGGAGGGACTCGCAACGGCTGGCCGACGTTCGTGGAAGAAGGGGCTGTCTTCTCCGGAGATTCGGTATTTAGGTTCAGGACTGACGACTACCTGAACGTCAGGGCGAAATCGGGAGGGACGGCGAAGCTGGAATTCCGCGGTTCCTCCGGATGGATTGGGCGCTGCAACATTGTGACGATAAATTCCGTTCCGGGCGGCAGGGGCGTTCTTTTGTTCGACAGCGACACGCCGTTGGCGCAGGGATCGTATATCTCATACCATGTTATGGCGGGATGCGACGAGGGGTTTGGCGAGATGGAAGTTCTTTCCGGCTATGTGCCGGCTGGTGCCAGGGGAATAAACGTAGCTTGCGCCAGTGCCGCCACCAAGACGACTGATGGGGTGGAGGGATTTCTCAAGGTCTCGGGGGGTGCGCTGTACGTGCATGGAGCGACAGACAACAATGGATGGGACTCTAACAGGTTGTTGGGGGGCGTCGTCGTAGGCGACGGCGGATACACTGCGGTGAGGGACGGGCATCCATACGTCGGGCGTCTGGAGATGACTGGCGGCGTGATCACGAACAAGAATGGAATCACGATAGTGGGATTGGGGTACGGAAAGGGGTCTTTCGTCGTGTCGAATGGACTTTACTACGCCTACAACGTGTCGCCCGTCGTCGTGGGCATGGGAGGAGGAATCGGCTCGCTTGAAGTCGCCGGCGGCAGTTTCGTGATGAACTCGCAATATGCCGATCTCTACGTCGGCGGCGTCGCGACGAACTCGATCATCAGCACTTACAAGGTCCCTGTAAATCTGGTGTCCGTTGGAGGATATCCAATCCATCATCATGACGCCCAGGGGCGGTTCACCTTCTCCGGAGGGACGGCGACGGTCAAGGGCAAGGTGGTGCTCGGCGCCGACGGGGAAGGCACGCTTGAGCGCGTGGGGACGAACGGAACGTTCACGATCGCAAAGGATCTCGTGTTCTCGAACACTGTGGAGAACGTCGATTCTGGCGGGACGTTTGCCGTGGACTTCGCCGACCATGGTTCCGCAGCTCCGGTCTCCGTCGCGGGGAAGGTGGTCGTCGGCGCCAACGCGAAGCTTGAGGTCGACACGGGGGATGTGGCGCTCAAGCGCGTCCGCTGCAAGATCCTGACGGCCGCGCAGGGCGTGACGGGCGATTTCGCGCCGGAAAACGTGACGTTCACCGGCGTGAACGCCAAGGCCATGAAGCACTACTGGACGGCCGACGGGTCGCTTTTCGTGTTCAAGAACTCGGGCACGACGTTGTACTTCCGATAGGCGAAAATGGCCTTGCGCCGAGGCGTCCGTTTTTGTAAACTTGAATTCAAACGGAAAGGACAATCCTACATGACGCTCGAACAATTCAAGCAGGCGTGGGCGAGAGCCGCCGCCAAGACAGCAGAAAACGAGAAGAACTACTCGGCGCTTGACGCCGCCGCCGGAGGAGACGGCGACCACGGCGAGGCTATCGTGGCCGCGACCAGGGCCATCGTGGCCGCACAGGGCGCTGACTTCAAGTCTCTCATCTCCGACATGGCCGCCCATCTCGAGGCCGACGTCTCCGGCTCGACCTCATCTCTCTACGGCACTCTCTTCGAGGGCATGGCCGATTCGCTCGACGCGGGGGTTGTGGAGCTCGACGCGCAGGGCGTGGCCGACATGTTCTCCGCCGGGCTCGAGGAGCTGGGCTTTGCCACGCAGGCCAAGGTGGGCGACAAGACGTTCATGGACGCTCTGATCCCCGCCGTCGAGGCCTTGAAGGCCCACGCCGCCGAGGGCGAGGCCGCGATGTTCGCGGCGGCGGCGGCGGCCGCCAAGGCCGGAAGCGAGGCCACTGCCCAGATGCGCGCGCGCTTCGGGCGTGCGCGCAATCTCGGCGACAGGTCAATCGGCCCCGTGGACGCGGGATCGGCCTCGAACGCCGACATCTGGTCCTGCTTCGTGGCCTGAAGGGTCGCGAGAAGCCGCTGCCTTGCGCAGCGAGACGAAAAGAAAGACGCCGCGGCGAACCGCGGCGTCTTTTCGCATCTTGCTCGAGATGTGCTTACTCGCCCCAGACGATGGTGGTGGCCTCGGAGTAGACGTTGAAGATGTTCTTCACTTCGTAGTCCACGTGGTTCACCTTCGTGATGCCGCCGGCATCCATCGCGGCCTTGAGCGAGCTGTCGCCGGTCGTGTAGAGGACGATGCTCTTGCTCTGGGCAGCGCCGCGCTTGAGGCACTTCACGGAATTGTCGATGTTGAACGAGGCTGGAGCCTTGTGGTCGAGGATTATGCCGCCGATGCCGAGGGCGGAGGAGGTGGTGGGCCCTCCGACCTGGGCGCATCCGGACATGAGAGCGACGGCCGCGACGGCCAAGCCAAGCATTAGTGTCTTCATTTTTTTCCTTTCTATTGACTTAACGCCGACACGGAGACCATCCCCCTGCGGCACGGTTATTATGGCATATTTTCGCATGATGCACAAGTGGCATAAATACGGCGCGGAAAAGCATTTGCCCTTGCGGGCGGAGCGGGGATATGAGATAATGAATCCGTGATGTTCGCCCCGCGGACACGGCTGGCGGAAGGGGGGGGATTCGAACCCCCGGTGGAGTTGCCCCCACACAACCTTTCCAAGGTTGCACCATCGACCACTCGGACACCCTTCCAAGCCGTTGAAGTTGGACGATATTATATCTTTTTACGGAATGCAGTTCAACCAGGAAATATCATAAAATAATCAAGCCATGCGAAATGTGGTCTTTGAACACGTCTCTAAAGTCTACGGCGGCGGGCAGACCCCGGCCGTGGACGACTTCACACTGGAGGTGCGGGAGGGCGAGTTTCTCGTGCTTGTGGGCCCTTCCGGGTGCGGCAAGTCCACGACGCTGCGGATGGTGGCCGGCCTGGAGACGCCGACGTTGGGGAGGATATTCATAGGCGGGCGCGACGTGACCGACCTGCCGCCGCGCGACAGGGACATCGCGATGGTCTTCCAGAACTACGCGCTCTATCCGTACATGACGGTGCGCGAGAACATGTCGTTCGCGCTCAAGCTGCGCCATGTGCCAAGGAGCGAGATAGCGGGGCGCGTGGCGGAGGCGGCCAGGACGCTGGGCCTTGAGCCCTATCTGGACCGTCTCCCCAAGGCGCTCTCCGGTGGTCAGCGGCAGCGTGTGGCCGTTGGGCGCGCGATCGTGCGCGAGCCGGCGGTGTTCCTGTTCGACGAGCCCCTCTCCAATCTCGACGCAAAGATGCGCGTCGAGATGCGCGCCGAGATAGTGCGTCTGCACCATCGGCTTGGAGCGACGATGATATACGTCACGCACGACCAGACGGAGGCCATGACGATGGGTGACAGAATCGTGGTGATGAACGGCGGCAGGATCAGGCAGGCCGCGCCGCCGCACGAGGTGTACGGCAGCCCGGCGGACCGCTTCGTGGCGTCCTTCATAGGCACGCCGCCGATGAACTTCTTCCCGCCCGGCACGCTCGATTTCGGCAGGACCGTCGGCCTGAGGCCGGAGCACTTCTCGGCATGTCCCGTGGAGGGGGCGCCGAAGGACGCGCTGCTGGCGACGGTCGACATAGTCGAGCCGCTCGGAAGCGAGATGATAGTGCATGCTGTCGTGGATCTGGGATCCGTCCCGGTGGCGGTACGCGTCCCGGGCGACCGCGAAGTCCGCCACGGCGAGCGCATCGCGCTAGTCCCGGACTTCTCGCGTGTCATGTACTTTGGCGCCGACGGGAGGCGCGTATGAGCCGGATAGGCATGTTCGGGGGCTCCTTCGACCCGATTCATCTCGGGCACATAGGGGTGGCCGAGCGAGCGGCCGCGGAGCATGGGCTCGACAAGGTGCTCGTCATCCCCGCGAGCGTGAGCCCCTTCAAGGCGGAGCGTGGGACGATGTTCGACGACGCGCTCAGGTGGCGCATGGTGGAGGCGGCGTGCGAGGGGCATCCGCTTCTGGAGCCGTGCGACGTGGAGCTGCGGCGCGGGGGCGTGTCGTACGCCATCGACACTGTCCGCGCCGTGGCGGCGGCGAACCCTGGCGCTCAGCTGTTCTTCATAGTGGGAGAGGACTCCATGCCGGGGGTCGCCAAGTGGAAGGACTCGGACGAGCTGCGTGCCCTGTGCAGTTTCGTGTCGTATCCACGCACGAGGGAGTCATCCACGGAGATTCGCCGCCGCCTCGCGTCCGGCGAACATTTCGAGGATCTTGTACCGTCCGCCGTCGCCGAGATTCTCTCTTCCTTTCAGACTTCACACCCCTGCGGGGATATGGTAGAATATCACCATGAAAAACGATGAATTATGCCCTTGCCGTTCCGGCAAGACGTTTGGAGAGTGCTGCGGCCCCGTCCTTTCGGGGACGAAGAAGGCCGAGACTGCCGCAGAGCTGATGAGGGCGCGCTACTCCGCGTATGCCGTGTGCGACGTGGACTTCCTCTACAATTCGTCCGGCCCCGAGGTCAGAGAGGAGTTCAACAGGGAGACGACGGAGGAATGGTCGCGCTCGGCGAAGTGGGACGGGCTTGAAGTGCTTGCCGAGGACAAGGGCGGTCCCGAGGACGACGAGGGACATGTAGTGTTCGTGGCGCGCTATTCGGCGAACGGCAGGGAGTGCGAGCATCGCGAGACGTCGTACTTCAAGCGCATCGACGGCGAATGGCGCTTCATCGACGGACGAATCGAGTCCGAGCCGTACAGGCGCGAGGAGCCGAAGGTGGGTCGCAACGATCCCTGCCCCTGCGGGAGCGGCAAGAAGTACAAGAAATGCTGTG
>Ga0310696_10005476_pt1 | contig 15307 bp, 20 predicted proteins | sample AusTroGonzalo_MG_4_FD_203885 | JGI IMG/M metagenome (GOLD analysis project Ga0310696, IMG submission 203885) | Bovine rumen microbial communities from tropical cattle in Woodstock, Queensland, Australia - Gonzalo_02 (v2) (version 2) | ecosystem: Host-associated > Mammals > Digestive system >...
GAAGAGTTGAAGATGCTGCTTTGGATAGCTCCGGAACGGATTTTGAACGGATTCTGCTTCGGAAGATTGATGCCGTTTCGATTTTGAAAGAGCAGCATGAAACATTCAGGTTTTCCGAAGAAAGCGGTGAAAAGAAAGCCGCGCGTAGGAAGTATAAAGACTGCCTCTTCAAATTCATCTTCGGAAACCCGGATAACAAACAGTGGACCCTCTCCCTGTATAACGCGATGAACGGGACGGATTATTCCGATCCGGAAGGGATCCGGTTCAACACCATCGGTAACGCGGTGTATACAAATGCCGCCGGCGTTTCCATGACACAGTACAGCGTGATTTACAACAACGAGAAGAAAACAATGGAAGTCTGGCCATTCCAGAACTATTCAGAATCTTACAAGTTTGATGTGGAGGGAAACCGGATCCCAACTGACCAATAATAAGTTGAGAGTTATTTCCCGACAATCTCCCAATCGAAATCATTGTAAAGTTATGTGTTGAGTCACCGGCCGCGGTGCGCGTGCGATTTCTTGCTATGGTATGATCTGAGAGCGGTGACAGAAGACGTCATCGGTGGATTCCGAGGGCCTTTCAACTCGTAAGCACGGAGGAATGCAGAATGAAAGTCCTGGTTCTTAACGGATCACCTCGTCTCAGCGGTGATACGGCATACATACTGGAAGCATTGAAAAACCGCTTCCCGTGTGGTACTGAATTCGAAGTTCTGAATGCCTATGAGGCAAACATTCAGCCGTGCAGCGACTGCAGGTATTGTTGGGAGAATGAAGGATGCAGCATCAAAGACAAGATGAACATTCTGTGGAAAGATGACTGCGATGTTCTGATCCTGGCATCACCGCTGTACATGTCCTTTGTGACACCGCCGCTCTTTTCGGTCATCAGCAGACTGAATTCCATCTGGAGTAACAGTCATTTCCTGAAAAAACAGAATAGGCTGAAACCGAAGAAAGGCATACACATACTGACCGGAGGCGGAGATGGTTCTCCTGACCCTGCGATCAGCATTGTTAAAACAGCGTTTCATTTTCTGAACGTTCATTTTGATCCGGATTTGGACTATATTCGTTCACTCAAAACGAATGACATGCCCGTCCGGGATGATCCGAATCTTGCTGGCCAGATAGATATGACGATAAAACATATTATCGGGAGACTGACAGATGAGAATGCTTTTTGAAATGGATACAAGGGATTACAGCGAATGCACTCATACATTTACCCGCAACTCTGCCAGGAGCATTATCATCAGGGACGGTAAAGTTGCCATGGTTCACAGTCTGAAATATGATTACTATAAATTCCCGGGCGGCGGTATAGAGGGCCAGGAAAACCCGATTGATGCTATGATCCGTGAAACCCGGGAAGAAGCCGGGCTGAGAGTTATTCCGGAAACGGTAAAAGAATATGGTATCGTTCATCGGATTCAGAAAAGCGATAAAGATGATACTGAGTGCTTTATCCAGGATAACTATTATTATCTCTGTGAGGCAGAGAATGTGCCGATTGCTCAGGATCTGGACGAGTACGAAGCGAAAGAGTCCTACAGGTTGGAATTCGTCGCTCCCGCAACAGCAATAAAGAAGAACCGCAACGTTCTGGAAAGCCCATACAATAAAATGATGTTTGAGCGGGAGGCGCGGGTTCTGGAATTGCTGCAGACAGAAGGATACCTGAACTGAGCAGAACGGCCTGATCGAAGGATTGGGGCTGATCCGACTGACGATGGTGGAAGTTCTTGCGTCACTTATTCCCGGTTTTGATAAAATCGATAAGTTTCTCAAGGTCGTCGAAATCGTCATAATCACCCATGATGCCCTCCCGGTGGTAGATAATGCCGGCTTTTTCATTAGCTTCCAGCCGATCCAGCAATGCTTCTGTCCCGTAGCGACGGGCATATTCCGTAAAAGCCAGTGCTTTGATCTTGCTGGCAAACAGTCCTTTTCTGCAGGATGTATCCTGGCAGTCCCGGCAACCGTCAATCCCTTTGGCGATACAGCATTTCCTGTTTTCGCACCATTCAGCATCCTTGCACCAGGACAGGTCCAGAAACCCGTCCTGTTTGCAGCCTTTACATTTTACATTTTCAGAACACAGGCAGCAGGCCAGCCCGCATCTGGCAATCCCCAATTCACGTTTCATTTACTTTTCTCTCCCTTCATGGTTTCTGCAGCACGTATGCTTCCGCCAGGTTATGCATCATGAATAATTCGCCGGAAACGAAGGAATTCTCTCCCGGCTGGAAGAACTGGCCTGTAATCTCACCGTCCGTTTCCCTGCAGACCTGGTCGCGCATCTTCTCATAATGAAGTTCTTCCCAGACCTTTGCCTTGCAGGTTTCTTCTATATCCGCGTCCAGCTCCAGTGTGTCCGCCATCACGTCGCACAGATAATAGATCGCGTATCCCGGCTTTCCCCAGTCGTTTGTACCGGGCATCGTTACGTCTCCTGTGGGCTGTCCGTTTTCGTCCCGCAGGTAGAAGTTGCACCCCGCGCGGTTTTCGTCGTATTTCCCCAGATCCACATAGATCAGTCCGTTGTAAATCCTGTCAAGATTGAATGCAGCCGCCTCCGGCACAGGCTCGCCCGAAATTTTGTATACAACGATCGTATCGCCCATCTCTTCAAAGATGGTCGCCATATAGTCGATATGGACAAGATCATGGTTGACCACCGTTCCGTCCTCATTCACGTTGGAGCCGCTGATCATATTCCCGACTTTTCTCCCGTCGACAATTCTCTCGCTCCCGAGATCCTTCTGCATAGCGGTTGAAGAAACCAGCATGCGCTCAAGCTTGTCGCTCCAGTCAGGGCATTTTTCCGAATCGGGGAACATGGCACAGGCCAGCGCGAGAATTTTGGCGCTCCACGCGATTTCTTCCCCCTTGGTGTCTCCCGGGTAAATGATTTTTCCGCTTTCATCCTGGTAATACGGAATTTCAAAGTCATAAGTCATTCTGTCCGCTTCGTCCAGCACCATCCGCTCCGCTTTTGCGTAGTCTTCCGGTTCCATACTGTCCCTGAGCAGCCATGCGCCCAGCCCGATATTCTCCGCCCACAGCGGACTCTGCCAGCTGTCTCCCCAGTACCGGTCCTCCTCATCATCGGGATGATGACACCGATGCTCCGCCACGACCGAATTGATCAGCTTGATGCACATGGCCTCCGCGTCTTCCCTGGATACGCCGGTGATTACTTCATCATAATACCCGTAATGCAATGCCAGAGCGATACAGTAGACGGCATGGGAGACCGGCCGGATCCCGTTTTCCGCCTGATCTCTGCTGAGATACAATATGGGAAGCTCATCCGCGTCCCGCCAGTCGGCAAAGGCCCGGGCGCTGTCCCGGATGGCGGCCCTCCGCTCATTGGTCAATTGCTGATCGCTGTTCATATTGGTCGCCGCGGCATATACATAATCCTTTTCCGAACACCACCATGTATTGAGAATATACCGCAGGTTCAGATTCATGATCCTGACCGTTTCCGCGTTCCTGTCGGCCGGCTCCCGGCTGCTGACCGTTTCGGAAGCCGTTTCCGCCGGCGCGCACTGGACGGAAAACACAAAACACAGACAGATCAGCAAAGCGACAACGATTCTGAGCTTTGAATGCGGATAGTTCATCTTCATTGGGCCTCCTCTTTTCACTTGTATCCTTTTCATCTGTTTTGCGGATGTCGGACTTTTCCTGTAAGATAGTATAGCACATTTCATCCGAAAAACCCACTTCCCGGGAATTCATCTCTTTCCGTTTTAGGTTCATTTAAGGTTCTGGTCATATCCTGTATGCATACCAAATCGGATGTTTCAGGAGGTTGATCAATATGAAACGGTTTATGGGTATTTTCCTGGCGCTGATGCTCATGATTGCATCCGCGGCGTATGCGGACTCGGCGATTGATGTGATTATGAACACCGGGACCACACAGGCGTTTACGGATGAAGCGGTTCCCGCCGAAGATCTGGAAGCGATCCTGCGGGCCGGCCTGTCCACCGAGAGCGCAATCAATCAGCAGCCCTGGTTCTTCGTGACAGTTACCAACCAGGATGTCATGAAGGAAATTGCCGGCTCCGGCATGAGTTTCGCCCCGCCCTCTGGTGAAAAACCCGAAGGCCTCCCCGAAGGTTTCCAGGGAGGCAAACCAGAAGGAATGCCCGAAGGCAAACCGGAAGGTATGCCTGAAGGCGCCCCTGCGGGTGACATGCCTGCTTCTCCGACGGGCGGCAGCGGTGCCAAAGCCTCGCTGGGCGATTCCCCGGCAGCCGTCATCATCTACAAAAACGGAGAGTCAAAATCCCCGGACGCCAGTTTTGACTGCGGGCTTGCCGCGCAGAATATGGTCATCGCCGCTTCCTCTCTGGGATACGGGGTGAAGATCGTTTCCTCGCCGACCAGAACGCTGAACGGAGAGAACCATGACGCGCTGTGCGAAAAGCTGGGTGTGGATCCTTCCATGCAGGCCGTAGCCGTTCTGCTGATCGGCAAAGCCGACTCCGACGTTGACGCAGCCAGCAGTGCCACGACCCGGGAATCCCTCGAAGCGAAGACCAGTATGATTCAGTAACGCCTGTATCCGGCTGCCGCTGAAACAAGCATAACGGATATGATAAGGGCCGGTGAGATATTCACCGGCCTTTTTTCGCGCGATCTGCCTACGGGCGTGTATTCACGAATTGCCGAACAAACAATCCGTGCTGATTGCAAAAATAATACAGCCGGCCTGTTCCGCGGAAGAAGAATCTCGCTTCCGCGTTTCCTTCCGGATACAGCGTCTTGATTTCACACCTGTCCGGCGTCATATACGCGGTAAACGAAAAATAATGATCCTTGCGCATGGGATGGTCCGAGGAAACATAGATCTCATCCTCCACCCTCTGGATGTCCATCCTGTGCGTCTCGTCCGGTTCTTCCGCTTCGAGCGCCGGAAGCTGAATACCGCAGCAGGAGATCAGCGCGTCTCCTCTGGCAAACAGCACATTCCCGCAGACAGGGCAGACATAGAACCGGCTTTTGATCATATTTGCGGATCTGTTCGCGTTCACAACCGGCTGGCCGCACAGCAGTTCCGGCACGGAAACATGCAGCGCCCTGCCGAGCGGCTCCAGCAGGGACACATCCGGAAACCCGCGTCCTGTTTCCCATTTTGATACGGCTTTATCGCTCACGCAGATCTGCTCGGCCAGTTTCGCCTGCGTCATCCCGCGTTTTTCGCGCAATGCTCTGATCGTGGCCCCTGTCACATAATGATTCATGCATCATTCCCCCTTTCGGGACGAGCATAGCAGACAGCTTTCTCCTCTGCAACCTACGCTCCGTAGATGAGATTATTCTTTTCCCTTCACCATCAGCCAGGTTTTGATCACCAGGATGGAAAAACAAACGATCCCCGCGTATGGCTGCCTGGCGCCGATAAAGATGCCGACTCCCGTGACGGACAGCACCATGCCTGTGACAAGCCGGTGTTTATTCCAGACCGGTCGGTCAAAGCGGGAGAGAATCAGACCGCAGATTCCGTTCAGGATGATCATCCCGATGACAGCGATAAAAACGATCTTCAGCCAGGGCCGGACGCCGGTAAGATGAAACAGGGAAACAGAAGCGGGCAGATCCGTTCCGTTTCCGAACACGGGCAGAAACAGCAGAACGGCCGTCAGAAGATCCAGCGCGTTGCAGATCACGGAAACATATTTGCTGACAAGCTCTTTTTTGTCGTCTTCCGCGGCGGTGATCATCTCCCGCGGACAGATCAGTTCATCGATTGTCACGCCGAAAAAGCGTGAGATTTCCTTCATTGAATCGATGCTGGGATATCCCCTGCCTGATTCCCATTTCGATATGGCGGTTCTTGAAACGAACAGCGCTTCGGCAAGTTCTTCCTGGGTCAGTCCTTTGCTTTTCCGCAATTCCTGCAGTTTTTCATGAAACTCCATATCAGATTCCTCAAAATCTTTTTTTATTCTTTCTGACAGGCACGGGTCACCGCGGCGCAGTACAGCATAAACAGGCCGGCGCTCAGGATCACGGATCCGATGATGTCCGTTGCCCAATGAACTCCGGAAACCAGCCGTCCGATAACCATAAACGCGGAGAACGCAACAGCAAATGCGGTCACAGAATACCGGAGCGCCTGTTTCCCGCATCTTCTGTCCGTCTGAAATTTCAGTGTCGGCATGACGCTCAGCACCAGCAGCGTCGTGGAGGACGGATACGACGCCTCCGGATTTTCGTCGATCAGAATCGGCCGGTAATTGATCGGCACCATCTCAAAAAGCAGATAGGCCGAAATCACCAGCAGATAATAAACGCCCAGGAGGAGAATATCGGCATCCACCTGAAAAAGCTTCTTCCGCCGGATCCACTGGCACAGGCCGAGAATCCCGAAACATCCGCAGATGAAGATCGGAACCAGCCCGAGCCAGTCGGTCACCGTGTAAAGCGTCATGTGAACACCGGTCAGGCGATGAACCCATACATTCCACGCGGCAAAGCCCACCTTTGTTCCTTTCGGTCCGACGGCCTGCACATCAACGCAGCAGATCAGCACCGTCCAGAGAGCGAACAGCATCAGCAGGCCGATGCCTGTCCGTAACTGTTTCTTCCACTTCATGATTCATCCGTCCTTTCATCATTGTCTTCAGGAACGGATCAACCATAACGCGGAAACGGAAAACGGAAAAGAATCTCTCCGTGTCATCCGCGACACGATTCGTCACATTCGGCATCCCGGCCGTATCCGCCGGACTGTGATTTCTCAATTGTCCTGTTTTTCAGTCTCCTCGGGAAATGCGGATGTTCGTGATGGCACATTGGTCGCCGGTCAGGGCAATATATCATTCACTGAAATTTCATCATGAAGAAATCTCAGCAGGCGTTCCTGAAAAACATGATAACATGGCTTTTCCACGTAGACCACATGTGATCCACCCGGAATAATCTCAAGAGCGGAACCATCGGGAAGATCGTTCAGGCATCGGTATACCATGGGATAGTTCAGATAGGGATCCTGATCGCCGCAAATAACCAGGGTCGGTGCACTGATCTGCGTCAGATCGATTAACCGGACGGAGGAATCCACACAGATATCTCTTCTGCCTCCGTTCGGACTCGATTCTCCGTCATAATGCCAGCAGCTTGAGCAAAACCATTCCCTGACTGCCGGGTCAGTAACGGTTTCATCAAAGGAACCGTCCGGGTATCGTTGGAAATCGTCTGCGGCGTGCTCCCAGGTATTATGGTGAAACGGTTCCGTTATTTCATAGTCACCGATACCGCACAGAATAGGAGCATACAGAATCAGCCTGTCGATCATTTCCGGATGTGCGGCGGCGAAACGGCTGACTGTCACAGTTCCCCAGCTCCATCCTAGCAGATCGATCCTTTCCTGTCCGGTTTCCCGGATGATCTTTTCCGCTGCCGCATGGATATCCTCCGCTGCATAATCAGAATCCACCATAAAACCGTCTTTAACTTCTCCAGATCTTCCGAACCCCGCGATATCCAGCTGCCACACGCCATACCCGTTCCGGGCCAGCTGCCTGACAAGGCTGTAATCCTGGTAATCGACATCGAACTCATGGGAGGAGTAAGTCACTCCGTGGATCAGAAGGATTTGCTTCTGATGCTGCGTTCCGCTGAGTGAAGTTTGTGACAGAAACAGAGAGATCCCGTTTCTTTCAAGGGGGCAGATGATTTGGGTATATTCCATTTCTTCATCTGAAGCAAATGCCTGCTGAAGAATCGAAGTGACCGCTATGAATAATGCGAGAAAAAGAGCAAATCGTCTGTATTTCATCTATGATCCTCCAGGGATAAATTAAGTCGTTAAAAGTCCGAACAGACCTCCCGGCTCCAATGATAGCATATCCCGGGGGATTTTTCAGCAGAATTTTCGCCGCTGGCATGGCTCAGTCAGTAGAACAAACTGTTCCAAATGTCCAACTGGACTGGTAGGCGTACGGTACGCAGACGTGGTGGCATGGCTCAGTCGGTAGCGAGAGGGGTGCCCCTTACAGCGGAGCACCCTGACGGCTCCGTTTCCAGAAAGCAAAAATGCCGGATGCCCAATTATCAAGGGCTCCGGCGATTTCGTACCCTTCTTTCCGACCCGTGCATGCCGCACTGTTGGAAATGGCAGATATATATTCACCGATCACAACGGGTTCAAACTAGTTTACTTTGAATTCAAACCATTCACGTTCTGAACTGTAGGAGCGAAGCTGATTGACCAATGTGATTAGATCCTTCATGCGGCACCTCTTTCCATCAGGATTTATTACCCAGAAGTATTATACCATACATGGGTAATAAAGTGGGTAATAAATTTCAGAAAAATTGGACTTTCAGCGCATCCGATTAAGCAGGCACCTCTGTTTTACCGAAATGGTTTTCATTGGGAACAATAGTTGTTTTTGGTACACCCCTCCGTTCAGCAGAAGCACCGTTCGTATTGTTACCAATTCGCTGGTTGCTGCATTTATGAGCATACCGCAAAAGCCTTTATTTTCAACGTTCTCAGCGTGGTGCACCCTACTGTCGTTAATACGATTCTCGATATCCAGGCATGAATCGGGCGCAAATTCAAACGTAGTTTTTTTCATCCGATTCCACGTCTGTTTTTCAGCACCCATCAGTCACGATTCTTTTCCTTCCTTCAGCACAACCACGGCATTTGGATCAAATTTGCGTTCCATGGTATGCGCTGCCTTGCGATTTGCCACAGTGTCAAAAATGATTGAGAAGTCATAGTCCGGCGGGTACAGCCGGGACGCCGGCACCAGAAGCTCCAGCCGGTTATGCCTTACGGTCATCTTCCGTCCACGGAGCTGGATGATCACATTACCATCATCGTCCGCCGGCTGATAAACAATCGCGTTCTTCCTGTCCGGAAGCAGCAGAACGCTGTCTCCCATACTGAACCTTTCGAATGTTCCTTCCGTTTTTACGGAAAGGCGCTGCAGACGGCCCGCCGGAATGCGCATCTCTTTTTGCGTTCGTTCCGGTTTTGCATCCGGCCCGTGATCAGCAACCTGCCTCGCTCTCACAAGCAGGCCCTCATCCATACCGAGACGCCGTGCAATCTCAATCGCGCAGCTTTCCCCGCTCATGCCCATTTCCAGATGGTACAGCGGTTTCAGGCTCACCCGGTCAAAAGCCATCCGTGCAGAAATGACCTTATCTGTCTGCTCCGCCCATTGCTTGATCTGCGGATCATGGGTAGTCACCATGAAGAAACATCCTCGCCGGAGCAGTTCTTCCAGAATGGCTGCTGCCAGGCCCGATCCCTCCGCGGGATCCGTCCCGCTGCCCAGTTCATCCAGCAGAACCAGACTGTCCCTGCTGCACTCGCCCAGAATCCGGATCACATTGGTCATATGGCCGGAAAAAGTAGACAGGTTCTGGCTGATGCTCTGGCTGTCCCCGATGTCGCAAAGCACACGGTCCATCATAGCAATAACTGTGCCTTCTCCGCAGGGAATATGCAATCCGCTTTGCGCCATGAGCGTCAGCAGACCCACCGTTTTGAGACACACGGTCTTCCCGCCCGTATTCGGCCCGGTAACAGCAATACCGTTATCCGGCAGGTTCAGTTCCAGATTCAGCGGCACGCATGTTTCCCGATCCAGCAGCGGATGTCGCGCCTCTGTCAGGCGAATCTTTCTCTCAGCAATCAGTTTCACCGGCCGCGCCTTCATTTCCAGGCTCAGCTTTGCCCTGGCAAAAATCACGTCCAGATCTGTCATCACCCGAATGGCATCATGCAGGGATGTTTCGTCAGAAGCAACCTGATCGCTGAGTTCCCAGAGGATCCGCCGTTCCTCCGTATCGATATCGATGGTCAGCGCTTCCAGTTCCTGCCGAAGTGTCCGAACCGCTGACGGTTCCATGAACACGGTACTTCCCTTGGCGGATACATCCACAACCGTCCCGGGAAACATGCTCTGGAACTTTTTCTGTACAGGAATCACATAGATACCGTTCCTTTGGGTAACAAAGTTGTCCGCCAGTTCTTTCCTATGATGGAGCAGAATCTGATTGAGCTTCTCACGGATCGCCTGTTCAGTATGCTCCCGTTGACGGCGAAGATTTCGCAGCACGGGAGAAGCATCGTCCAGAACGGTATCTTCCCGGATGGATCTTTCGATCTCATGCTGCAGTTCGTTCAGATCCGGCAGTTCCGTATACCAGGAAGCAATCCCGGCGCTGTAAGTCTGTACCCCTTGCAGATATCTGCGAAGCCGCTGAACCGTCGAACAGAAGCGTGCGATAAAAGTCAGCTGCGCCGGCAGAAGCATTCCGCCCTGTGCTGCCTCGATCAGTCCGTTTTCCGTTCCTTCCGTATCTGTAAGAGGCGGAGTCCCTGCGTTTTCCATCACGCAGCGTGCGACTGTAGTTTCTTCCATGCGGGCCCTGCAAAGCCCTTCGTGAAGAATCGGTTCCGTTTCGGCAAGTTTCTGACGCGCGGTCTGTGAAACCGCCTGATCCTGAAGTTGTTGAATAATCCGGTCAAACCCGAGTGTAATCATATCCTGTGTCATTGTAATCCCTCTTGCTCTGTTTTTATTCGACATGAACAAGATTCGGGGAGTGCGACATGAAAGCATACAAAAAAGTGTCCGGCATCAGTCCGTACCGCGTCATGGCGTCAGCAAACAAGCGGTCATGTCACCGCATGATCTGTTCAACCATGCTCCCCGTTAACGAACCGACTCCAAACACTACCTCCCCGGGATTGCCTGCTCTGATCAGGATCCCCGTTGGCCGCATTATAGTGCGTCCTCCGTCTCCTGTCAAGTTTGCTTGATTAAAAGTGCTTCCACCTATGTCCTCTTTTCATTTGTTTTTTTTGCTGTTGATTTTTCAGGGCTTCCATGATGAATCGCTGGAGAGTATGAAGAAAATCATACCGGCTTTTGTGCAACAATCAGGAATCTGTGTGTCGTACCCTCGATTTTTCCATCCGTTTCAATAATCTTTTGCAACTGTAATAACCGATCAAAGCATTTTTTAACCGAGAATCCGGGAAATTCCCATTCGATGATACGTGCGAACCACACGAATGCACCGACGTCGAAAAAGCTGATCGGGCAATACGCTTCTTCGGCTTTTATGATATCAAAGCCCGCTTTTTCAAATGCTTCCCGTTGTTCTTTCAGATTATTGTGAGACAATGGCTTCTCCAGTCCGGGAAGGACAGCGTCAACAAGTTCTCTGTCATTTCTGCTTCCCACTTCTTGCGTGATGAAAAAGCCTCCTGCTTTCAGCATGCGCCGGATCTCTGACGGATCGAAATCGCCATGGCGATTAATAATGATATCAAAAGAGCTGTCATTGAAGGGAACGTGCGAAGCGTCCGAGCACTCGCGCAAATCTATTCCCAGAGGCAGGAGCTTTTCCCGACAGAGCTGTACGTTAGGGGGATAACCCTCTGTCGCGGCAGTATTCCTCCTCATACCTTCCGTGGATATGAGAAAAATACCAGCCTTTGATCTGTGCAATGCTTTCTTCTTTTTCCCATATCATTCACAATTCTTCAGACGTCATTTTCCCTCCACATATTATGATATTCCGAATACCTTCTCAGCCAGTAAAACCGTTTCTTCCTGGCTGCGCGCCTCATCTCTGAAAATGACGTTGAACCCGGAATGCAGGAGTTCGTCATAGCTTTCCTTTGAACAGATCCGTGTGAGGATCTCCCGATAATTATCCAGCGCAGCCTGAGGATCCGGTTCCTCCATCATGAGCTGATAAAGAAACTGCTTTTCAGGATCAGGGCGATCGAAGAAACGCTGTATCCCGATTTCGGGATCAGCCAGCATGACAAGGACATGCTGAGTATCCGAAATCCTGTGAAGCATTTCGATACAGATATTGGTATCCACAAAGATTTTCTTTCCCTGTGTTTCTGGCTTTTCCAGAAGTTCTTCAATCATCTGCAGCTCAACAATTTCACATTCTTTCGTTGTGCTCTCCAGCCAGGTGATATACTCATCCGGCGTACGCCGGATAAATTCATGCCAGTCCTGAAGATCGCGGGTATATGTCAGGCCCGGAAATTCCTTGCTGTCAAGTTCGGGCAGTTTTGCGTCATGATAGTTTTCTTCCAGCGCAATCCCCTGATGCTTTTTTGCCAGGTTCTTTACGATCGTGGACTTGCCCGCGTAAGATGTTCCTATCACAAAATACACATTCCGCAGATCCATGTGTGGCCTCCCCGGGTTCATTCAATTCTTAGTCAGCTTCGGTACCATGCGTAACCGGAGCAAATCCATTGATATCAACGCCGACGTTAAGCATCTGAGTCTTGACGGCAAAAAAATCATATACGTTTTCTCATATACCTGAAGTAATCCAGCTTTTCGTTAAAAAATGCGTGGATATAAACGTTATGATCAGATGGGTCGGTCAGATAAAAGACAAGATAATGCTTATGGACAAGGAACCTATATCCCATTGCCTTCAAGATATAATCCTTCGGAACAGCTCCGCTTTCCGGTATTGTTTCCAGAATATCGCATTTGGTCTGCAGTTCCATCACAAAGTTCACAGCGGTGTCCGGGTCTTTGGATAATTCATAGATTCCCAGGGCAATTTCCCGAAGATCGTTTTTCGCGGTGTCAGTCATGATTACGTACCATTTTTTCATTCAGCTTCATCCCTCAATTCATGAAGGATATTCGCAAAGGCTTCACGGGCCGGCTGTACTCTTCCCAGCTTGACGTCATCCGCTGCTTGTGCGAGATGAGCATAAACAGCAAGGCGGCTTTGCAACTCCTCAATGAGCTGCTGCTGTTCCATATACTGGCTGTGTTCAAGGATAACCGTATCTTCTCTTCCGTTTACTGTAATTGCAACAGGATTCTTCTTTGCCTCAGCAGAAATTTGCGCATAATGGGTACGCAGATCTTTGGATGGCCGGATTGATAATCTCTGTGTCATACCTGTTATTCCCTCCTTCTCTGTAGTCAAATTATAGCCCAATATGTCAACCTTTGTCAAACAGCTGCCGGCGGAACCCAGGTGCTCAGGTCTGCAGATCCTGAGGATGAGAACTGATCTCCATTTCAATATCCGTCCAGTCTTCTCCGCAAATCTTATATACTATACGATCGCCGGTTTCCTTGAAGCCTACGCTTTTATAGCAGTGATATGCGGCCATGTTGTTATCAAACACCCCAAGGCTGACCTCATTTGCACCGTATATTTCAAACGCATATTTCAGTCCCAGTCTGAGCATCCGGCTTCCATATCCATGGCCTCTTTTCATTGGATCAACAATGACAAATCCAAACCGTACCTTTCTGTCATCCTCTCCCGGGGTCCTGACCGAAAAAAAGCCGACAAGTCCGCTTTCGTCAAATGCGACAAAGGGAAAGTATCTCGTGTTATCCACTCTCGCGGAAACATTTTCCAGGAATATCTTTTCAGAAACAGGATAATCCCCCATGATCCCCGCCGACCATTTATAAAACTCTTCAGGCTCACTTGTCCAGGTAATAATCGTTTTCGCATCCGGCGAACGAAATGGTCTTAACCTAAGCATAACTTTCTCCTTAGTCCCCATAATCCATAAATATTCCCCTGAACAGATAGATCCCGCATACCGCATTAAAGCCAACGGCGGCAAACACACTGAAACGCTCCACGATTCCGAAATACTGCGGCGGAACTGTACTCTGGCCGATCGCGCCAATCATCATCATGACAAGCGCGGCAGCGGCCCAGATCCCGATTCCCCGAATGCCGCCCTTTTTAAACCCGGCGATAATCAGGCATACCAGCGAAACGATCGAAAATATGACGACAGCCGCCGTAACTGCCATATGCATGATTTCCTGAAAAGAGGCAATCTCCTTTCCGCTGTCCGCCAGTGGAAACATCGTATATCCCACATTGGAGATCCAGTTCATGATCGTAAAAAAGTATATACCGATCCGGAAGAGCCTGGTTGAAGTCTTGTTTTCGGACACATAGATGGAAACGCAGGTTGCGCAGACGACACTGCAGACCCCGTACAACGCAGCAATCTGATTCCAGAGCATCCTGGATGGTGCGCTCTCGGCGGACAGATCACTGACGGCCTGCTCCATCCAGTTGTATCCCGGAAACGCGGACGGGGAAATAATCACCGCCAGCGTGTAGGAAATCAACGCGGCGATTCCGGTTAACCCTAGCCAGTTAATGAGCTTTCTGTTCATGACTTTCCCCTCCAGTCTGTACGCTGAACCATCTGATAAACTCCGTCAGTTCTTTTGTATAAGGGCTTTCACCGTCACCAAACTGTTCTGCCTTCCCGGCTGTCATTTTGTCCAGCCGGTAATCGATCAGGGAATGGACTGTCAGCGCAAAGGTCATCGCGGCTGTATCAATGCCTTCGTTCCTCATCTTCCCATGCACCGCCAGTGCGTAGAACAGGTTCCGCGTTGACCGGATCATGTGTTCTGTTTCCTCCAGCATGATTTCCGCAGCCAGGGGATTAATGGATCTTTCAGAATAAAGCACCCTGAAAAAGCACATCATATTCTGATCAGTGATCATGTCCAGATAAGCAGCCAGGGACTCTGTGAGTATCTGCTCCAGGCTCTTTGACGAAAACTCCTCAGGATCAGCAAATCCGGGGGTGCGGTTTTGCTGCGCCTTTTCCCTGAGAAAGCTGTACATTGCTTTGATAATCTCGTCCTTTGATTTGAAATGGTTATACAGAGACGGAGCTTTGATCCCGACCTTTTCAGCTATTTGCGCCATGGAAATGGATTTCAATCCGTTCACGGATGCCAGTTCCAGTGCTGCCAGGATGATTTCCTCCTTTCGTTCCATCATCTCTCCTCCTTGAAAACTTTGATTCGTTAGTAATTATACTAATAATAATTAGTTTTGTAAAGAAAAAAACTGCTGATCCTGGCGGATCAACAGAAATCTCAGCAGGCGTGCCTGAAAATCATGATAACATAGCTTTTCCACGTACGCCACATGTGATCCGCCCGGAATAATCTCAAGAGCGGAACCGTCGGGAAGATCATTCAGGCATCGGTTTATATTCCGTTTCTTCATCTGAAGCAAATGCCTGCTGAAGAATCGAAGTGACCGCAATGAATAATACGAGAAAAAGAGCAAATCTTCTGTTTTTCATCTGTTCCTCCGGAGATATGTTGTTGAACAGATCATTTCACCTGAATTGTATCTCCGTTGCCGGAATCCTTCTGAATGTCCGCAGGCTCATTGATGACAATCTGTGGCATCGCAAGCTGGATTCCGTTGCGTTCACACATCAGCAACAGTTCCCGGTTGAGCAG
>Ga0310696_10005477_pt1 | contig 15307 bp, 10 predicted proteins | sample AusTroGonzalo_MG_4_FD_203885 | JGI IMG/M metagenome (GOLD analysis project Ga0310696, IMG submission 203885) | Bovine rumen microbial communities from tropical cattle in Woodstock, Queensland, Australia - Gonzalo_02 (v2) (version 2) | ecosystem: Host-associated > Mammals > Digestive system >...
GACTTGCCGCTTTCATTTTTGTTCATTCCAAAGCTCTGTATGGTTAGTATGCTTCAGCTGCGCTTATCACTTCAGCGGGCTGTATCTATCCTGAAACAAACTGCTGATCACAGACTCAAGCCTCCCACCCGCTAACTGGGCCAGAAAAGCGCTTGCGGACCGAAGCGCAAGTCTTCAGTTGGGGGGATTAAAGCCTGTGGCGTGATCACCACCATCGGGAATGATCAGGCCCTGGTTGCCATAGATATCCACCTGATAGATGTTGTCGGCGCTGGGATAGTCGGTGTAGTAGACCAGCGCGGAGCATCCGTCGTAGAACTGACCTTCGACGTTGCAGATTCCGGCATCGACATAGACCTGGTCGCCGTTGTCCAGATTGATGGCGTATCCGCCGCCGCCTTCAGAGGCCGTGCCGCTCATGGTGCCGTAGGTCGGCTGGGGATTAAAGCCCTGATTGCCGTAGATATCCACCTGATAGATGTTGTCGGCGCTGGGATAGTCGGTGTAATAGACCATCGCGGTGCATCCATCATAGAACTCGCCCTCGATGTTGCAGATTCCGGCATCGACATAGACTTGGTCGCCGTTCTGCAGATTGATGGCATATCCGCCGCCGGCTTCGGAGGCCGTGCCGCTCATGCTGCCGTAGGCCGGTGTCGGGGGTACGGGAGGCGGCGCGCTGTTGATGCAGATATAGGCCGTGCTGGTACGGGCCGTCTGTCCCCTGAAGTAGAAGCTGCAGTAGGCACCCCAGCCGTCCATCCAGTCTTCCAGACCGCTCACGGTGATGGTCGTGCTGTGTTCGCCGCTGATCGTCGCGCCGGAACCGGCCAGGAAGTTTGCGGGGGTGTATTCGCCGCCGTTAGGCGACACGAAGGTCCAGTTCAGAGACTCATACGCGTTGGCGCAGGCAACGAAGATCGCGTTTTCGCCCACATTTCTGTTCTCATTGGTGGGGTTCTTGGTGATCATGAGATAGGTGGGCGTGCCCGGCTGGGGCGCGGGGGTCGGAACCGGTGCTGGTGTTCCGCCCAGGGCAGCCGGCATCGGAACAGGGAAGGCCTCGGTCGGCTCTCTGGTGCCCAGGAAGACCTCATAGCTCTCTGTCAGGCGGTCCAGGTTCCCAATCTCGTCCGCGACCAGCCACTCAAAGGCCGTGTTGCTTCTCGCGGCACCGGCAAAGTTGTTGGTGCCGGCGGCATTGTACTGATCAGCCGAGATTCCGAGTCCGTTCATATCCGTGCAGCTGACATTCCGGTTGCCGTTGCTGTCCACAACCGTGTGTTCCACGGCATACGTGTCATAATCGAGAACGCCGTTTTTCAGATTGAACGCCGTTTTGACGGTATAGACCTCGGTATCTGAAATGACCACATTGTCATTGACCATGTAGTACCACGTGTCCGTATCCTTGACATGATAGGTGTCCACGGTATCGGCCATGATATCGGGGAAGGATTCATCGCTGTCCTTGGCCAGACTGCACTCGTTCAGGGCCGTTCCGTCCGGACTGACAATCCAGACCTTCAGGTTGGTCGAACGGTCCGTCGGATGCAGCGAAGCCGCAAGAAACTCCAGGCATCCGTCATGATCCAGGTCGGTGACGCAGTAGTACCAGGTTCTTGTGCTGGCATCCTGCTTCAAGCTGTCAATCTGTGAAACAATCAGCTGAAGCTGCGTTTTGGGACTCGCGGTGTCGTCGGCGGCATAGGCCGAAGCGCCCAAAGAGGCGACAAGCAGAACCGCAAGAACAATGCTGAGTATTCTTTTCATTTTTCCCTCCTGTTTTTCCTGATGCTTTCGCATCGGTATTTTCGGCTGCTGAAACCAACTGAGATACTGTGATTTTATGCTGTCAGGGGTCTCCTGTCAATATTTTGGTTGTTGCAGGCGGCCTCTGTTTTTTCTACATAGTAATATCACAGGGATTGTCACATTTGTGTCACAGCTTCGCCAACTCCGTCAGGATACTATTCTCGCAAAATGCCACCTGACAGGCAGGGCTTGCGGGGCGCACCGGTCCGGAACGTTTATCACTTCAGCAGGCTGTATTTGTCCTGGAACAGATCGCCGATCTCTTTCTGCTTTTCTTCCCAGGCAAGCTGTTCCTCGGAGGATATATGATTGGAAAGCGAATTTTCGAATACCATCAGTTTGCCGGCAATGCTGTCGCAGCGATCCAGGATGCGCTTGTACGCAAAACAGATTTCCGTAAAGGGCAGATTGGCTTCATAGCTGATCTCCCCTCTGTGGACCCTGCGGGTCTGGCGGCTGCCGACCTCGGCGGCCAGGCCGTCTATCACCTCATGGAATATCCGTACGGTGTCCGCAAGTTTGCTGCTTCGTACCGCAAATCCGTCCGCGACGACGCTCAGCGTCTCACGCACAGCGCCGCCGTATACCTTGAGATCTGCCGCGGCGGAAGCGCCGAGAACCTCCTCCGTACCCCGATTCGCAATCAGGCTGGTAATCTGCTGCGCAATGACGGAGAGTTCGTCGCAGACCTGCTGCAGAAACTGAATCTCGCGTGATTCCTCCGAGAGCAGCCTTTTCTGTATGATGCCGGCCGAGTAAGTCTCGGTCTGACGGATATACCGCGCTGCCTGCTCACAGCACAGAGACGCCTGCGCTTCGTTTCCGTCCAAAACGGCGTCGAGTGCATTTTGAACACTTTCCGAAACGGCGTTGACGGCTTTTCCCGCCTGGACGATGGCGAGGCTGGGGGTTCGCAAAAGGATGGGATCCAGATAGGTCAGCGTGTCTTCCTGCTCACGCTTCTCCGCCTCGCTGTATGGGACTGTTTTCACCGCGAGACGGACCAGGACGCCGGAGATGGGAACCATGATGATGCTGAAGACAAGGTTGATCGAACTGTGAAAGACGGCGATTCCTACGGCGCTTATGGGGCTTGCCATAAAAGAGAGGGTCATCATACGGTCCAGAATCAGAAGGACAATAATGAACGGGACGTTCTTGATCAGATTATAGTACAGGTGGATCAGGGCTGCCCGTTTGCCGTTGTTGCCGCTTCCGACGGAAGAAATGATCGCGGTGATGCAGGTGCCGATCTGTGCGCCGCAGACGATGACGACGGCCATCCTGAAATTCACGCCGACGGACATAGCCAGCGCCTGAAGAATCCCGACGGTCGCATCGGAACTCTGGATGACCAGGGTGAAGAGAATGGCGACCAGAAAACCGATGGCGGGACTGGAGAAGTTGAGCAGAGCATTCTTGAACTGAGGGATGTCTTTCAGCGGTGCCACCGCACTGCTCATCATCGTCATCCCCATCATCAGAATGCCGAAACCGATCAGCACGGACCCGATCAGCTTCTTTCGCTCGGAACTGGAAAACATCTGCAGCGCGACGCCCGCCAGAGCCAGAAAGGGCATGAGGGTGGATGGCTTGAGCAGATTCATCAGGAAGGATTCACCCTGAATTCCGTTGAGACTCAAAATCCATGCCGTCGCGGTCGTACCGAGATTCGCCCCGATGACCATGTTGACGGCCTGCGACAGCTTCATGATGCCGGAATTGACAAGGCCGACGATCATGACGGTGGTTGCGGAAGAGGACTGAATAACGGCGGTCGCTCCGAAGCCGAAGAGCCAGCCAGTAAGACGGGTCGCGGTAACTTTGCCGATCACGGTCTCAAGCCTTCCGCCCGCCAACTGGGTCAGAAAAGCGCTTAAGGTATTCATTCCGAAAAGAAACAGGGCCAGACCGCCTAAGATTCCTGTCACCATGGTGAGAATCTGCTGTACGCTTAACATTCTTCTTCCTCTCTCTCAGGTTTGGTTTTTATAGTGTAAATGTGCCGGTATATTCATACGCAGGTGAGTCCAAATGTCATTACATAATCCATATTGGTCTCTATGTCCGGATTCTACCATATAACAGGAGATAAAACAACAAAAAGAGACTCTCAAAAGAGCGTTCTGAGCCTGCGGGCTTCTTATGCTGCCGACTGCTCAAGATGAAATCGGAAGTTTGTGAGGTTTTCGATCGGATCTTTGTGAAAGTTGGCACTGGTCCGATGTTTTTCTGTGAAGATGATACAAAAGATATGGACGGAGAAATAAAGATATGGTATAATTTTCATACCCATCCGGATAATCGGAAATTGAAAAAGTGGGAGGTAAAAATACAATGAATGTTAGTCGCAGAGATTTCCTGAAAGGCTCCCTGGCCGGGGCGGCCGCACTGGCCTTAACCGGCGTCGGCATCGGCCAGGAGGCGCCGAAGGCAGACGCGGCCGGACTGAACTCCAAGGATCCGGCCGAAAAACCGAGTTTCTTTACCAATCCGTATAACCATGTCGCTTCCGACGCGGCGAAAACCGTAACCGCGGAGGTTATCGTGGTCGGCGCAGGCAACGCCGGCTGCGCCGCGGCGGCGTCCCTGGCGGACAACAATGTCAAGACCATCGTCATTGAGCAGCAGAACGTCATCCACGGTCAGGGCGGCGGTATCGGCATGGTCAACACGAAATTCGTACAGAGCCTGGTGGACGAGGGGAAACTGGATTCCCTGACGGATGTGGTCGAGCATCAGAATATCTGGGTTCAGCGCTGCGGCAGCCGCGTGAACGAGAAACTGGTCAGCATGTGGTTCAACAATTCGCCCGCAACCGGCGAATGGCTGATCGACAAATGCGCGGAGTACGGCGTGATCCCCGTGTCTTTCCGCGCCCGCGCCCCCAAGGCAATCATCCCCGAGACCTATGACTATCACATGTTCTTTGGCGTGGGCGATTACCAGTTCGACGACAAATGCGGATACTTCTCCGCGAGCAACGTATGCTATACCGATGCCCAGCGCACGGACAAGCACGACTCGCCCGCGGTCTTCTTCTTCAACACCAAGGCGCAGGACCTGCTCGTGGAAGACGGCCGCGTCGTCGGCGTGTTTGCCGAACGTGACGGGGAGCTCTGGCTGTTCCGCGGGACCAAGGGCGTGATTCTGGCCACCGGCGGCATCCACGAAGATCCTGAAATGACGGCCTACTACTGCGATGACTACGTCAACCGCGTTCAGCGCTGTGAGCACGGCCCGGCCGGATTCTCCACCGGCGACGGACATAAAATGGGCCTCTGGGTCGGCGGCAAGATGCAGGACAGCGGCGCCTTCCCGCTGATGCTTCACCCGCAGGCGAACGCCATGTTCCACGGCTGCTTCCCCTTTGTCAATACGAACGGCGAGCGCTTCATGAACGAGGGTACCTGGGTGCAGGGCAAGTCCATGAACATTATGAATCAGCCGGGCAATATCGCCTATTCCATCTTTGACAAGGATTTCGGCGATTACAATGTGAAGTCTCTGGAAGGCCTCACCGGCGGCGGAATGTTCTGGGATTCCATGAGCGGCGGCGTAGGCGATCCCTTCATGCCGGAAGACGTGATTTCGATCGTGGAGAGCGATGTCGCCAACGGCAATACCCTGGTTGCCGATACGCTGGAGGAGCTGGCGGAGAAAATCGGCTGCCCGGTTGACACCTTTGTGGAAACCATCAACCGTTACAACGAGATGGTCAAACAGAAGTTTGACGACGATTTCCACAAACCGGCGGAATTCCTGTACCCGGTCGAGAACGGCCCCTTCTATGCGGCCAAAATCGGCGTTGCCCTGCTGGCGATTGTCGGCGGTCTCTCTGTCAATACCGACCTCCAGGTTCTGAACAACGAAAAAGAGCCGATCGTGGGCCTCTATGCAACGGGCAATGCATCGGGCGACCTGTACGCCATCGACTACCCGATCAACTGCGCGGGCAACTCGAACGGGCGCTGCTTCATCTGGGGCTATCTGCTCGGAAAGATCCTGGCGGGGAAGGAAGGCCTGGACGAGACACTGACAGACTACGATGAGCTGATTGCCCTGAAGGGCGAGGACGGCTCCAAGGTGGTTGCCGACGAGACCGTGTACAAGGACGGCGTCTATGAGGGAACCGGAACCGGCCGCAACGGCGAGATCAAAGTTGCCGTTACGGTCAAAGACGGGAAAATTTCCGCGGTTGAGATTGTCAGCCATAACGAATCCGCGGATATCGGTGGACCGGCGCTGCCGAAGCTGGTCGACCAGGCGGTTGCGGCCAATACTTCCGCCATTGACGGCGCGTCCGGCGCAACCATGACGAGCAACGGCTTCCGCGAAGCGGTTGCGGCGGCTCTGGCGCTGGCAAAATAAGGCGGCAGATCTGTTTCTCGGAAAGAACCGGGGGGAATGAACCTTCTCCCGGTTCTTTTTTTCGTGGCCTGTCAGGACGGCGGTGGGAAGAGCTTTTCTGTTGCCCGCGGAAAAGCTTTGTGGTAAACTGAACACGAAGAACCGGAACGGAACGACGGCAGACCGACGGGCGGATTTTCTTCTGCTTGATATCTTGCCCGGTTTGGGCTAAAATGAGAAAAATCGTTTGGAGGAATGCAGCATGCTGGAAACAGGCATCCGGGGAAGAGCGGAAGTTGTGGTCAACGAAGGGAACACGGCGGCGAGCATGGGCTCGGGCAGCCTGGACGTTTTTGCGACGCCTTATATGATCGCGCTGATGGAAGAGGCTTCCCAGTGCTCGGTGGCGCCTTTTCTTGAAGAAGGACAGAGCACCGTGGGGACCAAACTGCATGTCAGTCACGACGCGGCGACGCCGGTGGGCATGAAGGTCTGGGCCGAGAGCGTCCTCACGGAAATCGACGGGCGCAGGCTTGTTTTCGAGGTAAAGGCCTATGACGAATGCGGGCCGATCGGGCAGGGGACCCACGAGCGTTTCATTATCAAAGAGCAGCGCTTCCTCGAGAAGGTCGAGGCCAAGAAAGCCTGAGCGAAACCGTTCCGCCGGCTGATCAGCGAAGGAGGCTTTCAGAACGAGGTGCAGACAGCTCTTCAGGGCAGGGAAGGGAGGCGGCAAAACCGATGAACCGAACAGTGTTTGTACTCAGCGCTGCCGCCTTCTGCGCGCTGCTGATGCGGCCGGTACAGGCAAGCTGGGTGATCGCGCCGACCGTGGTGATCGCGCTCAGTCTACTGCTCCTGCAGGCCTCCGGCACAGACGGAAGGACCGCCCGGCCGGGGAAGAAATCCATCCGAAATGCCGTGCTTCTCGCCCTGCTGTTTGCGGCGGTTTTTCTGATCGTCTGGCTGCGTACGGGGCGGCTTGTTTCCCTGCGCTTCTTTGACTGGCGGGCGGCTCTGCCGCTGCTGCTGACGGTGCTGGTCTGCGCGCCCTGCGCGGTGCCGTGGCTGGCCTGTGCGGCGGAAACCCTTTCGGATGGCGCGGCGGAAGCTCCGGCTCTGCCCGCGGAGAGACAGCGCCTGAACAGGGAGGAGAAGCGGCTCGTGTTCTGCTGCGCCCTGGCGGCAGTTTCGATCTGTTCTCTCTCCTCGCCGCTGTACGCCTTCAACAACTGGGTGGACGCCAACTGCTTCATGACGGTGGGCAAGTCCATGCTCTACGGCGTCGTGCCCTACCGCGACCTGTATGAACAGAAGGGACCGCTGCTCTATGCCCTGTACGCGCTCTGCTACCTGGTTTCGCATACAAGCTTTCTGGGGGCATGGCTTCTGGAAATCCTGGCCTCGTTTTTCTTCCTGCTGCTCTCCTGCAGGACCTTTCTGCTGTTCAACGAAAAGCTGAGCGCCCCCTTCGTCTTTCTCACGGCGGCGCTGACCTATACGGCTCCCGCTTTCCTGAAGGGCGGAAGTGCGGAGGAGCTCAGCCTGCCCCTTCTGATGCTTGCCTGCTTTTACGGCCTTCGCGCTCTGCGGCAGAAGAAGGAGCTTTCCCTGCGCGAATGCTTTTTCATCGGCCTGAGCGCGGGCGCGGTCCTCTGGATCAAATACAGCATGCTGGGCTTCTATGTCGGCTTCATTCTGGTGCCCGCGTACCGCATGATCCGCGGTCACAGGGCAGGACGGCTGATTCTGCAGCTCTGCGTGATTCTGCTGGGCGTGGTTCTGGCATCGCTGCCGATCCTGCTGTATTTCGGTATCAACGGCGCCCTGAAGGATCTGTGGACGGCCTACTTCTACAACAATCTCTTCGTGTACGGCAAGTCCTCTTCGCCCTTCGCGATTGTGCGGGCGCTCGGCTCGGGACTGGCCTCGATGCTGACCTTCAACGATGCGGCTGCCCTGCTCTTCCTCTTCGGAGCTGTCGGTCTCTGGCGGGAGGGGGAGCGCGCTCAGGCCCTGCACGTCTGCTTCTGCTTCGTTTTTGCCTTCGGCCTCATCTATGCCGGCGGTATCCAAATGAAGTACTATTCCGAAATTCTCTGCATTTTCATCCCTGTCGGCCTGGCACAGCTGTGGAGGCTGATTGCGGGGATGCACCCGGCGCCCCTGCCGCGGCAGCGCCTGCAGCGCGTCCTGCTGCCGCTGCTGTTTACGCTGGCCCTGTTCGGTACCGAAAACAACGGCATGCTGACCGTGCGGCGGGCGGACCTGCCCCAGTATCAGTTCCGCGAGACCGTTCTGCAGACCCCGGATGCGACGCTGTTCAATTACGGCGCGCTGGACGTCGGTCTCTTTACGGTCTGCGACATTGTGCCCAGTACCCGCTACTTCTGCATGCTGAACCTGCCCTCGGAAGAGATGTTCCGGGAAATGGACCGCTACATGGCGGAGGGCGCGACCGACTATATCGTCTCGCGCGGCCTGCCCGTGGAGAGCGGCTGCTACCGGCTGGTTCAGACATCCTCCTTCCCGGACGACGGGACGGACTATCCCTTTTATCTCTATCAGAAAGTGAATCCGGAAACGCCATGAATGATATTCTTCTTTTAAAACTCGGTGAAATCGTCCTGAAAGGACTGAACCGGCGCAGCTTCGAGCAGAAGCTGGTCGGCAATGTGCGCCGGCGCCTGATGGGCATCGGCAATTTCCGCGTCAGCTGCATGCAGTCGACGATCTATGTTGAGCCGGAGGACGACAGCGCGGACATGGACGCGGCCTTTGAGGCCATGCAGGATGTCTTCGGCATCGTCAAAATCAGCCGCGCGGCCGCCTGCGAAAAGGACAAGGATGCGATTGTGCGTCTGGCCGTCGACTATCTGAAGGACGACATGCTGCGGGCGAAGAGCTTTAAGGTCGAGTCCAAGCGCAGCGACAAACGCTTCCCGATGACCAGCATCCAGCTGAGCCAGTATGTCGGGGGCGAGCTGGCCGAGGCCTTCCCGAACTGCGCCGTGGATGTGCACAACCCCGAACTGACCGTCAACATCGAAATCCGCGATCTCGCGGCCTACGTGCATGCCGCGCCGGTGGACGGGGCAGGGGGGATGCCGGTCGGCTGCAACGGCATTGCCGTGTCGCTGCTTTCGGGCGGCATCGACAGCCCGGTTTCAACCTACATGATCGCCAAACGGGGCGTGCGTCTGATCCCCGTCCACTTTTTCTCCTTCCCCTATACCTCTCAGCAGGCCAAGGAAAAGGTGATCGAGCTGGGCCGGCTGCTGACCGCCTATTGCGGCAGCATGACGCTCGAGGTGGTGCCCTTTACGCATATTCAGGAAGAAATCCGGGAAAAATGTCCGGAGGAATTCTTTACCCTGATCATGCGCCGCTTCATGATGCGCATTGCCGCGGGAATTGCCGAACGCAGCGGGGCGCGGGCCATCGTCACCGGCGAGAATCTGGGCCAGGTGGCAAGCCAGACCATGGAAGCCATGGCCGTGACCCAGGCCGTGACCGCGCTTCCCGTGCTGCAGCCGCTGATCGGCATGGACAAGGAAGAAATCGTGCGCTTTGCGCGGAAGATCGGGACCTTCGACACCTCCATTCTGCCTTATGAGGACTGCTGCACGGTGTTCACGCCGCGCCATCCCAAGACCCATCCGCATCTGGATGAGATTGAACGGGCGGAAGGAAAGCTGGACGTTGACGCCCTCGTCCGCGAGGCGCTGGACGGCTGCGAACAGATCCGCCTCTGACGATAACAGAACAGAACACAGGCCTCACGGCTGCCGATCACGCAGCTGTGAGGCTTTTTTCTGCAGTTTACATAAAAATCTTGTGCATTGTCACAAAAAAGACAGAATAAATTACAGAAAACCGTTTGCCTTTTGTGCAAAATTATGGTAATCTGAACAGGCAAAGAAATCTTTCAAAAACAGAAAGGAAAGGAGCAATTTTATGGCACTTATCGCGTCAATTCCCATTCTGGTCGTGATTGTCCTCATGATCGCCTTCAACAAGCCTGCCAAGATCGCGCTGCCCATCGGCTGGGTCATCGCGTTGGCAATCGCTCTGCTGTTTTGGAAGCAGGACACCACCACGGCCTTTGCCTGGGCGCTCGACGGCTTTCTGGAGGCCATAGGCACCCTGGTCATCATTCTTGGCGCCATCCTGATCATGAATACGCTCAAGCATTCCGGCGCCGTCACCGCGATCCAGCGTGTCTTCAACAACGTAAACCCCGACCGCCGCATCCAGGCCATCATTGTGGGCTATGTCTTCGCTGCCTTCATTGAGGGCGCCGCCGGCTTCGGTACCCCTGCGGCGCTGGCCGCCCCGCTGCTGATCAGTCTCGGCTTCCCGCCACTCTGCGCGGCCATCGTCGCCCTGATCTACAACAGCACGCCGGTCGTTTTCGGCGCGGTCGGCACGCCGACCAACACCGCGGCCACCGTTGTTTCCCAGTCGGTGACCGAACTGGGAGGCGATACCGAGGCTTACCGCATGGCCCTGACCAAATTCTCGGCCATCAGCCAGGCAACCTGCGGCCTGTTCATCGTGTGCATCGGCCTCTTTGTCATGTGCAAGCTGTTCGGCAAAAACCGTTCGGGCAAGGACGCCATCGCGGCGCTGCCCTTCGCCCTGTTTGCCGCGATTGTCTTCGACGTCTTCTTCCTGATCATGGCGATTTTCTTCGGACCGGAGTTTCCGTCTCTGGTCGGTGCGATTCTGGCCCTCTTCGTGGTCATCGTGGCCGCCCGGAAGGGGTTCCTGTGCCCGAAGACGGTCTGGGATTTCGAGTCGCGCGAGCAATGGGACGCCTCCTGGCTGTCCAAGCAGGAGGTCAAGCAGGATGTGGACAACGGCATGTCCGCGGTGCTCGCCTGGACGCCCTATATCCTCGTCGCGCTGATTCTGGTCGCCACGCGTCTGAACTGGTTCGGGCTCAAGACCCTGCTGACCAGCGACGCCTTCAAGCTGAAAATCACCGGGATCCTCGGAATCGAAGGGGTCAACTGGACCTGGAACTGGGGCTGGTGCCCGGGCATCTTCCCCTTCATTCTCGTCTGCATCATCACCTTCTTCCTGCACAAGATGCCGATGGAAAAGGTCAAGGAGTCCTTTTCGGATACCTTTAAACAATGCCTCGGCGCTGCCATCGCGCTCTTCTTCGGCGTGTCGATGGTCTATATCTACCGCAACACCGGCATGAGCTCTCAGTTCACCAACGAGAAATATTCCATGCTCTTCGCCATGGCCGAGGCTCTGGCCCACATCTTCCAGGGCGCCTATGTCATCATCGCCCCGATCATCGGCGTGCTCGGCGCCTTCATGTCCGGTTCGAACACGGTTTCGAACACCCTCTTTGCCGGTCTGCAGTTCCAGACGGCCGTCCTGGTCAAGATGAGTCCGGTTCTCATCGTCGCCCTGCAGAACATCGGCGGCGCCGCCGGCAACATGATCTGCGTCAACAACGTGGTTGCGGCCTGCGCGACGACCGGCACCATGGGCAACGAGGGCAAGATCATCAAGACCAACGCCATACCCTGCCTGATCTTCTGCGTGATCGCGATCTGCGTCCTGGGCGGTCTGATCCTGTCGGGTGCCGACCCGCTTGGTCTGACCGCGGCCGCCGAGGCGATGGCGGCGTCCGCGGGTTAAGGGAGCCTGACTTTCTGATTCCGTAAACAAACAAAAGAATAAAAATATTTGGAGGTTTTTAAACTATGATGCATCTTTCCTACGATCAGGAAATTACCCTGATCAAGCGCCTGGCCATGGCCCAGGGCGTCTCCGAGAGCGATGCGCTGTCCCTGGCCGCCGTCGTCACCCACTCCGACTTTACCGGCACCTATTCCCACGGCCTGTCCCGTCTCTGCATCTACCTGCGGCAGTATATGGCCGGCGCCCTGGTGGCGAAGCCTGATTTCCGCTGCGTAAAGGACTCGGAAACCGCGCTTACCTTCGACTGCGGCGGCGGATCGGGCATTGTGGCCGTGAACAGCGTCTATGACGCGGTGCTGGAGCGTGCCCGCAAATACGGCGTTGCCGCCGGCGTGGGCCGCAACAGCGCGAACATCGGCTGCGGCGGCTACTATGGCCACCGCATGGCGGACGACAACGTGATCGGCATCGTGATGAGCAACACCTATCCCTGCCAGGCTCCCTTCGGCGGCGCGGACCGTCTCATCGGCACGAACCCCATCATCATGGGCTGCCCCACGACGAATCCGAACCGCCCGATCGTCATTGATATCTCCACCAGCGGCGTCGCCATCGGCAAGGTCCAGGCCTACCGCCGTGAGAACAAGGAGATGCCGCCCGACTGGGCCAACGACTATGACGGCAACCCGACCACCGATCCGCATGTCGCCTACTGCGTCCGTCCCATGGGCGGCCACAAGGGTTACGGCCTTGCGGTGTTTGTCGACATGTTCGGCGGCGTGCTGTCCGACGCCCTCACCAGCCCGGAGATCCCCTTCGTGGAGGATATGCGGCCTGAGGAGACCGGCTTCGCCGTCATCCTGCTGGACATCGCCCACTTCATCGACGTGGACCGCTTCAAGGAGCATGCCTCGCTCTATGCCAGCCTCATCAAGAACAGCCGCACCGCCACCGGCGTGAAGGAGATCTTCATGCCCGGCGAGATCGAGGCGCGCCTGATTGAGGAGAGGAAGGTCACCGGCGTCGATTACTCCGATGCCCTGGAGGCCGAGCTTACGGACCTTGCCCGCCAGAGCGGCGCCATCGGCCCGGACGGCAAGCTCACGGACCTGCTGGCCTGAGGCCCCGCGTATGACCGAACCCGCCATACGCAGGTTCGGTCATTTCCGCGCAGAAATCAAATATGGAGGAACAACATGCCAAGCTATAACAAAATTACCCCCGCGATCGCGGAGCGCCTGCGCGCCTGCGTCTCGCCGGGCCGCTTCTTCCTGGGCGAGGAAGTGGACCCGAATTACGCCCACGACGAGATGCCCATCTACGGCAAATTCATGCCGGAGGCCGCGGTGGACGTGGAGACGACGGAGGAGGTCTCCGCCGTCATGAAAATCTGCGCCGAGAACAAAATCCCCGTGACCTGCCGCGGCGCCGGCACGGGCCTGGTGGGCGGCTGCGTCCCCCTGCAGGGCGGCCTCGTCCTCTGCACCCGCCGCATGGACAAAATCCTCGAATACGACATGGACAACCTCACCGTCCGGGTTCAGCCGGGCGTCCTCCTGAAGGACCTGGCGGCGGACGCACTGACCCACGGCCTCATGTACCCGCCCGACCCGGGCGAGAAGACGGCCACCGTGGGCGGCAACATCTCCACCAACGCCGGCGGCATGCGCGCGGTGAAGTACGGCGTCACGCGGGACTATGTCCTGGCCCTGACGGTGGTGCTGGCGGACGGCCGGATCGTGGAGCTGGGCAAGTCGGTCTGCAAGACCAGCTCGGGCTACAGCCTTCTGCACCTGATGGTGGGCTCCGAGGGCACCCTCGGCATCATCACCGAGATGACCATGAAGCTGATCCCGAACCCCATCTGCGACGTCTCCTGCCTCGTGCCCTTCCGGGATGTGGAGAGCTGCATCCACTTCGTTCCGAAGATCAAGATGGCGAACCTGGATCCTCAGTCCATTGAGTTCATGGACGCCGACATCGTGACCTCCTCCGCCGCCTTCACCGGCAACCCCATCTTCCCCGAGACGGTGAACAACACCGAGGTGGGCGCCTCCGTCCTCGTGACCTTCGTGGGCGCCGACGCCGACGAGCTGGACCAGAAGATGGTGAAGCTGGGCCAGATTGCCGACGAGGCCGGGGCCCTGGACGTGCTGGTGGTCGCGACGACCTCCAACAAGAAGGCCGCCTGGTCCGCCCGGTCCAGCTTCCTGACCGCCATCGAGGCCGACACGAAGCTGATTGACGAGATGGACGTGGTGGTGCCTGTGGACAAGATTCCGGCCTTCCTCATCTATATCCGCTCCCTGGGCGAACAGAACGGCATCCGCATCCGCAACTTCGGCCACGCCGGTGACGGCAACCTCCACATCTACTGCTGCTCCAACGATCTGGAGGAGGACGAATTCAAGCGCCGGGTGAAGATCATCATGGACGCGGCCTATACCAAATGCGCCGAGCTGGAAGGCCAGGTCTCGGGTGAACACTCCATCGGCCACGCCAAGATGGTCTACCTGCGTGAATCGGTGGGCGAGGACGTCTTCGCGCTGATGGGCGAAATCAAAAAGGTCTTCGACCCGGACTTCATCCTCAACCCCGGCAAAGTCTGCGATATGGAGGGACTACCATGTTGAACATTCTCGTCTGCGTCAAGCAGATTCCCGATGTCGATCTCGTGAAGATGGACCCCGAGACTGGCAACCTGGTCCGCGCGGGCGTCCCGACCCTGACGAATCCGCTGGACCTCAACGCCCTCGAGGCCGCCGTCCGGGTGAAGGAGCGCTTCGGCGGCAAAATTACCCTGATCACCATGGGCCCGCCGGCGGCGGAGGAAACCCTGCGCGAGTGCCTCGCGGTGGGCGGGGACGAGGCCGTCCTCATCACCGGCCGCCCCTTCGGCGGGGCCGACACCCTCTCCACCAGCTATACCATCGTCAAGGCTGCCGAGGCCCTCGGCGCCTTCGACCTGATCTTCGCCGGCAAGGAGACCCTCGACGGCGCCACGGGCCAGATGGCCTCCCAGCTGGCCGAGCGTTTTGACGCCTCCCAGATCTCCTGCTGCTTCACCATTGAGGATATCGCGGACGGCAAGATCCGCGCCACCCGCACTCTCGAGACCGGCCGCGAGACCGTCGAGGCGACCCTGCCCTGCCTCATCACCGTGGAGAAGGACAACTTCTATGGCCGCCTTCCGAACCTGAAGGCCTACCTGGAGGCCAAGACCGCCCCCATCACAACCTTCACCGAGAACAATCTCCCCGGCCTCGACATGCAGAAGATCGGCGTACCCGGCTCCGGCACCATCGTCCCGAAGATCTACCCGCCCGAGCTCCCCGAGCCCGGCCAGATGATCCGCACCGGCAGCGTGAAGACCGACGTGAACCGCCTGGTCGAACTGCTCGCCGAAAGAGAAGCGATTTAAGGAGGACCCGAACATGAAAAAATCCGATTATAAGAACATGTGGGTCTATATCGAGCA
>Ga0310696_10005478_pt1 | contig 15306 bp, 14 predicted proteins | sample AusTroGonzalo_MG_4_FD_203885 | JGI IMG/M metagenome (GOLD analysis project Ga0310696, IMG submission 203885) | Bovine rumen microbial communities from tropical cattle in Woodstock, Queensland, Australia - Gonzalo_02 (v2) (version 2) | ecosystem: Host-associated > Mammals > Digestive system >...
AAGTGGTGCCGACGAAATTTGAGACTTCACTAATCGGACCAACCCAAAAAGCGATTTGTGTTTTTGCAACATTTTTCTATACTGCATCTTACAATGCCTTTTCTTTTTGCCTTTGATTGTCGGTATTACACAAAAACAATGCTGTTTTTTGGGAATCAAGGGGCAAAAACGGGGAAAAATGAAGCAACTCTTTTCGATTTTCAATGTACTGTTAAGTAGCAAGCCCGTCTTACCTGACGGCCTTTTTTAACTACCAAACGATACAAAATATACTACGACTACGCCATTTTTCAAGACTACGACCTACTTTTTTACGAAAAATCACTACTTCTTCATTGAACAGGGATGAACAGATCATCAGCCTGTCCATTACACGAAAGCCAACAGCCTCTTCCTGGCCGAAAAAGAGAAGCCGATAACGACTTCTCCATGTCTTTTCGGTTTAAAACCGAATTGTGATTACAGTAACATCCGCTCGTTCGAGCATTACAGTTTTGGAATTCGCGGCATGCCGCCGCCAAGCCCCAACTGACCGAGAAGGACTCCGGCAACAGCAGAAAGGATGATTCCTCCGAGACCGCCGAAGATGTCGTTATCCTGCTGCTGCGGTTGCGGCTGCATGATGTAAACCGGCTGTACAGGAACGTCAGTGTTTTGTTTTCTGGACATGTTATTCCCCTCCTATAAGGTTGGTTGTTTTTGATGTGACGACGGAATTGTGCCGTCGTCACTGTTGATTTGTTTCGTTCAGATTGAGCGTGGATCAGGCGAAGATTGCGGCTTGGCGACCATCCAGGCCGAAAGCGCGATTCAGGACAAGGTAGCTGTGATCGACTCGTTGCGGAGAATACTTTTTGACTGTTTCCGTAAACGCATTGAGCAAACTCCAGCGTGTCGGTTCCTTGAATTCCTCATGCGAAGGTTTCTTGAACTCACGGTAGACCGGAAGGATGTCACAGGAATTGATTGCGCCAAGCTCGGCAGCACGCACGATGCAACTCCGCGCTTCGTCGTCATCCTTCAGGTACACATCCTTCAGGTCCTCACAGACGGTTTCGGTCGTCAAGAAGTCATTTTCGAGCGATGCTACGGCACGGTCAATCAACTCTGTCAGGTCAATTCGACTTGTGTGCCTGCGTTTGATTACGGTCGTGCCGCCGAATGCCATATTCGTGCAGACGCAGACAACGATACCAGCAGACAGTCCGACAGCAAAGCTCTTATCATGACTGTTGCGAATACCGATACAGCGATGCCATTCAGGGGAAGACGAACGAGAGATTTCCATCACTCCAAACATTTTCTGCCCATCACGAGCGAGACCGAATTTTTCGCCAGAGATGTCCCAATCGTGAGCACGGACAACCTTGGTCACAGCCTCAATCACGTCGATGTGTGAAACCGGATGCCAAGTGTCGGTTGAACAGGGCGTGTCGATACGTGCGACTTCATCGCGGCTGACAAACTTGCCTTCTTGCATAATGAGCCCCATACGTCACGCTGCCTTCCTGTGGATGGCCTTACAGCGACTGCCGTAGGCGCATTCAGCACAATTCATGCAGGATTCAATCGGGAGAAAGACGCCCGTATTGACAGCCTTGTCGATCTGCCCTGCGAGGTAAACGAAACGATCGAAGTCGTCGTTCGTCCTGAGCGTGTAGAATTGGTGATGAGCAGGATTTTTCGCTTTGGTGAAAACGTCGAAGCGAAACAGCGGATTCACGCCATACTTCTGCTGATAGGCGTAGGTGAACACGGTCGCCTGAAGATCACGGTCAGCTTTTCCGTTCGGCCATTTCATCGAAGCCGTTTTCCAGTCGCAGATGGTCTCGTCTCCACCGTCAACGGTAACGAGGTCAAATTCTCCGACCATAGGTTTGCTGAGACCGGGCACGTTCACGCTGAACGCTTCTGCCACGCTTTTGACCAGGTAGTCGTCAGGCCAGTCGGCAAGAGCAACGTCCAGCATGTCGCAGCCACGCTGATTCCAGAACCAGAAATCCTCATCCGGCTTGTACGAAATGTTTTCCGTAGCCTCGGTTTCGCCACGAAAATAGACGGCGAAATCCTCCTTCGCATCTTCGACTGTGTAGGAGGTTCCCTTGCGGGCACGAATGCTCAGGATCGCGTGGAATGCACGACCGAACGGCATGCTGACATTGGTATGCTCAACTTCGGCATGTTCGACATATCGGAAGTAATACCGCATCGGACAGGTCAAATAGGTCTGGAAAGCAGAGTACGACCAGTGCGGAGATTCGCGTATGGATTCAATTTCGCGTTCCATGGTTACGCCGCCTTTCCGCTGAGTTCGTCGATTGCACGGCTGCACTGTGTTTTGGTGAGGCTTTCGACCGAAGGAACGTTGAACTTGGCTTTAATTTGTTCATGGGAGACTCCGTACTGTCTGGCAAGATCCAGAAGATACTTGACCTGTTTTGGGCTTGCGGGTGCATCGGATACGGTGCCGTTCCTCTTGCCGTTGTTTTTGGGGGACTGTGCAGAATCCACCTGCTGGGTGTTCTGGGGCTTTTCCATCGGGAGCGAAGCAGGCTGATGAGGCGCAGGATTTCCTTTCAATTCGGCCTCCACGCTGTTTCGAAGCTGATCGAATGTTTCGTGAATTTTCGCATTGATCTGTTCAGACGAAAGCCCATCCGGAAGTTCGATTTCCATGGAGACGTGGTACGACTGGCTGGAATATTCAGCCTCGGCAGGAACCTTCTTTGCGTATGCGGTGTTAAGTTTAAGCATGATTGTTTTCCTTTTAAGTTGAAGATAACCAAGAACCCTCGACGGCAGAAACCGTCGAGGGTACTTGGGGGTGATCAGTTGTTCGTTAGGTCGCGAATAATAACTCTTGCCTTGGCCATCGTTAAATCCTCAATCCTGTTCACACCATTTTGATTACAGAAATCCTGAACACTGATTTCGTTTTCGTGAAGCAGTTTTCTAAGGAGATTGTTTTGGCTTCCTGAAATCATTTTGGGGGAGTCCGACTTATTGTGAGATGTCGTCGATGTGGTTTTTGATGGCGGTAGCAAGGCAGGAGAAGAACTCTTTACTTCGATTTGGTCACGTTGTTTGGCTGGGACAAAAGCAGCGACGGCATTTTTCATTGCCTGGATTTTTTCCATGTTGCAGGTGTCCATTTGATCCCGAGCGTGAATACAGACCGACTGGTTGTTCGAGACCGCAGAGAATGTGACTTCGATATCCATAGCAAAACCTCCTTTAGTGTTGTTGTTTCCTATGATCGATAACGATGTTTGCATATAATGTCTACAGTCTCGTCAATAAAAACACAAACGGCCTTTTTTGAGTTCAAAATCAGCTTGCGGTTGCCATGCGAACACGATCAAGGGCTCGCTTGGTCTGATTGTATTCGCGATCCTTCTGGCGCTGGGCGATGGAAACTTCCCGGATCTTTCTGCTCATGGCCGAGACTTCTTCGATCATGTCCTTCAAGGCGGTTTTCATGCCTTCGATTTTCGAGTTCAACTCCTCCAGCGGATTAACGGGTTCAGTGTTCGTGGTGGCACTCTGCACAGGAGCAGACACGGTGCGGGTGATGGTGTTTTCGTTCATGGTGGTGTTTTCCTTTCGGGTATTTTGTTTTTTTGGTGTGGGGTTTTCCAGAGGATGGGGCGGAATCTGCTCGGTGACTGATTCCGCGGATTCGGCGATGGGCTGAGGTTCGCTCTGCTCGGTCTGGACTTTTTGCTTTACGTCCGTTTGAGTAGGCTCGACCTGTTCCGGCTTCTGCTTGTTTTGAGCTTGAGCCTTTTTGGTGATGATGGGCATGGCGATATACTGACCTGTCCCACCAGTTCCGACAATCGGACCGTATGCATCGTTGAGTTCGATCTTCCGATGGCCTGCCTCCAGCAGGCGCAGGAGAAAATCTTTCCTGACACAGAAACTCAGATTGTTCCAGTTTGGATCGAATTCAGCGAGGATACTGAACAGCATTCCGTTTGAGCTTTCGAGATGCAGGTTATCCGGGACTTCAGGAAGTCGGCTCAGCTTGACAGCATTGTTGTGTTTCTTGTCGTCCGGGATGCTCTTCAGGTAGCGCACCAGCCGTTCGGCCCTGTCTTCCTGGAAGCTCACGTAGTGTGTGGCAGCCGTTCGTTCGGGAACGACGCGCTTCCAGTTCGGATAGTTTTCCCGGATTGCTTTTGCGCTCCACGTCCAGCAACCGAGGATAAGTTCGAAATACGTGTCCTCATCTTTCTGCCAGGTCGAGAGACGACCGGTTTCTCCAAAAACTTTGGTCGCAAGCAGGGCAAGAGGGAACGGAATCGTGACGCTTCCATGCGTTTCAAGCTTGAGCGGGATATTCGACAGCTCCTTGCCGTTGGTGGCTGTGAAGCCATATCCGCTGATGTTGATTCCGCTGATTGCTTTCTGAATAGCACTCTTCCGGATATCCGTGTTCTGATCAGTGATCGGAGCAAGCAACGACAGCGCGGAAAACGTATCGGCAGGCAATTCCGTGACGCAGATGTCCTGATCCGGGATTTGCTCCTTCGCCGGGAAGTGACCTTTGATAGGCGCGAGCTTCACATCGTCGATGAAGATCTCACCGCAGTCGATCTCCAGTTTCAGCGTTTTGTTCTTGCAGCTGCGGACGACCTGACGGAACTGTTCGAACTCCACAAGAATTGCCGAAAAATCGTCTTCCAGATCGGCGAACAGTCGGAATTCGATCTGTTCGACCACATTGCGGGTCCTGAAGTAAAGCATGTTCGCTTTTCCTTCGATTTCGATCCCCTGATACGTCTTGATCAAAGACGTCCGGGAGACCAGTTTTCCCAGAGCCAACAGGGCTCCGGCCAACGAGTTTTTGTTGATTGGGATTTGCATGATTCCTCCATGTGTTTGGGGTGATGTAAAAAAACAAACCAATTTGTTCAATGAAGGAATATATATCCGTAAAAAGACGAACAGCATTTTTAGAGGGGATTCCTGTCGTTTTTTTAGCAAAAACGGTCAAAAAGAGAAGAAAAAACGGCTTTTTGAGGCAAAAACCATCATTTTTTCGTATTGGATGCTTCTAAATCAACCTTGAACATGCAAAATTGCGCTGATGTGCCGGTAAAAGCCTTTGTGGAACCGAAGGAACAAAATCCATTTCATTCATCGTACAGAAAAGCCGCATTTTATCAGAATCTATCGTGTCGATTTCAAGCGGCATTTCTGCTATGAACTCAATTTGGAATGGCGAATAGAGCTTCCAGATGCGTTGGGCTGTTTCGGTAATATCGTTCATGTCATTCCGGCAATATCCGCTGACAATCAGAAGCAGGTTGTGACGATCACGGGATGAATCGTAGCTCCAGGCATACATGGGATAATACCCGATTCGCCTCAGAGAAGCCATAAGAGAATTGAGATACGTTGTAAAGCTATTGTTGTTTTCAATATAGGGGAACGTATATAAGGCTGTCCTGGCTTTCCCAAAACGGTTTAGGAACCACTCAATGATACTGTTAATGGATTCGTGCTGTATCGTGCTGGTTATCATAAAACCTCCTTTTTTTGGTTATAAATTTATGCATAACATAACCAATCCCGTTCAAGATAAAAAAATATATCACGATTATTGTATGCAAGAAAAGAACCGTTCTCCCCATTCTCTCGATGGACAGACAGGATAGATTCTCGGGTATAATTAGATAGGATAATAGGTAATACTTATATAGCCTAACTAAATCCCATCTATTCTTTATCTATACTCTTCTATGACTCTTCCACCCAGAGAGAGTGTCTGTTAAGATAAGAACGGAACATTGTCTTACAGACTTTATCAACTATCGACTATTGACTTTATGTCAATACTATATTCTACCAAAAACATATAACACTATGGAGAACAACCATGAAAGAACAACCAGAACCTAATGTGCTACCCATTCCCATGGACGACAGGATCCTTACAAAATGCAACAGAATACTGAACGATTCTTTAGAACGACACAGCAAAGTCTTCGTTATGCGAATGGATATCCATTTTCCCAATGATGAAATGGCTCAAGAGAAGATCAAGACTTTTAATCAAAGACTTCGGGAAAAATGGAAGAATGCAGGTTATGATCCAGCCTACGTTGCTGCTCGTGAAGTGGGATCAAAAGAGGGGATTCATTACCACGAGGCTTGGTTCCTGAACGGACAGAAGACCTGGAAGACCTATGAACGCTTTAAGGAAGCGGAAGCTGTTCATCAACGAGTTATTGGCTCGGAGTACGATGCTACTGGACTTATTGATCATTGCGACAAAGGACACAGGAACGGCATCATGGTCAAGAGGGACGATCCCGATCCGACCAACTTTCAGGAGGCTCAACGACAGGTCAGTTATCTGGCAAAGAAAGACCAGAAGGAAAACGTGAGAGGTAAAACTTTTTTCTCATCAAGACCCAAAGGAAGAAATAAGAAAGAGAATGAGTAACTGTTATTTTTTGTTGATGATCGATTATTCTTTGGCAATATAACGAATTAATTGTACGGAATAAAGCAAATAGCGCAATGCTATTCGTTGGCGAGCCTCATGTTCGCCCTTTGAGGATCAACCTATTGCCGCTGGTGCTAACAAGGACTTTTTCGGAAGGAACTGTTAGCATCAGCTGATCTTCTTTTTTATAAGACCGTTTTCGCTTCCGTTACATCCCAAGTCGTTTAAGAGCTTCTATTGCGTCCTCATCCCCTTGATTCGCGGCCTTTCGAATCCATTTTATCGCTTCATCCATGTTTTTTTCAACGCCATTCCCTAACGAATAACAAATCCCCAACATTAACTGAGCTTTTGCATGTCCTTGTTCAGCCGCCTTACGATACCATTTGGCGGCTTCCTGATAATTTGTCTTGCCATTTGCATCTTTTGCGGAATAAAGTAGGGCAAGCTGGAATTGAGCGACCTCTTTTCCTTGCTCGGCAGCCAATCGGTACCATTTGATTGCTTCGTCTCTATCATATTTAACCGATTTTCCCTCTGCGTAAAAGGACGCTAAAAGAAGCTGGGCATCTGCATTTCCTTTTGAAGCAGATTTCTTAGCCCATTTGATCGCCTCTGCATTATCTTGTTTAACGCAATCGCCCAGAACGTAATAAACAGCAAGAAGGCACTCTGCGTCTGCATCTTCTTGTTCTACTGCCTTTCGTATCCATTTCAGGGCTTCTGCATGATCCTCATTAACCCCCGTACCTTTATGGTACCGAAGTCCAAGACTGTAGCAGGCTTTGGCAAACCCCTGTTCAGCTGATTTGCGGAACCATTTAAGTGATTCCCTGTCGTCTCTTTTGACGCCGATTCCCTCTGAATAGCATATCCCAAGATTATACTGTGCCACAGCATGATTCTGTTCTGCGGCCTTCTTGAACCACGAGACTGCTTCTTTTTCATCCATTTCAACACCATTTCCCTGCATATAACTAAGGGCTAAACTGTTTTGAGCCTCAGCATTCCCTGCTTCTGCCTCCTTGCGGAACCATTGGATTACCTCCGGTTCATCTGCTTCAATTTGCATTCCGTAACAGAACGCCAACATGATTTCGCTTTGCTCCATGTCAAGCCCCTGTTCAGATGCTTTCTTGAACCATCTTGAAGCTTCTTCTGTATCCTGCTTGACCCCTTTCCCCTTTTGATAGCAAACTCCAAGAGCACATTGAGAAGCAGACAGACCTTGATTGGCTGCTTTCTTCAACCATTTGACTGTCTCATCCAAATCAGAGGCTGTTCCATCCCCTTTATAGTAATGTATAGCAAGATTATGTTGCGCTCCTGCATGTCCTTGCTCCGCAGCTTTGCGATACCATGCAACAGCCTCTTTATCATTCTCAGCTACTCCGTAGCCAAAATCATAGCAGGCTCCAATCTCAAACTGAGCTTGTGAGTTACCTTGTTTAGCAGATTCCAGGAACCACCTCGCTGCTTCGGAAAAATCCTTTTGAACCCCATCGCCGGATTTGTAGCAGGTGCCTAACATTAATTGGGCAGCTGCGTCTCCTTGCTCTGCCGCATTTCTAAACAGGGAGGCACCTTTTGCTCGTAGTTCTGGCTCTGTTGTGGATTCCGCTTGATGATGGGGGGGCGGTGGAGTTGGATCAGAAAGATATTTAGAACGAATAGCCTTGATTTTCTCTGTCTCCGTCGCATTGCTGGAAGCAAGCTCCTCAAGTTCCTTTAATGCCAGTTTTCGTGCAATCGAGGCTTCTGACGGGTACTTTTGAACAATCGTATTCTGCGCTTGTTCCACAACGTCCCAAAGATTGTCGGCGAAAAGGGAAAGAGGTGCCAATAGTCCCACAAGGACAAACGCGACAAGACCAAAAGAATGCTTCATTTTCGGATCTCCAATGATAATGGTTACAGTCCAAGTCCTTTGAGAGATTCTTTTGCTGGTTCAAATCCTTGGTCTGCTGCTTTGAGATACCATCTGGCGGCTTCCGTTTTATCCTTTTTGACCCCTTCACCATAAAGGTAGCACTTTGCCAAATTGTTTTGCGCAGCTGCATCTCCCTGTTCAGCTGCTTTGCGATACCATATCACAGCTTCGGCATAGTCTTGTTTGACTCCATTACCGTTTTTATAGCAATAACCTAAATTGCATTGGGCTCCTGCATGCCCTTGTTCCGCTGCTTTCCTGAACCATTTAACAGCCTCAGAATAATCTTGTTTAACACCTTTCCCATTAGTGTAGCACAAGCCTAAATTATGTTGAGCATCATCTATCCCCTGTTCAGCTGCTTTGCGGTACCATTTAGCCGCTTCTGCATCGTTTGGCTCAACCCCTTTCCCTTTAGAGTAACAAAGTCCCAAATTAAACTGGGCATTAGCTTCTCCCTGCTCAGCAGCCTTACGATACCATATCACAGCTTCGGCATAGTCTTGTTTGACCCCCTCGCCATTATTGTAGCACGTTCCTAAATTGCATTGGGCTCCTGCATGCCCTTGTTCCGCTGCTTTCCTGAACCATTTAACAGCCTCAGAATAATCCTTTTTAATTCCATCCCCAGCACTATAACTGACCCCTAAATTGTATTGAGCTATTGTATTTCCCCCCTCAGCTGATTTCCTAAACCACCTCACAGCCTCTGCGCTATCTTGTTTTACTCCTTTTCCCTCCAAAAAACAAAAACCTAAATTGCATTGGGCTTCAGAATCACCTTGCTCAGCAGCCTTGTGGTACCACTTTGCTGCCTCGTTCAGGTCTTGAGTAACACCATTCCCTGTCTGATCCGGACTTTCCTTTGAGTCCGAGGGAAGGTAACGGGACCGGATGATTTCGACCTTCTGATTATCTGTTTTGTCGCTTACGGCAATCTCCTCAAGCTCTTTCAACGCCATCTTCCTGGCAATGGAGTCTTCCGCAGGATACTTCTTCGTGATTGCCTTTTGTGCCTCTTCTACGACATCGTAGAGGCCATCTGCAAACACAGTTGTTGCACCAGCTATGATAATGCCCGTCAAAAAAAGCGAAACGAGGCTTTTCTTCATGATAGTTTCCCCTATATTCGGTTAAGGTATTTCTTCGATGCGGAGATTCAGGCCAGTTATTCAATATTAACACGCAAAAAGCTTTTTTTCAAGCAGAAAACAAAAAAAAGTTCGTTGTTTTTGTATCTTGGTACGCTGTTTGTGTCATGAACCGTTTTAGCCTTCCGCTCAAAGAGATTCCTCCGCTCAAATATTGCTCAAATGCCCTTGCTGGACACAAAAACGTGTCCAGCAAGGGTGCTCTCCTCAATTCAGTTCAATCTCTGTTCACAACAATGGTCGTCAGTCTTTCAGCCAGTGATACAGCAGAGCGCCGAATCCAACAAGGGCTGCACCGCCTGCAAGGTATCCCAGGACTTCCAGCCCGTCACCATCGTCATCTTCATCGGCGTCATCGTCGCCGCAGATGTCATCGTCATCATCGTCGTCATCGTCCAGAGTGATGGGCGGTTCGGTATCCTTCGGAAGCTTTCCGGGAATCAGGATGGTCTTATCCAAAAACGGATCATTCTGTTCCGTCCCGTTCGCCTCGTTCGAGGTTTTTTCCTTCACAAGCTGACGAAGGAGTGCCAGAATTTCTTCATTTGTGGTGGGATTATTCGGAAGATCAGCCGACGGGCTGTTCTTTTCAGGTGTGTTGGGAGTAGTTGCCATAATGAGTGTCTCCTTATAAAAATTGAGGTTGAAGTGGCTTTTTTGAGTTGAAAACGGTTTTATTGTGGACGGAAAACGTACGGATTGACGTGTGGGCTTGAACCGACGCGGTGTATCGGGTCCACGGGAGTCAAGATGACCGGACCATGTTCATAGGCCGAAGCTTGCCGCGTCACGGTTGTTGCCGTGCCGTCGTTGTGCGTGGTGACTATCGTTGTAGTCGGGATCACAGCGGAAGATGGAGCGACCATAACCGGAGGCGATGCCACGATAGGCGGAGCCGGAACAATGACCGTTGGCGTAGGAACGGGCTTTGCCGGGACTGTAATGATGACCTGCGTGGAACCATTCAGCAGCGATCCTGCGGCTTCAGTAGTACCGACCACGATGCCTTCAACAACGGCAAGCGGCAAGGCAACAATAGCGCCTGTGGCGTTTGCCAGATCGGTGAAGATACCCGGTCGTTGCACGATGACGGTTTGCGCGCGAACAGGGATGAATGCAAGAATGCCAAGGAAGAGAGCGAGGAAGATTTTTTTCATGTGATGTCCTTTCTTGAGGTTGATGAGTTCAGCAGCTTTTCCCTTACTGCATTCCAGATATATATTCTCGAAAAATGACGATGAGCGCTGTTCCCCTTCATTTTTTATATCTTTCTTTTCTCTGTTTCAAAAATGAAGCATATATATCGCGCGTGTGCGCGCTCGCGACCTAAAATAGCACCTATACCCCATGAAATTTTAATATTAAAAACAGAAAATTCATAAGAGATTTTTGAAAATTATATATACTTTTATTTGTTTTTGATAAGATTAAGGTATTTTCATGTGGAGAATATGAATCTATCTTGCAGACAAAAAAATAATGCTGTTATAATATTCTGAACAAAAATAAAATCAATTCATGAAATATATCGAGCTTACATTACTATTTCTTAAGAAAAATGCATTTCCACCTTGCTTTTTTTCGTCATTGCGTTATAGTAACACAGAATCTTTTTTTGCATAACACATTTTGAGGATAGCCCATGGATTTTACGGAAACCACACAAAGCATCGACTTCTCGGCAATCGGTGCCACAAACATCCTTCCGTTGGACATCACGGATGCCGTGTTTAGGGAAAAGCTTTCGGTATCGCTCATAAATGAATATCTTAAAGGGGAAGAAAAGAAATCTTGGCCTGTTTTGAAGTACAATGAATTTGTACATCCGAAAAGGGGGACAGACGATGATAGACCTGATGAGGAAAGAGACTTTTTTTTTACGGTGGACAAAGGGAGCCACAAATATCATCTTTCCAAGTTTGGGTTTCAGATTTTTTGTTTTGACCAGGTAATGGAAAACAAAATCAATTATGGAAAACTGCATTATGAACCGGAGGCTATCTGTGTACCATTAAAATCCGGTACGCCCATGGAAGAAATCTCGGTGATTGATGCCATGCGCACTATTGATGATTATTCCGATACGGTCAGGATTAAAGAGCTTTCAACGTTATGTCACATTGGATCTGATACCTATTCCTCATTTGTACTACCTCCTGCCTTAAAGCTGCAACAGTTCCCCGATTATTTGCAAACGAGTCCAAACTCTGACAAAGATATGTTCGAGGCCTTTCAACGGGATCTGAGATGCTGGTATAAAACCAGTTACCCACGGAATTACATTTACCGCAATTGGGCGAATACCAGCCCTCATAAAGCCGCAGGTCATGTTGAGTGGACGCTTCAAACAGTTGGAAAAAAAAATACTTTACTACCCCAACCTGTCTTTTACAAGCCTATCGGATCCATGGTGTATAGCATTCGCATGTTCCAATCATTACCGGAAATGCGTTTGTATCGTGTTTTTCTGAATCCCGATGGTTGCGGACTCCGGGAAGCATTGATCCCGGCTATTTATGTTCAAGAAACGGAAAACGGCAATCTGTATCAGCATACTGTTATGGCAGGTCTCCCAAATATTGAACTGTTGCCCCTTTGGAATCTTGACCGAATTATGTTGCCGTCCACGGATACGATTGTTCTCTGTGGTTGCATTCAGGATGCTGAAGCGCTTCAGCGTGACAACGACGACGTCAAAAACGTCGCTTTCACCAGTTGGGTTGCAGATCGTCCGGAACAGGTCGATTTTACTCCGATTGCGAAGAAAAACATCATATTCCTTATATCCAATCATAATGGCGGAACTCTGGCGGATGCTTACGAAGAGATCGCGAAGGTTTTTGAGTCCATCAAAAAAGCCAACATCAAGATCAAGGACTGTGTTTTCCAACAACGCGAAGTCGAATACCCTGACAACTCGCTGACAATCTCGACGCCTGGTGCCCTTGCCAGTGCATACTTCCACACTCCGCCTAAAATTGTGTCGAAGTCTCTGCTTCCACCGATGGATGAGACCGAGTTTTTCGCGATGCTTGCCAAGATTCGGAAAGAACGGGAAGCTCCGCCATTTTGGGCACCTGTGGAACAGAAACCCGTTAAAAAGAATCCGGCAGAGGGTATCCTGATACGGTCATTCCTCTATCGCAATGCCATAACTGTTTTAGCTGGCCCACCGTCAGCAGGAAAAAGCCGTTTCTGCCGTTCGCTGATTCGATATCTCGTGAAAGGGAACGACCGGCAATACATGAAGGAACGCTTCTGGACGCGCTGCTGTGCAAAATCCCCCATGAAAATTCTTTACTGGAATTTTGACTGCATCCCGGATTTGGAATCGTGGAAGGAAATCTGTTTGCGCGGACTCAATCAAGATCAAAAAGATAATATTTTCATAGAAGATGCGCCAACAGAAGAAGACTTTTTCGACAAGGTATATGGAAGGCCGGATGTTGGAGCTTACAGGAGAAAGCTTGCGAAATACACTTTTAAGGGAACTCCGGGACATCCGCTGGATCTTCTGATCGTGGACACACTCGTCAGCGTCTGGAACAAAAAGAATATTGAAGGGTCTTTACATTTTCTTAATCAGCTTATGAAATCTGTGCCTGGCATGGCTGTTCTTGCGATCCACCATACAACGGAATTGGGGAAACCGCTTGGTGGTGGAGACCCCAAGAGAATGCCGCGCATTGTCATGACCATGGAAAGAATCAACCAAACGGTCAAGTTAGATTCTTCTGGCAAACAGAGCACCAAGAAGAAAAAGGGGGAGAAGAAGATCGTTACGTCCCTTTATAAGTTCAGATATGACAAATTCAGCACGAGCCACGCTGATGTTGAAGATCTTCCCTTTTATTGTGTCCGTGAAGATGAGGACATGTATTCCGTCTATAAGCCGGTCTGCACGAGGGATGAAATGTTCGGCAGCCTTGTGTACCACTACAGAGAAAATGACGATGCGCATCCATCGAACAAGGTTATCGGAGCCATGTTGGGGTATTCCAACCGGGAAGTCCAGAAACGGGCGATAGACGAGAAAAAATATTTCACCATTTTGAAAAAGGCCCAAAAGACAGCCCCGCTTGAGGACGAATCATCTCCGACCAGCAAAAAACGGTCAAAGAAGTAACATGCTCACGCGCCTTTCAGTATTTCCAGAACTTGCTGAATTGTACCGTTGGATGCATGTTCCGGCTGATTCCCGTCCGGCATGAGAAGTTTCAATACGCGGTCGATTTTTTCACGGGATGATGTTGCGGGTCTGCTGCTGATCGCCTCGATTGCTTTCCACTGGCTTTCTTCGCTGACGTGCGTGTAGTATTTGTCGGCGATCTTGGAATCCGTACCGAGAATGGAGAGTAAAACGGCCTTTGGCACGCCCGCTTCGGCGCAGAAACTCGCGAAACTATGCCGAAGAGAATGAAAACCGTACAATACCATCTTCCGCTTCCTGCCTGGGACCTTGACTGACGGCTCCAGCCCGATCCAGCGAATCGGTTTCAATACATCAAGGTCGATCACATTGTTCCCGACGTTTTTCCCTTTGGCATTCGTTTTATTGTATCGAGCTGCGGTTTTTGGGAGGACATACTGATTGCGTTTCCATTTCTCCGCTTCAAGTAAGGCATCGTAAAGATCCGGTGCAATCGGTATTGTGACCTCTTTTCCGGTTTTGAACTGCTTTACCCATATCCGCCGCCTCAGCATGTCGATGTCCTGCCATTGGAGCAACACACAGTCCTTCAGTCGTTGCCCGGTGAACATGCCGATTATATAGACGATGCGGATTTCTTCCTTGTTCATGACGTTGTGGTCAGGCTCAGAGTCCGATAGAACTGCAAGCAACTGGTCTTCCTGCTCCTTCGTGAACGCCTGCCGACGAATAAGCGTTCCGCGTTCTTCTCGTCCATTTCGCAACAGCGATTTTGAACGGAACGGATTGTTCCCTTCGTAATAATCCGTGAGGCAATCGAAAATTCTGCGGAGCTGCATAACCCTCCGGTTATGCGTGTAGACCGAGAGCATCTGCGTTCTTAGAAAAGTGGCGAACTCCTCGCAAAGTCTGGGCGTGACTTCGTTCACGCAATTCACGATAGCACGGGTTGAACTTACTTTCCCTATTTGTCCGGTTGCGAACTGGATGAACAGCTCGAAGCTTTTCTGATAACTCAGACGTCCCTCCACCGTGCTTGGTATTGCACGGTCCGGGTGTATCTGGTATTTTTCCCATGCTTCCTCAAACGAGATCTTTTGAGCTTGCGTCGAGAAGCCGCGTATCGCGTTCATCTGGGCGAGCGCGACCTCTTGCGTCGGCGCGACCCAGATGGAATCAAGATCGGAAGCCTTTTGAACGGCTTCGTCGTAGTCCGTGGTACGTAAGGTAAATTCTTTTCTTGTACCGTTCGTAATCGTAAGTCGGTAGTGGTAGTACCCGTCTTTTCGCTTCTGTCGCAGTCGTCCGTGTAGTCCGTTCCGTGTCTTCTTCCGGCTGACGTGTGTGCAGACCATAGCCCCATGTCTTTCCTCTTTGGCCTCGCGCTGCGTTCAGGTCGCAGTCCTTTCACGAGGGTGAAGGTGAAAGCACAAAGAATCTAAAGAGTGATTCGGGAAGACAGTTAGTAGAAAGCAGGAAAAAAACGGGGCAAAAACGGGGCAAAACGCTCGATTTTGAGCTGAAAAGTGGTGCCGACGAAAGGACTTGAACCTTCACCCTCGTGAAAGGACTGCGACCTGAACGCAGCGCGTCTGCCATTCCGCCACGTCGGCAACCG
>Ga0310696_10005479_pt1 | contig 15304 bp, 21 predicted proteins | sample AusTroGonzalo_MG_4_FD_203885 | JGI IMG/M metagenome (GOLD analysis project Ga0310696, IMG submission 203885) | Bovine rumen microbial communities from tropical cattle in Woodstock, Queensland, Australia - Gonzalo_02 (v2) (version 2) | ecosystem: Host-associated > Mammals > Digestive system >...
TTATGATTTATGATGTAAACATTGTTTACGAATTTATTTTATGAATGGAGTTAAAGAAAATGATGACAAAATCGGAATTAAGAGAAAAGGTGTTAGAGGTTGTTCCAGAAAATTTATTGTTGTTAAAAAGCGACGAGGAATTAAGGAGTTGTGACATTATTGATAAAATGACAATTTTTGTTTACGGGTCATACGAAATAAATTTATTTGGATATATGGTGGGTAAATTTGGTGATGAGTACACAAATGAAATAGAAGATATTTTATATCAATTTGTGCTTAACGAGTTAGAATGTAGAAAATCTTTAAACCGGTTTATACTATTAAAAGGTGGTGAATAAGCATGAAATGGAATCGAGTAAAAATAAAGATATTTGACGCCGGGTCAGAACGTGAGCGTCGTGGTTGGATTGGTAGTAAAATAATAAATGATGATAAAAATCGAATGGACGCCGTAAAACGTATCGTAAAAGCAATAAAACACGATAATAGGAACGGTGATTTAATTGCTGATTCTGATAACACGTCGGCGTATTTTATTTTTGATTTTAGTGAAAATAATTTTATCGGGTATGTGGAATTTGGTAAATTTTATTTTAATGATAAAGAGGTGTTTTGAGTGAGTATAAAACGAAAATTAATCTATGGCGTAAGTGTTGACCACAGTTTAGGAAAATTGACATATCAAGTGTATGTATTTTTTACTAGTGAAGCCGCTGAAAATTGGTTAAAATCTAAAAAGAATTTTTTTGAAACGCGCGAGATACTAAAGGATAGAAGGAAGGCGGTTAGATTCATCGGGAACATTATAGTCGACGAGGCTGAACCTAAAGTGTTTAGGAACGAGGAAAAATATGGTTGTAATAAAGAAATCAACGGTTAAACCGTTGATTTTTCTATGTCAAAATTATTTTTAAAAGATTCATTACGATATTTTTTATTTTGATATTTTCGAAATAAACATTACTATATTTAAATTGTTGGATTAAATTGGACCAACAATTATAATTCCGGGCGTTTTTTAAAAGAAGAGTGTTAGGTTTATGATTTTCGACGGTGGTTGAAAATCTGTATGGGGTGTTTTTTTCAAAATCGTTGCTAACATATACCCGCCCGGCGTCGTAATTATACCAAACCCCAAACGTCTGGTTTTCATAATCAAACGCGAATGAAAATTGACAATTACCGGATTTTTTGGCGATAAAATCGTTGTTATCGCGTAAAAAGTCGTTGTTGATGGCGTAATCACCATATTCAGAACCGGCGATTAATTGTCCGAATTTTGATTTTTGTTTCTGCTTTCTGTATTCTTCATTTTTCATTAATTGTAATAAGATTAAACCGTTTTTAAATAATGCGATGTCTTTGTTTTTCGGCAATTTCAAATCAAAATATAAAAAATATGGGTTTGTTTGGGTGATAGCATTTGCAAGAAATAACACGCGAACATTATCGCGTAAACGAAAAACGGTTTCGCAAAACTCTAGAAATGTTTTAACTTCGGACTGTAAATAATGGTAACATCCTTTATCAATTATAAATTCGTCGTATATTATTGTTGACACATTGTCATAACATACCGATTTTAAAATATTGGTTGTCGATAACGGCACGGCGAATCCGCATTGTTTTTTATCAATCATAAATTTGTCGCCTTCGCATTTAAATTCGTGGTCCGGATATAGTCGCGCGATGTCTGAAAAATAAGTTTTTTTAGCTTTGTCTATTTCGGTTTTGTAACGGCGTAAATATATAAACTGTTCGCCGGTTTTTAAAAATTTGTTTATAACGAATTTTTTAGACGAGAACGTTTTTCCGACACCGCGTTCACCGATTAAAAAATTAAAATATGCGTTGTAGGTCAGAACGTGGGATATATCATAAAAAATAAAAATCACCTCTAAAAATTAATGCGGTCGGTTTAAAGACCGACCGCGATGAAAAGAGTTAAAGACAATATTAACGTGTTGGGCGTTGGGTTATCAATCCATTTTCCGACCGCGCGCCGCTCTTCACGGTGATACCGCGCCGCGGATACGACCAATTAATCGAAAATATTGTCAGATGGTGTGGACGATATACCACACGTTTTATTATAATTTTGATTTAAAATAATGTCAATATCCAAATCCTGGAATTAAACTATAAACGCGTCCGTAAATCCCTTATTTTTTAGTGTTTCCAACATGTTTTCGGCGTTTTTTCGGTCATTAAATGCGCCGACTTGTACTTTATACATGGGTTGGGTTTTATTTTCGATACGTTCTGTGTTAATTCCTAATGTTTTCAAAATCCCTTCGGCGTATGCTTTTCCGAATTGGCGTTGTTCGTCGATAGTATCGCCAATTTCGGCGTCTTTTGGGTTATCAACGAAAAACCCTTCGGCGATTACCGCCGGTGCGTTGGTTTCACGAATAAACCCGAAATAATCGGTGTTATTGTCATTTAAACGCGTTTTCAATCCGCGCGAATTTTGTCCGATAGATTTCACGGCGGTTTCGATATTCTGTGCCAATTCTTTGGATTTGCCGCCGCGATAATGATAAAATATTTCGAACCCATCTCCGCCGCCGGCGTTGTTGTGGATGTCTATTGCTAAATCCGGATTAAATTCGTTGCATTTTCGAATCCGTGATTCTAACGAATCGTCGGTGTCGTGGTCGCGCGATAATTTAACCGTGACGCCGTAACGTTCCAGGTAATCGCGGCAAGCTAACGCCATTTCTAAATTCACAATTTTTTCAGTCAGTATCCCGACCGCCCCGGAATCTCGCCCGCCATGCCCAACACCTAAAAAAACTTTTGGCATAATATCATCCCCCTAAGATATTTTTGTTAGTAGGTCATAACCGCCGGCGGCGGTTAATGACATTGGAATAATATTGATAATTGCCAATAGTACGTTATTTTTTGAATAATCGTCCGACAACACTAATTTTATAACGCTAATTATGGACGAAAACAAAAAACATAATGCTAATGGGTGTATCGGTAAAATTTGTTTGAAAATCTGAGTTGTTACGCCGACGATTGTGGCACACGAACCCAACGTCGTCAAACTATTTTTGCCGATAAAATCGCGAAAATCATAATTATCATTCGTCATCGTTTTCACCCTCCGGCGGTTCATAATCGGGGTCGTCGATTTCATAAAAATCATCGGGGTCTAAAATCCATGTTGCAACATCAATGCATTTACCCGTTAATTCCCCGTTAGTCACCAATTTTCCTTCGTCAGCTGTTAATCGTTTAATATCTTGTATAGTCATAATTTTCACTCCTCTTTGGTTAAGTATAGTTATATACGATTGTTGCGTTTGTAGCCCCCCAGGGCGAATTTGCTACTGCACCGCTTGACCAGGGGACTCTGATTGTGGTTAGGTTTGAGCAGTTATTAAAAGTGGTACTAGCAATATCGTGAGGTGTACCTAAAAATGTTACTGTTGTTAACGCAGTACAAGATAAGCATGCGCTCGTTTTAACGCTATAAACTTGAGATGGGAATGTTAATGTAGTTAAACTTGTGCAATTACCAAAAGCAATATTGCCTATATTGTTTAAGGCACTGGGTAATGCTATTGAAGATAAAGAGGAACACTGTTGGAATGCTCTTTCCCCTATTGAAGTAATGCCTGATGGCAAATTAATTTGAGATAAATTAGTACATTTATAAAAAGCATATTGTCGTATAACACCTTCCCCAGTAGTGCTTAAAAAATTCACAGTGGTTAAATTTGTACATTCGTTGAATGCATAATCGTAAACAGAACCCCCAGCAGATGCCGGTATATTAACACTTGTCAAATATTGAAATTTGTAAAATGCATATTCGCCTACGTTCCCCGCACCATCTGGTATAGTTATATTGTTTGTGTTTTCACTTCTTCGTTCTATCATTTTAACTAAATCTTCATTTCCACCACCGCTCGCCGTGCCAGTTGTCTGTACACCGCTGGAATTTACAAATACCTTGCCTTGTGCAACGTCCTCTGCTACTGCTGTGGTTTGTCCGACCAACGTGTGTAATGACGTGTAGTCGGATTTATAGGTTGATGCCCCCGTTCCTTGCGTTCCGTCTGATTTTACGTACGTTTTACCATAATCGACGTCAGAATCTGCGGCGGTTGTTTGTGTGACTAACGTGTGTAGTGATGTGTAGTCCGATTTATATGTTGATGCCCCTTCGACTTCTGCACCGGACGAATCAACAAAAATTTTACCTTCGTCCACGTCGCCGGCGGTTGCGGTCACACCGGACACGTCAACCCCGCCGGTGTCTGATAGCTTAAAATATAATGGTTGATATTTTGACATATAATCACCCCGCTAATCGTCAATAACGCGAAATTCAACCGTTCCCTTGCCTAATGCCTGGACGGTGGCGTTTATGTTTCCGTGTGTAATTTCGCAATATTCTATTAATTCGCCCATGTCGGCCGGTATAATGACATATTCTAACGGGTCAATCTGATTACCCCACGAAAATAATATTTTGTCATCGGTCAAATTTTTGACCAACATCGAATGTAAATCACGATTGAAATTAATTGTTTGAATCCCTGATGAATTAAAGGTTGCATGATAAACCGGTATTTTCATTTTTTAACCCCCTATTTAAATATAACCGATAACGCGATAAATATAAATATTTGATGTATTCCAGGACGCTCCCCATACCATGTTTGTGGAATGTTCGTCGTCGTATGATAATACGGATGTTTTTCCGGACGTGGTTACAAGTATTGCCTCGTTTGGATGGTTTTGTGTTCCAACATCATAACACGAATGCGCGATTTTGAAATAATGATGACCGTCGGCGATTGTTGACGCCGACCCGCCTATATTTAAACGGTTTGAAAAATAACCGTTGTCATCGGCGTTATATACAGTCGCCGAAATACATCCGTCATCGTGCGGACCTTCGTCCGTGTTCATATATCCGAAAAATTGGATTGATTTATATTGATTTAATTCGGTGTCATAATCGTTGAGTTTAATTGTAAAATCTATATTTCCGTTGGTGGGTTCGCCGTCGAATAAAACGTGCATTCCCACCGCGCCCAAATTTTCACGAGCGTCGAACGCGTTGTTTGCACCCGTTCCACCGTTGACAATAGGACGGATTTTTGTGTTTACTTCGTTAATCGCCGACACTAAATCATTTTTATTTGTGGTATTTAAATTTGACATTGTTCCGATGTTCGTGGTATTTCTACCAATATCAATATTTGTGGTTGATTTCAGCGAATTTATCGAACCGACGACGTCGGATTTTACCGATGTTTCCAACTGTGATAAATCCCCTATTAATTGATTATATTTTGATTTATTCCAATTAATCGCGCCGACGATTGACGATTTTTCACCGGTGTTTAGTGATGATAGTTCACCGACGTTTCCCGATAATGTAGTTAAATTATTGTTTAATGTATTATACCAATACTCCGGGATTTTTTCTGCGATTAAATCCGGTAAATTTGTTAATGCTACTAAATTATTATCATCCGGCGTGTCTGATTCGGTTTTGGTTCGGATATAATAATAATTCCCGTCGCCGGTTTGATATGATTCAGACCCCAATGTTTTACAAAATAGTCCGGCGGCTAAATTCTGCGCGGCTTTCATATCTGCCTTAGTCTGATACCCGAAAAAATTAATCGTTCCCAAAAATTGGGCGATGATGGTTGTTAATTGTCCGGTCCGTGCCATCTGGTCTAATTTGTTGTTAATTTCTGTTTGGACGTTTAAATTATCAAAATAATGGGTGACGTATGATTGTAATGATGTTGTCAATTCGGTTAATCGTGTCAACGCGTCGTTTTGCGTGTTATCGGTTGCAATTAATTCGTTGACTTTGGCGGTTAATTTACACAACAATTCGTAATATGACAATGATTCGTCGTAAATTGCCGGTAATACTTTTTGGCACGCGTACCGAAAATTTAATGGATAAACCCCACTAAATGAGTTCATAAAATACCCCCTAATAAATACCCATGAATAACGGGTTTAATTTTTCTATAATTTCGTGGTCTATTGCAATTATATTTTCTCGAAATTGCTCTATCATTTTTTGGGCGGTTGCCGATACACCGGAATTTCCGCGAATGTTTTTGGTATAATCGCGGGTTTGTTGATGTTCGGCGGTTGCCGTTGAATGTGATTCGCCGGACGCCGTGTTTTTATTGTCGCTTAACGTGGCGTTGGTTAGATATGTTCCCTTTTTGATGTTATCTAATCCGACGTTGGGCGTGTCCGAAAATTTATTTTCACCGGTCGAATCAACTGCCGATGACGATGTTTCCGTTCCGTTGGACGTGTTGTTTCCCTGCTGGGATGATGTGTATGTTTCTGTATAGTCGACGTTAATTAATGGGTCATATTCAATACACCGCGAATAAATTAATGGCAAATAGTATTCCATCAACATTTCCATTTCAATTTTCGCATGGTGTTTAAATAACGCCCACGTTTCAAACCCAATTTCGCGAAAATAATAATACCGAATAATTTTATTTGCTAATTTGTTTTTGGTCCAGGTGTTGGCGTTTTCAATCACGTCAATTTGATTTTGTGTCAGATAATCCGATAATTCGTACGACGTAAATGTTTCAATACAGTCCGCGTGTGTTTCCGGCGATGATTCACATATAAAACGTAATGTTGTTGTGTAATTACTCATTATTATCACCACTTTCAACTTTTTCAACAAGTTTACTAACATTTTTAATTTCGTTTTCTATTTTTGCATTGAGTTCAACTTTTATATTTAATCCGAAATATTTGTTAATTTGTCGACATGCTAATTGCCGGCACTCTATTTCCTCATCGACATTTAATTCGATGACTTGATTGTTTGCGTTTGTTTCTGATTCGATTAACCGTTCTTTTTTCTCAATGTTTACGGTGTTAATACCCAAAAACGTTAAAAGTTCGGACCATATCGCTTGCTTTTGGGCTTGAAGTTTATCAACCAAAAACGGCGCGCCGGTGTCGATGGTGCGTATGTCTGCCGGATTTAATGCGTTTTTATCCGCAAAAATAACCGGTTCATTTCCGTCGTACTGTTGATAACAATTAAGCATGGCTAACCGTTGTTTTTGTGTGCATGTAATTGCCATCGGCGTTTTTTGTTGATTCATGTTAACATCCAATGTTCGTTCGGTGTTGTATAAACGCCGTGCGAATAATTGGATTGTTGGGCATGTCGGAATTAAATCATAATTATTTTGTATGACTACGACCCCCGATTTATCCGGAATATCATCATTTAACCCACTATAAACCGCGCGTGTGGTGCGTTCACCTGCCAGGGCGTGGGAGTAACATTGACAATATCTCGGTAGGTCGTAAATATTTAAACGCCCGAACGGTGTAATACGTGTTACAATGTTACCAAATGTCGGCGAATATACAACACCCGCCATTCCATGGTAATACAAAAGATTTTCCAAAAACCCTTTATTCCAGGTGTCCGGAATATTGGTCCATTTAAACCGCGCGTTTGCTAATTTTTTAATTCGGAATAAATAGTCGTTGTATGTGTCATTGTTACTTATTGCCGATAATTCAAATTTATGTTTCATTTTCACACCCCGCTAACTTTCTTTAATTCGATTCATTGCGTTGTAATTGTAAATTTCCGTTACGTCGTGCCATATCGTGACACCGTTGTCAAATATGGACCTTAATTCGTTTAAATCTGCCGTCGGAATTTTCGCCGGGATTGTACTATGTGGATGATGTGGTTTTTTACCCGAAATATTAACATTTATTGTTTTAACATAATTCCATAATTGACGACCGGTCAAATTGGGTTTTTTCACTTCATTAACCTGGTAACCATACATATCAAAATAATCATCAATTTTTTTGGCGTATTCCGGTTTGATACAAAAATCCGCAAAACACGCCGATGAAAATAAATTATATCCCAATAACGTGGCGTTTGACGATGACAATGCGACGGTGTCCGGTAACATTGATTGTTTTTCAATTTGTGCGTTTATGGCTTTAATGTCATATTGATAATTCGCCGAATTTGCTGCGGCGTCTAATGCTAATTCTTGCATGTTGTACGCACTATTTACCGCGCTTGTCATACTTCCTGCGGCGTTATTTACCGCACCGGGAATATTGGATGTCAGCGCGGCGGCTGTGCCGCCGACCGTTGCCGAAATCATATTTGATACGGCGTTTGTCATTTCGCGATTTTGGGCGATACTGTTCCGGGCTTGGGCTTGGTCATAATTGAATTTTGTGCGGTCCACGGTCAAATTAACTATCTGTGAGTTTTGCGCCATCCATGTATTATAATAGTCGTTTACATACGATATATTCGGATACCCCGTAACCGTGACCGATTCTAATAAGTTATTATCCGGAATCAAATAATTTTGTGGGATTATAACTAATGACGGACTTGGATTAATTTCACATACGCCATCAAATTGAATATACCATGAATTAAAATTTTCGTAACGATAAATATGCGGCGTCCCATTCGGTGCGGTAAATCCCAAATAACAATATGGATATGTCAATAATTTTTTGTTACGTGGTTCGTAATCGCCATTTTTTGTTGGTTTGTCGATATTAAAAACGCATAATTTATCTTGATAATAGTTCTGCGATAAAAACGCGTAATTATCCCGGTCCAATACTGAATAATTTTCACCCGGTAGATTGCGGGTTGATTCGATGTATTTTTGTGCCACCGCTAATTTCGGAACGGCGAAAACGGTAAATATTTGTGGTCCATCTCCGGCGTCATTTATTTGTTTGATTAAACCCCCAACATGTGCGTTATCTGTCAATAAAAATGGGACGCACGTCGGAATCCCGTTATAACTTGACGAATATCGATATGAATCCGGGATAGGTGTCACACCACCGTTATTTTTTAATTTATCGCCTTTATACGCCAAACAAACTACCGGGTCAAACGGATTAAATTCGATGGTGGTCTGACCGGCGGTAACCCACGATTTTGGTGTATGTGTTTGATATGCGATAAATTCGCCCGTTTCCAAACCTTCCGGAATTAAATTTTTACCCGGTGTATCGTCGTTTACGTGTTCGCGTTCAACAAACGAATCCATAATTTCGGCGTCATCAATCCACGTTGAATAAACGTCGGTTTTAATGCGTAATTCGGTGCAATTATCATTGATATATCTTTGACCGATGACAAAACAATAAAACCATTTATTACTATAATACGGGTTTTTATACATTACATAATTACAGTCATATAATTGGTCAATTTCAACCGGGACTTTTAATACTCCGTCCCGGCGTGAATATTGACAGTCTGTATATGATAATTCGCGCGGGATTCCGGTCTTGGTATTAACAATTCGGGTAACCATATATTCGTGTCGTTCGTCGTCATTCTTGAAGTCAACGACATTTTTATAATTGGAATCCCACGGGACATTTAAAAGATATATTTGACCCGATGTCGGTGTTGGTGGTATTACCGCCATAAAATCACCCCTTAGGTCGCCGCCGTAACTGTGACGGTGATTTCTTTACTTGCCGGCGTTACACCGTCCGGATATGTTGCGCCCGATGTGATTGTTATTGTTGTTTCACCTTCAGCGACACCCGTCACAACGCCCGCGTCGCTGACTGTTGCGTATGATGTGTTTCCGGATTCGTATGTCACCGTTTTGTCAACAACGCCGTTGTCCGGTTCAAATCCTAATTCTATTGTTGCCGTTTCGCCTGCTTTCACGGTTATATCTTCGGCGTTGATTTTGGACGGTGGAATTTCATCCGTTACAAAACAAACCGCGTTTGCGAATGGTGATACGGCTAATGTTTCCCACCTATGCAAAATATATTTGCGTGTTAATGTATCATCGTTTTGGAATGTTCCCATTGTTGTTAAATTATCCCAAACCTGAAAAAATGCCTCGTCGCATAAAATACATTGAATTTTACCCTCGTCGTCAAAATGGTCAACGTCAATGACACGACCCAAAAATTCGGCTTTTGACATGTTAAAAGCACTTGCCAAAACTTCCACATCGTTATTCGCCAAAATTTCAGTTTTAACGAGTAGAACCAACGACGACATCGGCGCCCATGTTATGACGTCGGTCGGATTTGATATTCCCTCTTGTTGTGCGTACGTTTTAAACATGTTGTAACGCGATGACGGGAATTTAAACCAATTCGCGAACGTCCGTAATTTTTTAACGAATTGTTTTCCGGACGCCTCGTCGGTCGGCTCGGTGACCTTTTGACATTTAACAATTCCACGTTTGACCGCGTCGGTGACCAAATTTTTCATATACAAAAATTCGTCCTGTTCATCGCCCGAATAAAGCGAATTAACAAGACCGGTTAACATTTTTTCTAAATCTTTGTAACTGACGAATGCCGAACGTAACATGTCATAAGAAATAGACACCGAATATTTGTCGCGGCGATTTCTACGGTAATAAACGGCTTTGACGTCTGACGGCGCGTTCTTTAACAAATCCGTACTGTCTTTATCAAACGCCTCACCTTTTGCCATATTGATAAATATGTCTTGGACGTCCTGCCCTAACGGAATAGACCCCTTTTTTAACGCTCTAAGGGGATTACGTGCGATTTTAGACGTGACCATTGTCAGCGCGATTCTATCCATTAATTCGGTTATAAATTCATTTTGGACTACCGAATATTTTAAAATCGGGTTTCCAACCTCTGCGATGTTGTCTTGTGTTGCTTTTGGTACGCGTGCTTGATACGTGGGTGACGCGTTCTCCCATATTGTGTTTAATACTGCGACCATATCCGCCATATTATTTCAACTCCCCATTTTCATTAAATAAATTTTCATATTTTTTTGGTTCATCTGAATTTTCGCCTTCGGGTTCTGACGCTTGTTTGTCTGTACCTTCGACCTTTAAAAATAATCTCATGTTGGTATCTCTCAAACTTTCATTGTCACGCGTCAATTTTTCATTTTTTAGTTTTGTTTCGTCCATCAGCGTCAACAATGACCCGTAATCGTCCGACAGTTCCGATAATAATGATGTTATTGACCCGTCGTCCGTATCGTGGATTTTTTCTTTGATTTGCATTATTTTTTCGGTGTGTTCCTCGCGTTTCATTCCATCACCCCCTTTTAATAATATTTATTCTAAATGCCGCCGCGTAACACCATTTACGCGTATTTTGTACCCTCACTTCCGGCACGGGTTGCGGTTCAACATGTTCGAAATAATCCCACCACGCCCGCGCCTGGGTCGCCCTTATAGGTTGGTCCGGGTCGGCGGGTCGTTCATAATTGTGTAAAAACGCCATCGCCAAATATTCCGGTGATTGTGTTGACGTCATAAACTCGTAAAATGTCAATGGATATGTGTTCGTTTTAATCCATTGTTTATCGTTATCAACTTCCCAAATGATACGCTCTAAATTTTTATCCATTGATGACGGGTCATCAGACCCGCACCAATTTATATATTTTGTGTATGGTGTCCATTGTACCAGACCATAACCATGACCGGACCAATACGGCGAATCACCTTCCCAACGTCCGGGATTAATGGATGATTCGGACTGCATGTTTCCTAACATCCCACAAATCGCGTTTTTGGTATAACCCTTATTTCCTAATCCTTGTAATATATATTCTGCGTTAACTTGCATTTTATCCATTGCCAACGCGTTCGATGATGATATGTCATTCCCCCAATAATAACCATATTCCCCACTCCTTTTAGTTAATCCCATTAAAAATTCCCCATTCTTATTATAGCATTACCATTTAAAACGTGCAATTAAATTTCCTTTTTTGATTGACCATGGTGTTTCCACTAACTTGACGCCGCCGATAACGTGTTTATATGTTAATTTTCCGGTGACTTGTAACCCGTCCTCAAAATTGTCAAATGTGACTTGATTATAGCAATTTTCCGGTAATCCGGCACATGTAATTTTTAATTCGTATTTAATATGGTCATCGTCCCATATTTCCTCGACATATGTTTTCGCTCGTATAAACTTGGCTCGACGAAATTCGTTTTCTTTTTTCCATGCGCCTAATCTATAATCATCAATATCACATATCGTTGACAACTCTTCCCCCGTCAACGTTGTGTGACAACTATCGGTGTCGCTGTATAAATATTTATCTTCACCGTACTTTTCCAAACTATAATCACGTATCGCCTGGGATGTTCTTATTGTTTTTTCCCTGGCGTACGACGTGACAAACACCGCCATCGGAATATATATCCCGTCGCGAATTTCTTCGTCGTCTAATTTATATTTGACAATTCCATCGTGTAAATACGGACTTTTTGACCGACATTTCGGGTTCAATCCAAACTTACCATAAAGAGAATTTAACATAAGTTTAGCAATAGTATAATACGCTTTATTATTATTCTTTTTTGATTCAATTTTTAACCCCATCCACTTATCGATGTATTTTTCAAATAACCCGCTAATACTCCGAAATTTAAAACCGTTTAAATATCTCAATCCCTCGACGTCATAATTTTCAAAAAATAACTTCAAATCAATATTCGTTAATGTTAAACACACCGTATGCCCGTTAGAAGATGTCAAATAATCCGTCGGTCTGAATCGCGGGTCGTCTTTAATCTGTATCGTTGGGATTTTACCCGGTTTTAATTCGAACATACATGTGATTGTTTGCACGTATAAATCATATATTGGGTCGGGTTCATATTTTCCATTAAAAAATTTGGGTGTGCAAATCGGGAGTTTTTTATCATATAGGACCGATGGATATAAACTGTTAACATCCAACACACACCCGGAATTTACACGCTTATTTGCATATATCGGGTTTAAATATGTAAACCCGCCACGATACGCGCGCCTAATTTCCTGGTCAATTTCAAATTTTAAAACCGGGTAAAAATGTTCAAATGTTCGTCGCCCAATACCTTCACGATAATGCGTCATCGCGTTTCCGGCTAATGTCATTTTAGTCAATTTAATTTCAAATAACTTTTCCAGGGCTAACGCCGGAATTTTTACATCGTTTAAAATATACGCTAATTCGTCATCGTTCGGAATATATCCCGGTTCGCGCTCTTTGTCATAATCTAAATCCAATTTTTGTATAGATAACCCGAACCCCTCCGGGATTTTTTCCACCTTTGTCGGAATAAGTTTAAATGAATCATAAATAGTAATGTGTTTACTTTTGGTAAAATAAATTTTTATTTCGAAAAATACCCCCATATCCGATATTAATGTTTTAAATGTCTTTCCGGGATTACCCGTGTTCCCGTTATTACACCGAAAATCATGGGTCAACAAATAATGCAATATAAATTCACCGTCAAATTTTAAATTGTGAAAATATACTATTCCATTATCTGCATTTTTGCACCAGGTCATAAACGATTCAATATCAGTGCCCCACGACGTATTATTAACATCACCGATTTCACAAACAGCCCAACACCAAACCGACGTTTCACCCTCTTTCCACGTCACCGTTTCGAAATCAGCTGAGTATCTCCTCTTGATATTCCGCTCCTTCACCATCTAACCCCCACGCAGATAGAATTTTATTAAAAAAATCTTGCGTCGCCTTGTTGTATCTCATATAATATATATCCGACGCGTTTTCATCGTGCTTAATCTTGTCATAAAATATTTGTGGGTTATTTATTGCTTGTAATTTCTTTTTTAATTTTTCGTACCCTTCAAAATCGGAATAATATTCATCCAATGTTTTTAAATACCAATCACGATAATTATCGGCAATTAACATTTCATAATCCGAACGCGCTAAATCCGATATACGCTCAATTTTTTTCGCTCTAAACGCCGGTGATAACTTGTCCAAATTCTTGATATTACTTAACTCGCCTTCGTATATAGCATATTCGCTTTTAATCATAAAATCGCCTTTGTCGGCGCGTTTCATCAATCGTTTTAACGTCCTTTGGGCTAATTTTCTTTCTTTTTCTGCAATTTCTTGCTCGTACGTATCAGCGTTTTCATCGGTTAGGCCCTTAAATGTCGCAATTTTACGCTCTAATTCTTTACGCGTTAGAATCTTTCCTTTTACTTCACTATAATCAAATGTATTTAATCCGTGCTCTTTTGCAATTTTATTAAATCGCGCGACTGCCATTCCCAGTCGCGCTCTGTCTTTTCTATTCCATCTTATAACGTGCATTTCGAACCATCCTTTTTATTAATTTTCCGATTTTCGTCATTCCTTTTACTGTGTAATAATAAAATATAATCCAAATTGTACTCAATAACAACATCATCAATCCATCAAAAATCATTGTCTTTAACTCTCTTTTCATCAAATATCCCAACTGTTTGGTTCAACATTGTTTAATCTAAATCCGGTTTCCATGTCTACGACCAAAAAACCGCGTTTTTCAATTAATTTATAACACACGACCGAAAAATAACGTGCCAACGCCGGACGTATCGACGCCAAAAACACACGATTTCGTACCATAAATTTACGCGTAAATTCATTGACAAATCCATTAACACGACCCGCAAATTTCGAACGGTAAAACTCCGATGAAAAATAAAACATAAATCCGTATATTTCCCACGTATATTCACTTTTTCTTAAATCATGACACACACTCATTTAAACACCTCCTCGATTATCAACCTAAACACCGCGTGCATAACTCCCGCAATCATTCCCACAAAAATAAAATCCAATGGGTTAAACCTCAAAATCCGTTCAAAAACTTTTGACAACATAACACCAAATTAAACCGGGCGATTATTCGCCCGGTTCGTCCTCGACGTTAAAATTTACGCTGACATAATTCCGACCGTTTTTCGAACGCTTTTCCTCTAATTTTAACCGCACGCCTTCGGTTAGTATCGATTCGCGATAACCTTCATCATCTAATATCCGGAATGACTGTGTCAAGACCGAACCGCCGAAATAAAACGAATCGTCAATTTCTTTACAGATAAACACAACATATTCGCCGTTCGTTCCAGTTAAAAATCCATAATCGGATATGGTGATAATTTTACCCTCTAATTCTTTACAATCGCCCTTCGTGCGACCTTCCATCAACGCTAAATTACTTCCAAAATCTTTTAATCTTTCTTTTAATGACTTCATTTTCTTTTCCTCCATAATGTTTTTAAATCGTCCAATTCTGACCAATTACAATCATATCACACCACCTCTTATTATTTCAGCATAAAACGCACCAAAAATAATTACAAGCTTTTTATATATAAAATTTCATTGATTATTTTTTCAATGTTTTGGCAACAATGCACAACGCACGAATTGTTAAGATTTGAAAATATTTTGTTA
>Ga0310696_10005483_pt1 | contig 15298 bp, 12 predicted proteins | sample AusTroGonzalo_MG_4_FD_203885 | JGI IMG/M metagenome (GOLD analysis project Ga0310696, IMG submission 203885) | Bovine rumen microbial communities from tropical cattle in Woodstock, Queensland, Australia - Gonzalo_02 (v2) (version 2) | ecosystem: Host-associated > Mammals > Digestive system >...
CTATCCGTAATCTCCTACAATATTACTAATCAGGGAGATTCCGCATAAGCGAGTTCACACGACACGTTCCTTAGTCGGTTCACTCTGCTTTGTGGAATGACGATTCATTTTTTAGCGGACACCATTATAAAAAAATGGTGTTTGTCATTCTGAACTTGTTTCAGAATCTAGAACACCATTATATGTTAACGCACATCTGCAAACGCACTGGCAATTCTGTCCAAAGCCTCCTTCAGAATTGAACGTGGACACCCAATGTTCATTCGGAAAAATCCTGCGTAGTCGTTTCCGCCAAATGTTATACCATTGTTAAGGGCAACTTTTGCCTTGTTGATGAGCCTGTCTTGCAATTCATCGTGCGATAAACCGAATCCGTTGAAATCGAGCCACAACAGATACGAAGCCTCTGGCAGTACAGCCTTAACCTTAGGTAAATTGCGCTTGAAATAATCGTCGGCAAAAGCAATGTTCTCAACCAGATAATCTTTCAGTTGTGAAAGCCATTCCTCACCACCACGGAAGGCTGCTTCGGCACCGATGTAGGCGAAAATGTTGCCGTTGGCAAATTCCGAAGCCTCAAGGTATTCGAAATAAGTGTCGCGAATCGACTTTTCGGGAATGTATGCAATCGAACTCGACAGTCCTGCAATGTTGAAGGTCTTGCTCGGTGCGATAAAAGTTATGCAGTTGGATTTTGCTGATTCCGATACCGTTGAAAACGAAGTGTGCTTATAGTTTGGCAGAGTTAAATCGGCGTGTATTTCGTCTGAAATTACAAGTACGCCGTTTCGTTTACATATTTCAGCAATACGCACCAAATCCTCGCGCAACCAGACCGTTCCGCCCGGGTTGTGTGGATTAGACAAAAGCATCATCTTGCAACCTTTGGACTTTTGTTCAAGGTCGTCGAAATCAATTTCAAAGCGACCATTTTTCAAAATCAACTTGTTGGTTATCAATTCACGGCCATTATTAATAGGCAGGTTTACAAACGGCGGATAAACGGGTGTGTTGATTAAAATCTTGTCGCCAGGCTTGGTAAACGCCTGAATACAGAATGCTATACCGACAACGATTCCGGGGATATAATGCAATTCGCGTTTTTCTGCCTTTATGGAATAATGCTTTGCAAACCAGTCTATTACTGCACCAAAATATGAATTATCGCCAAATGTGTAACCAAGAAAACCTTGGTCGCAACGTTTTCTTATTGCATCAAGAACACAGTCTGGTGCCTTGAAGTCCATATCGGCAACCCACATCGGCAACAAATCCTCTGTTCCGAAAAACGGTTTCATCAAGTCGTGCTTCACACTTGCACTTCCCTTGCGCGGGAAAACTTCGTCAAAGTTATATTTCATTGTTTTTACATTTTTTTCTGTAATGTTCGCTCGCTGAGCCTGTCGAAGCGGCGAAGTTGTATTATTATATATTAATACCTTCCTTTCGACTCCGCTCAGGGTGCGGATTTTTAAATGCATAAATTACCAGTCCAATTCCACACAATATTGCAGGAATACTCAGTATCTGACCCATATTCAGCGACATGCCTTCCTCAAACGCTTCCTGATTCTGCTTCAAGAATTCAATAAAGAAGCGAGCCGTGAACACCATAATGAGGAACAATCCAAGCATAAATCCGTGCTTTTCGGCAAGATTCTTCTTTTTATAAAGCATAATCAGCACGACCGATACAACTATGTAGCACAATGCCTCGTAAATCTGTGTCGGATGACAAGGCAGAGTATCACCGTTGCGAACAAACAGGAAACCCCACGGCAAATCGGTTGGATAACCGTATATTTCGGAGTTCATAAGGTTTCCAAGACGAATTAATGCGCCTACAAAACCAGTGGGAATCACAACCTTGTCCAATATGGCAAGAAAACCGTCCTGTTTCGACTTGAACTTGAATATAAACACTGCTACAAGCACGCCAATTGCACCTCCGTGGCTTGCAAGTCCTTGGTATCCCGTAAATTTGAACGGGCTAAATGAGAACGGCAATATCATTTCCATCCAATGCTTCGATGTAAGGAAGTAGGATGGCTCGTAGAAAATGCAATGTCCGAGCCGTGCGCCCAGAATTCCACCAAGTACCACGAAAACAGTAAGGCGGTCAAGTTCTTTCTGCGGAATGTTTTCCTTTTTGTAAAAGTGCTTAATGACAAAATATGCCAGAATGAACCCGATAGCGAATAATGCGCTGTAGTAGCGTAGAGAAAATCCACCTGCGGTGAATATTTCAGGACTGACATTCCAAGTTACGAAACTAAGCATCATTAAAATTTTGTGCAAAAGTAATTCTTTATAGTATTAACCAAAAAAGAAAAAAGCATTATTAACAAACTAGGGATTATACCATGTTTCTTCTTGACTTCTATGCTCATAGCAATCAGATTCTCTATTGTTAATAACTTTCTTTCCTCATTTCAAAAAAAACGCACCACCAAACTACACTTATTATTTTTTATAATATTTTTGCGTCCGTAATTTGAATTTAGAGGTATGGAAACTATAAAAGTTCTCGACAGGGAGTTTGTCCCTTACATTGACCACGAAACCATAGTGTCGAAAATCAAGGAAATGGCAGCAAAGATGGATAACGACCTACGCGGCAAGAATCCTCTTTTCCTTGGAATACTTAACGGCTCGTTTATGTTCGCCGCAGAATTGTTCAACCACCTTACAATCGACTGCAACATTTCATTCTTGAAACTTGCTTCGTATCAAGGAACTAACACAACCGGCAACGTAAAACGCCTAATCGGACTCAACGAGGACATCAAGGACCGCACGGTTGTGATTGTCGAGGACATCATCGACACGGGCATAACGATGGACCATATTGAGAAGCAACTCATTGGTTACGAGCCTAAGGAGATAAAGATTGCAACTTTGCTCTACAAGTCGGAAGTTTACAACAACAAGTATCCGATTGATTATTTCTGCTTCGACATACCGCAGAAATTCATAGTTGGATTCGGTCTCGACTACGACGGCTTCGGCAGAAACTTACCTCATATCTATCAGGAAACCAAATAAAAACAAAATATTATGCTTAACATTGCAATATTCGGAGCACCGGGCGCAGGAAAAGGAACACAAGCCCAAAGCATTATCGACAAGTACAACCTGAAATACATATCTACAGGCAATATCCTTAGAAACGAAATCGCCAATGGAACGCCACTCGGACTTGAGGCAAAAGCAATCATAGAAAAAGGCAACCTCGTTAGCGACGAACTGGTTACCAAGATTATAGAAAAATTCATCGCCGACAACCGCAACCCGAACGGATTCCTTTTCGACGGATTCCCACGCACACGCGAACAGGCAAAGAACCTCGATGAAATTCTGAAACGCGAAGGAATGGAACTTTCGTGTCTTCTGAATATGGACGTTCCACGCGAAGAACTTATAAAGAGAATGATGCACCGTGCACAGGTTGAAAACCGCGCCGACGACACTCCAGAAATATTTGAAAACCGTCTAAAAGAATACGAAGAAAAGACCTTCCCTGTAATGGAACACTATCAGAATCAAGGTAAAGTGATGTCGATTAGCGGAGTCGGCAGCATCGAGGAGATTTTTATCCGCCTTGCAGAAAAGATTGACAGCCTATTATAATGAGACCGAAAATACTTATAATATATACTGGCGGCACAATCGGTATGATTCAGGACAAGAATGGCGTCTTGCAGCCGTTCAACTTCGAGAACTTGCTGAGTTACATACCGATGCTTAAGGATTTTCCTGCCGACATCAGTTCGTACAGCTTCGAAACTCCAATAGATTCATCAGATGCTGACCCCGATTTCTGGGTTGAGATTGTGGAGGTAATCGAAAAGAACTACGACCATTACGATGGATTTGTGGTTCTACACGGCTCCGACACAATGGCTTACACAGCATCGGCGTTGAGTTTCATGCTCGAAAATGTAAACAAGCCGATAATCCTCACTGGTTCGCAGTTGCCTATCGGACTTTTGCGCACCGACGGACGCGAAAATATGATTTCAGCAATAGAACTTGCCAGCATGCAGCGCGACGGAAAGCCTGTAATCCACGAAGTTTGCGTCTATTTCGAAAGCCGCCTATACCGTGGCAACAGAACGACAAAGTACAGCGCCGAGAATTTCGACGCCTTCCGTTCGCCCAACTATCCTTGGCTTGCACAAGCTGGTATCGACGTAAAGGTTGAAGAAGACAAGCTTTGGACGAGCAAGAACGCTCCGCTGGTGACACACAAAAAACTTTGCCGCGACATTGCCGTGCTGAAGTATTTCCCAGGCATACAGCCCAAGACCATCGAAGCTATCATAAACATTGAAGGTCTGCGCGGACTGATCGTTGAATCGTACGGTTCGGGAAATCTTACCACCAACGACAAGATTATCAAGCTTTTCGAAGAAGCAATCGACAAGGGAATAACAATCCTGAACATAACGCAATGCACCGTAGGTTCGGTAGTACACGGCAAGTACGCCACCAGCCTCAAGCTGATGAACTGCGGAGTAGTAAGCGGAAAAGACATGACCATCGAAGCAGCAATTACCAAGATGATGTTCCTTTTAGGGGAAAATTATTCACGCGACGAAATGAAACGTCTTCTCATGCAGTCGATTTGCGGAGAAATATCATAGAAACAACATAGCACAATTGATGAAAATAAAAATCTTCTTTTTAACCCTCACGGCTTGTCTGGTCATAAATATGGCGTTTGCACAACGTCCCGACAGACAGCCTGCCGACGGCGTAATATACGGCACCATACACGAAAAGGACAGCAACGAACCTGTTGAATTTGCCAACATCGTTGTTTACGACAAGGACGGCAATGTCATAGCAGGAAGCATGAGCGACAGCCATGGCAAATTCAGCGTACAGAATGTTCCGTACGGCACCCACAAGGTTGAAATTCTGTTTATCGGCTACGGCAAGGTAACTCGCGAAAACGTAAGCATAACTGCCGACAAGAAGTCGTTCAACATGGGCAAGATACACCTAAGCGTCGATGCGCAGATGCTTGGCGAAGTGGAAGTTGAAGCCACAATGAACAATGTCGACTACCGCCTCGACCGCAAGGTCATAAATGTAAACCAGGACATTGTATCGTCGGGAGCTTCGGCTGTAGAAGTGCTTGAAAATGCACCTTCTGTCACCACCGACCTCGACGGCAACGTATCTTTGCGTGGTTCAGAGAGTTTCCTTGTGCTTATCGACGGTCGTCCTAGTCCGCTCGAAGGCAGCGAGGCATTACAGCAGATTCCTGCAAGTTCAATCGAAAGCATAGAGATAATTACCAATCCCTCAGCCAAATACGCACCCGATGGCGTAGGCGGAATTATCAATGTGGTGCTGAAAAAGGAGAAGCGCAAAGGCTACAACGGACAGGTTTCTGCCAACTACGGCAACAACAATACCTTCGGAGGAAGCGCACTGTTCAACTTCCGCACCCAGAAGCTTAACTTTTTCGTCGGTGGCGAATACAACCGCCGCATGAGCAAGAGTTTCGGCAAGTCGGAACGCGAAACCTACCTTAACGCAGCCAAGGATTCCATGTTCTGCCTAAACAACCAGAACTCAGGGCTTTACGGACGTCAAAGCTGGAATGCACGTGCAGGCTTGGACATCTACATCACCGACAACGACGTGATTACAATTTCGGGCAAATATGGTTCACGCGGACACGGCGGAAACGGCATTACCGAAGCAGAAACCTTCTATTTCAACAAGTTGGATTCGCTGATTTACGACCCGCACACATATATGCTCGGTGACCCGTATTCGTACTACACCGATGAGATCTCGAAGCGCAGAAACAACTACTGGAGCGGTGACATCAACTACCAGCGCAAATTTGCAAAGCCGGGACACGAACTGCAGCTGTATTTCAACTATTCGGCAAACCGTTCCAACAACTACAACGAATACACCGAAGCCGAAACCGAACGCCTTGGCGGTGAAGTAATTGACGGCGCAATACAAGACCGCTACAACACAGTAGAAATAGGCACACAGGACCGCTATCAGGCCAAGGCCGACTATGTGCTGCCATTCAACGAGAAGTCGAAACTCGAAGCCGGCTACGAAATCAACATCCGCAACCAGACGAACGACTACAAATACGCAATATGGCAGAGCAACGACTGGGTAAACGACGAATCGCGCCACAGTCCATACGACTTCGACCTTAACGTACAGTCGGGTTATGTGATTTACTCGAATTTCTGGAAAAACTTTGGTTATCAGGTAGGTTTGAGAACCGAATACACCAACCGTCTATTTGCAATTCCCACTGGCGACTATGCCTACAAAAAATTCGATTTTTTCCCATCCGTGCACCTATCCTACTCGTTCTCAGAAGATTTGCAATTGATGGGAAGTTACAGCCGTCGTCTCGAACGTCCACGTCCATGGAACCTCAACCCGATGACACAAGTCGAAGACCCGAACAACATACGCCGTGGAAATCCAGCACTTAACCCCGAATACACCAACTCGTACGATATGTCGCTGCAGAAGCGTTTTGGTGAACATTTTGTTTCATTTGAACTTTATGCAAGGCAGACTAACGACCTGATACAGAACGTTACACTTGTCGATACCGCCAATTCAAATATGTATATCAAGACTTTCGACAACATCGGCAAGGACTTGTCGCTCGGAAGCGAAATTATGGGCAACTTCAATCCATGCAAATGGTACAATCTTAACGCCAGCGTAAACGCCTACTACTACTCGATAAAATCGCAGACTTACCGTAGCAACAGCACTTTCACTTGGCGAGTTAGAATCAATAATACGTTTAGAATCAAAAAGTCTGGCACAAATATCCAGTTCGGTGGATTCTACGATGCACCATCAATTACAGCACAGGGACGCAGCGCAGGAAGAATAGCATTCAACCTTGGCATTAAGCAGGACTTCCTCGACAAGAGACTGTCAATCAGCGTAAACTTCCGCAACCTGTTCAATACTATGAGGTTCAACACAACTACGGAAACCGACTACCTGTATTACCATGTAACACGCTCGAACACATGGCCAAATTTCAATATATCAATAACATACAAACTTAACGACTTCAAAAAACGCAAAGAGAAAGGTGAAGATTCAGATGATGACGGCGGAGAAATGTAGAAGAATTGGAACGATTATCTTAACACTGTTTTTACTATGCCCATTGGCGAAAGCACAGGTTTACATAACCGACTATAAAATTAACAAGACAGAAAAATGTCTATTTTCGGAATACGAGACGACATTTTCAACCTATAGGACTGAAGATGGAGATGTTTTCGTCGATGAATTTATCGTTGACATAGAACTGCCAGAAAAAGGTTCTCTCGACGAGGTATCGGAAAAGAACATATACGAGAAAATCTCAAGCATAATTAATGGCGACACTAAGGATTTGTCTCCAGAAGGTATGATAAACAAGTACATAGATGAAAAATGCCTCTCAAAATACGAAACGCACAAGATAAAGGGAGATGCTGAATGCAACAACTTTATGTCGAGCATAAGGAGCAAAAATCCAATGATGTCGGAAGAAATGCTTTGGGAACCTGCATACTACGGAATTGTCACAGGGAAACTGATATGCCAGACAAATATGTTCTTGTCGTATAGCGTCACCGAAAAAACTTGCAACGCAATGACTTGCATAAGAAAGGAAACAGTATTTGTGTACGACATCGTGAACAAGAGGTTTTTGGGCGAAAACGACATCCTTCTCCCCGACAAGGCTGGAGCATATCTGGAACTGATTAGAAGCACAATGACACGGGAACAGAAACTCGCATACAACAAATCGGAAGTCAACTACAACGGCAACTTCTACATTGATGAGTTAGGACTGACATACGTTTTCAATTCAGACAACTACCTTGACGAATACGATGCAACAATCCACGTTCTTATCAACGCAAAATCCGTAAGGCTGATGACGAAACCAGAATCCGTTGTGTATAAATTCTTTAACATAGGACAAGTAGAACGAGTGAAAGCAAAGAAGCAGAATAAAGCGGTTGCAATAAATTGACAATGGAGTTTAATGAGTTGAGAGTTGAAAGTTGAGAGTTGAGAGTTGAAAGTTGAAAGTTGAGAGATAAGAGACGAGAGTTGTCCTTCGACTACGCTCAGGAACTAAAAGTTGAGAGATGAAAGTTGAGAGATGAAAGTTGAGAGATGAAAGTTGAGAGATGAAAGTTGAGAGATGAAAGTTGAGAGATGAAAGTTGAATGGAATATATGATATTGACAATTAACAATGAATTTATTGTAAGAACGCAAAATTTTGCGTTCCAACAATAACCAATTAGAAACGGCGTCTGCCATTCAAACCCAGAAACAATTATAAACGCCGCAGGCACAGAAACGGCGAAGCCATAGAAACCTAGAAACAATTTAAAATGGATAAGAAAGAACTTAGAAAACACATAAAGGAACTGAAGAGACAGAATACAGCAGAACAACTTGAGGCACAGTCGAAAGCAATAATGGCGAAAGTGGAATCGCATCCCGATTTTGCAAAGGCAAAAATCGTTATGCTATACTACTCGCTTCCTGACGAGGTGCAGACGGCATATTTCATTGCCAAGTGGCGCAACCTCAAGCAGATAATACTGCCTACCGTAGTCGGCGACGATATCATACCCGTAAAACTTGACGCAGACACTACTTTTGCCAAAGGCGATTTCGACATACAGGAGCCTCAGTCGGTTGAATACACTGGCGGATACGACCTTATTATCGTTCCGGGCGTAGCATTCGACAGAAACGGCAATCGCCTTGGTCGCGGACGTGGCTACTACGACCGTTTCCTTTGCAAGCACAAGGATGTCAAGAAAATAGGCATCTGCTTCGATTTCCAACTTGTAGATGAAATCCCGACCGAGCCTACCGACATCAGAATGGATGAAATAATCAGTCTGTAATATGGGATTTTGTAAGAGAAAAAAGGAATACGTCATTCCGCAAGTCAGAACATACACGCGATACGGAACGGGGAGCGTTGTAATGTTCGACTATGCGGAATCTCCCATTCGTACACAAAGGAGATTCCGTATAAGTGAACTCACAAGCAACGTTCCTTATGCTGTTCGTTCTACTTTACGGAATGACTAAAAAATTAGAAAATGAAAATCACACTCTCAATATTAAAGTGGCTATTTATCTCATTGGGAATAATTCTGCTAATAATAAACATTTTGGCACTTACCCCTGCCCCATTCTATATGCATCGCAGTTTAGGCGAAGACCCGATATGGGAAGAGGATTCCACAACACAATTCACACCCGACTACGTCATAATGTTCGGTGGCGCAGGAATGCCATCCGAGAGCAACTTGATAAGACTTTACTACACAGCCGAAATCGCGGGCAAACTGCATAAACCTATCATACTTGTCCACCCCGAAGACTCTGTGTGCCAGGCAGAAATGACAAAATACCTTGTCAACAACGGCATATCTCACGACAGCATAATATATATGACAGGCGGAAGCAACACACGGTCGCAGTCTATTTGCCTGATTGACAGTTTTCCTCAACTGAAAGATGCATCATCATTGATAATCACTGCCCCCGAACATCTCTCACGCACATTGAAATGCCTGAAGAAATGCGGTATGGAAAACATTCGTGGCATCGGTGCATTTGAAAGTACGGTTGACTTTAGCCTTGAGTTGAAAAAGGAAAAACTCAAAGGCAACAGATATGTTCCCGACATAGAAAGCACCAACTTGCGCTATACATACTGGAACTATCTGAAACTGGAAATTATCTGCTTCAGGGAATATTTTGCTACAGCGTATTACTGGATAAAGGACTGGATATAAACAACAATTAAAACAAAAACGTTATGACCGCGACCAAAAATTTCAACATAAGGCCTGCAAAAGTTGGCGAAGAAGGCATAATCCTCAATATGATAAAAAGGCTTGCCGAATACGAAAAATGCCTGGACGAAGTAATTGCCGACGAACCAACCATCTACAACTCTGTTTTTGTTGAAAAGTCGGCAGAAGTCGTATTTGCCGAAGAAGACGGGATTGTTGTCGGCTTCGCTCTTTTCTTCCACAACTTCTCCACTTTCGTGGGACGGAAAGGTTTGTATGTTGAAGACTTGTTCGTTGTGCCCGAAAAGCGTGGGCTCGGCTATGGCAAAGCCTTGTTGCGACATCTCGCCAAAATTGCCGTGGAGCGCAACTGCGGTCGTATGGAATGGATTTGCCTCGACTGGAACAAACCCGCTCTGAATGTCTATCGTTCAATCGGAGCTATTCCTATGGACGAGTGGACTATACAGCGATTGTCGGAGGAAAAACTGAAAAAGTTCGCTAACGATGATTTACAAAAATGAAGTAATTTATTCTATTCCTTTATAAATCTCCGCACACTGAGCTTCGCTCCCTGAGATTCGGTTGCTGCAGTGCACTGAGCATTCGCTCCCTGAGCGGAGTCGAAGGGTCGAAGCGAGCTTGTCGAAGTACCGAAGGGTCGGCTGTATATTCTCACCACATACACCCCGCTTGTCAAATCTTCAACATTGCAGGTTACATTGTCTCTATTTACCTCTATGCGCTTCACCACCTGTCCCATCACGTTAACAATCTCGATTTCCGAAATTGTTTCGGAGGATATGATGTTGAGCGTATTGCCTACTGGATTCGGATATAATTCCATTTCATTTTCAATGCTGTTTTCTTCCACACCAGCACAATCTGGTATTTCCATTATTTCGCGGAACCATCCTCCCCAGTTAGATGTCATGTATGCATCTCTTGCTCCGCAGCCAACATATAGCCGAATATTATCGGTTGCACTATACTCTCCCGACTCAATTGAATTCATAAACATATAGCAGGCTTCCGGCGGCATTGGAGAAAGTATTGACATTGCCCTTAAATTTGTGCATCTGCCAAAAGCACCGCAGCCAATGCTTTCCACATTTCTGCCGATACTTACAGAATCAAGATTCTCGTTAGCATAAAATGCGTACTGACCTATTCCATCAACAGAATTGGGAATTGTTATCGAAGTCAGCCCAGTACATTCGGCGAAAGCACCATCTGCAAATCCTTTTGTGCCTTCCTCTATTGCCAATGCACCATTGAGTTCGCCTTTGTATCCAAGACACCACCCGTCCAAATAAAGAATTCCATCAGATTGTGCCTCGTACCACCCGGTACCGTCAAAAACTTTTTCGCCAATGCTTGTGACGGAATTTGGAATCGTAAACGATGTCAGTCCACTACAATCTTCAAATGCCCAATGTCCAATGCTTGTAACAGAATTGGGGATTGTAACAGATGTAAGCCCATTGCAATTTTCAAAAGCATAATTGCCAATACTTGTTACTGAATTTGGAATTATAACCGACATTAGTCCTCTGCAATTACAAAATGCTCCGTAGCCAATGCTCGTAACCGAATTAGGAATTATAATAGATGTCAGTCCACTGCAACCATGAAACGCTTGCCCGCCAATACTCGTCACAGAGTTGGGAATTGTCACCGATGTCAGTCCACTACAATTACAAAATGCATCTCTGCCAATACTTTCAACAGAATTGCCTATTGTAACCGATGTCAGTCCGCTGCAACCATAAAAAGCCATTTCCCCAATGCTTGTTACAGAATTGGGGATTGTTAGTGTTCCTGTCAAACCGGTACAATTATAAAATGCATAATCGCCAATGCTTGTAACTGAACTTGGGATTGTAACAGATGTCAGACTGATGCAATCCGCAAATGCCCATGCGCCAATGCTTGTGACGGAATTGCCGATTGTGACCTCGGTCAATCCGCTACACCCATAAAAAGCCATTTCCCAAATGCTTGTTACAGATTCGGGAATTGTAATGTTTGTCAATCCACTGCAACCATAAAATGTATTCTTACCAATGCTTGTCACCGAACTTGGAATTGTCACCGATGTCAGTCCGCTACAACCAGAAAATGCCTCTTCGTCAATGTTCGCAACAGAACTGGGGATTGTATATGTATCTTGGGATCCCATAAACATTATCAACCTTGTCATCCCATAGTCATATAGTACATTGTCAACAATCCTGAAATTTGTATTGTCAGGATTCAAATTTATCTGTACATCACTGTTAAATGCCCTTCCGATACGTGTGACAGAATTGGGTATTGTAACAACTATAGGAACCCAAGCGTCCGTAAATGCATGATTAGCAATTCCTATTGTGCCTTCATTTATTGTTAATTCCTCCGTGGGGGTAGTGCCCTTGTATCCAAGACACCAATTATCCATATAAAGTATGCCGTCAGGCTGATTATTGTACCAACCAGTCCAATAAAATGCACGTTCACCAATGCTTGTTACAGAATTGGGAATTGTTACTGACGATAATCCACTGCAACCAGAAAATGCCCCATTCCCAATGCTTGTAACAGAACTTGGAATTGTAACTGATGTCAGTCCGCTGCAATTATAAAATGCATATTCGCCAATGCTTGTAACCCCACTGCCGATTGTAACAGATGCCAATCCACTACAATCGTAAAAAACATAATCTCCAATGCTTGTAACCGAATTGGGGATTGTAACCGAAGTAATACTACTGCAATAAAATGCACCATCGCCAATGCTTGTAACTGATTCGGGGATTGTTGCCGATGTAAGTCCAAAGCAATATTTAAAAGCATAATCGCCGATGCTTGTCACAGAATTGGGAATTGTAATTGAAGTAAAACGGCACTGAAAAAACGCACCTTCGCCAATGTTAGTAACCGAATTAGGAATTGTAACTGATGTCATACCATAACAATAACCAAAAGCCATATTGCCAATTCTCGTTACAGAATATTCCACATCGTTATAATTCACACGTTCAGGAATAATTATGTCGCCACAATACGAACTGGACGATATGGTCTCATCTGGAAGTACTGCATAAGTAACTTCCACTGTATAAGGGGCAGTTCTGGATGTGATGTTATAGTATAGAATCTGTCCGCTTTCGCATACTGCCGAGAAATCGTATGCCATCGCATAGCCGCCCAATAATATGGCAAATAGGAAAAGAGTAAATATTCTTCTCATTATTAAAAGTTTATGTTAATTATTCAAATTCAAAATCGGGAACAAAAATACAATATTATTTACGATTTACGAAGTACGATTTACGATTTTTTTGGTTGAAGCCGTTCAATAATTCAAAGTTTAAAGTTTAATGTTCAAAGTTCTACGAGTGTGAGCTAGGTGAACACATTGGCTTACGCCGAGCTAAAGGTTGACTGCGTCGAGCTAAAGGTTGGCTACGCCGAGCTAAAGATTCGTGTAATTCGTGGTTGAATCACGGCTCTTTCATTTGGACAATGTTGTTACTTATGATACAAATAGTTAACATTTGAACAAATCCGCTGGCTGCAATGTACTGAGCGACAGCCGAAGCAAGCCTCGCATGCTAAGCCTGTCGAAGTATCGAAGTCAAAATGACGAAATGAGATAACGCACATTAGCCTTACCCTCCGACCCTTCGACAAGCTCATTTCGACTTCGCTCAATGCGTCGCAGGGAGCGAAGGGAGCAGTGATTAGTTTCAAAATGAAATAGCCGTGATAACTTATAGTATTTTTCTCCTTTTTTGCGGACTGCAACAAAATAATTATTACATTTGCCAAAAATTTCAAAACACATTAAAAATTAAATAAAATACATCATGGTTAGAGATGAACAAATTTTCGACCTTATAAAAAAGGAAAGAGAAAGACAGACAAAAGGTATCGAACTTATCGCATCGGAGAACTTTGTAAGCGACCAGGTTATGGAAGCTATGGGTTCGGTAATGACTAACAAGTACGCCGAAGGTTACCCCGGAAAGCGTTACTACGGCGGTTGCGAAGTTGTTGACCAGAGCGAAACCCTCGCTATCGAAAGATTGAAAAAGATCTTCGGTGCTTGCTGGGCAAACGTACAGCCACACTCGGGCGCACAGGCAAACATGGCAGTATTCCTCGCTTGCCTCAACGTTGGCGACACATTCCTCGGACTTAACCTCGCACACGGCGGACACCTTTCACACGGTTCACCAGTAAATATGTCGGGTATCAACTACAAGGCATTGGAATACAACGTAAAGGAAAGCGACGGTCGCGTCGATTACGACCAGCTCGAACGTGTTGCTCGCGAAAACAAGCCGAAACTCATCATCGCTGGTGCTTCCGCTTACAGCCGCGAATGGGACTACGCTCGCATCCGCAAGGTTGCCGACGAAATAGGCGCTATCTTTATGGTTGATATGTCGCACCCTGCAGGTCTTATCGCTGCCGGCTTGCTCGAAAACCCAGTTAAGTATGCTCACATCGTAACTACAACTACTCACAAGACTCTCCGTGGTCCTCGTGGTGGTGTCATCATGATGGGTCAGGACTTCCCGAATCCTTGGGGCAAGAAGACTCCAAAGGGCGAAGTTAAGATGATGTCGGCATTGCTCGACTCTGCAGTATTCCCAGGCTGCCAGGGCGGTCCGTTGGAGCACGTTATCGCTGCTAAGGCTGTTGCTTTCGGCGAAGCTCTCACTCCCGAATTCAAGGAATACCAGAAGCAGGTTAAGAAGAACGCTGCAGCATTGGCAGACGCTTTCATGGCTAAGGGCTACAAGATTGTCAGCGGCGGTACCGACAACCACTCGATGCTTGTTGACCTCCGCACCAAGTTCCCGGAACTCACCGGTAAGGTTGCCGAAAAGGCTCTCGTTGCAGCCGACATCACAACCAACAAGAACATGGTTCCTTTCGATACCCGCAGCCCGTTCCAGACCTCAGGTTTGCGTTTCGGAACTCCGGCTATCACCACCCGTGGCGTAAAGGAAGACAAGATGGCTTACATCGTTGAACTCATCGACCGCGTTCTCTGCGATCCCGAAAACGAAAAGGTTATCGCCGACGTTCGTGCCGAAGTAAACAAGATGATGGCAAACTATCCGCTTTTCGCTTGGTAGGAAATATCGAAATTCATAAAAAAAGCCGCTCGAATGGGCGGCTTTTTTGGTTTATGTCATCAGTTAGGTTTTTCGAATTTATGACATAAAAAAGCATTATTGTCCGCTAAAAAAGGGAAAGTCATTCCGTAAAGTAGAACGAACAGCATAAGGAACGTTGCTTGTGAGTTCACTTATACGGAATCTCCTTGATTAGTAATATTATAGGAGATTACGGATAGCAGTCTTCACAACGCTCCCCGTTCCGTATCGCGTGTTACGACTAGCTTCCGTACCTTTAGCTCACGCAGCGAAGCAAGTAAATGACGAGCCCCTTTAT
>Ga0310696_10005487_pt1 | contig 15294 bp, 8 predicted proteins | sample AusTroGonzalo_MG_4_FD_203885 | JGI IMG/M metagenome (GOLD analysis project Ga0310696, IMG submission 203885) | Bovine rumen microbial communities from tropical cattle in Woodstock, Queensland, Australia - Gonzalo_02 (v2) (version 2) | ecosystem: Host-associated > Mammals > Digestive system >...
AGATCTTGTCCGACATTACCGGTACGGAAGACCACCTCGGCGATATGGACTTCAAGGTGACGGGTACTGCTGAAGGTATCACGGCATTCCAGATGGACATCAAGATCCGCGGTATCACCCCGGAACTCATGCGCGAAGCTTTGGAACAGGCTCGTCAGGGCCGTATCCACATCCTCGGCAAGATGGCTGAACTTGGCCTCCCGGCCCCGCGTCCGCACGTTTCTGAAAAGGCTCCGACGATGCTCAAGATGCGCATCCCGACCGCGAAGATTCGTGACGTCATCGGTTCTGGCGGCTCTGTCATCAAGGGTATGCAGTCCCAGACGGGTTGCACCATCAACATTGACGACAACGGCAATATCGACATCGCCGCCCCGACGGGCAAGGCCGGTGAAGTTTGCCGCCGCATGATCGAAGAACTCACTGCAGAACCGGAACCGGGCCGCAAGTACAAGGGCAAGGTCAAGACGATCCAGCCGTTTGGCGCATTCGTCGAAATCCTCCCGGGCCGTGACGGTCTCGTGCACATCTCCGAACTTGCCGACCACCGCGTCGAAAAGGTCGAAGATGTCGTTCACGTGGGTGACGAAGTCGAAGTGCTCTGCCTCGGTGTCGATCCGAAGGGCAAGGTGAAGCTTTCTATCAAGGCTTTGCTCCCTCCGAAGGCCGCTCCGGCTCCCGATGCTTCGACAGGCTCGGCAACCGCTGCTGAAGCTGCTCCGGAAGCACCTGCTCCTGAAGCTCCGGCTGAAGCGTAGTAAATATGGGTTAGCCCATTTGGATTATTAGCGGGAACGCATGGTTTGGCTGTGCGTTCCCCTTTTATCTTATACTTGTCATTTTTAGAAGATTTTCGTTTTTTAAGGGATTTTTTTTGTTCTTTAGGGCAAAATTAAGTTAACTTTATAATTAATAACGTTCCTGATGCGGATATGGGTTACATCTATTTAACATTGATGTTTGTTTTGTCAGCCGTCAATCTGGCGGTGCTTTCGCTGCGTTATCAGAACCAGCGGAACAATTACGTGTATTATGTTTTTTACGCAATTCTTGTCACGAACTTTGGTCATTGGCTTTTAGGTTTTTCGGAATCTGTCGAAGGCGCTGTTATTGCAAACAAGGTGAATTACCTGGGCGCTTCATTTTTGCCGATGTTCATGTTCTTTGCTCTTTTGCAGATTTGCAAAATTAGCATTCCCAAGTGGCTTTACATCGCCCAGATTATCTTCAGTTTCGGCATTTGTGCATTGTCCATGACGGTGGGGTATTTCCCGGCTTATTACGAGACTGTGGAATATGTTGTTCGGGGCGGTGTCGGAAACTATCGTGCAACGTACGGTTGGGGACACGCTATATTTAACGCCTTCCTTGTCGGTTACGTGCTGTTGGATCTTTGGATTATTATCCGTGCGATTCTGCGTCAAAAAATGGTATCGCTCAAAAATATCACGGCGATGATCGTTGGCGAAATTGCGACGATATTCTCGTTCTTTATCGCCCGTGCTTGGGATTGCGATATGCTGGTCATGCCATGCGTGTATGTGTTTGACCAAATTCTCCTGCTCTACATTTGCAACAATGTCAAATGGTACGATATTACGGCTTGTGTGATAGAATCGATTGAAGCGGAAAGCTCGTTCGCTTATTTGTCGTTCTCGGCGGATGGCTCCTATTTGGGGGCGAACCGGATTGCAATGGATTTTTTCCCGGAACTGACCCAAATGAGGGTGGATGCTCGCCTGAAGGGTGAATCCGAGTTGCAGAGAGTCTTCTTGGTCTGGATTGAAGAGTTCAGGAAAAACAAGGCGCTGACGAACTATAGCCAGACGATGGAATTTAATTACGAAGACCGTCATTACAAGTCCGACGTGAAGGTCTTGAGACAAGTTCATGGGAAAAATGTCTTTTTGTTCAGAATTGAGGATAATACGCAGGAGCGCTGCTATATAGACGCCCTGGGCCGCAGCCATTCCGTCTTGCTGAAAAACAAGGCGAAAACGGAAGAAGAGGTCCAATCGGTACAGGAAAAATGGATTGTCGGAATGGCCCAGATGGCCGAAAGCCGTGCGGGGAACATGGAAGGGCATATCAAGCGCACTAGCGAAGTCGTGAAAATCCTTGTGACAAAAATGCGGGAAAAGAGCGCCCAGAATTTATCGGATCATTTTCTTGATGTGTTGATTGAGGCCGCCCCGATGTATGATCTCGGCAAGGTGGCCATAGATGATGTTGTATTGCGTAAACCGGGACGCTTTACTCTTGATGATTACGAAATCATGAAGACTCATGTGGCCAAGGGCGCAAACATTATCGAAAAACTTCTTTCGGATGTGAAGGACCGTTATTTTGTCAACGTGGCAAAGAATATGGCGCTTTATCATCATGAGCGTTGGGATGGTACCGGTTATCCGGAACAACGTTCGGGCGAAAGCATCCCGATCGAGGCGCGCATCATGGCGTTGGCTGATGTCTATGACGCTTTGGTGAGCAAACGCAGTTATAAGGAACGCATGTCGTTTAGGGAAGCGCGAGATGTGATTCTGGCATCGATGGGAAAACAGTTCGACCCGCAGTTGAAGGATTGTTTTTTGGATTGTCAAGAACAGCTGATGGAATATTATTGTTCTGTTGATCATTGAGTTGATACATTTGTTTTAACGAGAATTGTATGTTTGTAATTTATTACTTGATAGCCATGTGCGTCTTTTCGGGGGTGAATGCTTGTCTGCTTTCATGTTTTTACCGGAGACCGCTGAACTCGTTTTTTACGGCGTTTTTCTTTTCGATAGTCCTTGCTGATTTTGGACATTTGTTCCTTGCGCTTTCGACTACGATTGAAGGTGCTATCGTTGCAAATAAGGTCTGCTATCTTGGTTCCTGTTTCTTGCCTTTATTGTTGTTCTTGCTGATTTGCCGTCTGTGTTCGTATAATATTCCAAGATTGATAAGTTTGCTTTTGTTTGCCTACAGTACGCTTGTATTTGCGCTTTCGTGTACGGTGGGCTTTAGCGATGTGTTCTACGAATCTGTTCGGTATGTTGTGCTGAACGGTTACGGCAGTTATATGCCGACGTATGGCCCGGGCCATATATTGTGGAATGTATTACTGTATTTCTATGCCGTTGCGAATATCGTTCTCATCATTCTTGCCGAAAAGCAAAAACGCAACGTGAGCTATAAGACTTTAATTGCAATTGCCGCATTGGCGTTTGTTTCTATAGCCTTGTTTGTCGTTGCCCGATATATGGAAAACGATACGCTCTTGATGCCGCTCATTTATTTGATCGACGAGCTGGTCCTGCTTTATATTTGTGCGTTGGTCAAGATGCACGATGTGATGAATAGCGTTCTCGAATCGCTTGAAGCCGAGAATACTTCGGCCTATTTGGCGTTTTCTCCGAAGGGACTTTATCTGGGCTGTAACGATATCGCGACCAAATTTTTCCCGGAATTGTTGGAATGCCGTGTCGACCATATCTTGCCGAGGACCATGGAACTTTCCAGGTTGTTCAGAAAAGGCATGAACCAGTTGCATGGGGCTAGTGAGGATAGGGTATATCGTTTTTCTCATAAGGACCGCTATTTCAAGGCGGTCATGAGGAACGTCCTCCAGAACAAAAAGTCCCAGATAATCCTGTTCCGCATAGAAGACGAAACGAGCATACAGCGCTATATTGAACGCCTGGATGCGAACAATACGGAACTTGCCTCGCTCATCAAGAACAACAAGGACCAAATCCGCGTTTTCCAAAACCAAATGCTTGTGGGCATGGCCGAAATGGTCAATAGCAAGGACGGCTTTACAGGGGCGCATTTAAGACGCACGAAGAATGTGGTTTGTTTCTTGGTGGACAAAATGCAAAACGATCCGAATCTTAGTTATTCGAAAGAATTCTATGAGGATATGATCGCAGCGGCTCCGATGCATGACATTGGAAAAATCGCGATTGACGACAATGTGCTTTGCAAGCCTGGGAAATTTACGGAAGAAGAGTTTGCCGAAATGAAAACCCATGCCGAAAAGGGGGCTGTTATCATAAAGAACTTGCTCTCTAATCTCCAGGGGGACTTTTTTGTGGAAATTGCGAAGAACATGGCCGGTAGCCACCATGAACGCTGGGACGGCAGCGGTTATCCGTATGGCCTGAAGGGCGAGAATATTCCTCTTGAAGCCCGTGTGATGGCGATTGCCGACGTTTATGACGCCCTTGTGAGTAAGAGGTGCTATAAGGATGCATTCTCTTTTGAAGAGGCCTACAACATTATCGATAGTTCCATGGGCAAGCACTTCGATCCAAGTCTCAAGAAGTATTTCGACCAAAGCCGTGCGGAATTAGAGGCTTACTACAAGAAGGAATGCGCGGCGGAAAATGCTGAAGGGGCTTAGAAAAAGGTATTAGGTAACAGGTATTAGGTTTTAGGTTGTAAATAGTGGTTAGTAAACAGGAATGTAAAAAGAACGATCTATTTACAATCCTAATCACCAACAACTAATCACTAACCACTCGAAATAATAGGTTTGCATGCGGCTACACATCAATTGTTTAGCTTAAAAGTTTCTACATTTTAGACATGCTAGATTTTACTACACTTCCGTATGTTGATGACCGTTTTAAAGCGGCTCGTAGGGAAACTGTTCAAGTTCGCGTAGGCAACGCTTTGATAGGGGGCAATGCCCCCATTTTAGTTCAGTCCATGACGACCACCAAGCCTAAGGATGTCGAAAAGACGGTGGCGGAAACTTTGGCGCTCGCCAAGGTGGGTTGCGGTCTGGTGCGTATTACTGCGCCAACATTTGCCGATGCGCAGGGCCTTGAAGAGGTGATGAAGCGTGTACGTGCCGCAGGTTGCACGGTTCCTGTTTCTGCCGACATTCATTTTCAGCCGAAGGCCGCTTTCGAGGCGCTCAAGTGGGTGGAAAAGGTCCGCATCAATCCGGGTAATTTTGTCGATACTGGTATTTTGACGCTGGATCAGCAGACGGATAAGTCTTTTGACGAAGGTAAGGAAAAGGTTGCCGAAGCGTTTACGCCGTTTGTGCAAGAGGCTAAGCGTTTAGGCCGTGCGATTCGCATTGGCGTGAACCATGGCTCGCTCTCGGCCCGCATGATTTACCGTTATGGAGACACCGTGGAAGGCATGGTGGAAAGCGCCTTGGAATACTTGGCCGTGTGCGAAGCCGAACATTTTGACCAGGTTGTCTTGAGCCTCAAGTCGAGCAATCCGCGTGTGGCGATTGCCGCCTACCGCATGCTTGCCGCTCGCTTGAAGCAGGAACATTTTAAGCCGTACCCGTTCCACGTGGGCGTGACGGAAGCGGGTGCCGGCGCTGACGGACGTTTGAAGTCTGCGGCGGGCATCGGTGCGCTTTTGTTGGACGGCCTTGCCGATACAATCCGCGTGTCCTTGACCGAAGATCCGGTGGCTGAAGTTCCGGTGGCGCAAGAACTCATCAAGGCATGCGAACTCAAGACGGATGCGCCGAAGTTTGCTGTGCCGGTCTTGGAAAAGGACCCGTACCATTATGAACGCAGGGAAACGGTCCCTGTGACGATTGCTGGCATAAAGATTGGCGGTTCTGAACCGGTGCGCGTCGGCATGAAGGCCGATGCCGTGAGCCTCACGGGCGAACGCCGCAATGCGGAATTTGCGTTGGCGGGTCTTGACGCTTCGCCGGTCGTGGAATTCAAGGATTCGATGGATATCGCTGGCTTTGCCGCAAATCCGAACTCCGTTCCTGAAGGTTCGCTTTTCTGCTATACGGGCCCTGAAATGGTGATGGGCGTGCGTGCCTTGGCGTCGGCTTTGTATGCCGCGAACCGCAAGGATCCGATTCTCCTTTATGCAAAAATTACGGATAGCGAAAAGGATACGCTCCGTGTATCTGCCGACATCGGAAGCCTCGTGACGGATGGCCTTGGCGATGCCGTCGTGATTGACGGTTACAAGAGCCCGAAGGATTCCGTGATTCTCGCGTTCGATATTTTGCAGGCCGCTTACTGCCGCCGCAGCAAGACAAACTTTATCAGCTGCCCGAGCTGCGGCCGTACGCTTTACGACATCCAGCAGGTGATGGGCAAGATCAAGGCCCGCTTTGGCCACCTCTCGGATATTTCCATCGGCATCATGGGATGCATCGTGAACGGTCCGGGCGAGATGGCGGACGCCGACTTCGGTTACGTGGGTGGAGGCCCAGGCCGCATAACGCTTTTCGAAGGTAAAACCGCCGTGAAAAAGAACATCCCCGAAGAGGACGCGATTGAGGAACTCGTGAATTTGATTAAGGAACGAGGCCGCTGGACAGAAGCTTAATAGGTTATAGGTTGTAGGTTATAGGAACAGAATCACGCGCAGGGCGCGTTTTATAAGGGCGGCAAGGCCGCGATTTGTTACCCTAAAACCTAATCCCTAAAACCTAACCCCTATTTAACATTAACAAAGGAATGAAAAATGGCAACTATTAAGACGATGAACAACATTTCCAAGAAAGGCTTGAGCCTGTTTGGCTCGTTCTACCAGGTTTCCGATTCTATCGAAAATCCGGATGCCATCTTGGTGCGTTCCGCTCAGGTCGATACCGACAACTTCGACGGTCTCTTGGCTGTCGCCCGCGCCGGCGCTGGCGTGAACAACATCACCATCGACAAGGCCTCTGCGAAGGGCATCTGCGTGTTCAACACGCCGGGTGCCAACGCCAACGCCGTTGCCGAGCTCGTGATGACCGTGCTCGGCATGGCCGTCCGTAACGTGGACAAGGCCGCTGCTTGGGTCAAGAACCTTGACACCACCGACCCGGACCTCGCAAAGACCGTCGAAAGTGGCAAGAAGAAGTTCGCTGGTATGGAACTCGCCGGCAAGACGCTCGGCGTGATCGGCCTCGGCAAGATTGGCGTGCTCGTCGCTAACTACGCTCGTTGGAAGAACATGCGCGTTCTCGCTTACGAACCGTATCCGAATGCAAACAACATGCATGAACTTTCGAACAAGGTTGAAACCGCTGATCTCGACACCGTGATCGCCAATTCCGACTTCCTCACGGTTCATGTTCCGTTCATCAAGGGCGTTACCGAAAACCTCCTCAACCGCAAGAATCTCGCTCAGTTCAAGGGTAGCTACATCATGAACTTTGCCCGCGGTGGCATTGTCGAAATGGATCCGGTCAACGAAATGCTCGCTTCGGGTTCCCTCCAGGGTTACCTCTGCGACTTCCCGACCGCAGACCTCATCAAGAACGACAAGGTGACCTGCTTCCCGCACCTCGGCGCTTCTACCGAAGAAGCCGAAGAAAACTGCGCCGTGATGGCAGTCGAAGAATTGAAGGACTACATCGAATTCGGTTGCGTCCGCAATTCCGTGAACTTCCCGGCCCTCGTCGATCACCCGCATGCTGGCGTCAAGAGCCGCGTCGTGGTCATCAACCAGGACGTTCCGAACATGATTTCCGAAATCACGAAGGTCTTCGGTGCCGAAGGCGTGAACATCGCCAGCTTCTCTAACAAGAGCAACGGCAAGATCGGCTACAACCTCGTTGACGTCGAAAGCAAGGTGGACGACTCCATCATCGAAAAACTCGGCAAGCTCGACAAAGTCATCAAGGTCCGCGTGATTCATTTCTAGGTTATAGGTTTTAGGTTATAGGTTGTAGGATCGAAATCACGCGCATAGCGCGTTTGATAAGGGCGGCGGAGCCGCGAAAATAATTCCCTAAGACCTAATACCTATCACCTAACCCCTAACAATACATCTTTTCAATTTCTTCGGCGTATCGTTTTTCTGCAGCGGTGCGCCGAATTTTTAATGTGGGCGTCAAAAGCCCGGATTCGATGGTGAGTTCGTCACCGACGAGAGTCCATTTGCGAATTTGTTCCCAATGATTCAGTTTTTCGTTGATGTGCTCAATATGGCGGTTGATGGAATTCAGAATCAATGGGGACTTTAATGCGTTTTCGACATCGTATTCTTCGTTTTGCGGCTTGAGCATACGGCGGGCGCCTACGGGGTTTAGCCAAATTATAGCGGAGGCAAATTTGCGGTCGTTTGCGATGACTAGCGCCTGTTCTACAAGCGGATGACGTATGATTTCAAGTTCAATCGGGTTCGGGCTGACGTACTTTCCAGTGCTTGTCTTGAGGAGTTCCTTGATGCGGCCGGTAAAGTAAAGGAATCCGTCGTCATCAAAATACCCCTGATCGCCAGAGTGGTAGAATCCGTCATTAGTGAAAATTTGTGCGTTCAAGTCTGGGCGGTTGTGGTAGCCGTTAAAGACGCTCTCTCCGCGGACTTGAATTTCGTTGTTCCCGCCGATTCTCACATCGAGATGGGGGAGTGGTTTGCCTATGGAACCGGGTCTGATAGCTTGTTTGCAATTTGCGGAAACGACTGGCGAACATTCTGTCATGCCGTAGCCTTCGAAAACGGGGAGCCCAATATTCAGAAGGAATCGCAAAATGCTTTTGTTGAGGGCGCTGCTGCCTGAAATAATCATGCGGAAGTTTCCACCGACGGCATCGCGCATTTGTTTATAGACAAGACTGTTGAATAACCAATGAGAGACATCGAAACGTTTTTGTGGATCTTTGATCTTTGCGATTTTAATGGCGTGCTTGATCAGAATTCGCTTGAATCCTTTGGCACGGTCTGCAGCTGTCGTCATGCTTTCGTAGAGCCGTTCGAGAATGCGGGGTACGACAATCATGATGGTCGGGCGGACTTCGCGCAATATGTGCGACAGGTTTTGCGGATTGTCTCCAAAGTAAACGGAAACTCCGCTTAACGTGTAAAAATAGACCGCCATGCGTTCGAGAACATGTGCTACCGGGAGAATGGTGAGACACGAATCTTTTTGAGTGTCGAACTTGAACATTGGCACGATGTTTTGAATTTGTACCAACATGTTCCTGTGGGTAAGTTCAACGCCTTTGGGACATCCTGTGGATCCGCTTGTATAGATGATGCTGAACAAGTCGTCCGGGCGAATCGTTTCCAGTTGCGAGTCAAGCCATTTTGCTCGTTCTGCTTCCGTTAAAATATTGCATCCGGTATTAATGAGGTTGTCCCAATAAATTCCGTTTTCGGGGAGAAAGGAATCATTGTCAATGCATATTATTTTATTGAAAATAGACAATGAGTCGAGAAGCGGGAGGTCTAGTTCTTCGACTGAATTGACAATGAGAATCCTGATGTTGGCATCTTTGCTTTGGTAGGCAAAGTTTTCGGAGGATATGTTCGGAAAAAGCGGGACTACGCGCGCATGGTTCATTTGGATGGCTATATCAGCGATTAGCCAGTTTGGTGAACTCGGGGCGATAATTCCCACGCTTTCGTTTTCTTTAAGTCCAAGACTGTTTAACGCAAGTGCCAACGCCTTGGTGTTTTTTTTCAGCAAATCTTTGGAATAGTGAATCCATTCGCCGTCTTTACGGTGATACCATCCTTTGAAATCGGAACGTTCGCAGTTTGCGAAGAACATTGCCGGCAGAGATGTAAACTGGAGCTCCTCCATATCTTTAAAATAACATTCTATTTTGCAATAGCTCATTTTTTTTGAAAAAAATTAGCTTATCGCCAGAAGTCCGTTTTTACGTTGCATCGGATGATTGCATATGATTCAAAAATTCAGTATATTTTGGATATGCTGAAGAAATTAAGTGATTATGAGAAAGAACTTTTGAAGATGGTTGAGGCGGGGGAGCCTTTGTCGGCGGAGCAGCTCTTGTCGGTGCGGACGCACATCGGCTTTTTTCAGCATGAACGCCTGGTTCACGAACTTGTGATGATATTGTTTGCGCTATTGACCGTGGGCGGGATTCTTTTTGTGATTGTCGTGCCCGAAATTCCGGTAATGTTGCTGGATGTGCTGTTCTTTGCGCTATTGGTGCCTTATGTGAAGCATTACTACGGGCTCGAAAACGGCGTGCAAAGGTTGTACGACGTTTATGAAAAGCTGGAAAAGCTTTAGGGCTATCGCCCCATGCCCCTTTAATGCGGGCGGGGCCCCAGCTCGGAGTTTTTTACCCATCCTGGCGCAAGCGCCAACCTTACGGCTCAGCAATGGGTCTGCAAGCAGCCCCGCTGCGTTCGCCTTTTAAGGTTGTGGCCGACGCTTCCATTCTCAAAACGTTAACTTGTAATCCTTTAAAAAAAAATGGTTATCTCGCGTAATACCGATTGATGCAAAAAAAACAGCAAGTCCAGTGGGACTTGCTGTTTTGAAATTGGAGATTCCCGCTCGGAGGCGGGAATGACATAGGTGCCGAGAGTCGCGGCGGTTTGCTGCGATTACTTCTTCGGTTTGATAAACTCAAGCCCACCCATGTACGGACGCAGCACTTCAGGAATCTTGAGCGAGCCGTCTTTCTGCTGGTAGTTGTCGCAGATGCCGACCATCACGCGCGGGGTGGCGAGGCCGGAACCGTTCAGCGTGTGAACGTAGACGTTCTTGCCGCCAATCTTGGTCTTGATGTTGGCGCGGCGAGCCTGGTAGTCTTCGAAGTTAGAGCAGGAGCTGACTTCGAGCCACTTCTTTTCGACCGGGGCGTAGACTTCGAGGTCGTAGCACTTGGCTGCACCGAAACCGAGGTCGCCCTTGCAGAGTGCCAAACGGTGGTACGGGAGGCCGAGCTTTTCGAGGAGCTTTTCACCGAAGCGGGTGAGTTCTTCGTGGTCTTCGTAGCTCTTTTCCGGATGGGCGAAATAGACCATTTCGACCTTGTTGAACTGGTGCAGGCGGAGGAGACCGCGGGTGTCTTTGCCGTAGCTGCCAGCTTCACGACGGAAGCAGGCGGAGTAGGCGCAGATGCGCTTCGGGAGTTCAGATTCCGGAATTACTTCTCCGGCATAGAGGTTGGTCAGAGGCACTTCTGCCGTCGGGATGAGGAACAGGTCGTCGTCCTTGTCGCAACGGTACATGTCTTCTTCGAATTTCGGGAGCTGACCTGTGCCGCGCATGGTGTTGCGGGTAACGAGGTAAGGCGGAGTGAATTCTTCGAAGCCGGCCTTCTGGTGTTCGTCCAGGAAGAACTGGATGAGGGCGCGTTCGAGGCGGGAGCCGAGGCCGCGATAGACCGGGAAGCCGCTGCCAGAAATCTTGGCGCCGCGTTCAAAGTCAAAGATGCCAAGGCGTTCGCCGAGGGTCTTGTGGTCGACACGGGCGAAGTCATCGTTCTTGGTGTAGAAGTCGAACGGTATCGGGCCGTCCTTTTCGACAACGTTGTCCGAACTGTCCTTGCCTTCCGGAGAACGCGGAGCGATGTTCGGAACGTGCATGAGCATTTCGGTCTGCTTGTAGTCGAGTTCCTTGAGCTTCTTGTCGAGTTCGTCAATCTTGTTGCCGAGTTCGCGTGTGGCGGCCTGAGCTTCGTCGGCGTTTTCGCCCTTCTTCTTGAGTTCGCCAATGCGCTTGGACTGGGCGTTGCGTTCGCTCTTGAGGCGTTCGACTTCGGTGAGGAGCGGGCGGCGTTCGTTGTCGACGGCGAGCACGTCACGAAGACTTACGGTCGTATATTTCTTTTCGGTTTCAGCAATATAATATTCCGGATTTTCGCGGATTTTCTTAATGTCAAGCATGTGATGCCTCTGTTGAAAATTTTTTCGGGGAAAAAGATAGAAATTTTTTATTGCTGCGTTTATGGTTGGTTGTATTGCCTATCGCTAATGTTTGATTCTTGCGATGCGTGAATTGGCTCCCGCCTTGACGATGTAAGAACCTGCTCTTGGCAAACGGAATTCTGTTTGCCCGTTGGAGTGGATGTCTTGAATTAAGTTGCCGTTCAGGTCGAATACAGAAACGTTACCCGCAAAGTTCTTGACAATCAGCGTGTTTCCAATAGTCTCGATTCTTATGTTGTTTAGAACATTGTCGGTGGGCGCCAGGGTCGTTTTTCCGGAACTTGAACTTTTCGCCGTAGAGGAGGATGAAAGCGTGGTATAGGTGATTTTTCCGGATAGGACTGGGTAAGTGTCAATACCGACATTCTGTCCCCATACGGAACCATCAACGCCATTTTCGTTATAATCGTGCAATGCCTTGGCGATGGTGCCATCCGCAAATTGAATCAGGGTGGCTCCAGTTCCTTTTCGAGTGGTCGTATCTGCACTTGTATCAAAACTGATGTGGTAGGAATGTTCGATAGTGTAGGAGGTGTCATAATTTGCGTTGAGCAAGTTGCCTAGTCCACTACCTAAGGAATCCAGATTGTATGAATTAAACACAGCGGCCTTCGCATTGGGGTTGATCCAGCCTATTAGACCACCCGTTTCGCTGTTGCGCCATCCGTTTATTACGCCCGCATTGAACGAGTTCTTGATTGTAAGTTCGCTTTGGGTATATACGAGGCCAACAAGTCCTGCAGTTGCGCCGGTTCCGTGTATTGTTGAGGTGCTAAAGCAATTTTCAATGGAAACTTTCCCATCAACGCGGCCAGCAATTGCCGCTGAGTTACCACCATCTGAGAAAAATGAATTGGTTATGCCTAAATTTTTAATAGCTACTTCATCGTCATTGTTGCTGCCGATGATATTTGTAAATAGTCCTCCGCCTATGACTTGGCTGGTCTTAAGGTATACTCCGCTGATGGTGTGTCCCTGTCCATCAAATATTCCGCTAAAATTCCGAATGGGTTCCCAAATGACGTAATCGGAGACTTTATCGCTCAGCGATCCGTCGCTATTTAAAACATTGGGATAAAGTTTTATATCCTGGGTTAATACTCCACATGCAGTAGAATCTTTTTCTTCTCCAGTGAACGTCCCGTTGATAATCTTGGCAAAGCCGTATAGTTCGTCCGCATTTGATATCTGATAGCATCCATCTTTCTTTTGAGGGACAGAAACCTTGAACCAATCCGCGTAATAGTGTTTATCGCCTCGGGTTGAACTGTTGATGGGATAAACGCGCTTGCCTTCGAACTTGCTGTCTTCAAACCAACCTTTGAATATCCAGTTTTTTTCTGTAGGAGTGTTGATAGCGATATTAAGCCCTTCGATATAATTTATGGAATAGACGGAGTCTCGCGAGTTGTTCAAATGGAATGTTGCCTTTGAAACTTTAATTCCTGGATCTGTATATTTGGTGTTTAGTGTGGGGTGTAAATCTTTTCCAATCTCCTGTCCCCATACGGAACCGTCGATGCCGTTTTCGTTGTATTCATGCAATGCTTTTACGACGGCTCCATTGCTCATGCTCTCGACCGTTGCCGCTGTTCCTCCGTATTCTGATGACGAATGGGTGGTGTAATATGAATTGAGGATGATTACGGAGGAGTCCTTTTTGTTTTTCGCATAACTGAATAAAGGAGCCGTTGCATTTCCCCCAATGGAACCGTAACTGAAAGAATTGATGATGGTGGTTCGTCCGCTTCCGTTGGAACCTCCCTGCAATCCGCCGACGCATTGATACCCGTAAACGGAGCCTGAACTATAGACATTGATGAGCTTTAGTTGGCCTTGTTCGTATCCGACCAATCCGCCCACAAAAGTTTCGCCCCTGACATAGCTGTCTGCATAGGAGTTCCTGATGATGGCGTGTCCGTTGACCTTTCCTACGATGGCTCCTATATCATCATGGCCTCGGATAAAGCTTTTGACTATCCCCAGGTTTTCGATAATGACGGGGGCTTCGGCTGTTCCGCCTGTTATTGTCCCGATAAAGGACTGCTGGTCGCTATCCTTGTTGTCGATGAACAGCCCGGAAATGGAATGACCTTGACCATCGAAGTGTCCCTTGTAAATTTTGAGAGGTGTCCATACTCTGAAAGAGCCCTTTGTGTTCAAGGAATAGTCGCTGTTCAAAACGTCGGTGTTGACGACGATATCGTTCAAGAGTTTTCCGCATGCGCTAGGGTCCGCTTCCATGCCGTCCTGTCCGTTGACTCGCGCTGCAAAAAGGAACAGTTCGTCGGCGGATGCGATTTCGTAGCAGCCGTCTTTGGGGGTAAGGGGCTTTTGCCATTTGGCGTAAAACGACTTGTCGCCGGTGCTGCTTGCCGTAATTTTTTCGACGGGTGTTCCCGTGTACTGGCTATTGTCGAACCAGCCTGCAAATAGATAGCCCTGGCGGGTTATGCGTGGGAGTTCCGCTCCTACTCCCTCGGCGTATTGAGTGAAGTATTGAGTCGTGTCGCCGTCGTAGGTATAAAGGGTAACCTTGGATGTTTTAAGGGTACCGGTGTAATTCGATATTTCCCCAATCAAAGTCGGGAAGGGGTCCTGACCGACGACCTGTCCCCAGACGTTCCCGTAAGCGCTGTAGTGAAGGGCGATGGCGATGCTTCCGTTGGCGAATTCCTCGGCCGTCTTTTGTGTGCCGTTAGATTTGGAGGCAATCGTGTAGGAGTTGATAACCTTCCATGTAGATGTGGTTTCGAAGTAATCGACGAGGGAGGCTTGGTATGAATTTGCATTAAAGGAATTCTCTAGTGAAAATTCCGTATCCTTGCCGACAATACCCACAAGACCGGCGACATAATTTGAGCCGGAAACCCTACCGAGGTTGTAGCAGTTCCGCACGATGTTCTTGCTGGTGTGTATGTAGCCTACAAGACCGCCTATGTACATGGCTCCACCCATATGTTCCGGTCCATAGACTCCGTATATGTTTCCTTTGTTGTAGGAATTGAAGATGTTGATGTTCTGGCTGGAAAGTCCTATGAGTCCTCCGACGCCGGTGGTTCCCGAAACGGTGCTGCTGCTGAAAACATTTTCGAGCGTTACTTTTTTAGCCAGCCCGATAAAGGTGCCCGAATACATTTCCCCATAAAAATAGGAGTCCGTAATGCCCAGGTTCTTTATGTAGGCGTGTTTTTCTTCCGATACGCCTGTCACGTTTAGGAATAGTCCTGAGCTACCATTGTCTTCTTTGTTTAAGAAATAGAGTCCGGAAATTTTGTGCCCCTGTCCATCCAATGATCCGCTATAGGATTTGATGGGCGTCCAGGGAATAAAATCGGTTCGGCTGTTGTCGAGCGTGTCGTTTTTAAGGACGTTGCTGTTTACGACAATGTCGGCGGTAAGCTTGGCACATGTGGTCGATTCTTGTGATTCCGTGCTTGTGTTCATCAGCTCGGCAAATCCGTAAAGTTCTTCTGCCGTAGCGATTTGGTAGCATTCGTTCACTTTGGAGGGTGTCTTGGGGGTGCCTGAATAGGCGGCAAAGGAATTACCTTCAAAAAGGAATATGGCGCAAAGGCATGGTAAAATTTTTTTCATAAAAAACATCCTTGCTACTAAAATAGCAAAAAAAGGAATCACGGGTTTAAGGTCCGGGTTTTTGCGTTTTTTGTAAAGTTACTGTTGTTG
>Ga0310696_10005488_pt1 | contig 15289 bp, 7 predicted proteins | sample AusTroGonzalo_MG_4_FD_203885 | JGI IMG/M metagenome (GOLD analysis project Ga0310696, IMG submission 203885) | Bovine rumen microbial communities from tropical cattle in Woodstock, Queensland, Australia - Gonzalo_02 (v2) (version 2) | ecosystem: Host-associated > Mammals > Digestive system >...
ATGAAGTTTCCTTCAGTGTCCGGGGCAAAGTTACAATCTTTTATTGTCAAAACAAATAAAACTTACAGTTTTCAATTAAATAAATATTTTTAGTATTAAGATTGTAACACAAACACCTATATATCACTTACTTACAAAAGTGCAGTTACACTCTCATAATAGCGCTTGGACACCGGTATGGCCTTTACGTCGGGCTGGTCCAGCTGAGCCAGTGCATATCCGCCGGCATCCTTCTTTAACAGGTCCAGGTGGGCTGCATTCAGGAAATAGGAACGGTGGCAGCGGAGCAGTCCGTGACGCTGCAGCAACTCCTCCAGCGAGCGCATGGAAGCGCGCAGGGTAAAATCTTTAACCTTGCCGTTGTCCAAATGGACCACATGTACGTAATTATCCTCGGCTTCTATGTATAGAACTGATTCTGAGGCCACTACCAATTTTAAACGTCTTTGGTCGTCGTAGAAGCGGATGAGGGTTTTTTCGTCCGGAACCACTCCTCTCACGGCTTCCTTTTCCATCACATAAAGCTGCACGGCCATGGATAGCAGGGACAGCGGGAACACCAGGATGCCGGCCATGTACAGCACGCACAGGGACATCACGGAAAAATACGGCCGTACGCCGGCCCAGCCGATTCCCATGGGAATGGACATGAACAGCCCGCAAAGCACGGCCTCCCCTACGCACCAGAGCACATACAGCGTCCAGTTGAGGTCTATGCTGCGCCGCAGGATGAACAGCAGCATGCGGGACAGCGAAATAACCCCCAGCACAATCAGGGTGCAAATAATGAGGTTCAATGTGTAGTGCTGCCCGCCGGGGGCCAGGAAATCCTCCAGGTGAAATGGTTTATAGGCCAGCACAAACAGGAAGAAGAACAGCGGAACCGCCACGATAAACATCGTGTTCACCGGCATCTTGTAAAAAGTGCGGGATATGGTCTTCATGGCTTACTCGGCAAAGACGTCCATCACGGAAGTGGGTTTCCCGGCCGAGGTGAAGGCACCCATGCCGTATGCATTCCAGGTTTCGGACTTGCCCGTGTACTTCTTGATGGCGGCGGCATCGGAATATACGGCCGGCTTCCAGCTGCCGTCCACCTCCGGTTCCCAGTAGAACACGCCGGTAACGCCACTGACCTTGGTTATCTCCGTCATAAAGGACTGCAGCACATCCTTGGCCTCGGCCTCCCCTGCCGGCGTTTTCACACCTATCTCGGCAATGATCACGGGCACCTTGAACGTAGCCACCAGGGATTTGACCGCCGACACCGCCTGGCTGTTGGCCTGACTGGCAGTCAACTGTGTTTTTCCGTTCCAGCTATTCTGGGGATAATGGGACAGGGCGATGGCGTCCATCTTGCCGCCCTGGTTCTTGAAGGACGTAAGCCACCAGCTGTTGTTGGAAGCGTCCCAGGCATTGTCTATATGCGGCATCACCAAAGCATTAGGGTATATGGCCTTGGCAGCCTCATAACCCGCATTGGACAGTTTCACATAGTTGGCAAATTCGCTGCCCTTATTGTCATACTTCAGATCTCCGGTGCCGAAGAGCATACCGGCGCGGGTCTCGTTGCCAATCTGAATCCAGTTCACCGTGACGCCGGCATCCGCCAGAACCTGCAGGACCTCCGTGGTATGGGCCGATACATGGGCGCACATCTTGGCCACATCGGCTTTGTCGGCCTCCCACGCAGCGGGAATCTGCTGACGGGAAGGGTCGGCGAAAAAATCGCTGTAATGGAAGTCGACCATGAGGGCCATATCTGCGGCCGAAACCTTCTTGGCAACGGCCAGGACGTCTTCCTTGCCACTCCAGCCTTTATACGGATCTACCCACACGCGCAGGCGGATGGAATTGAGACCGCAGTCCTGGAGGACTTCCAGGAGCGGTGCCGTGGTGCCGTCCTTTTTCTTGAACGTGCGCCCTCCTGCCTCCATTTCGGAGGCCCAGCCGATATCGGCCCCCAGGGCGAAGTCCGGAGTGGCGACGGGATTGTCAATCTCTCCGGGATTGACCGGGGTGACGGGGTCGGAAGGCACGCTCGGGTCTCCCGATGCATCCTTTTTCTCCCCGCATGCGCAGACGAAGGCCGCAAACAAAGCGGCCATAAAAAGCATTCTTTTCATGGCCGCAAGTTAGTAATTTTTAAGGAGGAATCAAAGTTCAAACACCACGGAGGAGTTGGGGCCCAGGGTGAGGGTGTTGCCATTGGCCGATGCCGTGCCCAGCAGGCCGATACATTTGGCCATGGAGTCGGAGACGGTGGTGGTCTTCTGGCTGGAGGCCACGTTGTGGATTACCAGCACCTTGGAACCGTCGGAGGCGGTCATGTACCAGGAGGCGATGGAACTGCCGCTGAGCTTGGCGTCGGTCATGGTGCCGGTGGCCAGGGCCGGATAGGTGTTGCGCAGCATGCTCCAGGTCTTGTACACGTTCAGGATAGATTCGGTATCGGCCTCCTGGGCCTCCACGGAAATATCGGCCTTGAGCATGGAGGCATCCACCCGGTTCTCTACGCCCTTCTTGGCGCAGTCCTTGCCGGCCTTGTCCCACATCATGGGCGTACGCACGTACTCGTCTCCGCTGCCCTTGGTGCCGTAATAGCCCAGTTCCTCGCCCTGGTACACCCACGGCTTGCCGCCGCCGGACAGCAGGATGGCGCCCGCCTGCTTCATCTTGGCCACGTTCTTGTTCACGTTGGAGCCAAAGCGGTCCTGGTCGTGGTTGGACAGGAAGAAGGAAGTGATGGCGTCGGCGCGCACAGCGGTGTGGTCGGTCACATAAGCGGCAGCCTTGGAGGCGAAACCGGAAGCGCTCTGGTTGTTAAGCATGTCCCGCACGGCATAGCCGTAGTCGAACTCGAAGCAGGAGGTGATGCCCTTGTAATAGCCCTTCTCTTCGCTGTGCCCGCTCCAGGCCTCGGCCACCATGAAGATGTCGCTGGTCTGTCCCAGGGACTTGCCGGCCGCCTTCCAGGTGGTGTTGCAGCGGTCGTACCACTTTTTCAGCAGCGTCTGGTTGGAAGCGTTGTTGTAGGAATTGATGCCGCCACAGATGTGCTTCACGGCATCCAGGCGCAGGCCGTCGATGCCCATGTCGATCCATTTGTCGGCCGATGCCGCCAGATCCTGGAAGCAGGCGTTGTTCTCGGCCACGGAAACGTCTCCGTAGTTGAGGTCCGGCATCCAGTCGGAGAAGCAACCCATGTAATATAAGGTCTCGGTGGTAACGTCGGTGAGTTCGATCTTGTACCGTCCGCTGCCGGTGAACCACATATCGGCGCCCTCGGCCACCAGTTCCACGGCCTTGCCCAGCTGCAGCGTGGTGACGCCGTTCTTGGCGCCGAACTTGGAGCCGCTGGACCAGTCCTTGTATTTACGGACCAGGATGCCCCACTTGCCGCTGATATCCAGGACGGCGTAATAGGTGCCATTCCCCTTATCCGTCAGTTTGACGCTCTTGTCTCCCACACCGTCCTGCCACATGTACAGGTTCCACTCCAGGTTGCCGCTGGTCACGGCCTCGGTGGTACTGGTGATGGTAATCTTGGGAGAACCGCTGGTGACGGCCTTCCATTCCCCGGACTGGTAGGTGGTTCCCTTGAGCATGGGGAACTTGCTGTAGTCGGCCGAAGGATTGGAGCTAAAGAAATAATAATCCCGGTACTTGCTGTTGGGATTGGCGACGGCTTCCTGGAACCAGGCATTGTGCTTGCCGCTGTGGTTGAGCACATAGTCCATGTAGATGGCTATACCCTTTGCGTGGGCGGCATCGATGAGGTTTTGGAAGTCCTGCTGGGTGCCGTACAGCGGGTTCAGGGCATAGTAGTCGTCTACGTCGTAGGCATGGTAAGAACTGGTAGGATGGGCCGGGGACAGCCACAGGGCCGTCACGCCCATCTCGTCCAGGTAATCCAGCTTGTTCTGGATGCCCTTGAAGTCTCCGATGCCGTCTCCGTCGGAATCGGCAAAGGAGTAGATGAGCAGCTGATAGGCAGTGTTGGACAGCTTGGTGCCGCTGAAGGCGGCGGGATGCGGTGACAGTCGGCCGGCTTCGGCTCCCTGCTTCACCACCACGCTGGCCTTTTTGTCCGATGCCGTCACGGTGATGGTGGCCGTGCGGGTATCCATGCCGTCATAGGCGTCCACACTCACGGAGAAGGCGCCTTTCCCGGTACCGGAGGCGCTCTGCAGATGCACCCAGGTTTCGGCAACGGATGCACTCCAGGAGGCCGTGGTGGCCACGCTCACAAACTTGGCAGATGCGTCATTGCTTTCGAAAGCCAGTTCGGTGGGATTCACGGTAAGGGTAATTTCAGATTCCCCTCCCTTGTCCTTTTCTCCGCAACTCCAAAGCAGCATGGCAGCCGCCAGCAGGATATATTTCAGCTGTTTCATAATTCCAGATATTTGAATTGGCAAGCGGGAGTCCGGTCAGGGGCTCCCGCCTGAAAAAGGTTTACTTCACAACGTAGCCGGGGAAGTAGACGTTACCGCCGTCCTTACTGCGGTAGGAATCAATGCCAATCACGTCACCAGCATTTACCTGGTGATCAAAATCGGCACGAGGAATTGACAATTCAAACTTAAGAACCTCTGAGGTGGAGTCTGTGCCAGCAATCTGAAGATTATCCAATTTCAGACCCTTGGCCACACTATCCGAACGGGGCGCGCCAACCTGGTTGTTTTCAAAGATATACATGAAGGTATATGCTTCGTACTTATTGTCGCCCATGCCGGTAGTGCCACTGTATTCACCAGTTGTGTGATCATTGTCCCAGTCAAAGTAGAGGTAGAGGTATGCACCGCCACTCCAAAGCCTTGAACCGGGATCTGCTTCAACGTAGAAGTAGAAGTTGTCGGCGTCATTCCATACCTTGAATGCCTTGAAAGAATCGGAAGCCTCCGCGCTGGGAACATCGGCCCAGTCGTCGTAGTTACCATCGATCTTGATGCCGGCATTGACGACGCCGTTGGGAGCGCCGATGGTGGGAACGTCAAAGAGTACGAACTCGTCGGCACCGTCGGTCTTGCGACCCCAGGACTTGCCGTCGGGGATCTGGGTGATGGACGTCAGGTTATCAACCACGTCCACAGCGGTCTCCCCGTTCATGAGGGCAATCTTGAAGCCCTTGGTGCCGCTGAGGCCGAAGAGAGGGCCATTGGCGGCATCGGACTGCTTGCAAGTAAACACGGCGTATCCCTTGGCGGGAACCTTAGCCAGGGCGGCAGGAATGGTGAAGATATCTTTGTCTTCCTTACCGTCGTCCTTGATGAGCTTCCAGCCGGTCATGTCGATTTCACTATTGGAAGAGTTGTAGATCTCGAGTTTCTTGTTGGTGGTATCGAACTCGTTCAGGAACAGGACCTTGGTGGCAGGCGTGTCACCGCTGGGGGTAAGGAGGGCGTTAGCGAGGCCGTCGCACCAGGCGAACAGTTTCACGTCATAGGTACCGGCTTCCACAGCGATGTTGTCGCCACCCTGTACCAGTTCATGCAGGGCACCGCCCCAGTTGATGTCCCAGGCGTCATTGGCGCGGAACTTCATGTCACCGGCCGTCAGAACCACACCCGTGGCCTCCCATGCCTTGGTTTCGGCGTTGTAGGTGAGGTCGGTGTCCGTATCCCAGCCACCTGCCTGGGCAGGGCCGATGATACCGATGGTGGTGATGAGCGTGAGCTTGTAGGTCATCTCGTTGAGGTCTACCTCAATCATATAATAACCTGCAGTAGCGGGAGCAGCGATGTTGCCGCCGCCCAGGGCGATGGTGCCTTCGGTGTCTCCGGCACCCCAGTTACCGTCCCAGTTGTCGGGGTTGGGTTTGAACTTGAATTCCTGGCTCAGGTAGCCGAAGCCCTTGTACTGGCCGTTCTTACCGTGCAGCTGATAGTTGGCAGACCACTCGGTGTCTCCGCCGATGGCATAGATGTCATCCGGGAAGGCAGGGACGTCGCCCGTGTACTCACCGGTGAGGGTGATGGTCTCGGAAGCGGAGTCGTAAATAACCTGGATCTTAGCATCGCGGCCTACGACGATGTTCTTACCGTTACCTTCCACAGCGAACGGCTGACCCAGTTCGGCGAAGGTACCGCCGCGGTTCTCGGCCCAGTCTTCGTTCATGCGGATCTTAATCTCGTCGGTAGCTTTGATTTCAATCTCGGCACTCTCCATCAGGCCGTCGGCGTTCTGGTACATGATAACGTCCGGAGCAGCGCCCCATCCGTTGATGGTGCCCACGACACCCCAGTAGCTGAGGTCTTCACCGGCATTGTTGAGGATGATAACCTCGCTGTCGGGACGATAGTACACGTCGTAGTTACCGGCAATACCGGGCTTGATGTTGTCTCCGCCGGGAACAGCCAGCACAGGAACGCCCACGACGGTGGCACCGCCACGGTTCTCGTCCCAACCCTGGTTGTAACGGATCTTGATTTCATCATCGGCGGTGAGGGCCACGTTCTTGGCTACCAGGAACAGACCTTCTTCCTTGAGGGGGATATCCGGGGTTCCGCCCCAGCCGTTGATGGTACCTACCAGGCCCCAGCCGATGGAATCCACGGTAATGGTGGCAGCGGTGGGATCATAGGTTACGATATAGGTACCGGCCTCCACGTTGATGTTGTCACCACCGGCCACAGCGGCGAAGGGCTCGCCGACGGCAACGAAGGTACCACCGACGTTTTCGGTCCAGTCATGGTTGTGACGGATCTTGAATTCACCTTCCAGCTTGGTAGCGGGAGATACCCACTTGCCGTCGGTGAGGACCATGTCCACGTCACCGGCCCACTCGTTGAAGGCACCGATCAGGGACCATACATTTCCATCAGAAACGGTGATGGTGAGGTTCTCGGTATCCAGGACAACCTTGTAGAAGCCTGCAGCAACCTTGATGTTGTCACCACCGGCCACAGCCTCGAAGGGCTCGCCAAGGGCGACCATCACGCCGCCGTAGTTCTCGTCCCAACCACCGTCTTTACGCCACTTGAACTCGGTTTCGGCCTCAGCCGTGATGTAAGCCGTCCAGAGGTCACCGTCATTGGTGGCCAGGATATCGTTCTCCCAGTCTCCATTGAGGCCGATGATGTTCCAACCGGTTACAGGCTCGGGTTCCGGACCGGGACCGGGTTCATCGCCCACTAGCGGGCTCTTGCCGCCCAAGGACTCAACGACCTTGAAGGCGTTGGTGGCCGGGTTGCAAAGGAGGTCATAGGTACCGTCTGCGGCAACAGCCAGGTTCTTACCGCCGTTGGCGCCTTCGTATTCAGTATCCAGGTCTACCACGAAAGGTTCGGTATCTCCGGTTGCGCCGATGTTGGTGGTCCAGGCCAGGTCCATGCGGAACTTGAACTGGTCGGTGGTGCTGAGGACAACGCCCTCGGCCACATGCCATTCACCGTCGGTGGTCATCTGGACGTCCTTGTTCCAGTCCATCTCGAAGCTGTCGATATGGCCGATAACCGTCCAGTTACTGATTTCGTCAAATCCGGGATAGGTGACGAATGCGTCATAGATGGTGAGGGTACCGGCTTCCTCATCCAGGAGGAGGTCGTAGTTACCTACGGCACGGACAGCCAGGTTCTTACCACCGGAAGTGGCCTCGATGGCCTCTCCCACGGTGAGCACATACGGCTCATCCTCTCCGGGAGCACCGAAGTTCACGTCCCAGCCGCCGTCCTTACGCACCTTGAACTGATCCTCGGGGGCGAGTTTCACATTCTTGGCCACGTGCTTATTGCCGTCTTCGGTCATCCACATGGGACCGTCGGCGTTCCATTCGTTGCCGGTAGAGGCGATCTTACCGATCAGGCCCCAAGGGCTCTTTTCGGTGAAGTCAACCCAGGGATTGCCAGGAGTCTCGTGTTCCTCGGGAAGGGTCCAGGGGAAGATATACGGCGTTTCAGAATCCACGTAGGCATTGGTAATGCCGCGGGAAGGATCCTGGATAGATGCGCGGACCACGATTCCCAGGGAAACCTGGTCCAGGGCCTTGAAGCCGCGGGCTTTCATGGCATTGGTCAGGTTTTTACCGGTTACGGTAAGGGTGGAACCGTCGTTCTTGGCAGTGAGGGTAATGTTGGCGGGGGTATCGTTAACGGAAACCAGGGCCAGCGTGTGGTAGGTGCCCATCTTCTCATTGAAGTTCATGTTGAAGACGGCCGGGGTGTACTGCACCGTCACATTGTCGTCGACGGTAACGCTCACCAGGACGGGAGGGGTGGTCTTCGAGGTGTCGAAAATCACCTTATCCTCTTCCTTGGCGCAGGAAAGGGCCAGAAGGGCCACGAAGCCTGCAGCTATAATGGAAAGAATTCTTTTCATGGTCATTAATTCTTATTGTATCCGGGGTTCTGCTCCAGGTTAGGGTTCACCATCATGTCAGAGACAGGGATGGGGAAGAGATTCTTGTAGTCCTCAACGGCCTGGCCGTCGTGAACGCCGCCCTTCCACTGCCATACATAGTCGGCGGTGGTGTAACGGTTGTAGCGGATCAGGTCCTGACGGCGCCACAGCTCCAGATAGAGCTCGCGGGCACGCTCGTCCAGCAGGGAATCAATGCTGATACCGTCTGCGGCAGGGAGGCCGGCGCGGGCGCGCACCTGGTTCAGGTAACCGACACCTTCGGAGAGGGAAATCACGGAAGATTTGTTCATGGCGCATTCGGCAGCCATCAGCAGGACGTCGGCATAACGGAACACGGGGAAGTCGGTGTCCACGAAACCGGCGGCCTTGCCGGGAGTTCCGTCAGAATTGATGTTCTTATACTTCTGGAAGCCGATACCGTTGGAGAAATCACCCATGTCGGTCACGTCCACGGTCTGTCCGTCGGTCCAGAAAATGGCGCGGGCATCCTTGGCGGTGTCAAACTTGTTGTAGAATTCAGGGGTCATGCGGCAGCCGGACCAACCGGAGGAAATACCCAGGTCTTCGGCCTTCATGGTACCACCGGTGAAAGCGAAGATGAGGTAGTTGGTCACACCATAGGACTGGGTGTCCACACCGTCCTGCTCCACAGCGAAGATGATTTCATCCGTGCGCTTGTCGTTGTCGGCCAGGAAGAGCTCCTGATAGGCGCTGTAGGTGCCGGCCGAAGTGGTGTGCAGGCTGTAGCCGTCGTCCATGATGTCTTTGAGGACGTTGGCGCACTTGTCCCACTGGGCGGTGCCGGTGTAGACCTCGGCGTTCAGGTAGAGCTTGGCCAGGACCATCTTGGCAGCGGTCTTGTTGATGCGGCCGTACTCAGTAGCGCCGCGCTCTGCCAGGGCGCTGTTGTCGATAATGTCGATGAGTTCTTTCTCCAGCCAGGTGTAGAGGTCGGCACGGGTGATGCGCACGGGAATGGCGCCCACCACGGAGGTCTCGTCGGCAAAGGGAACATTGCCGAAGTTGTCGATGGCGTGGTAGTAACTCATGGCACGCAGGGCGCGGGCCTCGCCAATCCATTCATCCTTGTTGGGCATGGCCAGGTTGGAAGCCTGGGCCTGACGGATGAACTCGTTGCACTGGGCAATCTGGAAGAACATACGGGAATAGATGGAGTAGATCAGACCCGTTGAAGCGTCCCAGTTCATCTTGCACACGTCCGGAACACCTTCGTCGTTCCAGCCGCAAACATACACGTCGGTGGAAAGCTCGCACAGGTGGAACAGACCACGGATATACTGGCTCATACCGCCGTCCAGGCCGGAGATGGAAGGATCTCCGTTGGGGCCGTAGTAACCGGAAGTGGAGTAGCCGGTGTAAATGCCGGCGAGGAATGCGTTGAAGTCATCGGCGGTGGTGAACGCCTTGTTGGCGGTGTTCTTGTTCGGGTCGATAGGAGTGACCTTCAGGTCCTTTACGCAGGAGGCGGCCACAAGCACGATGGCTAAGGAAGCAAGGATATATTTGATGGTTTTCATATTCGTATCCTCCTTGTTTTAGAAGTTGAGTTTAAGACCCAGGACAAAGGTACGGGGACGCGGGTAAACCGTGCCGTCGATACCGCCATACACCTCGGGATCGATACCGCTGTACTTGGTGATGGTGCAGATGTTCTGGACAGTTCCGAAGATGTTCAGGGTAGCGGGACGGCCGGGAACCATCTCGAAGAGTTTCGGGAAGGTGTAGCCCAGGGTGAAGTTGTCCAGCTTGAGGAAGGAACCGTTCTCGATATAGTAGTCGGAGATGTACATGGCATCGTCGAAGTTGGACTTCAGGGCCGATGCATTGCGGTTGGAGATGAAGTTGTTCACCCACAGGTCCTTGAGCATCTCGTTGTTGGAGGCCACGTTGTTGTAAACGTAGTTGCCGATGGAAGCATGGCCGCTGAGGGCGGCGGTCCAGTTCTTATAGGAGAAGCTGGTGTTGAAGCCGATGGTGACGTCGGCCCAGGGCTTGTGGAAGAAGTGGCGGTCGGCCTCGTTGATGACGCCGTCGTTGTTCTGGTCCACATACTGGCCGAAGACGGGGGCGCCGTTCTGGTCATAGACCTGCTGGTACACGTAGAAAGCGCTCATGGGATGACCCACGTCGTGCTTCTGGATCCAGTTACCGGTACCGCCGGAGATACCGCCGGTCTGTACGCCTTCCTTATTGTCGGAAGAAGCGTTCAGCTTGGTGATCTCGTTGTGGTTGTAGGCCACGTTCACACCGGCCGTCCAGCTAATGTCACGGGTGTCGATCAGAATACCGTTCAAATCCAGTTCCACACCCTTGTTGGTGAGGGAGGCGATGTTGGTATTCAGATAGTTGGTGAGGTTGGAGAGGGCAGCCACCTGCACATAGGAGAGCAGGTCCTTGGTATCTCTCTTGTAGAAGTCCACGGCGGCGGTGAAGCGGTCGTTCCACATACCGAAATCCAGACCTATATTATAGGTAGTGGTGGTCTCCCACTTGAGGTCGGCGTTGTAACCCAGGGCCGTGATGGGCACGATGGTGTTGCCGCCGAACTGGTAGTAGGAGCCCAGCTGGTTAGTGTAGAAGGTGGCGAAGGTGTCGTAGTAGCCGCCCACGTCCTGCTGACCGGTCTGACCCCAGGACAGACGGAGCTTGAGGGTGGAGAGCTTGTCCACATTCTTGAGGAAGTTCTCATTCTTGACATTCCAGCCCAGGGCCACGGAAGGGAACAGGCCCCACATGTTGTTCTGGAAGCGGGAAGTACCGTCACGGCGCAGGGTGGCGGTGATGAGGTAACGGTCGGCAAAGCTGTAATTGAAACGGCCGAAGAAGGAGATGAGGAAATACTCACCCTTGAACACAGACTCGCTCATGACAGCGCTGGGATCACTCAGCTTCACGGTCTTGGAATTGTTTCCGTTGTAGAAACGCTGCCAGGAATAACCGGCCATTACGTCCAGGTTGTGCTGGCCGAAGGTCTTGTTATAGTCGGCATAGAGTTCCAGGGTGGTATTCATACGGTTGTAGCTGTAATCCGTATGGGAACCGCTGGCCTTGAAGGCGCCGGTTTCGTCAATGTACTGCTGCTGGGTGCTGTGATAGGAAGCCTCGGAGTTCTGTGCAAGCTCGGTGATACCGCCGGACTTGGCCCAGTCCATACCCAGGTTCAGGTTCACGCGCAGGTCTTCCAGGCCGTGGATCTTATAGTCCAGCTGGATATTGCCGATGAAACGGTTGGCCTTGGCGATGTCGGTCTTGTCGTTGAGCTGGGCCACGGGGTTCAGGGTAGCCATACCGTTGGGGTTGCCGTCGGAGCCGCGCCAGATGCGGTAGCCGTTGAGGCCGCCTTCAGCGTCGGTAGCATAGATGGGCTGGGTGGGGTCATAGCGCAGGGCGCCGCCGATGGCTCCCTGGTCGGCATACCAGTTCTGGGCAAAGGTGTACTTGCCGTTCATGAAGACGGACAGGTGCTTGTCGAAGAAGGTGGGCGACAGGTTGATGCTGGCGGTACCGCGGTTCATCTTGGAACCCTTGAGGGTACCGTTCTGAGTGGTGAAACCGCCGGAAACACGGTAAGGCAGGGTAACGCTGCCCATATCCACGTTGCCGTTCAGGCTCACGTTGGCGTCCACGGTAGGGGCCATCTTGTAAATCTGCTTCTGCCAGTCGGTGTTCTCATTGCCGAGGGCGTTGAGGGCGTTGGCGCTGATCTTGCCATCGGCCACACGCTGGGCCACGAGGCTGCGGACCTGGTCGCCGGTGAGGACTTCCTGGTACTTGGCGATGGTGTTCAGGGAAGAAGTGACGTCAATGGCGATCTTGGGAACGGCGCTGCCGCTCTTGGTGCCCTTCTTGGTGGTAATCACGATAACGCCGTTGGAAGCACGGGAACCGTAGATGGCGGTGGCCGATGCGTCCTTGAGCACGGTGAAGCTCTCGATGTCTTCCGGGTTGATGGAGGACAGGGGGTCGCTCATACCGTCGATGCCGGCGCCGGAGATGGGCAGGCCGTCAATGATGTACAGAGGGTCGTTGTTGGCGTTCAGGGAAGCGCCGCCACGGATACGGACGGTAGCGCCCGCACCAGGCTGGCCGGAACCGGAAGTGACCACCACACCGGCGCTCTTGCCGCGCAGGAGGTCGGCGGGGGTGGTGATGACACCCTTGTTCACTTCATCGGCCTTGACCGTGGAGACGGAACCGGTGAGGTCGCTCTTTTTCACGGTACCGTAACCGATGACAACAACCTCATCCAGGAAGTGGCTGTCCTCATCCAGGTGGATGGTGGCGGGAACGGCGTTGGCCGGGAAGGTTTGGGTAGCATAGCCGATGCAGGAGATTTCCACCATGGCATTGGCATTGGAAACGGTGATGGTGAAGTCGCCGTCCAGACCGGTGGAAACACCATTGGAGGTTCCCACTTCGATCACCGAGGCTCCGATCACGGGGCCGATGGCGTCTACCACCACACCTTTAACCTGGTATCCGCCCTGGGCGAATACGGTGACGCAGGAGGCTGCTAGCACTGCGATTGCGGTTAAAATCCTTTTCATTAGTGTGTAGTTAGTTGATTATTTGGTTTTGATGAATTTCACGCAGGCGGCTCCCAGCACCAGGTATACGCCGGCCATCAGGAGCATGGCGGGCTGGCTGCCCACCAGGGAAAGCACTGCACCGCCGGTGGCCGCCGCCACAATCTGGGGCAGGCAGATGGTGCAGTTGAACAGGCCCAGGTAACTTCCCATATACGGGCTTCCCTCCAGCGCGTTGGTGAGGAGGGTGAAGGGCAGGGCCAGCATGGCGGCCCAGGCAAAGCCGATGAGGAAGTAGCTGAGGAACAGCACGTACTGATTGTGGATGAACAGTACGGAAGCAAAGCCCACGGCGCCGATGAGAAGGCTCACCACATAGGCTGTCTTCAGGTTTTTGAAACGCGGCAGCACCGCGGCCCACACCAGGGAGCCCACGGCCTGCACGGCGAAGAGCACGCCCACCCAGTTGCCGGCTGTCTGATAGGCCTCGGAGGCGGTGTCGGAGGTGTGCCATACATTATCGGCAATGGCGCCGTTGGTATAGGTCCACATATACAGGAAGGCGGCCCAGCAGAAGAACTGCACCAGGCCCACGGTCCAGAAGGTCTTGGGAGCCTTGACGAGGAGTTTCATCAGGCCCTCCTTGGGCTCATCGGCCTTTTTCTCCAGGTCGATGCCATGGAACTCGGCATACTCCTTGGGCGGCATCTCCTTCACGCGGAGGAAGGTGTACAGCACGCACAGGATGAGGATGGCGGCGCCGCAGTAGAAGCTCCAGATGACGCTGTCGGGCACCACGCCCTTGGGGGCGGTGTTGGCAATGCCGATCCAGGTGAAGAAGATGGGGAAGAGATAGCCCACCAGGGAACCTGCGTTGCACAGGAAGCTCTGGATGCTATAGGCGGTGGTCTTCTGCTTCTCGTTCACCATGTCTCCCACCATCATCTTGAAGGGCTGCATGGCGATGTTGATGGAGGTATCCAGGAATATGAGGGAGAACAGGCCGAACCACATGGCCATGTTCAGACCCAGGAACAACCGGGCGCTGAAGTTGAGGCTGCCGGCGTTAGGCAGGAAGATCATCACCAGGACGGCGATGATGGCTCCCACCAGGAGGTAGGGCTTGCGGCGGCCCATCTTGCACCAGGTGCGGTCGCTGTATTTGCCGATCAGGGGCTGGACGATCATGCCCATGAGCGGGGGCAGGATCCAGAAAAAGCTGAGCTGATGGGGATCTGCGCCCAGGGTGGCGAAGATACGGCTGATGTTGGCGCTCTGCAGGGCATAGGCAATCTGCACGCCAAAGAAGCCGAAGCTCAGGTCTACGAGTTGACGGAATGTCAAATCACGTTTGTTGGACATAGTTTGGTAATAGTTTTAGCCGCCAGTTATATGGCACTCGCAAAAGTACTATTATTTAAGGTAAAACCACGCGCGGGAGGCAGATGACTCTTCCGAATGGATATTTTTTTGCGACGAACGGAATTTCTGCTTACTTTTGTACCATGGAAAGAAAAGGACCTGGTTGGGTTATCCACGGCTTCGCGCTGCTGCACGTGGCCGTGACCATGCTGTGTACGGCTATGGGAGTGCGGGACAGCCTGCTGCTCACCGCCCTTACCATGGCGCTCACCGGCGTCATCTGTTTCCGGGAAAACCTCACAGTGGAAATTACGGTTACGGCCCTCATCCTGGTGAACGTAATCGGCTTCCTGCTGGGTAACATAGGCGCCTTCGTCCTGGAGGACCTGCTGCCGCCCATCTGGCACCACGCCATATCTACATTTTTAGTGACGGAGGGCATCGGCTGGGGCCTCTATCTGTTCGCCCACCGCTTCTCCCCTTACGGGCCGGCCGGATATGAACGGGAGCAGTCCTGGTACAAGCACGCCGGGTGGCTGGTGATTGCCATCGGCCTGGTCTTCGGCATCCGTGTGTACACCGACCTCAACTTCACCGGCGATTCCGTGCTGGAGAATTCCGGCGTGATGGTGCTGCTCATCGTCACCACGGTGGTGTCCCTCATCCTCATGGTGAACTTCGCCATCAACATGCAGCAGGAGGCCTCCAAGCAGCGTACGCGCCGCCACCAGGCCGAATTCCGCTATATGAACCTGAAAAACCAGGTGAATCCCCACTTCCTGTTCAACTGCCTCAACGTGCTGGACTCCATCGTACAGGACGGCACGCGCGAAGAGGCCAGCGAGTACATCCAGAAGATGGCTTCCCTGTACCGCTACCTCATGAACCAGGAGGGCAAGCGGCTGGTGTCGCTTACAGATGAAGTGGAATTTGCCAACACGTACCGGGAACTCATGCGAATCCGTTATCCGGAAGGGCTGGTGATCATGGACCGGATGCGTCCCACGGACCTGGTGGGC
>Ga0310696_10005489_pt1 | contig 15289 bp, 14 predicted proteins | sample AusTroGonzalo_MG_4_FD_203885 | JGI IMG/M metagenome (GOLD analysis project Ga0310696, IMG submission 203885) | Bovine rumen microbial communities from tropical cattle in Woodstock, Queensland, Australia - Gonzalo_02 (v2) (version 2) | ecosystem: Host-associated > Mammals > Digestive system >...
CCTATGATGTCAATTGACTTTCCGCCAAGACCGCCTTCTCCTGCTTCGCTTTCCTGTTTTTCGTATCTGTTGTATTCCTGCCTCCATACCACGTTCGGGTCGGAAACGCTCAAAAGGTAAATGAAAATCTTGTCCTGGGTATTTGAGCCCATGTCCCTGTCTAGAAGTCTCCACATTCGTAGGTCCTGGTCAGGTCTCTCCTTGATTTTAGCCAGATACATTTCCTTCAGACCGCCGATTGGTTGTGGTATTCTTTCACCGCCATAACCGCGCCTTCTCGCATCCTCTTCCAGTTTTTCAATACCATCTATGGCTTTTCCGAGGATGAGGCCAGCCTTCTTTCCTACGTCCTCGTTTTTGCTGCCGAAAACATTCCTGCCGGACACACCATACTCCTTACCGTAGTCAATGTTCATTGAATTACGGACGGATTTCACTATTATGAATATCCTTTCGGCTGGTGTAGCTTTCTCTTCATTTTGTATCAGGGCCGGTTTCGCCAGTCTGTTGAGGACACCTTCGTAATCCGAACCGCCAGGCCCGTGTCCACCTATCAGTTTCTGTAATCCAGCCATGACCCTCGTTTCGTCTATCTTCGCCATCGGGTCAAACAATATCGCCGAAGGATAGTTGAAAGTTGCTGCCAGACTGTCAATCTCCTGCTGCGGAACGATGAGGCTAAGGACCTCACGGTATTTCTTGACGTAAGCCATTGAACGGGCCGGAGCATATAAGTCCCCGTCAAACCCGTTCGTTGTCAGCTTGTCCGCAATGGTGTCAAGGTTGCTCCTACCGCACTTGAAGACTACGTCAAAAACAGTCCTCCTCGGTTCAAAATTTCCTCTCAATTCAGTTCTTCCTATGACGTTTAGGATGTACTTCGCATATTCGCTGACAGTACCCGGGGTCATGTTTGAGAAGTATACGTCGGATGAGTTAACTCTATCGTTCCATGTACCGCCACGCTTTTCACAGTACTTGAAGTAATAGAATAGCAAGAACAGGAGGAACGGTTCCTTTTCGTAACCGATTTTCATGTTCCCTCCGTCAAACCTGTTGATTGGCATACCGGCTTCCGCGAAATGTCTGTATGCTTCGTCAGTGACCTTGATAATACTGCTGATGTAGTTTCCGAGGAGCTGTTCGTTGGTCTCCATTTCATCGGAGTAGACTATGCTCTGCCCGCCGCCCTGCATGAAGAAGTCATAAAGCTGCTTGACTGGCGATTCACCGGCCGTTCCGTTTGACAGCTGCCCGAACGTGTCTTCCGGTTCTTGTTCTCCTTGTGATTGGGCAGCTTTCTGCTGGACGAATTTTGCCCGGTTCTTTGCAAAGGCGTTGAAAATGTTCTTTTTCATGTCTTTGTTGAAGGTGGTTATCTTTTCGTCGTCCGCTAGGTCCCTATATTGGCTTCCCGGATAATTGGCAATTGCGGTGCGAAGTTCCTTGTCCGGCCAGAACTGACTTTGCGATGTATATGCATAGTTGTCCCCAAGATACTTCTGGTTGTTCGGGTCGTTGAAAAAGTTGCCCCAGTTTATGTTCTCGGCCGGTATGTTCTCGTTCAGCAGGCCCTTAAGGTCCGACAGTCTGAACAGGTTATTTCTCACTTCGTTTATCTTCATATCGTTTGTCACGGGGACTATTATCTGTTATAAATATCCGCCAGGCCACAAAATATTCAACTTGTTTTCCCCGGATTTTTTGTGTATTTTAGGTTTGAGATATCGGCCAAAGGATATGGTCCGGAAAACATTAAAAGATGGAAGAATTTAAGAGACAAGAAATTACAATGGATGTCGTGAAGACCTTTATGGAAGGACACGACCCGGAAGAGAGAATTGTGGATGTGGTCGCGAATTACCGTGACCCGTTCGTAAAGGTATATTACAGGAACGAGAACGACGACAAGTGTGTTGCCGAGCGTCCGTTCTATCCGTTCGTGTGGGCCAAGAAAGAGGTCTGCGTAAAGATGAAGAAATATATCATGGAAAACGGCATCTGCGGCGGGAGCATGGCCAAGATGATGGGACAGCATGGTATATTCGTCAAGGAGCTTTCAACAAAGAATAACGAGGGAAAGGCGGTCGCAAGCATGGAAGACGGTTACATCTACATGTTCTACGCGACCAGGCCAATGTCGTACAGTGACTTCCTCAAGTTCTTTAAGGCCGCTGGTTTTCCGATATACAAGGACAGGAAGGACGGACAGGAAGAACTTGCCAAGAACAAGACGAAGTACTACCTGACAGCCACGCCGGAGGAACAGTACCTGATTTCAAGCGGTAAGAGGTATTTCAAGGGTTACGACGACTATGACAAGGTCCTCCGAATGATTTTTGACCTTGAGACCACCGGCCTTGACACTGAGAAGGACCGCATCGAACAGATTGGTGTGCGTTTCAACAGGCCGGTCAAGTATAAGGGTAAGGAGTTTGTCTTTGAGAGGGTGTTTGCTGTTGAGGGAGAGACCGAGGAAGAGCTGAATGCCAGTGAGCTGGAGGCCATTAAGAAGTTTCTCCTGGTGATTGCGTTGTTCAAGCCGGACATCATTACCGGCCATAACTGCGAGACCTTTGACTGGAACATGCTTATCGGTGCCTGCAATCGTCTGGGAACCTCAATGTACGAGCTGTCCAAGGAGTTCTTTGACGGACAGCCGATTTACAAGAGCCAGAAGGAGAATGTGCTGAAACTTGGCGGTGAGGTGGAGAAATATCGCCCTACTGTCGTTCCGGCCACAATCATCACCGACAGCCTCCATGCGGTCCGTCGTGCCCAGGCCATTGACTCCAAGATGAAGAAGGCCGACCTGAAGTACGCGACAAAGTATGCGAAGCTCGTCAAGACCAACCGTGTGTACATCCCGGGCAACAAGATTTCCACGACCTGGAACGATGTTGAAAACCAATACGCCTTTAACGACAAGGACGGTAAGTGGTATGTAATCTCCGAGAAGAAGCCGTTGAAGGATGGCTATGAGGTTGTCACAGGACGCTACATCGCCGAGAGATACCTGCTTGATGACTTGTGGGAGTGCGACAAGGTTGAGCTGAAGTACAACGCGACCAACTTCCTCATCTGTAAAATCCTTCCGCTGTCCTACCAGAAATGTACGACCATGGGAACAGCCGGTCAGTGGAAGGCCCTGATGATGGCTTGGAGCTACGAGAACGGCCTTGCAATCCCTGACGCGCCGAATACCGGAAAATTCACCGGCGGTCTGTCGCGTCTTTTGCGGGTCGGATATGTAGCGAATGTAATCAAGCTTGACTACAACTCCCTGTATCCGTCAATCATTCTCACCTGGGGTATCCATGATGAGAAAGACCTTATGGAAGCCATGCTCAAGTTCCTGGAATATGTCCTCACCACCCGTGAAGAGTCCAAGGAATTTAAGAAAAAGGCCGGTAATGTCGTTGAGAAATACGAGAAGAAGCTTGCGAAGGGCGCTGAGCTCACCGAAGACGAATGGAACGAGTACCGGACAGCCCAGAGAGACTTCGTGTTCTATGACGGAAAGCAGAGCCAGCAGAAGGTGCTCGGCAACTCCTATTTCGGTTCCTACGGTTCCAACATCGGAAGCCTGTTCCCTTGGAAGTCCATTGTCTGTGCGGAGCGTACCACCTGTACCGGCCGTATGTCCCTGCGTCTTATGATTTCACATTTCCATGGCATTGGTTACGAGCCGATTGTGGGTGACACTGATGGTTTCAACTTCATGCTCCCGGATACATTCCGCTACACCGATGATTGTCCGTATATCAGCACCGGACAATCCAGAGAGACGAAGAAGGGCAAGGCCTACACCGGTTACGAGGCCGACGTCGCGGAGTTCAACGACAAATATATGTCCGACAAACATTATGCTCCGAATGCAGTAAACAAGATGGGTCTGGGTATTGATGAAGTTGTTTCTTCCACCATTAACTTCTCCCGTAAGAACTACGCCGACTATTTTGCCGACAAGCCTTACCCGGACGATGTGAAGATGGTCGGTAATACTATCAAGTCCAAGAAGATGCCGGAGTACATTGAGAAGTTCCTTGACCGTGGCATCCGGCTCCTCCTGCAGAACAACGGACAGGGCTTCCTTGACGAGTACTATGACTATGTCGACAAGATTTACAGCTACCGAATTCCGTTGAAGGAAATTGCGTCACGCGGAAAGGTAAAGAAGTCGCTTGAAGAATACAAGGAGGACTGCAAGACACTGACCAAGGCTGGAAGGCCGAAGTCAAGACAGGCATGGATGGAACTGGCGCTCAAGGACAATCTGAACATCAACCTCGGCGAGACACTGTTCTATATCAACACCGGTAAATCCAAGTCCCAGAGCGATGTTAAGAAGATAACCCACTTCTATACCGTCGGCGGTCTGTTCGGAGAGAAGATGGACTGCCGGGTAGCACTTGAAAAGGAATGGAAGGCGGCACCGGACTCCAAAACGGTTGAGGGTGGAATTAAGATGTCGCTGATTGAGTATGTCAAAAAATATCACCCGGAAGTTGAGATTGAGGATGAGGTGGTGCTGAACGCAATGCTCCTGCCCCTCAATATGCTGGACGACGACACCGAGCTCTACTGCAAGGATGTGCCTGGAATGGAATACAATGTTCCGAAGTATGTCAAGCAGTTCAACAACCGTATCAAGCCGCTCCTCGTCTGTTTCGGTAAGGAAATCCGAGACAAGATACTGATTGAGAACCCTTCCGACCGGCCTTACTTCACGGAAGACCAGTCCAAGCTTACAAGCGGTGAGCCGAACAACGAGGGAGACCAGGACACCTACGAACAGTTGATGACCATGGAAGACAAGGAAATCAAGTTTTGGAAGGCCCACCCGGAGTTTGAGATACCGTTCCTTGATGAGTGCGGAATGAATTGGGACGAGATTGTCCTGGACTACGACGAGAGGATGGAGAGGGAGAAGCAGCTCGGCATCGACCATGTCAGGGAATCTGTTGAAAAGGCGTTGAGCAAGCTGTCAAGTGAGGAATTTGATGCCTTTGAGGAAGAGGGCGAGGTTCCTGCGTCGTTGAAGAAGCTCGTCAATTTTGACCCGGTGACAAGTAACTTCGTTGACAAGACATACCCGGATATTGTAATCGTCACAATTTACGATGTCCTGGATGCGAGATACGCGAAGGAGCATGAAATGGAAAATGGAGAGGAATAACCCTCTCCATTTCTTATTCTCCGCAATCTGTTTTCCCCAGGAGAATACGCCTTATTCTGCTAATTCCTTCTTTCTCGGTCGCCTGCGCGTATGCGTGGTCGTTCAAATCAGACTGGTCATCGCCCATGGCATCAGCCATATTATTCAGACGCGCTTTGCTGATGACATCAAAATCCCTGAATTTCGGTGCGTTTTTCGGAAGTTCTGTCCCGTATCCTGTTGAATATGCTGAATTTGCGTCGTCACAAGTTATATGGTAATGCCATTCATCAGGTGGTGTTCCGGTGTAGTCGGGGCCATAGGTCACTCCGGTCCATAATGGATTAACCGGGTAACCGTATTTCTCAATCTCAAGTTCATCAATCCGTGTTTGCAGTTCTTTTTCTCTTTTCTTGGCTTTTTCCAGTTCTTCACGGAGTTCCTTGCACTGGGCCATGAGTTTCTTTATCATCTCCTCATCGTCCGTGAGTACCAGTTGGTGTTCTTTCAGAACCTTGACAACCAGGTTTTTAAACTCATCCTTAAAAATCTCTACTTGTTCCTTAAGGTTATTACAATCAGCAGAGAACCACACTATCTTATCATGTGTTACTACTCTATCAAGCCGCTGAATGTACACTTCACCCTTCAATTCAACTTTATTCCCCGTCTTCTTTATGGAATATGAATAGTCTTCCATAACTTTGTCCAAGACATCGTAAATCGTTCTGTTTTTCATAATGCATTACTTTCTAACAAGATAAAAAATACGATGCCATTGTCAATAGACATCGTATAAGCTGTTGTGTCCGACCATCTTGGGGAACACTGTTTTCTTATGCCCGCGAATCGCCTTGTCCGGCACGGCGGCTCTCTTCGGCTCTACTTTCTTTTCCGGTTCTGGTTTCATCGGTTTATTCACCACCGGATTTGCAATAGGTTTTATCTTCGCCGGTTGAACAGCTGTCTTTGCAACAGGTTTCTGTACCGGTGCCGTTGGCTTCTCAACCGGTTTCTCCGGGCCGTATTTTCCCGTGTCAAGCCCAATCTTAACATAGGACTCCGCTTCCTTCAGCTTGTCGTCCCTTATCGCAAGGTTTTCAATGGCGAACGAGCCGGTCAGTTCCTTGTCATTGAGCGGCGTGTCGGCCGGGATGAGTCCTTTCTCCTGGAGCTCAATAATCCTGGCCATGGCGTTCCTGCTCAGGGCGTAGCATGTAGGGAAGATGAAGAACACTCCGGAACGCTTCATGTCTCCGTACAATTCCTCATTCGGGAGCCCCTTCACATATTCCTTGTACTTTATGTTGTCCCTTGCGGCCGAGCATGTCATCTTGTCAAGCATAACGACATCGGAGCCAGGAATATCATGGAGCAGCCTGTCAATGTAGTCAAGGTCCCTGTGGAACTTTATGGTGTCCTCCATGATGAGAACCCTGTCATAACCGACGGAATAGGCCTCCTTTATTACATTGTAGTGTCTCATGGCGGTCTTTTTCACATCTTCCCTTCCAGGCGTCTTCATTACCGGGTCCATGTTCATCCGGCCGTCCTTGTAAATCAGGTCAAGGAGCGGCGACTGGTAGTTATAGACCCACGAGAAATATTCGGCCGTATCGTCAATTCCTACCCGCTTCATCTCTGACTTTATCTTCGTCATCCTTTCATCCCCAGGAATGTCGTGCAGACAGTATATGTGGTCAAAAACCGTGTCAAACGATGTCTTAATTTCGTTCTTTCCTTCGGTTTCCCAGAAATCCCGGTACTTCTTCAACCAATCTCCGGCTGGCATGTGCTTCGGTTTCCTCATCTTTTCGGCCGCATCAACCCAGCTACCGTTTCCGTAATGCACGATGTAGTCCGCGACCTTTATCTCTCTGTGCGGCGCCTTGTTCTTTTCAGTAAGCAGGTACATGGCCGCTCCAGTGTCGTATCTGTCGCCGATGGTTCCGACATGAAGACCGTGCATGTAGTTCTCATCAAAATAATGGACTTTCTTCTGTCTGCACATAGGGGTGTTGATGAAACAGATGAACGGTAGAACCCTCTTGACCTTGCTGTTCGGCTGGAATATCACCTCACCCTTGTAGCACACCACCTCGTCAAAAAGCGGACTGAAATCCTTTTTAACCAACACATCGCTGTCGAAGAGGACAAACGGCTCGTTTATCAGCTCCATGCATTTCTCAACGCTGTATGCATGTTTTGCGCTTCCCCAATTGTTGGCCTTCCCGCCGGATTTCCTCCTGTCCGGGTATTTCTTGAGCCATTCGTTGAAATTGATTATCTGTCCTTTCGTGTTATCAAAGACCGTTACATTATTAAAATAATTTACGAACGGCCTCTTGTCGCTGTTGTCAAATATGTAGATGTTCGTGCCGGGGGTGTGCTTGTTTATGCTCTTCACCAGATGGGCGGTGAGAACAGGTGTGTTGAAGTGTATGATGCAGACATTCTTATTCATCTTTATACAAATCCAAAAGGAATTTCTTTTTTTGTTCGTACGGAAGTTTTACCATGTATAGGAAATCATCCTTATGTTTCTCCTTGTATTCATCCAGCGTGCAGATTACCTTACATGGAACACCGGCCGCTACGCTGTTTGCCGGTATGTCCCTATTGACGACGCTTCCGGCACCGATAATACAGTTGTCCCCGATTTTTACGCCGGGAAGAACCGTTGTCCGGCACCCGATGAAACAGTTGTTGCCGACCACTATCTTCCCATAAATCACGGTCTGTTTCTCCTTGTCGTTGGTGGCCAGGTTCCTCAGCACCCTCGTTCCGGCGTCATGGGTAACGAACGCGACATCAAATGATACGGTCGTGTTGTCCCCAATCTCTATTAAATATGGCTCGGACCCGAAATTAGGCCCCGGGGATACGAAATCGCAGTTTTTTCCGACCTTCAACCCCTTGCTTTTCAGCGCCTGCAGTTCTGTCTGGTTCATTTGTTGTGCTTCTTTATCCAGTTGAATGTTTTTGAGTTGCAGGTCGTCTTAATCAGGTACTTGAATTTCTTGCTGCCCTGCTTCCACAATGCGTAGTTGAAGGAAAGCTGGTCGCGGTGTGAATAGTCCTTCAATTCAGACCACCATTTCTCCATCAGGTCCTTTGAATACTGGTCGTTGTGCCTCCGTATCATCACATTGGTCTGAACGAGCCCGAAGTTTTCAGGGAACTTCTCGTCCTTGTATCTTTTCATCTGACGGTCGGCCAGCGCAATCTCGTCACCCTTTATCTTCTTAATCTTCACACAGGCATCTTTTTCCTTGTATATGCATTTTCTTGCCGGATGCTCTGGGATGAACACCGAATAGTTCTTCAAATCAAGTGTTCCGAGGTATTCCTTGATGTTTCCCCTTACGATGACCGCCCCGTCAACCCAGATGCTGATGTCATAGTCGGAAAGGTATCTGTGAGCCAGGATTTTCACCCCTCGCTGTTGCTTCACCTTTGAATATGACAGGAGTTCGTTGGGTATCGGAACGAGTTTCCAGGTCTTGGTTTTCATGTTCGGATTGTCGGTGAAACAGATGTAATCAACACCAGGAGTCACCACTGTCGGTTCCAGGATATTGTCATAACCACCTGTGATACAAGTATATACAACAACCTTCGGGTCTTTCTTCGCTTGTTTCCCCCGTTCCCGTATCTCTGCAAGAAGTTCGTCAAGGTCTACCACTCTCGTATCATAGACCTCGCATATCTCCCGCGCTTCTTCGTTTGTGAACTCACCAGACCAACCAGACAGGATGGATACCTTGATTTTGTCATAACCAAGCATTGAGCCCTGTTTCAGAAGCTTGTAAATTTCAATGTTCCAGTCAAATTCCTCACGGTCAAGGATGTCTGTCCGACCTTCCTCAACGACCGTGTCATATAGATACTGTTTGAACGGGCTATCAACGACATACACCACCTCCGCCCCGCCTGTATCAACCGTGAGCCCAGTATCAATGTCCTCAATGCTTACCAGCAAGTATTCTTTCTCCATAACCTAAAAAAAGGGAGATTATTTGTCTCCCTTGTTCTTATCCTTTATGTTTCCCTGATATTCCAGCTTCGCGGTAAAAACATTTCCCTTGTTGTCTACCAGCTTTATCTTTCCGGCGGTTAGGGCAATTGCCTTCAAGGTTCCCACATCGTTCAGCTTTGTTTCAACCGCCTCGTTGATGATTGTCTTAATCAACGCGTAATCAACGGGACCTCCTCCTCCGCGGGTCTGTTCGTTAATCTGTCTTCTCTGAGGGGTGTCGCCTCCGAGCTTCTGTTCAACCATCTTCGCCCCGGACAGTATTTTGTTAAGTCTCGCGTTGTTAGCCACCGCGTCACCGTTTCCGGCACTTTCAATTTTCATGGTGTTCAGCGCGGCAGTGTCAATCGGGTGCTTTACCAGGTCTTCCAGGATGGCGGAATTCATCTTCGTGCTCTTCACCCTGTTCGGATTGAAGTCGTTGCTCGAGTAGTCGGTCATGGCCCTCGCCCTCGCGGCGGTGTCTTCGGATAGATATCCTCCCTTTGACGGGACATCCACCGGTTCGTTATAGGTTTCGGCCAGATACATGCTGTCATCAAAGTCATCCATGCCACCGACCGGTCCTTCGTCAATTATTTTGTCTCCCTGCGGGCTGCTTAAGGCTCTCGCATTAGGCGTTATCAGCTTTCTGAGTACATCCTCACTTAATGCCATTTTCTTCTTCCTCTTCGTCGTTATAGAGACCGTTCATCCTGTCCGTCATGTCCTTGAAGTTTCCGGCGAGGGTTTCCGCTTTCGGTGTCAGGTCCGTCTTCATCACCGGCCCGTCGTTTCCGTAAAGGTCCGGGTTTCTCTCCGCCGGTTCGGTTGCGGCTCCCGGTCCGTCAAGTTCCGTTTTCGTAACTGGAAGCGCGTCACGGACTGGCTGGGTCTCTTTTGAATTATAGTCCTGTCCGGCCACTTTGTCAATGTTTTTGTTGTTTTCCTGGCCGATTTTCGGGTTTGATGTGTTGAGGATGTCACGGACCGCGTCATTGGCCGTGTAGTACTGTCTCTCGGTGTTCTTGTCAGCTCCGCCATTATCCACCTCGCCTTTTCTGACAGGATGACCGGTAAGTATCTTCTCAGGCTTAGGTGGCTCTTCCTGCTTCTCCGGCTGTTTCTCAACCTTCGCTCCTCCGATTGGTGATATGGCGTACAGCGTTTCAATCTGCTCGTCTCCGTCCTCGTTGAAACCGTTGAGCTCCGCCGGGTTGAAAGTCCTTGAATTGTCGTTCTTCCAGCTGGCAATCCTGTCAATCCTAAAGAATTTCCAGGCCGGTACTTCCGTAGATGTTGAACCCTGGGGTTGGAAGGCGCGCACGACGGGGTTGCCTGCCGTTGAGAGACCATAGGCCACCGGATAGATGGTCCTCGGGCCGTTTCCGTTACCCGAAGGTCCATTGTAGGTGATGACGGCGGGGTGCATGTTATTCACCGCGCTGTTTATGGCGTCAACGGAGGCGTCTTCCCGTAACAGGAACGCTTCTTCAAGTATTTCCCTCAGCAAGTTCATCCTTAAACAACAATCTGTCCGTCCGCAACATTAAGCGAAGTGTCGACAAGGGCCGGACCATACTGGTTCTCCTTGTTGTAGATACTGATGGCCATGAGTCTTTCGCGACCACCTATGTCATTACGTCCCTTGATGTCATAGAGACCGCCACCACCATCCGTGTCAAAGTTTGAATAGTCAATCATTGAGGTCGGAAGGTTGCAGTCAGGGACGGAATGTGTGTGACCACCGTATCCAGTACCCTTACCGAGCGGGTCCCCATCACTGAGTGCATCTGGGTGGGTTTCGGAATACTGGTCGTGAATGTTGTAGTCGTTTCTGGTCAAGGCACTTGCTCTTGCAGGGATGCCTCTCTTTTCCAAACAGGTCTGCATATCTTGTTATTGTAATCTATTCATTATAAGTTATATAGCCGGTACCGACATTCGGGTCCTTGGTCTTTTTCGTATGTGCCTTTCCGTTTCCGCTGTTCTTGTGCCCGCCTTCCTTTTGGAACTGGTTGTTAAAGCCGAGGTTCTTCATTGCGGTCTTACGCCCTTTAATTGCACCGGTTTCCCTATCAAGGATTGCACACACACCGGCCAGGGCAGACTTGATGCTTCGTATCTGCTTTTCCGGTGCGTTCTGCTTCACCAGTGCGTCAAGTTGCTGTTTCAGCTCGGTTTTCTTCGTGGTAAGGTTTGTATAGGAGTTTCCGTTCCAGCTTCGTCCCTCAAGCTCACTGTTACTTTCGTTCAGCTCACTCGCGCGAAGCCCGGAGCCCCAATGTCCCCAGAGGCCGTGGCCACCGTTTCTGAACAACAGGGCAAACAGTGTCTCAGGCGCAAGCTGGTCGGAGTAGTCCTTACCGGTCTTCGGGTCTGAATATCTCTTCTCGCCGTTACTGTCTGAAACCGCACCGGCAGCTCTCGTCACGACCGTTCCGTCATCCGCGTAATCGTTGGAGTTGTCAAGGTACGCGGTGTTCGTCCCGCATATCTCGTTGAACTGGTCTTCTCTTAATATTATAGTCTTGCGGCCCATCTAAGCATTATTTTTACATAAATAGTCGGTAAAAGAGATTTGTGTCATTGACTTTCATGGTATAGGCGGCGATATTGTAGTAGAAAATATCGTAACTTATGAAAGACAATTTTATCCATGTATGTTTTGTGATTGACGAGTCCGGTTCCATGGGCGGTACCGAGTCTGATGTTATCGGCGGCTTTAAGAAGGTCGTTGATGAGCAGAAGGAACTGTCCGCCGGTACTTGTGCGGTGTCATATTTCAAGTTCGCGACCCATGTCAATAAGGTCTATCTCGGAAAGGATGTGCATGAGGTTGAATACCTTGACGGAAAGTACTATCCGAACGGTCTTACGGCCCTCTTTGACGGAGTTGGAACGGCTATTGACGAGGTCGGTAAGTGGCTTGACCAGATGCCGGAGGAAGAGAAGCCGGAGAAGAACCTCATCGTCATTATGACCGACGGCGGCGAGAACAATTCCGTTGATTATACTGCCGAAAAGGTCAGGAAGATGATTAAGCACCAGGAGGATAAGTACAATTGGTCGTTCGTCTACATGGGAAGCGACCTGACCGACGCCCACGATGCCAACGCAATGGGTATTAAGACCAGGTCCTACTCGTCAAAACTGGACTATGACGGGAACTATGCGACAATCAACCTCGCACTGTGTAACTACAGAACGACTGTCGGTTCCGCTCAGTTTAAGATGGATATCCTAAACGAAACCCTGGAAAACAGCGCGAAGGAAACGACCGAGAAATACGCGAAGGATAACGGGCTCAACGCCGCAGACTTACTTTAAGGAGGTTATATGGCTGACAAGAAGATAAAAGTGCTTGTAGTGCCTTCCGATACCTATGGCGTCGGACTGTACCGTTCCAGGAGACCGCACGAGAAACTCCAGGAGCTGTACGGGGACGAGTTTGAGGTAGAAATCAACATGCAACCGAACTGGATGGACTTTCCGTCGTTTGAGAAATATGACATCATACACTTCCACAAGGGACTTTTCACCGACGAGGGTCAGAAGATTTTCCACGACGCGCTCCGGTACTTCAAGGCGCACAACATTACGACCGTCATGGACATTGATGATAACTGGGATGTAGGCCAGTTCCACCCGCTATACCTCTCCAACAAGGCTATCAAGGCCCCGGAGAAGATTACGACGAACTTCACGCTGGTCGACTATGTAACGACGACCACCGAAATATTCGCAAAGAAAATCAGAAAGTGGAACAAGAATGTCTTCATCTTCCCTAACGCCATTGACCCGGACGAGGACCAGTACCAACCAATCAAGTACCCGTCCGAGAGAATTCGTTTCGGTTTCGTCATGGGTTCCTCACACGAAAGGGACATGGAGCAGATGAAGGGTCTGGCCGAGAAACTGGTCGCCGCCGGTCTCAAGGACAAAATCCAGCTGGTTCTCTGCGGCTACGACCTCCGTGGAACGATTACCATGGTCGACAAGGACGGAAAACCTACCGGGCAGCGCGACATTGAGCCGGAAGAAAGCGTGTGGTACCGTTATGAACAGAACCTGACCAAGAACTACGAACTCGTGTCTCCGGAATATAAGGAGTTCCTTCACACCTTCACGCCGAACTCGCAGTATCCCAATGTGCGGGACGAGTTCTACCGCAGGGAATGGACGAAGGATGTCAATAATTTCGCGACGCACTACCGTAACATTGATGTGCTTCTGGCTCCGCTTGACACGAACTCATTCAACGAGGTCAAGTCCGAACTGAAGTTCGCGGAGGCCGGTTTCACCAGGACCGCCGTCATCTGTTCCAACTACGGCCCGTACACCATCGGTTCAAGGAGTCTACTCAAGAAGGGTGGTGAGATTGACCCGGAAGGAAACTGCATCCTCATTGACCCCGGACAGGCACACAAGGCATGGGCCAAGGCAATTAAGAGGTTGGTGAACGAACCGGAACTCATCAAGCTCCTGCAGAACAATATGTACGAGCATGTAAAGGACATCTATAACATCAACAAGGTAACTGCGGACAGAGCGAAGTGGTATAAGGAAATCGTTAAGAAGTAAGTTTTGTGGGGAGGATGACGAAAAGTTGTCCTCCTTATTGCTTTTGGCACGGTTTTTGCAGTGTAAGAGGCAAAACGAAAAGACATGGAAAAGGAAGTTTACATCATCCTCACCCGGGGCAACGACGGGAAATTCACCATCAGCACCTACGAGACCCTTGAAAAGGCACAGGAAAGGCTTGAAACCTACATCGCGGCACAGAAGGAGATTGAGGGCGTGGGCGGCAATGTGTATGTCGACTATCACAAGCTTGAGAGACTTTCCGTTCCAGGGTTTGTCCTTCGGCCAGATGCTGTCGTCGCACATGTCACTTTCAACGCGATGTTTGACGGCAAGGTTGTTAAGACCGACCGCTACATCATAAAGAGCAAAATGGAGTAATATGAAAATCATAGCAATCATTGGCATCATCGCCGTCGTCCTCTGGTTCGCGCTTGCCATTGACGAGAAGAACTTTTGGATGAGCGACTTCAAGAGGTGGATAAGGAAGCGCCTCGGACTGTGCAACCATTTCCGGGCCATCCGATTCGAGGAGGAATATTCCAAGGAAGGCGAGCCGTATTACCACCACACCTACCGGATAACCTACTGCAAGGAATGCGGCAAGGAATTCCGGCGAGAACAGCTGCAATAAAACTGCACATAATTTGATATTTCGGTTATTTTTCGGTATATTACTGGAGAATAACCGATTTATCATATATGGAGGAGCTTCTTAAAATTTCTGACGATGCCAAAATAACCATTCGTAAAACCCCGTATCATGCACATGGCCCCGGGGAAGAACCGCTTATATGGTATCAAGTAATCCTATCCTGGGGTTTTAATGGGCCTACAAACTCGTTCTTTGAAACATTCGGACCGACCATTGATGAATGCATTGATAAATTGAAAACGAATATAAAGAACAACAGACTGATATAGTTATGCAGATTGAACCAATGAAAGGACTGGAAGATGTCCTGCTTATACATCCGGACTTACATGTAGACGACCGGGGATATTTCTATGAAGTATTCAACGAGAAGGAGTTCAACGAGAAGACCGGAAACAAGTACGATTTCCACACTCTCCAAGAAAACGAGAGTAAGTCCTCAAAGTTCGTATTCAGGGGACTTCATTTCCAAAAGCCACCCTACGAACAAGCAAAACTGGTACGAGTTCTAAAAGGTGCCGTTATTGACTATGCTGTTGATATAAGAAAAGACTCACCAACGTTCGGGAAAAGTGTCAGTGCTTTGCTTACAGACGGAAATAGAGACCAGTTTTTTATTCCAAGAGGCTTTGCACACGGATTCATTGTTTTAACGGAAGAAGCTGTTTTTGAATACAAGTGCGACAACTACTATAGCAAGGAGAGTGAAGACGGAATCAGGTGGGACGACGAGAATATTATAATGGAACCGGTTCTTGGCAAAGGATTTATTCCCCCGGCACCATTGAAAAAAGAAGTGGAAGGGATTATGAGGGTGCACAACATTGAAAACCTCATTCTCTCCGAAAAAGATAAGAACCGCACAACAACCCTTAAA
>Ga0310696_10005492_pt1 | contig 15285 bp, 7 predicted proteins | sample AusTroGonzalo_MG_4_FD_203885 | JGI IMG/M metagenome (GOLD analysis project Ga0310696, IMG submission 203885) | Bovine rumen microbial communities from tropical cattle in Woodstock, Queensland, Australia - Gonzalo_02 (v2) (version 2) | ecosystem: Host-associated > Mammals > Digestive system >...
TGATGGTGACAAAGCCGAAGACCTGGTCGCCATAAATTGGGTTGCAGCATTTCGCCAGCTGATAATCGACCCCTTTCAGGTCCTGCCCGATGACCAGCACGTCGTCGTTCTGCTGCAGCACCTTCTGACCCTTGAAGTCTTCGAGCACGAACTCCTCGGCCGAGCGGGCAAGGTTGTCACCGATGACGGTCTTTTCGCCCTGTTGCAACTCGAGGTATTTGTCGAACACCGTCTGCACGTCGAGCGTCTCGTGGGCGATGTCGCGATAGAAGTCGCTGGCCTCCTTGTAGCCCAGTTTCTTCATGGTGCGCATCATCAGACTCTCGTCCTGTTCTATTTTGCGGTTCTTGAACTTGCGCTCCAGCATCTCCTTTACCATCAGGGCTTCCTTCTGCTGCGTCTCCTTCAACGCCAGACGAATCTTCGCCTTGGCTCTTGCCGTCTTGACGATGCTGATCCATTCCTGTTTGGGAAACTGCGTTGAAGAGGTTTGGATCTCCACCTGGTCGCCCGAATGGAGCTCCTGTCGGAAGGTCACCACCTTGTTGTTGATGCGAGCACCCGTGCAGGCCGAGCCCACCTTCGAGTGGATATGGTAAGCCATATCGAGCACCGTGGCACCTTTGGGGAACTTCAGCAGGTCGCCCTTGGGGGTGAAGACATAGATTTCGTCGTCATAGAGGTCCATCTTGAACTGGTCCATGGCCTCCATGCCGCTGGCGTTTTCCAACATCTGTCGGATGCCGTTCAGCCAGTCGTCCATGCCACCTTCGGCCTTGACGCCCTTGTAGCGCCAGTGGGCAGCCACGCCGCGCTCTGCCACCTCGTCCATGCGCTCGGTGCGAATCTGTACCTCCACCCATTTCTTCTCGGGCCCCAGTACAGTGATGTGCAGACTCTCGTAGCCGTTGGTCTTGGGCACGGTGAGCCAGTCGCGCATACGCTTCGGGTTCGAGGTGTACATGTCAGTGATGATGGCGAAGGTCTGCCAGCACTGCTGCTTTTCCTTTTCTGGTGGACAATCGATGATGATGCGGATGGCAAAGAGGTCGTAGACGCCCTCGAAGGCGCACTTCTGCTTCTTCATCTTCTGCCAGATGCTGTGTATGCTCTTGGTGCGGCCCTTCATATGGAACTTCAGGCCAGCCGCCTTCAGTTTCTCCTCGATAGGACCGATGAACTGTTCGATGTATTTGTCGCGTGCCTGCTTGGTGGCGTTCAATTTCTCCTTGATGTGATAATACGCCTCGTGCTCCAGATATTTCAGTGATAGGTCCTCCAACTCGCTCTTCAGTTTGTAGAGGCCCAGTTTGTGAGCTAGGGGTGCATAGAGATAAGCCGCCTCTTCCGACACCCGTTTCTGGGCTTCGATGTCATGGGTGTCGCGAATCTGGCGCATCAGGTTCACACGACTGGCAATCATGATGAGGATAACGCGCATATCCTCTGCAAACGATAGCAGGAGGTTGCGGAAGTTCTCGCTCTCAACTACAGGGTTCTTCTGATAGAGTTCCTGAATGCGTTGCAGGCCATGCAGGATGCGACCCACGGCGATGCCATAGGTGGAGGCCACGTCGTCGATGGTCAGCGTTCCCGACTCCACACAGGGGTTGAGCAGGATGGCCAGCACGGCGTCGCGTTTTAGTCCTATCTCATCATAGATGAGTAGGGCGGTCTGCAAACTTGAGATGATGGGGTTGAGGCCGAAACAGTCGCGCTGCATCTGGTTTTGCTCGGTGGCTTGACGCAGGTCGTGACGGATATGTTCCTCGTCGCCTTCTTCGAGCGATGAGGCCATTTTTTCTTTTAATTCGGTGTAGAGAGTCAGTGCGAGCTCTCTCTCGTCTATGGTAAATTCAAAGTGTTCGGTCATCTCCTCAAAATGTAATCGTCGGCAAAAATACCATTTTTTTACGAGAATCCCGCCATAAACTACAAAAAAAGTGTAACTTTGCAGTCAGAAACTGACTAAAACGTGATATGGAACAAATTTTGATGTTATTGCTGGGACTGGCGCTGGGTGTCATCGGTGGCTATCTCTACGCTCGTTCGCAGGCAGTCAAGCAGCAGGAAATCCTGAGATTACAGCAAGAGGCGCAGTTGCAGGAGCAGCGTGCGCAGCAGGAACGACAGCTGCAGGAGTTGAAAGCGCAGCAGCAGGAACAGCTCGAATCGCTGAGGACCCAGCAGCGCGAGCAACTGGAACAGCAGTTGCGTCTGATCAAGGCCGAGATGAACACCGCCTCGGAGAAAATCCTGAAGGAGCGTGCCCGCGAGTTGTCTGCCACCAATGAGGAGCAACTTGCCAACATACTGAATCCGCTGAAGGAAAACATCCGTCAGATGAAGGATGCTGTGGAGAAGAGTGATCGTGCCCAGACGGTGACAATGGAGCGCCTCGATGCTTCGATTAAGGAGAACCTGAAGCAGGCACAGGAGGTGGGCCAGCGAGCCGAGAACTTGGCTCGTGCACTGACCAGCGACAACAAGACGCAGGGCAACTTTGGTGAGTTGCGCTTGAAGCAACTGCTCGAAGAGATGGGCTTGGAGGAAGGCATCCAGTTTGAGGAACAGGTGACTCTTCGCGATGAGTTTGGCCGCGCCATACATGACAACGATGAGGGGCATCGATTGGTGCCTGATGTCATCCTGCACTTCCCCGATCAGCGTGACGTGATTATCGATTCCAAGATGTCGTTCACCGCCTTTCAGGACTACCATAATGCGGAGTCGGAAGAAGAAAAAGACGCTGCTTTAAAGCGTCATTTAGTATCTGTGCGCCAGCATGTTAGCGAACTTTCGCGAAAGAATTACAGCAACTATATCCGTGAGGGTCGTCAGCGTGTGGACTTCGTGATGATGTATGTGTTTAGCGAGAGTGCTCTGCAGTTGGCCTTGAGTGCTGACCCCGCCCTATGGAAGTGGGCTTATGACAATGGTGTCATCATTGCCGGCAGTCAGAGTCTCTTCATCATGCTACGTGTGCTGGAGATGTCGTGGAAGCAGATGCGCCAGGTGGAAAACCAGCAGGAAATGATGAAGGTGGCCAGTCAGGTGGTGGAGCGTGTGCAGATATTCTATGAGCGCTTCCTGAAGGTGGATGAACAGCTCCATAAGACCAGCGATGCCTTTGAGGAGTTGAAGCGTAGTACCTCGACATCGGGTGTGAGCATCACCACCGCCGCAACCAAACTATTGAAGTTTGGTGCGCAGGAGAATCCCAAGCGTCGCCAGCGACTGCCCAAGCCCGCTGAGGAAACTGAAGAATAAAAACGAATGACTATAAAAAACAAAGACTAATGACTAAAATGATGAGAACAACGGCGGCCTTGGGACTTTTTGCGGCCCTGCTGCTTGGTGGAGTGAAGGTGCAGGCTCAGCGCACCGTCAAGTTGCTGGACTTCGGATGGAAGTTTCATGCTGGCGATGTGGCAAATGCTGCGCAGAAAGACTTTGATGACCAGTCGTGGCGTGTGGTCAACCTGCCTCACGATTTCCAGATAGAACAACCCTGGGTGGCACCTGCTGCTGGCGAGAAGGCCGACAACAACGATCCCGCTGCTAATATCAAGAGTAGATTGTCGAGTCGTGGCTTCAAGGAGATGGGCACTGGCTGGTATCGTTTGCACCTGACACCTGCCGACAGTCTGCGTGGTCGTCGCTTGGTGATTGACTTCGGTGGCATCATGTATGTGGGTGATGTCTATGTGAACGGCCAGCGAGTAGGGGGCACCGACTATGGCTATGTGGGCTTCGAGATCGATGTGACCAGCGCCCTGAAGTTTGGTGAGGACAATGTGATCGCTGTAATGGCCGACACCCGCGAGCCTGGCAACTCGCGTTGGTACACTGGTGGTGGACTCTTTCGTGATGTGAAACTCATTGCCACTAACCGCGACTTGTTCTTTGAGCGCCATCCACTGCGCATCACCACCCGCGACAACCGCTTCGTTTCGATTGCTGCCGAGGTGAATGTGCGAGGCCGCGACAAGAAGATGCCGATGCAGATATGTATCACAGACCCCAACGGACAGAAGGTCTATGAGGGCCGCGTGGAGATGAAGCGCAACACGCCTTCGCGCCTTGTTGAGCAGCAGTTGGTCGAGGTGGAGATTCCTCAGCCTTTGCTTTGGGACACCGAACACCCTCATCTCTATACTGCTCAATGCACCCTTTATAATGAAAGGGGTGAAGCGGTGGATACCTATGCCGAGCGTTTCGGCATCCGCACCGTCGAGATAACCTCAGACAGGGGCTTACTGCTCAATGGAAAGAAGGTGCTGCTCAAGGGCTATGCCAATCACCACTCACTGGGTGCCCTCGGTGCTGCTGCCTATCCGAAGGCCATAGAGAAGCGTATCAAGTTGATGAAGGAGTGGGGCGTGAACCACATCCGTACCAGTCACAATCCCTATAGTCGTGAGTTTATTGAACTTTGCGACGAGAACGGCATTCTGGTGGTCGATGAACTCTATGACAAGTGGACGCGCCAGCACACTGGTGGACGCGCTGCCTTCGAGGCCCTGTGGCAGAAGGATGTGCCCGAATGGGTGAAGCGCGACCGCAACTCGCCCTCGGTGGTGATGTGGAGTCTGGGCAATGAGTTGCAGCAAGACCCCAACCAGCCTTACAACGACTTTGGCGTGACAATCTATCAGCTGATGAAGACTCTTATCCAGCGTTACGACAGCACCCGCTTGGTCACTGTGGCGATGCATCCCCGCTATCGTAACTGGGAGACCGACTCGCTGCCTTGCGACCTGGCGATGGTCACCGATGTGCAGTCATATAATTATAGGTATATGTATTTCCCTGGCGATGGACGTCGCTTTCCCTGGATGAAGTTCTACCAGAGCGAGGCCTCGGTGGCTGCGATGGGGCAGAACTTCTTTGAGATGGATCTCGACAAGGTGATAGGTTTGGCCTACTGGGGAGCTATCGACTATCTTGGTGAGAGTCAGGGATGGCCTGCCAAGGGTTGGAATCAGGGTGTGTTCGATATCGCCCTCAACCCTAAGCCGAAGGCCTATTATATGAAGAGTTTCTTCAAGCCCGAGGAGAACGTGTGCCATATCGCTATCATTGATCGCAAGGGTGATCAGATGTGGAATGGCGTACAGACGGGCAACGATGGTATGAGTGACCATTGGAACCGCGTGAAGGGACAGAACGTGTCGCTCATCGTCTATACCAATGCCGAGGAGGTGGAGCTGCTGCTCAATGACAAGAGTCTGGGTAAGAAGCAGAACGACGTGAAGAACGCGAAGATGCGCAATCAGATTCGTTGGAACAACGTGCCCTACGAACCTGGCAAACTCGTTGCCATTGCTCGCAACAACGGCAAGGAGGTGTGTCGCCACTCGTTGGAGACTACCGGCGAGGCTGTCGAGCTGGTGGCTCTCGACGATGACTATCCTGCTCGCTGGCAGGCCGACGGCATGGACCTGCAGCACGTCAAGGTGGTGGCTGTCGATAAGAAGGGCCGCACCGTGCAGACTACTGATCAGGAGGTGACCTTCACCGTTGAGGGACCTGCCGATATCGTGGGCGTGATCAATGGTGACATCAACAGCGACGAACTCACTGTGGGCAGCAAGCGCCGCCTCTATCAAGGCAACTGCACGCTGATCCTCCGATCGCAGCAAAAGCACGGAAGGGTAGTGGTGAAGGCTGAGGCGCCAGGCATGAAGCCCGCCAAACTGAAGTTGAATCTATAAAAGAAATAAGGGAGCTCCGATTGGAGCTCCCTTGTTTTATTGTCGTTATAACGTTATCTTGTTATGACGTTATAATGTCATGACGTCATGTCGAAATTACACTGGAATCTTATCAATGCGCTTCTGGTGGCGTCCGCCCTCGAACTCGGTCGAGAAGTACTCGTCCATGATTTTGCGAGCCATCTCCTCGTCGATAAAGCGGCCGGGCATTACCAGCACGTTGGCATTGTTGTGCTGACGAATCAGGTGGGCAATCTCGGGAATCCAGCAGAGTCCTGCGCGGATGCTCTGGTGCTTATTCAGCGTCATGTTGATACCCTCGCCACTGCCACAGATGGCGATGCCGGGGAACACCTCGCCTGCCTCGATACCACGAGCCAGTGCGTGGCCGAAGTCGCTGTAGTCGCACGAATCTTCGGTGTAAGTACCATAGTCCTTATACTCGTATCCCTTCTCTTCGAGATACTTCTTCACAAACTGTTTTAAGGCGTAGCCGGCATGGTCGCTGGCCAGTCCAATAGTCTTTATTTCCATAGTCGTTGATAAATTTTTGTGCAAAGGTACGAATAAGCGAGCAAAATGAGAAGGAAAATCCTGTTTTTCTTCTTTTTTTCGAGAGAAAGTTCCTTCTTGCATGGTTTAACGTTGAAATAAAGCGAGTGACAGGAACAGGGAAATCTTGAATCTCTTCTTGTTTCCGGGCATTACTCAATGGTGCGAATAAGTGTGAGAAACGAGAGTGGAAACTGTTGATTCCTCTTTTTATAGAATGGTTATATCAATGTACAAATTTTGTGACATATGGTATTAATATTTTTTAAAAATAAATTCATTGGGCATTCTTTGGCTGTTAATATTCTTATTTGTAACTTTGCACCGTAAAACTAAATTGACGCTTGCTTTTCGGGACTATGAGTCAACATAAATGTAATACTTATCAATAAAAGTCTGTGTAGTCAGATCAGAGATTTTAACCATAAAATATATAATAACTATTATGAAACAAATTAACTTGTTTTTCAAAACGATGCTCATACTATGTGCCCTAGTGTGGAGCGGGAATTGTGCGTGGGCGCAAAGCGACATGTCGGCTATATTTACGAGCAATGTGACCTTGCCTTCTTCAGGAACAAATGTTTCAAGTTGTGTTGTTTCCATTGGCGGAAAGCAATACGATGGAACAAAACTAGGTAAAAGTGGAAGCGGTGCTTCCGCTAAGATTACGGTACCTTCAGGAACAAAACATATTCATTTGCATGTTGCTGCATGGAAAGGTAAGACTGCAACATTGACCGTAAAGAATGGTTCAGAAAATATCGTATCAAATGTATCATTAACTTCTGATGATGGCGTTTCAAATAGTTCTCCCTTCACTTTATCTAATCAGAGCAATGCAACAACTAATTATTATAAAGTAGTTACTTTATCTACGGCTTTGTCAGTTAGTACAGAGATTACTATTCAATCAAATAGTGAGCGTTGTGTAATCTGGGGTGTTAATTCAGAGCAAGCATCATCTGATGAAGTAACTACTGTGACTATTGATAATTCTGGAATTACGAATACTGATATCGCCAATGGAACTGCAGCAGGTTCTTTGTCTGCTGTGGTGAAGGACGCTTCTTCAAATACGATTGACGGTGCGACTGTTACTTGGTCTTCAAGCAATCCTAGTGTAGCCACTATTGACGAAGCTACAGGTGTCGTTACATTGGTGAAGAAAGGTACAACAACGCTTAAGGCTACTTATGCAGGTGTTGATGGAACTTATCAGTCTTCAAGTGATACCTATGACTTGACAGTTGTTGATACCAAAAGATATTCTGTCACAGAAGCTATTGCCATTATAAATGGTAGTGATGCCTCAGCAAAGTCAAGTGTATATGTTCAAGGTAAAATATCCAAAATTGATTATATAAATACAGATGCAGGGAAGGGATATGCTACATATTGGATTTCTGCAGACGGTACAACTAATGGTGACCAGTTGGAGATATATCAAGGAAAATATGTAGATAATGTTGATTTTAAATCACAAGATGATATTAAAGTTGGTGATTTTGTAGTTGTCTTAGGCGATCTTACAAAGTATAATTCTACATATGAGTTTGTTGCTGGAAACTATATTGTCACCCATACTCCAGATTCTCGTATTGTAACAAGCCTGTCATGGAGTTCTTCAGAAGTTGAGATAGATAAGGGCGCAGCAGATAATGAGTATACCTTACCTACGTTGAATAATCCTCAGAATGTTTCTCCTATAATCTATACAATAACCGGTACAGATAATCTTGCTATTGAGGTAGATGGTGTTATTCTAGTTGATACTGATGTGGAGGGTTCGGTATCAGTGACAGCTACTTTTGCTGGTAATGTTGACTACAAGGATGCTACTGCGTCATATACTATTACTGTGATTGATAGAAATAAGAAAGGAACAATCAATAATCCATATACGGTAGCTGATGTAAAGAATGGTACTGCAACTGGCAGTGGTATTTATGTAATTGGTTACATTGTTGGTAATTACAATGCTGAAGCTCCTATTAACCCTGCAACCGGTGATACAAACCTCGCTTTGGCTGATGCTGCAACAGAAAAGAGTGGTGGAAAGACTATTCCCGTTGAATTAGTTAGCGGAACTATTCGAACAAATTGGGGACCAAAGTCAAATGATGTAATAGGTAAAAAAGTCCTTCTTAAAGGAAATGCTAAGACGTATTTCTCTGTGAAGGGAATCAAGGGAACGAATGAGATAAATCTTATTGGTCTATATGTTGCCATCTCTGAGGTCGGTCTTGCAACCTACGCAAGCGACGAGGTTCTTGACTACACTAACGTAGAGGATATTGAGGCTTACATTGCCATTGAGGGCGAGAAAGGAAAGGTGAATCTTAAGAGAGTGAAAAAGGTTCCTGCTGCTACAGGTGTACTGCTGCGTGCTTTGAATGGCAAAACGGACTTTGATGTGCCTGTGACAACTGCTGACGCTGATAAGGTAGATGGCAATGCTTTTGTTCGTGGCGAGGGCAAAGCTGTAGAATCTGGTAAAGGTCCTTTCAACTACATCCTGAGTAAGAAGGGCAATGAGATTGGTTTCTATCACGCAAATAATAATGTTGTGGCAAAAAACCGCGCTTATCTGCAGCTCACGACAAACAATGCACGACTGAACTTGAACTTCGACGAAGGTGAACTTACTGGTATTGAGGAGGTAAGCACCCAGGTGAATGAAACCAAGGATGCTATGTTCGACCTGCAAGGTCGTCAGGTGGTAAAGCCTGCTAAGGGCCTCTATATTAAGAATGGTAAAAGGGTAGTGATTAAGTAACTAATAGAATAAGGAGATAAAATGATGAAAAAGACATATATCAATCCCACAATGAATGTGGTGGAGCTCAGTTATGAACCACAGTTGATGGCTGGTTCATTCACTTACAAGAGTTTCCATTTCGAAACAAAAGACAAAGACGTCGATGGCTCTGTGGATCTTTTCGATGAAGACCCAGATGATGACTATGTTCTCTAAGCCTCTGGCAATGATTTATTAAAGTAATCCCCGACATCCGTTGGATGCGGGGATTCTTTTTTTCTGTCAGAATGACGCTGAATTGGATGTTTTTTTATATCTTTGCAACTGAATCTGAACTAGGATATTAATCTGTAGCATTACCATCAGGGAAAGACTCGAGTCCGTTGGGCCCCGGCTCTCCCATATTAAAAAGAAAGAAATGAAAAGAATTTGTTTGTTAATCAACCTATGGCTGCTGGTTTCTGCCACAGTGATGGCACAAGCTGTGTCACGCGAGGCTGCAGCACAGAAAGCCCAGGCTTTCATGATGAAGAAAGGACGCACAGTCCTTGTGAATAACCCCATCACCACACCGGTGAAGTCGCGCAGAACACACCGCGGACCTGCTGGCGATGAGCCCTTCTATGTGTTTAATGCCTCCGACAATCAAGGCTTTGTGATTATCTCGGGCGATGAGCGCACTGATGCCGTACTGGGCTATGCCGATAGTGGAAGTTTTGATGTGAATGACATGCCCGAGAATATGCGTGTATGGCTGCAGGCTTATGCCGACCAGTTGGCGTCGCTGCCTACTGCATCAGATTCTCTATGCGTAGATCAGTTGGCCATTGAAACCCATCCCGCCATAGCGCCTCTGCTCACCACCCGCTGGAATCAGATAGCACCCTATAATAATAGCTGTCCGGTTATTAATGGTAAATTCTGTCCTACGGGCTGCACCGCCACGGCGATGGCTCAGGTGATGTACTACCATAGTTGGCCGCAAACCGCTTGCGAATCTATCCCTTCTTATGTTGATAGTAATGGACATGAGTTTGGGGCTTTACCACCCACTACTTTTATGTGGAACCAGATGAAGGATGAATACGATACGGACAATAGTCCCGCAGCTCGTCATGCCGTGGCTGACTTGATGCGTTATTGCGGCTATGCGTCGCAGATGGATTATACTCCCAATGGTTCGGGTGCCTATATTCAGAATGCTGTTTATGCCTTGTGCCACTATTTCGACTACGACTGTGAAGCCCACTATGAAGATCGTACTGCCTTCACTGCTCGTGGATGGGACGAACTCATATATGGTGAATTGGCCCAGCAACGCCCTGTAATATATGATGGCTATACGACGAGTAGTGGTCATAGTTTTATTTGTGATGGTTATGATGGCAATGGTTTTTACCATATCAACTGGGGATGGGGTGGTCACTTCAACGGCTACTTCAAACTCTCAATACTCAATCCCAATGGATGCGGCATTGGTGGCAGCGCCATCAGCAACGGTTATGTTCAATACCAGGGTGCGCTAATTGGTGTGCAGAGACCAACGATGAATGCTGAGTCCTATGACCACAATAGTCTCTTGGTGACGGATTTCTGGGTAAGCGATAACACCATGTCATTGGAGTTCTGGAACTTTGCCCTGTATGAGGCAAACTACACCTATGGCTTTGCAATCCAGCGCGACGGCGAGAGTGAACTAACGCCAGTGAGCACCAAGACTGACTTCTTCGATAAAGAAGCTGCGTCTATTATTGATTTGGACGTATCTTCACTTGATCTGGCCGATGGTACCTATCGCTTCTATCCTTTCAGTCATGTGGAGGGTGTCAGCCAATGGACCGTATTTGGTGAAGGCACCATCTATTTCGAGTGTCAGGTATCGGGTGGCACCTACCGTCTCATCACTCATCCTCAGAATGATTTCTCCGTGGGAGCTCCCGAAATCAAAGGCAATCGTATCGACGGACTGCCACAGGATATTCTGTTTCCTTTGACCAACAATGGCGACGCCGGTCTATTCGATTTCTACCTGTTTGCCTCGAAAGTGACTGACCCGACGGTGAACGATAGGGTAGGTTCTACCACTATCTATCTTGAACAGGGAGCTACAGAAATGATTCCCCTGCTCTTTACACCTCAATCTACGGGAACTTGGCACTTGTGGTTGGGCACCGACTCTGAAGGAACTCAAATCTATGGCCCTTTTGATATTGAGATTATTGATATGCCGATGGGTGTTTCCTACCTGAACTTAACCAACGTCTCTGTTGATATCGATTCTCTGTCGGCCACCGTCCATTTCTCCGTTCGCAACAATGGGGCACATCTCTATGGTATGCCTTTCTATTGCTATCTCTATGAGAAAAACTTCCTCTATGACCTGCGTGAGACAGGGTACGTGAATCTTCTGCCGTTGGACACCCTCTCGTGTGACTTCACTTTCTCGGACCTCACTCCTGGTGCTTCTTATATTTGCTATTTCCTGTATTACTATGATCAGGCCTATACTCAGGTTGTGAGGTTCGATAGAAGCCTTAGCTTCCGGATTCCAGACACATCGGTTGGCATTGCTGCAACTCAGCAGCTGCCGTGCAAGCAGCGGTTTGACGTCTATACTGCCTCGGGTATCATGGTGCGCCGACAGACCACATCGCTCGAAGGACTTCCAAAAGGCGTCTATATCGTCAAGGGGCAGAAGGTGGTTGTTAACTGATGCAGTCTGCTCATCGTAATGCGACAAGTATAGACACCAAGACGTTGGGCATCGAGGAAACTGTAAATAAGTATATTCCAAAAACATGGGGCACCCGAATCAATCGGATGCCCCATTTCTTTTATAGAAACAATTGGCTTTGTTACCAATTTCTATTTGCAATTACGCCAGCAGGGCTTTAACCTGCTTGTAAACGTTCTCGCCAGTGAAGCCAAGCTTCTCGTCGAGCACCTTGTAGGGAGCAGAGAAACCGAAGCTCTCAAGACCCCATACAGTGCCGTCGGCACCTACCAGGCCTTCGAGGTTGACGGGCAGACCTGCTGTCAAACCAAACTTCTTCACGCCTGCGGGCAGGATGCTCTGCTGATACTCCTTAGACTGGCTGCGGAACAGACCCTCTGAGGGCACGCTGACGATGCGCACCTTAACGCCGTCCTCGCGGAGCAACTTAGCACCAGCCTCGAGGGTTGATACCTCAGAACCTGAAGCCAGCAGGATGACATCGAACTTCTCGTCTGAGCCAGCTACAACGTAAGCACCCTTGGTGGCCTGGTTGTAGTCGTTGCCCTCGGGCAGCATCTCGATGTTCTGACGAGAGAAAATAAGAGCGGTAGGAGTATCAACATTCTCCATAGCCATGCGCCAGCAAACGGTGGTCTCCTCAGCATCGGCAGGACGAACTACCAATACAGAGTTCTTACCGTGGTGGTTCTTCAGCTTCTCCATCAGGCGGATCTGTGCCTCCTGCTCAACGGGCTCGTGGGTAGGTCCGTCCTCACCAACGCGGAATGCGTCGTGGGTCCAGATGAACTTCACGGGCAGCTCCATCAGGGCAGCCATACGTACGGCGGGCTTCATATAGTCAGAGAATACGAAGAAGGTACCGCAAGCGGGGATGACACCACCGTGCAGAGCCATACCGATGCAGCAGCAAGCCATGGTGAGCTCGGCCACACCAGCCTCGAAGAAAGCACCAGAGAAATCACCGCGAACGATGTCGTGAGTCTTCTTCAGGAAGCCGTTGGTATTGTCAGAGTTTGACAGGTCGGCAGATGCGCAGATCATGTTGGGCACCTGCTCAGCGAGCTGACCGAGAACGGTAGCCGATGCGTTACGTGTAGCGCAACCGGGCTTCTGCTCAACCTTGCTCCAGTCGATCTTGGGAGCCTTGCCGCTGAACCATTCCTCCATCTGCTTAGCCTGCTCGGGATGACCCTTGGCCCACTCAGCCTTCTCAGCGTAGCGCTCAGCAACAATCTTCTTCAGCTCCTCGGCACGCTTAGCATAGAGTTCCTTCACTTCGGGGAAGATCTGGAATGGATTCTCAGGATCAGCACCCAGGTTCTTCATGGTGTTGATGTAAGCATCGCCACCGAGGGGAGCACCGTGAGTAGCGCAGTTGCTCTCGTATGAAGTGTTGTCAGCCTTGCGGGCACCCTTACCCATCACGCAGTGACCGATGATGAGTGAGGGACGCTCCTTCTCAGCCTGAGCCTTCTTGATAGCCTCACGAATCTGATCAACATCGTTACCGTTGATCTTCTGTACGAACCAGCCCCATGCCTCGTACTTCTTAGCGGTGTCCTCGCTGGTCACCACCTCAGTGCGGGTAGAGAGCTGAATATCGTTGGCGTCGTAGAACATGATGAGGTTGTCCAGACCCAGTGTACCGGCGATACGGCCAGCGCCCTGTGAGATCTCCTCCTGCACACCACCGTCAGAGATGTAAGCGTAGATAGTCTGGTTCATGACGTTGCCCAGACGAGCCTTCAGGAACTTAGCGGCGATAGCAGCACCCACGGCGAAGCAGTGACCCTGACCGAGGGGGCCAGAGGTATTCTCGATGCCGCGCTCAATCTCGCGCTCGGGGTGACCGGGAGTCACTGAGCCCCACTGGCGCAGGTTCTTCAGGTCGTCAAGAGTGAACTTGCCGATGAGAGCCAACTGGCTGTAGAGCATAGGAGCCATGTGACCGGGGTCGAGGAAGAAACGGTCGCGACCCTCCCATGCGGGATTCTCGGGGTCGTAAACGAGGAACTCACTGTACAGGGTGTTGATGAAGTCAGCACCACCCATAGCGCCGCCGGGGTGTCCCGACTTAGCCTTTTCAACCATCGAAGCAGCCAGGATACGAATATTGTCGGCTGCTCTGTTCATGACTTTGTTGTCGTTCATAATCAGTTTATATATTTAATAATGTGAATTTACTTTGCATCTACAGCAGCCTGCTCGATGGGGAGGCACTTCTTGTAGTTTTCGATATACTTCTCAAATCCTGCCACGTCGTCGGCGGTGGGAGCGATAGAGACACCTGTGTTGCCAGCGAACACTACCTCCTCGAGATAGTCGGCCAGTGACTTGCCGTTCTTGTTGATCAGATAGCCAGCCAGCAGGGCGATACCCCATGCACCACCTTCGCCAGCAGTCTCCATCACTGAGATGGGGGAGTTGAGGGCAGCAGCCAGCATGCGCTGACCCACGCCAGCGGTCTTGAAGTAGCCGCCGTGTCCCGTGATGCGGTCCACGCGAATCATCTCGTCCTTAAAGAGGATGTCGTTGCCAATCTTCAACACACCGATGGCACCATAGAGGTGAGCACGCATGAAGTTGGCCAGGTTGAACTTGTCGTTGGCCGAACGAACGAAGAGGGGACGGCCATCAGCCAAGCCCGTTACAGGCTCGCCAGACACATAGTTGTAGGCCATCAGACCACCGCAGTCGGTGTCGCCCTCGAGGGCTTTATTGAACAGCTTGCCATAGAGTTCGTTCATATCCACGGGTACACCCAATAGCTGCTGATATTCCTTGAATAGACCCACCCAGGCGTTGATGTCGCTGGTGCAGTTATTGCAGTGCACCATGGCCACCAATGAGCCATCAGGTGTGGTTACCATGTCGATCATCTCGTAGGGTTTGCTGAGGGGCTTCTCCAATACAATCATTGAGAAAGAAGAGGTGCCGGCCGACACATTACCCGTGCGCTGCTTTACAGCGTTGGTGGCCACCATGCCTGTGCCAGCGTCGCCCTCGGGAGGACAAACAGGGCAGCCGGGCTTCAGGTGACCAGAGACGTCGAGCTTCTTGGCACCCTCGGGAGTGAGGAAACCTGCGCTCTCGCCTGCGTTCAAACTCTTGGGCAGGATGTCGAGCAACGTCCATGAATAACCCTTGGGGGCGATGAGCTTGTTGAACTTCTCCACCATTGTGGCATCGTAGGTCTTAGTGGCAGGGTCCACGGGAATCATACCCGAGGCATCACCTACACCCAGTACAAACTCGCCAGTCACCTGCCAGTGTACATAGCCGGCCAGAGTGGTGAGGTATTTGATGTCGTTTACGTGCTCGTTGTTATCGAGGATGCACTGGTACAGGTGACTGATGCTCCAGCGCAAGGGAATGTTATAATTGAACAGCTGCGACAGCTCGGCAGCGGCCTTGCCCGTGTTGGTATTACGCCATGTGCGGAAAGGCACTAGGATTTCCTGCTTCTCATTGAAGGCCATATAGCCGTGCATCATGGCTGAGAAGCCGATGGCGGCCAG
>Ga0310696_10005494_pt1 | contig 15282 bp, 10 predicted proteins | sample AusTroGonzalo_MG_4_FD_203885 | JGI IMG/M metagenome (GOLD analysis project Ga0310696, IMG submission 203885) | Bovine rumen microbial communities from tropical cattle in Woodstock, Queensland, Australia - Gonzalo_02 (v2) (version 2) | ecosystem: Host-associated > Mammals > Digestive system >...
CATCAACAATGATGAGGCTGTCGGAGGGATCAACCTGTTCGGCACAAATATGCAAGGCGCCGAAACGATGTTCCGGGGTGCTACGGGAACGCCCATCGTCATCACTTGTACTTTGCGAAATCATGTAGCATTCGCGTTTCAGTTCCGCTGCGAGTGTCTTCGCGAAACTTGTTTTTCCGGTTCCTGGCGCACCATAAAGCAGGATATTGGTCGGGGCGTTACGATTTGCAGAGGAAATGATACGTTTGAGAATGTTGCCATGTTTTTCGGACAGACTACCGTAGAAACTCCATGGAAGCACTTCGTCGTGATAACGTGTGTAATACGAGTTCGTCAGTGGTTCTTCTGAGATTCCATTCAGGAAGTCGTTGAGCCGACCGTTGAAATCTAAATCCGAGTCAATACAATCATATCGACGAATCTTGTGATCCGGTAACAGTGCTTCACGAACGAATCCCAAATCGCAATTGAGGCATTTTGCTGTATACTCCTGCTTGTCGTTTGCGGACATTCTGTGACTGTTACGCCCATTTTCCATACAGAGAATACCATTTTGGATGAAGGCAAAGACCAACAAAACATCTACTTCAAAATCTGAAAGCTTTAGAGTTTGCTGAAGTTCCCTGACTTTTTGCGCGAAAGGTTCCGTGCCGTATTTCTCTATTGGATACTTTTCCAGCTCTTCCGAGATTACCGAAGTCAACATTTTCCGTAATCGATTACGGGCATATCCGGAATACCAGATTTCACGAAACATTTCTTTGGCTTCATCATTAAAATCAAGGCGACTCCTACCACTGCAATTGTTTTTCATCCTTTGAATTGTATTCTTGGGGAATGACTTCTTGATCATGACAATCCACTCCGCATCACTGTACAGAGAAGCCACATATTCAAAGGTGTCATTGTCGTAGACGGCATCTTTGTGGTTGTTGATAAAATTGAGGAGAAAGCCAAGCACCTTGCTTTTTTTCCAGTGGTATTCCTGGGTAGTGTACTTCTTCATATCGAATCCTTTCGTTGTGTTGGCGACAATATGTTTTTGAGTTCATTCAGCCATTTTTTTGTTGATCGGTGTCCCATGAAAAGCAGTATCCATGCCAAGTTTTTTCTTTGAGCATAGTCATGGTTTCCGAGTATCCATTTACAGTCAAAAAATGAACAGTCCAAGTCAAATCTGAACACAGGTGTCAGAATTTGATCGTTGTAAAACACGGTCAAATACTTTTTTGAACAGAAGAGCCTGTTGGCATGATATTTGCTTGCCTAAGAACGCAACCAATCAATTGGAGAGTACACATGTCCGAAACCCGTTTCCTGACCAATCGGATGATATATGAAGAAACGATTCTATGTCTGGTTCCTTCTGCTAGGAGACGTTTGTGGATTATTGCAAATGTTTTTTTCCAGAGGTGAACCAGTGAAGCCCAATCGAAGGAAGCATTCCATAAAAGTTGTTTCGGACAATTCGGGCATCCCCCCTGAATTTTCCCAAACAGAAACTATTATTTTCCCGGAAAATGATTTGAAAATGATGGAACGTGGGGTTATTGTAATGCAAAGACGAAAAACTCGGCAGAAGGCTAGTACAAAAATGAGCTCGGAAAACCTGATTTTGACTGGCTGGGGCTGGCCGGAGTACGCCTGTGCTGCGGCTCTTGCCCTGCGTTATTTCGAGGATGCGGACGTACTCGGAATGAGTACACGTCGGCTTCCTGAGTTTTTGGACGGATTGAAGTCACCCGCATGCCACAGGATCGTGATCCTCGGCATCGGGTTGAACGGCAATCCAGAACGCCTTGCTTCTGCTCTTAAGCGCTTGAAAATGGACGGAGTTCGTGTGAGCTGGATCAGTGCTCTGCCAATACCTGAAGACATTTCCACCGCCTCCGCACTCACGGAGGCGATGGAGATTCACGTCAATGAAAATGGTTTGCTTGAGGCTGCAGAATCCGTGTTTAAACTTGCGACAGATGATCTGACGCCCTTGTTGCATGACAATCCTCGGAATGCTTATCTTCGCGCTTGTCGGACCCTGCTTGATGCAGCTATGTACGCTTATAGAAACTATCAGGATGAAGTATCCTACGGTGCAGCCATTCGTCACATAGCAAATCGCGATCCTGAAAAGAGCTGGACAACCGCCGAACATAAACTCATGGAGCATTATCTTCGTTACGGCGGACGCGAACTTGCAGGCAAGAGCGAAGCGAATCAGGATCTTTTGACCCGAATCAATCAAGTTGCCCCTCATGATCAGGCTCGTGTTTTAATCTACGGCGAAAGCGGAACTGGCAAGGAAACCGTAGCACAGCTCATCCACAATAAATCTCCGCGTAAAGGGGAACCATTCCTTGCGTTCAACTGTGCGAGCGTGACCCCGAATTTGCTGGAAAGTCGCTTCTTTGGTCATGAGAAAGGCTCTTTCACTGGTGCGAACGAACGGAAAGACGGGCTTTTTTCACTCGCAAATGGCGGAACGCTCTTCCTGGATGAAATAGGCGAACTTCCACTGGAAGCGCAGGGTATCCTTCTTCGTGTATTGGAAGGAGGAAAGTTCACCCGGCTTGGCGGTACAGAGGAACTTGAAACGAACATCCGATTGATTACGGCCACGAATCGCGATCTCGCTGCAATGGTTCGTGACGGCAAATTTCGAGAAGACTTGTTCTTCCGCTTGAACGTGATTCAGATTCGTATTCCACCCCTCCGTGAACGTATTTCCGATGTGGAGCAAATCGCCGATGGGTGGTGGCTGAGGCATTGCAGATGCCACCTCACATCCGATCAGATCAAGGCTCTCATGTCCTACGATTATCCAGGCAATGTTCGTGAGCTCATCAATCTGCTGGAACGCGCCACAGTGTTTGAGAATCCTGACTTCGCTACTATTATCGAAGAAAACCGTACCATGACCACGAATTTGCGACCATCGGAAGTCGTATCCGTTTTTTCACCGGAGGAGCCCCCAAGCACAGCGAACGATAATAAAAGAATTGTTCCTTCAGTCAGTGAAGAAGTTCCAGATGACCTGGAATCCGCGATCCGAAGTCATGTCCACCGTGTTTACGAGAAGTACGACCGCAACCTCACCAAGACCGCAGAAGCACTCCAAATTGCACGAAATACACTGAAAAAATATTTGGATAGACGATAAAAAACAAGAGGAGTCTTTCAATGGAACTCAGACTTGCCATTACAACGATCGGGAATTTACTTCTAAAAGCATGTATCTCACAAAGAACAACAGCAGAAAAGGATGTGATAAAGGATGTTCATCTCAGTATTCCTGATTATCAACGCCCGTACAAGTGGACAGTTAAAAATGTTTATCAGCTTTTAGACGACATCGAGGAAGCAAGGCATCAGAACAAAGAAACCTATCGAGTAGGAACTCTGATCCTTCATCACAATAAGAATGGAAAATATGACATTGTTGATGGACAACAGAGAACAATTTCTTTTTGTCTTTTACTAAAAGCATTGAATCAAGCCCCTGAGTTTCTATTTCAACCAATAGAAGACAATCAATACAATCTTCACAATTTAATTAACAACTATCGTGCATTAGCTCGCAGGGTTGGGAACATACCGGACAAAAAGGACTTCTGTGAGTATATTCTTGAACATTGCGAATTGATTGTTGTTATTACAAACAATCTTTCTGAAGCTTTTCAGTTCTTTGATTCTCAGAATGCTCGTGGGAAAAAACTATATCCACATGATCTGCTAAAAGCATACCATCTGCGTGAGATGAAAGATATTGATGCCATAGAGACAGAAAAGATTGTCAATGACTGGGAGGAACTCAACCAAAAGGAATTATCCACGCTTTTCAGCGATTATCTTTACCGTTTGAAAGAATGGATTAAAGGCAATCGTGCAGGAGAGCTTTCCGAACACAACCTCGAATGTTTTAAGGGAATAACCAGAAATGACAATTTTCCCTATGCTCAATTTTATAAGGGTGCATTCGCGTATGCAGAGATGGTGAATCAATCTTCAATGCCATTCGTTTCTGGCATGAGGGATTTTATTCCGTTTCAAATAGCGACTCCAATTGTGGCAGGACAACCCTTTTTTGGTTATGCAAAACACTATTTTACCATCTTGAAAGATGTTCAGAATAACGATAAATATGAAGGGTATTACATTAATGATAATTTTATCGTGAAAACATTGGATCAAAGGAAATGGAAAAATGGAGTTGGAAATCGAATAACACGTTTGCTTTTTGACACCGCAATTCTCCTGTACATTGATAGATTTTGTCCCGAAAAACCTTCCCAATCTGACAATGAATTGCTTGATCAGTTTGTGATATATGCCTTCATCTGGGCTTACTCTCTTAGAGCTCAATACACAAGTCTCGGTTGGCTTTCTGCACAAAACTATGTCGTGGGATATAGTAGTGTCAGGAATTCTTTCAATATCTACAAAATAATTGTTGAATCTGATTCTCCGTCCACACTTCACGGACGGCTTGCAGACTTGTTATCACCAATACCACTTCCTTCAAATCTTGTTGTTGACCCCAATACGAATGAGGGGGACAGCAATATCGAAAAAAAGGATAATGAAGGTATTTATCTTCATTACCTGCATTTCTTCAAAGAATACAATTTTCTGGAGGTCAAGTAAATGAACAACATGCAATTGCCGCTGAAAGTGATTTCTGTATTTGATTTGTATAATGGGGAATCAGCTATTTATGAAGTTCCGATTTATCAAAGAAATTATGCTTGGGAAAAAGAAGAAATATCTGCATTGGTTCAAGATGTTTATAACGCCTTTGTTTCTAAAAAGGAGAATTATTTCATTGGAACATTGGTCAGCTTTTATAAGGGTGATCGTATTTACGAGGTAATTGATGGACAACAGCGTCTCACAACTGTTTTCCTTATACTTCATTCTTTGGGGGTAAAGTGTAAAAACCAATTAACCTATCGAGCAAGAAAAAAAGCCTGTAATGCGATCGGATTCCTTAATAGCTCAAAAGAAGTGGAAGATAAAGATTTTGGGATTATGAGGGGTGCTGCTTATGCAGAATGTGCTCTTAATGAAATTGTTCCACAAAAGGATTGGGAGTTCTTTAAAACATTCTTCCAAAAGAATGTACGATTAGTTCACTATCAGGTTCCCAGAGATATTGATTTAAATCATTACTTTGAAATAATGAATTCACGTGGTGAACAGCTTGAGATGAGTGAAGTAATAAAAGCACGTCTCATGGAAAAATTGAATGAAACAGATAGAGCAAAGTTTAATCAACTTTGGGAATGTTGTTGCGAAATGAATACGTATATTCAACAGAAATACTACAACATAGACTCACATAATAAAAACCGACCTGACGTCAAACGGTTTTTTGGAAATAACTACTCATCTTTTTTAACAATGAGTTTTGACGAATTGCCAAATGTTGATGATACGCAAAAGAAACTGACCATCAGCGAGGTCCTTTTTTCCAACACCACTAAACAGATAAATGAAGATTCTCAAAAATCAGATTCTTTCCAGCCGATATTGGATTTTCCTAATTTCTTACTCATCGTTTTAAAAATAACAAAAATCCATGATCCATTGTTTGTCATAGAGGATTTTGTCCTCGATGACAAAGAGTTGTTGAATCAATTCGACAAGGTGGATATAAACACCGCATTCGTAAAAGAGTTTGCTTTCAATCTCATAAAGGCAAAGTTCTTTTTGGATAACTATATCGTACATCATTCCTGTGAGGACGACACGATTGAGAACAATCCATGGAAGCTTCAATGCTGGAAGTGGGAGAAGGATTCGGGGGGAGTTCTTTCTAGTCTTTCTTCCGACAAGAATATTCAAGATAATATTGTTCATCTTCTTTCTATGTTTGAGGTCTCATTTACTGCAAGGCAGAGGAAAAACTATCTTTTCTATTGTCTGCTTTATCTTTTTGATAATTATGGGAAAGAAACGGACAGTTTTCTGGCAGACTATAGAAGGTTTCTAAACAATCTTGCTGACAAATACTTTTGGGACGTTTATATGGTCTCCGAAAATCTAAATGAAATTAATGTGCCTCGCCCTGGTTGTTTTGATCAGATTCTTCTTCCTCAAAAAATGCTTAACGTCATTCCAGAGAAAAACAAAAACCAAAATGACTTTAATTCGATTTATGGCGATGGTACAATTACATCGAAAGGCATTCCTCTCTTTATTTTCAATTACCTTGATTATAAGATTTGGTTGAAGTATTCAGATTCAGTACGAGGTAAAAAATTTGAAAAAGGCAATAGTGAACGCGATGCTTTTTTCAACGATCTCGGGTGTAACGATTTTGAATTGAGGTATTTCGATCTGTTTTATTTCTCAAGAACCAGACGCAGCCTGGAGCACTATTTCCCACAGGCTAATGTTACCGAAAACGGAGAGCTTCCTAACGTTACTCAAATTAATTGTCTTGGGAATTACGCGATGATCGGAAGTGAGGCCAATAGCTCCGGTTCAAATTGGTCCCCTAAAACAAAATTAGACCATTATCTGGATTATTCTGGTAAAATCAGACAGGTGAGCGTGGCATCCCTGAAATTCATAATCATGATGCAAATATGCAAAGATAACCAATTCCTTCCTGAGCGCAACAATGGAAAAGAATGGCTTTTTGCTGATATAAAGAAACATCAATCAAAGATGTTGGATATCCTTTTCTGTTGATTCATATCTCCCCCATACAACCTCAACACGACCATCAACCTCAAAGAAAGGAAAAGAACCATGAACGAAAAGTATTACTGCAAGTACTGCGGAGCTTACAGGTCATCGGTCCAAAATTTAACAGCTGGCTCCTGCCCTCGACATCCGGACGGGCCATGTAAAGGACGCCATGCTCTGTATCAGGGGGACGAAAAAGCACAATACACATGCATGTATTGTGGAACTAAACGCAGCAGCATTGCCGCTTTAACCGGTGGATCGTGCCCTCGTCACCCCAATGGCCCCAGTAAAGGCAAACATTCCCCAGCCCTTTAATTTCCCCCCATTCACACAATAGGAGCTCTAACTATGAAGAAACACGTTGATTCCGGCTTGATTGAGTTTATTGCAAAGAACTTTGACAATGAACGTAACGCTCAGGAAGTCCAGGATATTATTACCGCCATTGTCGCAGAACTCAAACAGGATTGCCGTGATTGGCAGCGTCGTCACGGACAAGACGATGAGTGTGAAGCCTTTTTCGAAGGGCTTATTAGCGATGTTCAAGGCCAAGAGTTTTGGGAAAAACTTGACTATTTGGCACATTTTGAGTTTGACTATTGATTCCATTTCATAAAAAAGTCAAAGGCTGACATTCCTCTGTCGTTATCTGAACTCTTTGGTCTTTTTTTGACTAGCGATATAGACCCGTGTCGGTTGATTCTCTGCTGAGAATCGAATTGGCACGGGTCTTGCTTGTTCATTTTTTTGTTGATTCCGCACACATGAATCGCCAACAAGTTTATCGCAAGGAAACATATGAGGTACTCACAATTGCTGGTCCAGGCGGCCGAACTAGCTAAAACTGATCCTGAACGGGCCGAGACCATACTCCGCAAGGCCGAAAGCATCGCACTGAACGCATATCCAGACGATATGATTCTTTGCGCCAGATGTTGGGAAGACTATTTTCACAATCGCGACAATGCCATGCGTTGCTTGTTGGAGGCTGAATGTCGATGCCGTGACACGAGCGGTTTTATTGCCGTTGCAGTTGCCCATCTTCGGCATTTCAACAATCCGACAATGGCAGAGCGTTGTTATCACAAGGCCGTTGAAAAGGCAACTGACTCTGATGACCGGCAACGGATACAGGAGTTTCTCTCCATGTTTGCGCAGCAGTCATTGCGCGAATCTTAAGAGTTAAGTCGTATCCATCCCACGACGGATACGACGGGTACGACACGTAAATCGAAAAACTCTTATCTTACGTGCGCATAGACGAAAAGGCTGTTGCTGAAGAAATGTTGAATATATATTCCGGCTATGACTATTATCAAACAGCCTCAACTTAACTATCGGAGAAAAAAATGAAAAACACAAAAATCGAAATCAAAGAAAAAGAGCCGGAATTTGAGGAGGAATACCACGAATGCCAATGGTGCAAGGAGAGTTTTCCTGAAAGCGACCTTCGTGAAGAAATTAATCTCGGCGATCTTTGCCACCGATGCATCAAGGCTATTCAATCTCGTGGTGAAACCCTTTATTTAAAAAGCTGACTCCTAAAAAAACATGGGAAAGAAAAGAATCCTCCTGCGGATAAGTCATGTGTCGCAGGGGAATTTTTTTCTTTTTTGTAAGCAGACAAATCATTGACGAAAAAATCATTTTTCCTTGTTGATTTTTACGTCTTTCACTGTATATTATAGTTGTGCTGTACGTGTCTTCTCCTTTGAAGGGGGAAGATGCGCAAACTAAAAAACACGGTGCAGACAATGAGATTCTTCCCCAAAAAATACGTTGTTGAGCGTCTCCCTTTCGACAAATGGTCAGAGATGCTGGACTCTTTTGTTTGTACGCCATCCGTGTTTGTTCCCAACCGCCAACGCAAAGTAATCGACTTCCACTTCACCCATGACCATAACAACGATTTCACGGTATGGCGCAAGAAAAAGCTGGAGGCGTTTCTGCAACGGAGCTCATCGATCATGTTTGAACAATATGTTGGTGGGCGAAAGGAGATAAAGTGAGTAGCGCGCCCATGAGAGTAGCAGATTTTTTCTGCGGAGGTGGCGGTTTTTCCGAGGGATTCCGGCAGGCAGGGTTCAATATTGTCTTTGCTGTAGACAAATGGGCCCCTGCAGTGACAACATATAAAGGCAACAAACCAGATGTCACGGTAGTTCAAGACGATATTTTACGAATTTCGAAGTTACCGGATGCTGAATTTGATAATTTGGTTCCTGATACAGAAGTAATTATTGGTTCGCCTCCCTGTCAATCTTTTTCTCATTCTAACAAATCTGGCAATGCGGACAAAGCAATCGGTATCAAATTGATAGAAGCATATTTAAGGATTGTTGCCAGAAAAAAGTTTAAGGTTGGTTCTATACTTCGCTATTGGGTGCTTGAAAATGTCCCTGCGGTAAAAGAATATATACGTGAAAAATATACTGCCGCTGACTTGGGGCTTGAAGGTAATTTTGTTTTGAGACCCCATGATGGTGCATCCGGAAAATACAACGCTAAATACTTTGGAGCACCAACAAACAGGGAACGCTATCTATGTGGTGAGTTCCCCAAACCAATCGAAACGAAAAGTGATGAGGACTTAACAACCTTGGGACAAATTCTTGACTCGCTGGGAGATCCATTGAGAACAGATAATGCCCCAATCATAGATATCAATTATCCAGATTTCAAATTGGATTCGCAACAAGTCACCGACCAGCATTACATATATGAACTGGCTGAATTTGAATATAAGACGGCAAAACGTTTGAAACAAGACAAGGGCTATATGGGGAAAATGTCATTCCCTGAAAACTTGGCTAAACCGGCAAGGACTGTAATGGCGACCATGACAGCAAGTGCACGTGAAGCGATGATTCTTGGATATGGAAACAATCGATATCGTTTGCCAACCGTGCGAGAAGCTGCCTGCATGATGAGCTTCCCGATTGACTACTGGTTTTATGGTCGATCAAAAGGGGTAAAGCATACGTTAGTAGGAAACGCGGTCCCCCCAAAGATGTCGTACGCTATCGCCGTAGCGATTGCAAGTGCAGCTGGGATGACAATACCTAAAAAGTATATGCCAATTAAGCATGATAGCAATCTTTTGTTTTCCAATCTCAATGGAAGTAAGTTTGAAATAAAAAAGGAAAAGCCAAAGCGTAATAATGCAAAGTTCAAGTACCATATCCCTTACTTAATAATTGATGCATATCGCGTTGAGCTGACAAATTACCATTCGGATTTTAACAATGGTATTTATTTGTGGAATGCAGAGATACATCATAGCCAAGGGAAAGATAAAGCTAAAGTTCTAACTCCTAAAATAACAATGTGGGCAATTCCTGCTCAGTATAAGGCTAGAATAAATGAATATATAGAAAAAACAAAAAAAACTCTGCCCAGAGCCAATAGATTCCAAAAAGTTTTCTGTATGACAGAAGAGAATCGCGAGCAACAGAATCTTGTTGGCCCATTTGAATTGCTCGAAAAAACAAAAAAATTTATTGATAGCATTTTTTCATCTGAAGAACAGGAAAAATACATTTCGTTTAATGACGGACAAAGCTACATTCCATTAGCCATTGCTACAGGTTACTTAATTCTTAAAAAAATAACCACATATATGGGGGCTCGCAAAAATGGATTCTAAAACCAGAAAATCGAAACTAGATGAACTCAAGAAGAATCAGCAAAACCAAGCAATGACTGGCATCCCGCTTCGCTATAAGGGATCGACGAGCTCTCAAATAGTTTGGCGTATCCCATTGGATTACCTTATATACAACAAATACAACGGGAGAATCGGCTCCGATGTCCTATCATACGAAAAACAAAAAGGCGAGTTAAATGCAGAATTGGAATCTGATCGTAAGATTATAGAGCACTTTCTGTTTGAATCCAAGTCTGACCGCAACAAAACTACGATGGACAGTTTATTGAAGATTGGGCAACAGAGATATGGTATCGTAACTGCGGACGGCATAATCGTTGATGGCAATCGGCGAGCTATGCTGTTAAACAAATTGTATCATGAGCATGAAAAGCTGGGGTATTCGTACGCACAAGTAGAAAAATGCAAATACTTTCTTGCTATAATCCTCCCTGATGATGCCGAAGAACGGGATATTCAACAACTTGAGACTATCTACCAGATGGGCGAAGATGACAAGTTGGACTATAACCCTATCGAAAAGTATCTGAAGTGCAAAGAATTGAAACGTTTGGATTTTACAGAGAAACAAATTGCTGAATTCATGGGTGAGCAAGAAAGTCAGATTAAAGAATGGCTTTGCATTCTTAAGCTCATGGAAGAATATTTGCAGGAATATGATTACGATGGAATATATACTCGTCTAGAAAAAACAGAAGGCCAGTTTGTTGACTTGGAAAAGTATTTAGATTCTTACTCAAAACGAGGTGCAAATGTTCGAAATGTGGATTGGCAGTATCAGAATTCCGACATTTCTGATTTGAAAGGTGTGTGTTTTGATTATATTCGCGCACGTTACGAAGGAAAAGAATTCCGTGATATTGCAAAAACCGGGAAAGGTGGTAGCATTTTTTCCTACAAAGATTTATGGGATGGTTTTCAGAAGCAACATTTTGAAAATATCCCTGACGATGAAGAAACAGTCGAAGAACTGCGAGCACGTTGCCCCCAGGAAGATCTCAGCACACTGCTTAAACAACGTGATAATGCATGGATTGCTAAAGCAAAGGGGCATCTTAAGGGCAATCTCAATCGTTTTTCTAGACGGTTAGAAGATAAGCGTGACGCAAATAAACCTGCTGAACTTATTGAACGAGCACTCAATGCCCTAAAATCAGTTGACTGCGCTCAAGACTCTTTTAAAAATGATGTTCATATCGAAGAAATGGTCAAAGAGATTAATAGTATCATTTGGGAAATGAAAAAACAGTTGGAGCGCAAATAATAATGAGTGCAAAAATCTCAATTGAATTCAATCAAAGCAAGAATGAAATATACCTTTTAGGGGATATCGTTGCTCTGCAAAAACATCGCAACGCATGGAGATATATCAGGGACTATCTACACCCGTTTATAGATATACAAGCCGGACATATCTCCATTCCTGTTCGAGATGAAGAGCCATTTACAGTATTGTCGAATATTAGTGCAATGCTTTCTAAATACGGATTTGCCGAGATTCAAGGAGAGAATTCAGCAAAAGTTATCCAAGACTATTATGAAGAAAAAAAACGTTTTGAAGTATTTTCAGAGCACGCACGACATATCCGCAACAACGAGTGTAATTCAGAAGAATTTAAGAGTTTTACAGATTCTGTAGCCTCAAATCTCAAGACGCGATCTCTGTATCCACTTCAATTGCTTTCTGCTTATCATATGGCTTTCTCGCAAAACGCCTGTAATTTTTCTGTGCCAGGAGCAGGGAAAACAAGTATTGTTTTTGGAGCTTACGCATATTTACACAATTTGCCCAAAGATGACCCCAAGCACATTGATTGCCTTCTTATTGTTGGTCCATTAAGTTCTTTTGGTCCATGGGAAACAGAGTATGAAGATTGCTTCGGAAGACCTCCACAATCTAAGCGGCTAGTCGGTGGTGTTGCGAAAACAGAAAAACAAGATTACTTGATTTCAATGCATCCCTGCGAATTGACATTAATTTCCTATGCTTCACTGGTTTCGCTTCAAGATAAAATTGGTTTTTTTCTTAGAACAAACAAAGTAATGGTTGTTCTTGATGAAGCACACAAAGCAAAAAACTCATCTGGAGGCATCATTGCTCACGCTGTGCTAAATATGGCCAAGGACAGCAAATCTCGCATTGTTTTGACTGGTACTCCTGCCCCAAATGGATATGAGGATATGAGTAATATGTTCAAATTCATTTGGCCAAACAAAAACGTAATGGGTTTTGAGCTTAATCAGTTACGGGACATTACCGCTACGGGAGATAAGGCGAGGGTGACGCAGTTGATTAATAACATTTCTCCGTATTTTATTCGTATTCGAAAAAGTGATTTGAATATTCCTCCAGCTACAATAAATCCTCCCGTTTATGTTCAGATGGGGGTATTGCAGCAAAGGATCTATGACTTTATCGAAAAGAAATATATGGATGAATTCATGGCAGAAAAATCTGCTGATACTTCATCTAGATTCAAGGCTGTATTGGCACAGGCTCGCACCATCCGTTTGATGCAGGCTGCGTCAAACCCGGCTATGCTAAAATCCCCTTTGAGTGACTTTTTTGTTGATGAAGATTTACCAATCGAGGCATATCAGGCTATCGACGATTCAGATGTATTAAAATCAATTCTCGATTATGAAGCAAACGAAACGCCTGCAAAGTATGTTGCTACAAAACAATTGGTTGAACAAATTCTATCCAAAGGAGGGAAAGTTGTTATATGGGCAACTTTCATATTTACAATCCACGAATTAAAAAACTATCTTGAGAGGGAGGGAATCAAGTGCCAAGAATTATACGGAGCAACGCCGATTGAACGCGGGGGAACAGATGAAGATGAACTTGTCTTCACAAGAGAAAAAATCGTAAATGCCTTCCAGCAACCAGATTGTCCGTTCAAGGTCATTATCGCAAACCCATTCGCCGTTGCAGAATCAATTTCCTTACACAAGGCGTGTCATAATGCAATTTATATAGAAAGATCTTTCAATGCTGCACACTTTATGCAATCAAAAGACCGCATTCACCGTTATGGCCTAAAGCCAGGAACTGCCACAAACTATTATTATATCTTATCTCAAAATACCATTGATGAGACTATCGATAGACGGTTGACTGATAAAGAACAGCGAATGACAGAAATAATGGAGTGCATGCCGATTCCATTATTCACCAATGTTTCTGAAGATCTTGGCGATGAAGATATAAAGGAATTAATACGAGATTATGTTAGACGGACTAAAAAACCTTAAATATCGCGGTGGCAAAGATGGGTTACTTTTCTTCCTCTGCGATGTAATAGGATGTAATGAGATAACCGTTCGAGATGCAGAAATACTGTGTTCTCATGCCCCCGGAAATCGACATCTGTCTGTCGATAATCTTATCGATTATTGTCTCGCCCTGGGATGGATTCAAAAGAAAGATGATATCATTTCTCTTTCCCCTGCATTGACTTCTCTTACAGATAACAAACCAGCTTTGAATAATCAATTAATTCTGGCTACGATGGAAACATTGTTTGCGGGAGAGATATTAAACCCAACGATGTTTTCTTATGATGCGGTGCAATCTCGCTTTTTATTCAGAAATGAACTTCTGCCACTCTCTTTGTCTGGCATAAGGAACGTTCTGATAAGCCAAGGTTTTCTAATCGCGGTCAGGGATAACCAATCCGCATGTTTTTTTATTGCCCCTGCTTATGAAAACTTAATCGCTAAATACTGTAAAAACAAACGCAAACAATTCTCTCTTGCAATGCTAAAAAAACATCTTGAAGATAATGATATCGCAGGCGAAAAGGCAGAGCAGTTTGTTTTATCCTTTGAAAAACAACGAATTGGTCAACCGCTCTGCGAGAAGATTAAGCAGATTTCCGAAATAGATGTCTCGGCTGGGTATGATATTATTTCATTTAACTCATGTCAGTCTCAGGTTCTGGATCGTTTTGTTGAGGTCAAAGCAATTTCAAGTTCTGGATTCTATTGGTCAAAAAATGAATACGACATCGCAAAACTCAAGGGGGAACAGTATTTCTTATATTTAGTAGATTTAAGTAGAATGAATGAGCCAGGATATATACCCCAAATAATACAGAATCCCGCTTATACTGTTATGAAAGATGACGAATGGTTTGTGGAAGTCCAGTCGTATCACATCAATCACCTGTGAAAAAGTGTCGGAAGATGCAGCCGCTCATCTTCGTTAATTGAGAATCGCGTCTAAGCATTTAATCACCCAATGCAGAAACAGACAGATGGCTATCATTTGCAATTGTGGTTTTACTTCATCAAGCATAATAACGGAACCCCATGTAAGAAGATTAAATGTTGGTGTAGCAATCAAAATGTCAAAAAGCACCTATCTTGTATTTTGATAAGAAAGAGTTCATTTCATCCATTCAAATGCTTGGTGTTTATGGTTCTGGCTATAGCTCAAAAAGCCATTCTGATACTTTGTGCAGGAAGGGAATTTTTTCAAAATCCAGACTGATCTTGGAAAATGCCTTCTCTCTTCTTCTAAAAGAGATAAAATTGTTATTTCTATAGGAAAGATTGACCTGAAATGAAGGGATTAATCTTAAAATCAAATGAGAAAATACCTCCTCAGAAAACTACGCTGTATAAAAAGAAAATCAAAAGGACATAAACGATAGGAACAATTCATTTCTGTTTATTGATTCTTGAAGTAGAGAATGTTTTTCCTTTCACTCCTTGTTTCTGGTCTTCCTTGGCAAGATAGCTGAGTTGTCTTTCAACTTCCTTCATGTCATCCTGATTAGGATTGTTTCGATTGAGCATAATACCATTCCTATGTCCTCTATCGCATCTGTCTATTAAGCCTTTTACACTGTACTCTGGCCCAATAACATTTTGAAGGACTTTTTCTGCATTCTGGAAATGTTCATATGTTCTCA
>Ga0310696_10005496_pt1 | contig 15280 bp, 12 predicted proteins | sample AusTroGonzalo_MG_4_FD_203885 | JGI IMG/M metagenome (GOLD analysis project Ga0310696, IMG submission 203885) | Bovine rumen microbial communities from tropical cattle in Woodstock, Queensland, Australia - Gonzalo_02 (v2) (version 2) | ecosystem: Host-associated > Mammals > Digestive system >...
TCCAGAATGCGCATGACGTTTGTTTTGAACTCGGACGCTTTTCCCATGGCGGATTCTCCTGCGATTGAACAGGAAAATACTATACCGCCGGACGGCGTTTTTTGCAAATCGTCCGCAGGAAAAATAAAGCCGGAACATCAAAATCGGGATGCCTGTCTTGAAAAAAACGGGAAATGCTGTACATTATTATAAGGATATCAACCGAAAAACAATGCCGCCCGGCCACCCGTGCGGCGCAAAGAAACAGCTCAGCATGCCGGAAAAACAGAACATCCCCCCGGAAGAAACAGGACCGGAACCGGACGGAAAGACAGACGTCTCGCAGACGTCGCCGTCCGTCGAGCCGGTTTCTTCCTCGTCCGTGAACGGCGGCGGGCTGAAGCCGAAGCTGAAAAAGCTCCTGGGCTTCCTCAATGTGTTTCTTGATTACATCGACGAGGAAGTGCCGGCCGCGCCGCGGGACCCGAATGCCCCGGAATCGAAGCTGAAAAAAGGCTGGAGGCGGTTCAACGCGTTTCTGAACGCTCTTGAGGTGGACGAGCCCGCTTCACAGCAGCCCGCGGAAGAGAAGACGTTCGGGGAGTCTTTACGCGACTTCAAAGCGCGTTGGCACGACGCGGAAAGCCGCGGAAAGATGCTGAAGAAAGCCGGAAGCGTCTGCTGGACCCTGTTCTTCCTCGGGATGATCTCGATCATCTTCTTTGTGCTCACTCTGTACGGGACCGCGAAGGTGCTGGACAGCATCGAAGCCCGTCGCGTGAAGCTTTATCCGTCGGACGAGGTGATAAAATACGTGGTCGCCGAGCATGAGACGCTGGAGAAGGCCGCTTATCCGCTGACCACGGTCCAGGGCAAATGCGAGGATATTCCCGTTGAGCGGTTCGACGGGAAATGCCGCGAGGCGCTGAAGCCGCTCAAGATCTACAGCGACGAATACGGCGTCTACATCGTGACAAGCAGGGACTGGTATTCCGGTGAACACGGCATTTTCATCGCCAGAGACGAGGAGAATATGCCGCCCGCGTTGACCTGGGCCTGGCTTGAGGGACGCGTTTTCGCCTACGGCATTTTCGATTGAGCGGGAAAACGGTCTGGCCGCAAGGGAAAATGGGACGCGGCAACCGAAGGGAGGGAAAACGCCGGGCGAGAAAAAATGCCCCGGAAAAGATCAGTCCGTTTCCGCCTGAGATCCGTCTTCCGTTTCATCCGGGTCCTGTGCCGCCATTTCCGTCTGAACAGGAGCATTGGCCGCGATAAACCCGGCCATGCGGATGAACTGATCCGGGGTGACGCGTTCGGCGCGGATGTCGGGATCGACCGAGGCGTCCGCCATGGCGGCGGCGATCAGGTCGGCGCCGAAGACCGAGGCGGCCTGCTTGAACATCTTCTTGCGCCTGTGCGCGAAAGACGTGCGGGCGAGGCGGGAGAGGATGATGCGGATGTCCCGGGGCGGGATCTCCGGCTTGCGGACGAGGGAGAAGAGGGCGGACTCGACCGAAGGCTCCGGGTAGAAGACTTCGGGCGGGACCATGCGGACGATGCGGCCCGAGTAGACGGCGGAGATGCGCACGGTGAGGGCGGAATAGTCGGCGGTGCCGGGACCTGACAGGAAACGTTCCGCTACTTCCTTCTGGAGCATGAGGAGCATGTCGGCGGGGGGCGTTTCGAGGTCGAGGAGTTTCGCGATGACGATGGTGCCGGCGCTGTAGGGGAGATTGGAGACGACGCGGAAATCGCCGGGGAAGAGCTCGGCGTACTTGACGCGGCAGGCGTCTGCTTCGATAAGGTGGAGCCCGAGCGGGACGACCGCGGTGCGGAGATATGCCGCGATCTTGCGGTCGAACTCGATTGCCGTGACATCCGCGCCGGAAGCGACAAGCCCGCGTGTGATGGCGCCGAGCCCGGGTCCGATCTCGAGGATCGTCTGGCCGGGCTTCGGATCGGCTTCGTGGAGGATCTTCGCGCGAAACTGGTCGTCCACGAGGAAATTCTGTCCGAGGCGTTTGCTCGGAGCGATGCCGAGGCGTTCGAGCAGAGGTTTGAGTTCGGCTTTGACCATGGGCGCCTCTTTTAATAGATCTCCGGCGGCTTTTCGCACATGGGCAAATCCCAATCGGCAAGATTTTCGGTGGCTGCCTTCAGGCAGCCGCACTCAAATCTTCCTGAATTGTCCTGTTTGCCCATCTGTTGAAAAACCATCCGTTTGAATGAACAGAGCCGCCCCATGGATCAATGATGGTGATGTCCGCCGCAGCCGCAACCGCAGCCGCAACCGCCCTGCGCGGCCGCCAGGCAGTCCTTCGACATCTTGCAGGAGCCGAACGCTGTTTTGGAGGCGGCTGCGAAGCGGGAGAGCAGGCGTTTCGCGCCCCTGGCGTGACATTCCGGGCACTCGGGGGCGGGATCGGAGGCGGATTTGAGAAGTGCCTCGAACTGATGGCCGCACTTCTTGCAGGCGTATTCAAAAATAGGCATAATTCAGCTCAGTGTTTCTCGAATTTCTTGATGAGCCAGAAGACGAAGAGCGCAAGTCCGGTCATCAGGATGAAGAAGGCGGGGAAGGAGAGGTACCAGTATCTGTGGTTCGGACCGCTCAGAAATTCCGTGAATTCGCTCATGCCGAAGACGCCCGTGAAGAAGGTCGGGATGGCGACCGCGATCACGATGGCGTTCATGTTCTTCATCAGCACGTTCAGGTTGTTGTTGATGATGTTGGAACGCGCGTCGACGAGGCCGGAGAGAATCTGGGAGTAGACCTGCGCCTGGTCGAGGAACTGCCGGTTTTCGATCTGAAGGTCGTCGAGCAGCTCGATATTTTCCTCTGTGAACTGGAACTTGTATGCGCCGACCCGGATGCGTTCGAAGGCGCGGCGGTTTCCGCTCAGTGCGTTCACGTAGTAGACCAGGCTCTTCTCCAACGTGAACATGTCGAGCAGATTGCTGGTGTTGTACGACTCGTTCAGCTGGGTTTCGATCTCGTCGCTGCACATGTTGATGACGCGCAGGTGGCTCTCGAAATGACGGATGGTCTGGGTGAGGACGCGGAGGAGAACGTCCTGCTTGGTGTAGACTTTGGTGGCGAACTTGCCGGTGAAAAGCTGGGGAAACTCCTCGTCGATGACGAGCACGACGCGCTCGGCGAAGAGGAATATCCCCATGGATTTCACGCGGAAAAGGAAGTTGTCGTCGGCCGAATAGTTTTTCGGGTACTTGAGTATGATGGCGGTGTAGTCGTCTTCAAACTCAATACGCGGCGTCTCGTCCGGGTCGATGGAGGACGCCAGCGTGTGCGGATCGATCCCCAGTTCGTCGGTCAGGTAGGCGCGTTCCTCCCCGTCGGGCATCACGTAGACGTCGACGGGGATCGTGCCCGTGTCGGAATGGGCGATACGGCCATCTAAAACGGAATAGCGGTCGATCATGACGACACCATCCGGTCAGATTCAGTTGTTCTTCCTGAAGTCCTGCATGAAGGAGACGAGGTGTTCGACGCCTTCAAGCGGCATGGCGTTGTAGATGCTGGCGCGGATGCCGCCGACGGAACGGTGGCCCTTGAGTCCGATCATGCCGGCCGCCTTGGCTTCGTCGAGGAACTTTGCTTCGAGTTCTTCGGAGGGGAGACGGAAGACGACGTTCATCTTGGAACGGCTGCACGGGCAGACGGGGTTGCGGTAGTAGCCGTCGGAGCCGTCGATGGCGGCGTAGAGGGTCTCGGCCTTCTTGTTGTTGATGCCTTCGAGGACTTCGAGGCCGCCCATTTCCTTCACCCAGTCGGTGATGAGGCCGAAGATGTAGATGCCGAAGGTCGGCGGGGTGTTGAAGAGGGAGTTGTTGTCGATGTAGGTCGCGTAGCGGAGCATGGTCGGCACGTTGGCCGGAGTGCGCTCGGCGAGGTCCTTGCGGATAATGACGACTGCCATGCCGCTGGGGCCGAGGTTCTTCTGCGCGCCGCCGTAGATCATGGCGAACTTGGAGACGTCGAGCTTGCGGGACATGATGTCGCTGGACATGTCGGCGAGCATCGGGACGTTGGCCGGGCAGTTCGGGAACGCCTGGTACTGGGTGCCGTAGATGGTGTTGTTGGAGGTGATGTGGAAGAACGCGGCGTCCTCGTCGATCTTCATCTCATCGACGGCCGGGATGCGGGTGTATTTCTCTTCCTTGCTGGAGGCGATGACTTTCACGTCGCCGAAGAGCTTGGCTTCCTTGATGGCCTTGCTGGACCACGTGCCGGTGTCCGCGAATTCCATGGGCTTGCCCGCGACCGCGAGGTTCATCGGGATCATGGCGAACTGCATGCTCGCGCCGCCCTGGATGAAAACGACCGCGTGAGTGTCCGGAACGCCCATGATCTCCTTGAAATTGGAAATCGCCCGCTCGAGGATCTCGTCGAAGAGTTTGTGGCGGTGGGAGTGCTCCATGATGCCGCATCCGCTGCCCTTGTAGTCGCAGAATTCCTTCTGGGCTCTTTCCATGACTGCCTGCGGGATCATCGCCGGACCGGCGTTGAAATTGAAAACTTTCATCGTTCTCTGCTCCTGTTGAAGGTTGAGGTGTTTGATGTTGTTTCAGAAAAATGGTAAGATATAATATACCATGCGCACGCGCTGCCGTCAAGGCGAAATTGTGCAAAACACGGAAGAAAATGCGGAAAAAAAACACCGGGAAAACGGTCCGAGATGATATCCTGCGCGGAGAAATACGGTCCAACGGGAGATCGTGCGGCGGCTTCCCCGATGCGCCGTGCGCCCGAAAATGCCGCCCGTCGCGGATTGCCCGCGGCGAAGTCCGTTTTCGCGTTACCGTTTCCGATTGCGGCGGATAAGCGCGAGGATCAGAATGCCCCAAAACAGGAAGAAGACGGCCGACACGATGAAGACCGGAAGCCAGCCGACGGTGAAGACCAGAGTCAGCGCCAGCGCCGTCACGATGCCGCCTCCCATGAAGGGTTCGTGAAGCAGTTGCTTGTAGCCGAATGCCGCGGTTGCCTCCGTCTTGCTCTCCGGGTCCACGGTGCGCAGGAGCAGGAGCCCGGTCGCGGTCACGCCGAGAGATTGCCCGAAATCCGCGATGGCGCGTTCGAACCATGCGTCGCGGAAGAGACGCGGCGCGACGAAGATCACCATCGCGACCGACAGGAGCGCGCCGGACCCGATCAGAATGAGGAGCGGCAGCCAGTTCTGCAAAACCACTTCGATCCGGATCGTGGCGATCGCGGAGACCACCAGGAAATCCAGCGAGGCGCCGGAAATCCGCTTCATCTGGCTGTCGTTGATCATGGGTGCGATGCGGAATCTCTGGAATATGTTCTGGATGATGAGGCCGCCGATCATGCAAAGCGGGAAGAGCGGGAAGCCGGAGAAGACCCGTTTGGACGCATTCGGAAAGAGGGCGATCTCCGCCTGGCGGAAGCTGAAGAGGAGCGCGTAGCCGATGGTCACCGCCACCCCGATCAGGGCGCAATGCCATGCCAGCGAGTCGATGGAATCGCACACCACCGTCTGACGACCGGCAGCGGGCTGTTCCCTGCGGCGGTAGATGCCCTTCAAATGGAGCTGGTCCATCTCCCCCAGCGGGACAAAGTCCTGGACATACCCGCGCCGGTTTGCCCAGTTGACCAGGATCATGCCGACGACGATGGCGACGATCATGCCGACGGTTGCCACCGTATAGCCCAACGCCACGCCATCCTCCCAACCGTTCCCCTCGAATACGCTGGCCATGCCGCCAACCGTGCCGTGCCCGCCTTGCAATCCGATCTCCAGCAGATTGCCGAACGCCGGCGGAATGCCGAAGATGGGCATCAGCAGAAAACCGGTGAGCCCCAGGCCCAGGACATATTGTCCCCACGCGATGAACTGTCCGAAACAGAGCTGCGGAAACGCGATCGCGGCCATTTTGGAAAGCTTCGGCGCCGTCATGCCGAGAAAGAGCGCCGCGAAGACCACGTTGATGAGAAATCCCGGCAGCTTGTTGATGGCGTTGAAGACATCAGGCGGAAGCAGCCCCGGGAAGCATTTGAAGACGACAAGGGCGACCGCGCCGCCGATGATGGAGCTCGGCAGATAAAGTTTCTGCAGGAGCGGGATGGAGACGCGCAGGACCTTCCCCAGAACGAGGAACAGCGACAACGTGCAGAAAACCAGTACGGCAGTCATAAGCGGTCTTTTCTGAAAGAGGAAAAAGGAGGCAATGGAGCGACGGATTTCGTGTTTCGCCTGACAAATGGCAGAAGCATTGAACGGAAATGTTATAGATCCATTCGCGGCAGAAAAGTCAGACGGAAAAGGCAGAAAGAAACCGTCATCCCCGGATAAAGCGCGGCCGGAACGGGATCCGGCAGCCCCCCGGGGGACGACGGAAAAGAGGACTTACTTGGAGGACTTTTTCTCGACGAACTCAATGTAGTCGATGTAGACTTCGGCCTTCGAGTTCGTGTACTGGCTGTTCGAGGAAATGCTCAGCGCCCAGCTGCCCGGGATTTTCTTGAATATCTTCTTCATGTCGTCGCGGACATTGACTTCCTCGACGAACCAGGTGTTCATCTTGTCCGTTTTGTTGCGGAGCGTGAACCAGTCGACATCGACGACCTTGTTGTACGTGGAAGAGCCGGACTTGCCCTTCGGCGTTTCGGTCTGCCAGGTGTAGGAGATGCTTTCCTGAAAGATCTTGCCGTAGCCGACATAAATGGCGAGTCCCTGGTCGTCCTTGGCCTTGACCTGAGCGTCGGCGCCTGTCGGGAGCGTGACGGCTTTCCAGCGCCAGCGCATGACGGGGTATTTGTCGAGGTCGATGTCGGAACCTTCGACCATGATGACGCCGGACGCCTTGTCGGCGGTGATGCGCAGGACTTTGTGCTTCAGCTCCTTGTCCTCGACGATCTCATACTTCACATCGGGCGTGCCCGGCTTGCCGCGGTAGTCCCAGCCGGTCGGGATGCCTTTCTTGTCGAGTTTCGCATTCTGGAAATCCCAGTGCCTGACGGCGTTTTTGTCCTTTGCCTGGAGTCCGGCGGAAAAGACGGTGCACAGTGCGAGCACGGTGGCCGCGGCGGCTTTTGCGAGGCGGAAACGGATGTTCATTTGAGTTTCTCCCAGTTCCAGTCATGTTCATATTGATCGCGCTGTTCGAGGATGTCCTCGACGTATTTGCGCGTGGATTCGATGTCGATGTTCGGGATGACCTTGCCGTCGGGAAGGAGCGGTTTCCAGACGTTCGTCCTCTGCAACCCGGCGTTGTACTCGCAGAGTGCGAGCGCATCGCACTCGTCGTATTCCTTCCAGCGTTCCAGGGCGCGGCCCAGGTACCACGAACCGATTTCGATGTTGAGTTCGGGGATTGCCAGCAGCCCTCTGGAATTCATTCTGCAGTGAAATGCTTTTTCCCAGTCCCTGACCGCGCCTTCCGGCAGAATCTGCATCAGACCGATTTCGCCCTTGCTGCCGAGGCTGTTCCTGTCGAACCGGCTTTCCTTCCAGATGACGGCCTTCAGGAGCGGAGGCTGTACGCCGTTTCTGCGTCCGTATTTCACGATGAGCCTGTCGTAGCGGGCGGAAGGGTCCGGAAGGTCGGCGGCCTTCGGGGCGGCGTTCCGGCGGAGCCACTGCGGAAACGGGAAAGCGTTGAAGCCGGTGAAAGGCCATTCGGACATGGCTGCGTCGGCGGGCGCGACGGGGTGCATCGCGTCGGAATCCCATCCGAGCGCGGAGGAACGTTCTTTGAGCTTCCGCGCCTTGGCGTCGGCTTTCTTCTTCCGTCCGCCGGTCGCATCCGGTTTGTCGCGGACGATCCGGTCCCCGGAGACGTCTTTTCCTGTGTTCGTGGTACGGAAGCTCCGGCCGAATCCGTCTGTTGTCCCCGCCTTCGCACGGAGTCCGGCGGAGACCAGAAAACAGAGTGCGAACGCGGCGGCCGCGGCCGAAAGCTGCTTTGCGAGTCGGGAACGGCGGTTCATTTGAGTTTCTCCCAGTCCCATTCCCGCTGGTAGCGTTTGCGCTGTTCGAGGATATCCTCGACATATTTGCGCGTGGACGGGATGTCGATGTTCGGGATGACCTTGCCGTCGGGGAGAAGCGGCTTCCAGACGTTCACACGCTGCAGCCCCGCGTTGTACTCGCAGAGCGCGAGCGCCTCGCATTCGGTATATTCCTTCCAGCGTTCCCGGGCGCGCCCCAGGTACCACGAGCCGATATTGATGTTGAGTTCCGGGTCCGACAATGCGCCTTCGGAAGGCACCTTCTGCTGGAATCTCTCTTCCCAGTCTTTCACGGCGCCTTCCGGCAGGATCTGCATCAAACCGATCTCGCCCTTGGAGCCGCGGCTGTTCTGGTCGAAATTGCTTTCCTTCCAGATGACGGCCTTCAGAAGCGTCGGGTCCACATTGTTTTTGAGCCCGTATTTCACGATGAGCTTGTCGTACCGGGAGGAACGGTCCACGAGGTTGACGGCTTTGGTGCCGGCGTTCCAGACGCAGCAGCCCAGGACGACGCCGACGGCCGCGAAAACGAGCAGAAGAAAAACCGCCTGCGTCCGATGAACGGAAATCCTGAGCGCATTGCGCTGCGGATTCACGTTCCCGGCCTTTGTTTTCTTTCCGGCGGTTTTCCGCTTGATGGTCTGTTTTCTGGGCATGACGGGTCCTCCGGAGGGCAGGCGGCCGCGGGCCCGGGCGGAAGGATTACTTCTGCTCCGGAGCCGCGGAGGCGTTCATGGCTGCCGCGGCGGCTTCAGCGGCGCGGATGCGCTCGGCCTCGGCGAGGAGTTTTTTGAACGTCTCTTCGTATTTGAGTTCCTGCGGGACGGGGATCACGCGAAGTTCGCGCAGCTGCTTCATGTCGACGGCTGCCGGCGCATTCATCATGAGGTCCTCGGCCTGCTGGTTGAACGGGAATGCGATGACTTCGCGGATGTTCGGAGCATCCGCCAGAAGCATGGCCATGCGGTCGACGCCGGGGGCGATGCCGCCGTGCGGCGGTGCGCCGAGCTTGAACGCACGGATCATGCCGCCGAACTTGTCGTCGACGACTTCGCGGGTGTAGCCGCACATTTCGAAAAGCTTGTACATGAGCTCCGGCTGATGGTTGCGGATCGCGCCGGAGGAGAGCTCGATGCCGTTGCAGACGATGTCGTACTGGTACGCCACGATGTCGAGCGGGTCCTGCGTTTCGACTGCCTTCATCCCGCCCTGCGGCATGGAGAAGGGGTTGTGGCAGAAGATCAGAGCGCCGGTCTCCTCGTCGGTCTCGAACATCGGGAAATCGACGATCCAGCAGAACTTGAAGACGTTCGGGTCGATGAGGCCGAGGCGGCGTCCGAGTTCGCCGATGACCTTGCCGCCGACGGCGTTCACGAGGGCGCGTTTGTCGGCCAGGAAGAACAGCACGTCGCCGTCCTGGATGCCGGCCTTTTCCGCCAGCGAGGGCAGCTCGTTGCCGGTCAGGAACTTTACGATCGGGCTCTTCGTTTCGCCCGCGCTCCAGATGATGTAGGCCATGCCCTTCGCGCCGCATTCCTGCGCGAACGCGATCATTTCGTCGTAGAACCGGCGAGGCTGCGGATTGTCCGCCTTCGCGATGCCGCTGACCTTGATGGCCTTCACGACGCCGCCCGCGGCGACCGTCTTCGAGAATGCCTGGAATCCGCTGTCCTTGAAGATATCGGTCACGTCGATCATCTCAAGCGGGTTGCGGAGGTCGGGCTTGTCCGTGCCGTAACGCTCCATGGATTCGCGGAACGGGATGCGCGGGAACGGCGCGGGGCTGATCTGCTTGTTCGTGAACTTCGGGAAGATGTCCGTGAGGAGATCTTCCAGGATCGCGAAAATATCGTCCTGCGTGGCGTAGCTCATCTCAATGTCGAGCTGGTAGAATTCGCCCGGGGAACGGTCCGCGCGGGCATCCTCGTCGCGGAAGCACGGCGCGATCTGGAAATAGCGGTCGAACCCGGCGACCATCAGCAGCTGTTTGAACTGTTGCGGAGCCTGGGGCAGGGCGTAGAACTTGCCGGGATGGACGCGGCTCGGGACGAGGTAGTCGCGGGCGCCTTCCGGGGAACTGCTGGTCAGGATCGGGGTCTGGTACTCGGTGAAGCCCAGGTCCCACATCTTGCGGCGAAGGGATTCGATGAGTTTTGCCCGCATCACGATGTGGTTGTGGAGATCTTCGCGGCGGAGGTCCAGGAAACGGTATTTGAGGCGGAGCGCTTCCGGCGCGTCCTCGTCTTTCGCCACGAGGAACGGGAGCTGTTCGGTCTCGCCGAGCACGGTCATCTCGTCGGCCACGAGTTCGATCTCGCCGGTCTCGATCTTCGGATTCACGGTTTCCGGGGTGCGGGCCACGACTTTGCCCGTGAAGCACACCACGGTCTCCACGCGCCAGCGTTCGAGTTCCTGATAGAAATCCTTGGTCGGGTCGATCACCACCTGCGTCTTGCCGTAATGGTCGCGCAGATCGATGAAAATGATTCCGCCGTGGTCGCGGACGCTGTGGATCCAGCCGGAAAGACGCGCAGTGATCCCGACATCGCTTTTTCTCAGTTCTCCGCAGGTATGCGTTCTGAACTCGTGCATGATTTTGTTCTCCGTTGTATCTGAATGGTTTGGATTAAAAGCGGGAAACATGGGCGATGACGGGTTCGAACCGCCGACATTCACGGTGTAAGCATGACGCTCTAACCAGCTGAGCTAATCGCCCATAAGGGTTGAAAATATAATATACTTCAATTTTCAGAAAAATGCAAGGCGGCGCGGCGTTTTTTTGCGGCGTTTGGAACACGGAGGCGGGAAAGGCGGATCAAGCCTCTCCGAGTCCGACGCCAACGACATTCAAATCCGGCAGATAGAACGAGCCGTCCGGCAGGCGCCGCACGTCCTCCCGCCGCACCTCGATCTTCATCGCGTCCAGCGTCCGCAGGAAAAAATCGAATTCCGGGTCGTTTTCCGGCTCGGGGAATGCCGGGACAAGTCCATCCGGCATCGGCTCCAGCCAGAGTTCGTCCGGGCGGACGAACGCCGCGATCCTGCGGTGCCGGACACGCAGGATTTGCAGACACATCGAGTTCAGAAAAAGGGTTTCGGCGATCTGCCCGTTTCCCGGACGGACGGGCTCGAACCCGGCGGGGATCCCGCCCTTGACGTCTTCCGGTTTCAGGATCGGACACGACAGCCAGTCTTTACGCAGCAGGATCGTCTTCCCTGCGGCATCCGGACAGGGCAGGGCGGCAGTGAACTTCGGATAGCCGTTCAGGATCTGCGAACGGCGTTTCGGCCAGGTCTCCGCAAGATGCCGTGCCGTCCGGCGGACCTCGTCGAAATAGAATCTCTCCGCCTCGTCGTCCGAATCCGCCGCGCCGATGGCTCGGATCGCCCCGAGCATCTGCGCCCGGTTCAGCCCGGCCCGGAGCGTGACGATGCAGCGGCTCATATTTTTCCGGTCGGCGTCCGTGAGTTTGCCCGGACGGCTGATGGCGATCAGGTCGACCAGAGCGAAAGCGTGTCCGGCCGGGTCGTACAGGATGTTGCCGAAATGCAGGTCGCGATGCAGAAATCCGGCGTCGAAGAGCTTTCGCAGATAAACCGCGATCTCCGACACGATGCCTTCGGGATCCTCTCCGCCCAGGACGATGTGCGTGTAGTAATACTCATCGACGGAAACACAGCCGGGCAGGGCGCGGGTGATGAGTACGTTCGTGCCGCCGAGCCGTCCCCAGCCGAGGCATTCCACCGCCGGGATGCCTGCCGCCGCCAGACTTCGTCCGATCTCGTATTCCTGCCGCGCTTTCGGGTGCAGACGGTTCCGGAACGACGTCATGAGGCTGGTCCCGAATTCGAATTTCAGGTAGTAATCCCCGCAATGATGCACCGCGCGGACGGACGAGCGTTTGACAAGGCTGCCGTCCGTCAGTGCGAGGCCGCGCACGTCCGAAGCGACCGCGGCGTCCGGGATGTGCCATTCCCATTTCGGGAACTGGAGGATATCGGGAGGGAAGGGCGCTTTCATTTTCCTGTGCTGTCCGGGATTATTACATCTTTTGCGATCGGTTCGATCGTGCGTGAGCGGCGTCTCTCATCTCGTTTTTTTGTAGAGGTAAATCAGGCCCACCGGCAATCCGATGACCGGAATGCACAGCAGCAGAACGAAGAAGAGGATCTGTCCGCAGGATATTTTGCTCTTCTCACTTTTGGGATGCGTTTGCGGAGGAGGGACCCGGAACTGGTTCTGATTTTGGAACTGGTTCTGACTTTGGAACTGGTTCTGACTTTGGAACTGGTTCTGACTTTGGAACTGGTTCTGACTTTGGAACTGGTTCTGACTTTGGAACTGGTTCTGACTTTGGAACTGGTTCTGACTTTGGAACTGGTTCCGGACCTGGATATTCGGGGCGATCGGTCCCTCGTCGGGGCGGGTTCGGGATACGGAAACGACGGGTTCGCTCTTCGGTTTTGAGGCGGAGACATTTTTTTCGCCCAGCGCCGCCGCGAAATCCGCGCAGGAACCGAAGCGGTCCGCCGGGGCTTTTGCCATGCCGCGCATCAAAGCCTTCTGCGCCTGTGCGGAAATCCCCTGAACCGGTTCGGGCGTTTCGTTCAGCACGACTTCCCGCAGCACGGACATGTCCGAGGTGTCGAACGGCAGGTGTCCGGCGAGCATTTCATAGGTCATTACGGCGAGCGCATACTGGTCCGCCGCGGCGCCCTGAGCCCGCCCGCGCCACTGTTCCGGCGCCATGTACGGGGCGGTGCCGCTCGTTTCGCCGGTCGCCATCGAAACGCGGGTCATGCTCGTGTGGATTTGCGCCGCGAGGCCGAAGTCCAGTACCTTCACATGTCCTGCCTGGTTGATCATGATGTTGCCGGGTTTGATGTCGCGGTGAATGATCTTCTCCTCGTGGGCGTAGTCGAGGGCGGATGCGATCTGGCGGATGAGCGGCAGCGCCGTTTCCAGCGTCAGGCTGTTTTCCCGGCGTTTCCGCCGGATCCAGTTCCTCATGTCCTCGCCGGAGACGCACTCCATGACGAGGTAGTAATTGCCGTTGGAATTGTCTTTTTCCAGCGTGTTGTAGCTGGCGATGTTCGGATGGTGGAGGTTGTGGACCAGCCGGAAATTCTCCCGGATGTCCTCCATTTCCAGGGTGTTATGGGAGAGTTCCGGGGGCAGCGCCTTCAGCGCGATCTCGATCCCCGCCGTCTCGTCGAAACACCGGTAGACCACGCCCATGCCGCCCTGTCCGAGCTCGGAAAGGACCTTGTATCGTCCGAGGATCAGGTCGCCGGCGCCGAACCTGCCGTCCGGTTTCCTTTCGTGTCGGCCGGGCATGGTCACATCGTACGCATCCTGCGTTTCCCGCCCGGATTGTGTTCGGCGGGGGGCGATTGTGACATCCATGTCGTCGATGCGCATGGCGGATGCGCTGCGGGATGCCGGCTGGGGCGGCTGCGACGGGGCAGGGGGCGTGAAATTCACGGGGGACGATGCCGTGATACGTGGCACGGGCGGTGGCGGGACGGGGACGCCTTCCGGCGGGACGGAGAACTCCGCGCCGCAGGAACACCGGTATCGGCCGGGGTCGCAATCATATTCCGTATGGCATGAGGGGCATTTTACAAGCATGGTGGATCCGAATCGAAAGATAGTCTTCAAATGTTCGGAGAAGACCGGTCCGCAAGTTCAAATCAAATCGGTCCTCCGTGGATAATCCCGTAATCGTTTCGAATAAATATAGCAGATGTTGCCCGGAAGTCAAGCGTATGAAAACGATTTCCCCGGAAACGAACGGAAAACCGTTTGCCTCCGGGGAAAGGCGATGAACCGTCTGTTCGAGTCGGTTTCCGGTTACTTCTCGGGAGAGATGCGGTAGAGCTTCGTGGTGTGGCACGGGAGCTTTTCGCAGGTGAAGGTTCCCTCGGCGGTGCCGGCTTCCGTGCCTTCCCAGAGGTCGCGGACGGCGACTTTGCCGGAAAATCCGAGTTCGGCGAGATCGACCGTGATGTCGCTGGTCTCAGGCGAGGGCTGTTCGAACGCCTTTTCGTCGAGGACGAGGAATTTCAGGCGGTTGCGGGAATCGCTGTTGTCGACGAGCTTGACTTTCGTCCTGAATGTGTCGTATCCTTCCGGGAGCTTGTAGACGATGAGCGACAGCGCGTGCGTGCCGATGCCGTCGATCTCCTGACCGTCGCTGGTGAGGCCGTTCCGAACCGCGCCCCAGCCGGCCTGAGCGGAGGACCACGGCATGTCGACGAGCTTTTTCGTGCCGGCGGGACCGGAGATTTCGGGCTGGATCCAGGCGGAATGGCTGTAGCTGGAGCCGTAGCCGTTGTCGACGACGGCGAGCGCGAGGATTTTTGAGCCGCTGATGTTCACGTTGAGCTCGGCTTCCGGGACGCCCTGAAGGCCGACGCCGGGGCTTTCCGCGAGGGCTTTGCGGCGGTCGTACTTGTTGTATTCGGACGTGCCGGTGTTGAAGAACGCGAGGTACTTGTCCCTGCTGCCGGGGACATCGGCGGTCCAGACGATCAGGTCTCCGTCCTGCTTGAGCTGGCGGTTGTTTTCGCTGTTCTGGTTGATCTCGATGACCTCCTTGTTCGTGAGGAGCTTCAGGGTCCAGTCGTCGAGCTTGGTCATGTCCGCGCCGAGGATGAGCGGAGACCGCGCGATCGACCACAGCGTGAAGCACAGGCGCTGTTCGTCGTGCGTGAAGTTCGTCGGACGCGTGAACTCGATGATGCCGAACGGGAGCATGTCGGCGTCCGGCCAGGAGCCCTTGATGCGGTAGGGTTCCCAGCGGTGCAGGCGGCCGAACATCCCGCGAAGCGGTTCCCAGCGGTCCCAGAAGTCATCGGAGACGCGCCACATGTTCGCGTGTCTGTCGGCGTGTTCGCCGCTCTGGATCGGGGTGTCGCCGGGGGAGAGGCTGAGGATGATCGGACGTCCGCACTTGTCGATGGCTTTGCGGATGCCTTCGATCTCTGCGGTGGCGTACGGGCGGGAGAGGTCGTCGATCTTGATGAAGTCGAGGCCCCACTCGGCGAACTGCTCGAAAACGGAATCGTAGTATTCCTGCGCCCCCGGCTTGCTCATGTCCACGCCGTACATGTCCTGATTCCAGGGGCACGTGCTGCGCATGTTCACGATGTCCTGGGCGCGGTAGTTCGTGCCTTTCACCTTCGTGTTCTCGCGGACGGCCTGCCGCGGGATGCCGCGCATCAGGTGCACGCCGATCTTCAGGCCGCGTTCGTGCATGTAGTCGGCAAGCGGCTTGAGGCCCTTGCCGCCGACCGAGGACG
>Ga0310696_10005499_pt1 | contig 15275 bp, 9 predicted proteins | sample AusTroGonzalo_MG_4_FD_203885 | JGI IMG/M metagenome (GOLD analysis project Ga0310696, IMG submission 203885) | Bovine rumen microbial communities from tropical cattle in Woodstock, Queensland, Australia - Gonzalo_02 (v2) (version 2) | ecosystem: Host-associated > Mammals > Digestive system >...
GGGGGGCTTTTAGTTCGCCCCCCCCCTCTCCACTTTATCAGCGCTTATGCTGACTTGGTTCTATCATGAATTAGATTAGAACTGGAACGCCGGAGCAATCGCCGCCGCAACCTGATCCAACTCGGCATCGGTAAACGTCGCCGTGTCAGGAGCAGCACCCGGAGCCTTGACCAGGAAGCCCTGAGCGTCAACCGTAGGAGTACCGCCACCAACCAAAAGACCAGCGAGAGGAGCTAACGCCGCATTCAGCGCCGCGATGTTGGCCGCAGTATAGTTCTCATTGCTAAACACCGCATAATCCGGGATGATCGACGAAAGCGGCTTCGTACCCTTGGAGAGCGAAGCGTTGTACTTGAGCGACCAGGTTCCAGACGCGGGAACAGCAAAGGTTGCATAGTAGCACGGATCACAGCACCACATCTTGAATTTCTGGCACACATAGGCGATCTGCGCGAAAATGCGAGTATCATTTCCGCAATCGTCTTCCGAACCAGCCACCAACGGGGCAATCCAACCAACGCAGTTGCCGGAAACGCTGGTCATGCGATGAACGTTATCCTTTGAGTAGAACGTACCGAAACCAGCGGCATGGAAACCATAGGTCGGATAGACGGTAGGATTCCAACCCACGGCAACCTTCGTAGCCTTCTGACCATAGCGACCGAGGAACCAGAAGTTAGGAACCTCATTCGCGACGGCAGTATTCGGCAAGTTGTTGCAGTTGTAGTTCACCGAGAACCAACGATAGGGCCGCTGACCAGCAGCGTTCACCGCATTCCACGCACGGAACGCAGGGAAGGACATAGCACGCTTCGCCTTCTTCTCCCACATCACGAACATTGCACGGCTACCTGCAGTATTCGGGTCAACGCAGTTGGACTCGCACTGCCAAAGAACGCCTTCCCACGTACGGGTCGCGTTATCCATCCAGAAAGTCCGACGCGTTTCAAGTTCCCTATCCCGGAAGGATCCAGGGTAAGCCGCACCCGCCCAGAGGGCCGCACCAGCGGTCAGCTGAGCCTGAGTCAGATTGGCGACAGGATCTCCGGCCGCCGCACCAGCGGCTATAACAGCAACATCACCTGCGCCAACATAGCGCGTCCAAATGCCGCCACCTTGGTTGGCGAGAAGCACATTACCGCACTCGCTCTTCTTGCCGGCAAGCGTCTTCAAGGAGAACTTGACATTATAGACCGAGCAACCAGCGGCGACGCCAGTCTCGACGCACAGATCTGCGTTGGCGGAAACCGCCGCCGCAAGAGCTGCAACAATCATGAGTTTCTTCATTTTTTTTCCTTTGTTTGGAGTCGGGCTTGTTGGACCCTTCTCCGATCTCCTCGTTTCCTCTCGTTCCCGCAGCCACTCGGCCACGTTCGCTCAAGTTCCCTTGGAGTGGTTAACTTGTGTCCTCTCGCTCAGCCGAGTCAACTTTCGTTATGCCCTTGGTCCGTTAACCACAGGCCCGGACACTACGTCCGAATCCTCTACCTTGCTCAAAGACGCCGCCATTTTATCAAATCGTTTTGCACCGCGCAAGGGGGTTTTGAAAAAAAATTAAAAAAATTTTTTACCCCCCAAATTCCCCCGCCTTCGCCAAGGCTTCGGCGGGCAAGCCGTTCCCCGTTCCCCGTTCCCCCTTTATGCACGAAACCGAGGCGCTGAAGATGACGCCTCGGTTCGAGCAACAAGTTTAACCATCTGACTATATGCATGACATGACGCAAAATGACAAACTTTCAAAAAAAATTTTCGCCCCGTCAGATTCCATAGTGCAGCAACCTCATTCTTTCGCCCCGCCCACGAGGTTTGAGGCTGCCGAATGAAGGAGGAACGCAAGCGGCACGCTGTCCCCAACTTGGACATAGGAGGAATTGTTGGCGGCAAAAAGATACAAATCGTCCTCTTCCACCCTTCTGGCCAGACGCCTCAGCTCCGCCGCCGCCTTTTCTCTCGTGATTCCGCCTGACTTCAGGCTCGCGAAGATATCGTGCGTAAGCACCCAGGCGTCAATCCGCGCCATCGCGAATTGACCGTACGACGGCAAGGCGCCATCATCTTCAGGCTCCGCGTCTGGCGCGTCGGGAGGAATGCGGACAACCGAGTCGAAGTCAAGATTCCGCCCCGACAAGCACGTCACGGAGAAAACCGCCACCACCGCAAAAGCCAGCGCAAACAAGGTTGCCGCCACCCATCCGTTGCGCCGCCCTCGAACGGCCTCGCGCCGCCTCTTGCGCAGACGGGCCAACTCCATGTCGATTCGGCATTCCTCTTCCTCGCGCCGGACCTTTTCAAGGGCTCGCCTGTCAATGCATTCCCGACCTGCCGGGTTGGAATGCAGCAGCTTAGGCAGAACATCCCGCCAAATCGGATTGTAGGCTCCAAGGACAGACGGCACATCCGTCCTGGCATCATGCCAGAGACCGGTCAGCAGGCGGAAGATTATCACCCCAAGCGCGTACCAGTCGCTTTCCTTCGAGGCGGACAGCCCCATCTCCACCTCGGGCGCCATGTAGCCCACGCTTCCCATGACCATCTTCTTCCCGTCCTTGACGGCGGTCAGCGTCTGCTCCAGCGAGAGGCCCACGCCGGTCCGAAGCTCGGGATCGAACACCTTTGCCAGGCCGAAATCGGAAAGGACCGCATGTCCGTCCGGCCCGATCATGACATTCTGCAGCTTCAGGTCCCGATGCAGGATGCCTCTTGCGTGGATATACGAGAGGCCTTCGCGGAGATCGTCGTACCAGATGGCCACCTGATCCTCGTCGACGCTGCCAACGTCGACATCCGCCAGCGTCTTTGGGCGTCCATCTGGAGACAAGACTATGTCCATCACGAAATATGGGCGTCCCGTGACATCATCCTCCCCTACATCATACACCCTGACTAGCCGCGGATGGCCAAGCTTGGCGAGAAGCCGCCCCTCGGCAAAGAACCGCGTCTTGACTGCCGCCACCTCGCTCCGCGCGTAGGTGAATATCTTCAGTGCGTAGTGCGAGCCGAGCGTAACGTCCTCTACTTCGTAGACCTCGGCCATGCCCCCCTTCCCCAACAGACCGATCACTCGCCACTTCCCTATGGTAGTCCCCGCCGCCAGCACAGGGGCACCGGCCTGTCCCTGCTGCGCGCTTGCACATACTTGACTATTGCCCATGCCGCATAGTATACCAGTTTCCCGAATCGCCGCGCAAGGCCTGAATGACTGCTTTCGCTACAGGGAGATTTGGAGGTTCGGAGTTGGGGTTACATGTTTTCAAGACTGAGACCGGAGTAGTCGCAAGACCACCCATTGGGCAACATTCCGGCCTTGCGGAAGAATGCTTCAGTTTTCGCTTTCAGAGCTGATATGGATATGTTCCGTCTGTCGCGCTTGACCTCTATGAATCGCATCCGCTTCTGAAGTTCGTCCTCGCAGATCAAATCAATTTCGTTCTCGCCCTTTCTGTCCCACCAGCCGCCAATCCGCGTATAAGTGGCATCCTCTTTGAATCGCGCGCGGAAGTAGCTTTCCAAGGCTTCGCCGGAATATGTGTCAAAATCCCTTCTGACAATTCCGAGAAGTTCTGCGAAGCGCCCCATTTCAATGAGATACTGGTACTTGTACACGAACCTGAACCAGAACCTGAAGAAGCGATCCTCTATCTTGTACAGGCTCTGCTTCCCGCTTGAAAGCCCCTTGAACGGCAGCTTCTTCTCAAGAATGCCATACTCAAACTCGAGTTTGGACAGGTAGGCTCCCGGATCAACGCCAACCGCATTCCTGATCGCACCATAGCTCGTGTCTCCGCTTGCCACGGCCGCGAGAATCGAGAAGTAGTTTCCATAATCCTTGCCGAATTCCTGCACAAGCACCGATCGCCCTTCATCCAGCATCGGCGAACTACGCCTGAATGCCGCATCAAGCATCCCATCGCGCGTCACGGCGCCCTCGTCCATCAATTGCTCCACATATCGCGCCACCCCGCCAGTCAACGTCCAAAGCGCCAAAAGATCGTCTGGCGCGAATCGCCGATTTGGGGAATATGTCGCCAAAATGTCCTTCAGCACCGATATTCTAAATGGCTCAAGCGTGATTTTGCCGGTGTTGCGCCCGTACAACGGTTCCCCCTCGTCGAAGAATATCCGTCCCATAAGCCTGTTAACGCTGCCACAAACGACAAGATTGATTCTAGCCTCCTTGTGGAGGGAGTCCCACACGCCGGCCATTTCGCTGAACACGCTCTGGTTGACCCGAAAGAACTCCTGAAACTCGTCAATGATCAGCGTAATCGGGCGTCTCGTCGCTTCCTGCATAACCCATCTGAAGAGCGAGGTGAACGAATCTGCGCGACCAGGCAGACGCACGCCAAGCACCTCCTCCGCAACGTTCTGCATCGTTAAACACAGTTCGCGCTCCGCGCTCCTCGTTACCAACCAATATATGTAGGGTCTGTCCCCCAAGGCATGATGAAGCAATTCCGTCTTTCCGACCCGCCTCCGCCCTGTAAGGACTGTAAGGCGACTCGCCTTTTCGGAAAGATCACGCAATCGCCGCAACTCTTCCGTCTCTTCTTCCCTGTCAAAAAAGTCCATTCAAAAACCTCTTTAATCGCTATTTGCTTAATGGCCATTTGCTTAATGGCCGTTTGTTTTGCGGTCATTGTACTAAACCTTTCCGTAGGAGTCAAGTACCCCACTAGGGCCGACGCACCAATTTTTTACGGTTCCAGCTTTTGGACGGCGCAGTTGACGAGGTAGCGCGTCTTGGATCCATGCTTTACTGATTGCTCTCGCTAGTTGATGATTGCTTTCGCTACTGGGAGATTTGGAGGTTCGGTTTCATGAGCGCCACTGGGGGTGGGCTGGCCGCCCGCAAGGGATTTCGTTTTCTCGCGGACGAACCAAGACACCCAGGACGCCCAAGACACCCAAGACGGTGGCAGGGTGGGCTTGCGCGCAAGGCCATTGGCCTGCGCGAAGCCACGGGCGTCCCGCCCGTTGCATGGAATGCCCATGGTCTGCCAACGCAACGCGCAAGATGCGCGTTGTCCCAGTGGACCTACTCCCGGCGCGAAGCACCAGGCAGGCGCTGTCCTGGGTGTCTTGGGTGTCCTGGGTGTCTTGGCCTAGGCGCGGATCCCGCGAAGCGGCCAAGCGCCTGCCTGGCCACCGGCCCGCCGCCAAGATGGCGGCGTTCCCAGTCAAAGCCCTGCGCAAAGCCCCTAACTGGGAAAGCCGCCTTCTAGGCGGCGCTTGGGCAAGGCCAAGGCCGCGTGATTGGCTCGCGTTCGGGGTCTGGGGTAGAGCCCCAGCTATAAATCTCCTGTGTAGTTCTACACGTTCTACATGTTCTGCACGGCTAAAATGTTACCTGCGGTTCATGCTAGAACTGGTACTGGATCGAGAACACGGCGCCGGAGCCGACGCCCAGATTCTTGACGCTGCCCTTTCTGTAGAACTTGTCCTTGTCGCCCGTCTCGGCGAAGGCGGCCACGAGGCTGAGCTTCTTCGTCACGAACCAGGCGACATGCGCATCCCAGTAGTCGTGGTTGCGGATGGAGTGACCGCCCGTGGCGCGCGTATCGCCCGCGTTCACGCCCTGCTTGTACTCGAGGCCTATGGCTACGTTCTCGGCCGGCAGCACGTCGATGTTGCCGAATGCCACCACGTCGTAGTCGTTGTGCCCCACGACGCCGTTCACCACCTCGTCGGAAAGCAGCAGGCCCGCCGATAGCAGCACCGGCACAGGAGTCTGCTTGATCAGCTTCGAGGCGACGATGTAGCCGTCGAATCCGCTGTGGTCCAGATGGAACGCGTCGACCGTCCGCGAGTCCGTGTACTTCCACACGCCGCCGATGGCGAGAGCCGGTACCCACGACGTGTCGAAGGCGTTCTCGTCAAGGAACTTTACCTTCGCACCTATATTATAGGTATTGATCGACTTGTCGCCGTACTTGTGCGCGTTGATGAACCCGTAGCCGGTGGAGAACTCCACCCGGTCAGCGAACGTGATCGCCGCCGAACCGGCCCACCAGTTGATGCTGGCGTCGTTGAGGTTCACGTACCAGGCGCCGACCTGAGGACGCGAAACCTTGCCGTTCAGCGCGGAGTGCTCGACCACGTTCGTAGTATCTCCTCCGTCCTCGTCCCATGGCAACCCGGCCGTGTAGGCCAAGGGGTTGAAGGCTATGCCTCCCGTACCCTGCAGGTTGTTCAGCGGCACGCCGCCATGCACGGCCGCGCCAGCTATGGCCGCAACCGAGAATGAGATTACGGTGCGTATGAATTTGCTGTTGATCTTGGTGTTCATTTGACTGTTCCTTGTTTTGAATGTTGTTTGTTCGGGGTTGACGCCGGATATTCTACGATACTTTCCTGGCCAAAGGGTAATCGGAAGTATTGCCGTCTTTCAATAGGATAATCCTATGTTGCCACATGGGCACGTCTTCTGCCCGGCGCGCCGTTTTGCTATAATGCGCCGCACATGATTCCTTCAACCTCGACAACCTTGCTCCGGCAGATCGGCAACGACGCGCGCCACGCGCGGTGGGCCGAGTTCGTAGCCCGCTATTCTCCGACGTGCCGACGTTTTCTGCGGCGGCACTTCCCGTCGCTGGAGGCCGACGACATCCTCCAGGAGACGTTCGCCGCGCTTGCCAAGGCGCTGCCGGACTACCGCTACGCCCCCCAGGAGAAGGGCCATTTCCGAAACTACCTCGGAGGCATTCTCCGCAACAAGGCGCTGATGGCCTTGCGAAAACAGAAGCACGATAAGGAGGTGCTGGCGGATTACGCCGACATGGAGAAATCCTCCCGCATGGGAGGGACGCGCTCCTGCGCGTCCGCCGCCGACTGGCGGAAGGCCGTCTTCGAGATCGCCCTGCAGCAGCTCATGTCCGACCCGTCGATCCATGACCGCACGAAGCAGATATTCGTCCGCACCGCGATCCGGCAGGAGAGTCCGGCGGCGGTCGCGGCGGCGCTGGGCGTCTCGCGCAACGTCGTGGACCAGCAGAAGCGTCGGACGCTCGCGAAGTTCAAGGCGCTTGTCGCGGCGCTGAAGGGAGTCGTTTGACGGATTCCGCCGAGGAGTTCCTCGCGCATCACGACGATCCGCGCGAACCGCCTATCCTCTCGGACGGGCAGGTCGTCGGCGACTGGCGCATCGCCGCCTTCCTTGGACGGGGCGGCAGCGGCGAGGTATATCGCGTGGTCGAAACGCATGGGGCACGGGAGGGACGCGCTCCTGCGCGTCCGCAAGCCGCCGCGCTCAAGATCCTCGCACGCAACACCGAGACGGCCCGCGCGCGGTTTCTCCGCGAAGCGTCTCTTCTCGCCACGATGGACAATCCTGCCTTTCCGCGGTTCTTTGCGCAGGGCGAGACCGACGGACGCCCCTATCTCGTGATGGAGTTGCTGGAGCCGCGCGTATTGCCGTCGTCCGATGCGGAGGTCGCAGATTTCCTGTTGAAACTCTGCGATGGCGTCGCGGCCTTGCACCGCATGGGGTACGTCCATCGCGACATCAAGCCGGGCAACATCATGTGGCGCACGGGAGGGACGCGCTCCTGCGCGTCCGCCGTCCCCGTCCTCATCGACCTTGGTCTCGTGAAGGACATCACGCGAGCCCCAGACGCCTCCGGCACGTCGCTCACGCTTGTCGATGGGCATGTCGCTGGCGTCGGCACGCCCGGCTATGCCGCGCCGGAGCAGCTCGTTGGCGACGCCCTCTCGCCGTCGGCGGACATCCACGCGCTCGGGATGCTGGCGAACGCCTGTTTTGACGGACAGCCGCCACCCGTCTGGGGACGGATCATCGACCGTGCGACCGGCTCGATTCCCGTGCGCCGCTATCCCGACGTATCGGCGTTCGCCCGCGCCATCCGCCATCGCCATTGGCGGAGAAACGCCCCCGCTTTCATCGCCGGTGCGCTGCTGTGTACAGCAATTGCCATCGTAACGTGTGGTAGGGCGGTCGCCCCGCGACCGCCGTCTGGAAGGGATGGCCAGCCGAGCCGTCCGCCCTCCGAAGAGTCCATTGCCGCGCGCGAACGGGATGCCTGGGCCGCGCTTTGCACAGATGTCGTGACGAACCGTATTATCAGGACCGTTGAAGGCGTCGCGTCTGCGCAAACGAACAAACTATCCGTCTCAAACCATGACTTTCTCGTAGTGCCGGTCTCGTACCGTTATAGACAGTCGACAAATCAAGTTCAGGCCACGATTGTCGATCTGGGAGGGCGAACAAACGTTTTCACTAACCCAATAAGCCTTGCAGCTGGACGTGAATACAGGATTGTCGGCCCTGGAATGCTGGACGCCGTTCTCATTGGGCCAGCCAACATACGCTATCATGTCGCCCGAAAGCGCAGGCATGTCCAGACCGCCGAGGAACGCAGGCAGCACGACCCTGCCACAGGCAAAACATATCATACCAGCGGCCTTGCTCCTGGAGATACGATTGATGACGGGCCGCTGAACGGCATGGTGCGACTCGCAAACTGCACGCTCCGAAATCGCACGGGCACATACTGGCCGACGAATGGCCTTTTCTACAGCATGGAGGGTCATGCCCGACTTGAATTTCCAAATCTCAAGGAAAGTCGCGAAGTTCCAGTCCGGGACTTCACAGCACCGTTCTCGGAAAAGGACGGAACCGTACGATTTTCAACCCGTTAAAGCCTTTGTTTTCTCTCGGCATGTCAGATTTCAGTCCTTGCGCGCAAGAAACAAGGTAGAGGACTGGAGAAGCCCTGTCCTTCGCGAAGACGGCGCGAGATTCGTGCGTTGGTCGATTCCTGTTGGCAAACCCGACCGGAATGTGATACAATTCGCACCAGAAATCTTAGCGTTCGGAGCTTTGATTGGCCAAGAGAAACCTGGAAAGTTGCTTGCACGGGCCAACGAAGAGTCGAATGTGCCCCCCATGGGGCGCATTGTCTTTCGTGAATCGTGCAGGGCTTTCCAGGGCCTCTCTTGAAACACGGGAGAGATTGCGCCCTCTTTCTTTCCTGTGAACGGAGTACGGGCACAAGATGAAAGAATAAGACGATGAAGAACTTGATAATTGCGGGCCTTGTGGCTTGTGCAGCAGCAACCACATCCCTGCTGTCAGGATGCGATACCAACAAGGAAAAAGTTCAGGCTGAAGCCATAGCGCTTTTCAAGGCAGACAAGTGGGGCGAAGCTTCCAAACTTGCAAAGACCACTCCCATTACTAATCCAGAATTGCAGAATTTCATGGGCAGAGCCTGTGAAAAGAAGGGCCGCGATGCCTACGCGGTGGAGTATTATGAAAAGTCCGCCCAACAGGGATTTGCCGAGGGGCAGTATAATCTTGGCTATTTCGCTCTCAAAGGATATAGGGCTCTTGACGGAAGAACTGTCAAGGCAGATATACCGAAAGGCATATCTCTTTACGAAAAGGCCGCCGCGCAAAATCACGTAACTGCGTTACTGGAATTGGGGAGATTCTATGACCAGGGTGAAAACGTTGAAAAAGACCATAAAAAGGCCTTTGAATTCTTCAAGCGTGCCGCAGATCTGGGATCTGACATGGGTGTGCGAAATCTTGGTGTCCTTTATGCAAATGGGCGTGGCGTTGAGAAGGATCAGGCAAAGGCTGTCGAATACTTCAGAAAAAGCGCAGAGAAAGGTTTATTATTGGCGCAACGCAACCTTGCCGACTGTTATCAATTCGGTAAAGGTGTGAAGAAAGATGTCCGGCAGGCAATCGCATGGTATGTCAAGGCGTACGAAAATGCCCAAAAGGAATGGGAGTCAAATAACAAGGCAAATAAAGAAGCGTCTACAAACGATATGGATATTATCAGCTATACCCTTGCAGGTATTTATTACGAGGGAGACGGCATCCCCAAAGACATGGGCAAAGCTGTTGAGTGGTGGAAGAAATCGGCAACGCTTGGCAATGGTAACTCCGCGTGGAATATATATGTTACATACAGAAACGGTTATGGCATCGAGAAAAATGAAACCGAGGCAATTAAATGGCTCAAGATTGCCGCCGATACGAACTACCAGAATGCAAAAAAAATCTACTACGCTCTGTCAAAGCGCCATGATACAGCTAAATCACTCGAAGAATTCAACGAAGTATGTGATGGATTCCCACTTGATATGGAAGATGCGAAACTTGAGTATATCAATTTGAACAAAGCGCTCTGGGAAGACATCTCTCTTACCCTGGATAATTGTCTTGATGTGGAGAAGACGATGCGTATATTGTCGCCAGCAGCTCAGGAGAAAGTCTTGGCTGCCATACAAAAACACGGCAAGGAGACCTGGACTGCATTCATCTCTAAACATACAAAACCTACCACTCTTCAAATCCAGAATTTCCTCAGCCAATACGCTAAGAAGTATATTGTAATTCCAAGCACAGAAATCAGAATTGTTAGCGAAAAATTCACGGTTGCAGATCCTACTAAGCCTGGCTTTGGTGTAGGCATCTATGTTTGGCCGATATCTAATCTCAGCAACCCAATGAGACTGTCGGAAAGATTAAGCGCAGCGCAACTGCTGGAAAAATTAAATGGCCCAAAAGTGTCTGAAGCCAAATTGTCCCAAGGCGACGTAAAAGCAATTTCAGGATTCGTGTCTTTGTCTAAAGGAATCTACTTTTCAGTAGGGGGCCAGTTCCATGATATTCAGACGACACAATCCGATTCTTCCGCAGATCAGCAGGCTAAACTTCAAGCTGCGATGAAACGAGCCACCGAAGAATCAAAGACGCAAGAGGAGCTGATGCAGCGGCTTAATAAAATCAAAGATGCCTATCTCAAGGGAGAAAAGCTAGAAGACTGACGGAGATACAGATCGTATCACTCCATAGTCGGCGGTTTTTGTTGGTTCGGTCGCGCAGGAGCGCGACCCTCCCGTTGCGGGCGCAATAAATTGCGCCCCTCCCGTGGTAGGGCGCGCGCCCCGCGCGCGCCGTTACGTCGTTCAGATCGTCGCCAGCGCCTCGTCGAGGGCGGCGATGATGTCGTCGATGTGCTCGAGGCCGATGGAAAGACGGATCAGCTCCGGCGCGACACCGCCCTTTCGCAGGTCTTCGTCCGAGAGCTGCGAATGGGTGGTCGAGGCCGGATGGATGATGAGGCTCTTCGCGTCGCCCACGTTCGCGAGGATGGAGAAGATGTCCCCGTTCGCCGCGTCCGTGACCTTGCGGGCCTCCTCGGCTCCGCCCTTCACGCCGAACACCACCACGCCGCCCGCGCCGTTGGGCAGGTACTTCGCGGTCAGCTCGGGCTGCGAGAGCGAAGGATACTTCACCCACGCCACCTTCGGGTGATTCTGGAGCCACTTAGCCACGGCGAGCGCGTTCTCGCTGTGCCGCGCGATGCGGAGCGGCAGCGACTCCACGCCCTGCAGGAAGATCCACGCCGCGTCGGGGGCGAGCGTCGGCCCCTGGTTGCGGATGCCGACCGTCAGCAGGCGGAGCGTGAACGCGATTGGCTTCAGGGGCTCGGGCAGGTCGTGCGCGAAGCGGAGGCCGTGATATCCGGCGTCCGGCTCGTTGTAGAGCGCGAACTTGGGATCGGTCCAGTCGAAGTTGCCGGCGTCGATCACAACGCCGCCGATGCCCGCGCCGTGTCCGCCGATCCACTTCGAGAGGGAGTGGATGACGAGGTTCGCGCCATGCTCGATCGCGCGGAGGAGCGGCGGCGGCGTGAACGTGGCGTCCACTACGAGCGGCAGGTGGTGCTTCTTCGCGACGGCGGCGTAGCCCTCGATGTCGGCGATGCCGAGCGCGGGGTTGCCGACTGCCTCGATGAAGATGAGCCTCGTCTTCTCGGTGATAGCGGCCTCGACGGCGGCGAAGTCGTTCACGCGCGTGAAGTTCACCTTGATGCCGACGTTCGGCAGGATGGCGTCGAACTGGCTGAACGTGCCGCCGTAGAGGTTGCTCGCCGCCACGATCTCGTCGCCGGCCCGCGCGATGTTCGTGACCGTGAAGTAGATGGCCGCCGTGCCGCTCGAAAGGGTCTGCGCCGCCGCACCGCCCTCGAGCGCCGCGATGCGCTTTGCGAGCACGTCGTTCGTGGGGTTCATCAGGCGGGCGTAGATGTTGCCGAGCTCGCGCAGGCCGAAGAGGTCGGCGCCGTGCTTGGAGTCGCGGAAGTTGTATGCCGTGGTGCGGTACACCGGCACGGCCCGCGCGTTGGTGGCGGGGTCGCCGTGCGCGTCCTGCCCGGCGTGGATCGCCAGCGTCTCGATATGGTACTTTCTGTCGCTCATGTTGATGCTCCTTTCGGATTTTCGTTCGTCGTTGCCTGATGTGGCGTTGACGCCGAATAGTGTAGCATCGGAGCGGCAGTATCGGGTAATCGGAAGTCCTTTCTCCTTCCGATAGGGCTTGCCTATGGCCATCCAATGCGGTGGCGGCGATCGTATGGCCGTTCAGGTCGAGCGTCACGGCGTTCGTGACCGTCTGCGTCGCGTCGCCGTAACAAATTCCAGTGGGCGTATCTGCGTTTTTCACCTTTGCGCTTTGGGATCGGAAACAACCAGAACAACTGGTAAAAACAACTTTGAAGAGGTGCGCGGGCTAACTCGCCCGCGCTTTTTCTGTCTTCTGCACATCGTAGCTGATGGATTTTGGTATACTTGCGCCATCGCCACCGTACAGGAGATTCCATGATGGATGCAGCAGAGCTGAAAAACCACGTCTATGACATTGGCGGTATTTCTACGACACGGACAACCGCGAGATCCTGACCTCCGACGGGAAGCCGTTCCAGGATCGGCAAATGGGCACGGGCGAGTTAGCCCGTGCGCCAAAGGCAAGTTGTTTCAAATAGTTGTTTCCAATCATCAGAAGGCTCGGCGGTGAATTACGCAGATGCGCCCAATTCCAGTCCGTGACAAGCGCGGCGGCTACTTGTCGATGGGCTGGTAGGGAATGCCGTAATACTCGAATATGCGGCTGCGCATGCCGTTCTTGTCGATGCGCCTGACGCCAGCCTCGTATTCCTCCAGCACGCTCTTGGCGAATCCCGCGTCCTTGCCGGACACGTATAGGAGCGTTCCGTCGTTGGCGATCACCTTTGACTTGCGGAAGCGCTGGAGGAAGCGCACGGACGCGAGGCCGTCGATGGTCACGCCCTGCACGTTCGCAAGGTCAGCCATCACGAACGCGTCAGCCTCGCCTTTCTCCACCATCTCGGCCATCATCACCTTCGTTGCCGTAGACGGCATGATGCGCAGCCATCCGGACCCCTGCCCCTTGCGCCCATGCAGATCCCTTATCACCTTGTAGTCGAGAAAAGCCTCGTCCGCGAGGATCCTCAGCCCATCGAGCGACTTGACTTCATCGAAGTGCCAGGGATTCGTGCGAAGCGTCATGACCACAAGCGGGCATGACATCAGCGGCGTTGGCGCAGACTGGAACTCCTCCAACGCCGGATGGCTGCCGAAGCCCACCACGACGGCATGCGAGTCTTCGCGCAAGACCTTCGCGAAATCCTTGACGTCGCCGTGGATATGGCGGAACGTCGCCTTCGGGAATACGGCGCGCACGATGTCCAGGAGGACGCCGTTCCTGTTAGATATCGGATTCTCCAGCGTGTAGCCTGCCCAGTACCCATAGTAGACGCGCGGCGCGAGCTGCGATTCCTCAGACTGCTCGGCCGTGCGATCCTGCGCGACGGCACGCTTGGCGCTTGCTTCCTTGAGGCCCTTGAGCCCCTTCATGGCGAGCATGGCCACAAAAGCGATCAGCAGGGCGATGTTTATCTTCTTGATCATTTCGCTTCTCCCGTCTTGCCGTTCCCGTCGCTCTTCTTCTCGGACACGCGCGCCTTCTCGCGCAAGGCCCACTTGTGGAACGAATTGTCATCCAGACCGAGCGCCAGCATCTCGTCCAGGACGGCCAGCGTCTCCTTTGCGCCTGGCGACACCGCCGCGCGCATGCGGTAGTCGGAGTACATCTCGCGATACTGCCTGGCGATCTCCATGCGCGCGTTCGCCGCGCGCTTGCGCCACTCCGCGAGCCTGTCGTTGCTCACGCCCACCGCCTCGCCTAGTTCGCAGAGACGGATGAGCGAGACTGCCTTCGCAGAGTCCGCGCGCTTCAGGATCGCCTCCACAAGCCGTTCCCGTTCGTGGTTCAGCATCGGTGCGAACGCGGCATCATCCGAATCGAACGCGTCAACGAGATCGGCCCATGCGTCACGCAGGTCTGTGCCGACGTTCTCCGGCGAAGCAAGGAAGCGTTCGCGCGCCGGCACGTAGGCGGCGAGCGCCTCCCAGCGCATCTCGGCGTTGTCGCGCTCGCGGCGGACGATGTCCCCAGACATGAAAATGTTGTCCTTCAGGTTGTCGAAGTAGTCCTGTATCTGCTTTTCGGTGTCCTTGAAGCTCGCTGCGCCCACCTCAGACGCGGACACGAAGAACTTGGGCAGGGCCACCGTCACGAAATCCACGACCTCCTTAGCGTCCTCGTAGAAGATGTCGGCGTCGCATCGCGTGAACATGTCCCTGTCGGCTCCGGCAAGCGTCTCCTTGAGCGCGACCCAGTCGCCCCTCTGCGCCGCGCCCTGGATGTTGTCCACGTCCTTCAGGAAGCGCAGGATGTCGCGGACCAGCTTCTCGTTGTCCTTTGCCTTCATTCCGCCGACGTGCCCGGCGACCTGCCGACCGCGCTGCAGGAGGTCGCGTGTGATCGGAGAGCGGGATGCCTTCAGGATCAGAGGGAGTGCGCGGAAGAAGGAGTTCTGGTACACGAGCGCGTCCTCGTCCGTGTTCTTGGCGTCATCCGCCGTGAGCACACGGGTCACGAGCTCGGGCCCCTGCTTCTCCGCCAGCACGGCATCCACCGCCTGCCTCTGCTTCACGAGCGACAGGGCAGCGAGCGCCGTAAGACCTGCCAGGAGCAGCATCGCCATCAGCCCTGCGCGCGTGCTCCGCGCCGGCCACCCGAACGGGCTGCCGCTCTTCACGGCCGCTGCGGCATCCGCCGCAGGAAGCGCCATGCCCTGGAACGGTCCCACCGCGAAGAGCGTGGCGAACGGCACCGAGAGCCGCTGCCCGCCGTCGGCCGCCGTCACGTCCACCCCTTCCGATGTCGGGAAGATCGAGCAGAGTTCCATGCCCGACACGGCAGGGTTCACCGAGTATGTGCCGTCCTTGGACGACGCGACGTCGTTCCTGCCCTGTATGAGCGGGTCGGCCGCGATCGCGCTGGAACCGACTCGCCACAGCAGCACGGTGCCCGTGTTCGCGCCCTCCCGCTCGATGCGGAACACCCACGGCCCGAGGGCGCAGGCGACGCCTGC
>Ga0310696_10005500_pt1 | contig 15273 bp, 14 predicted proteins | sample AusTroGonzalo_MG_4_FD_203885 | JGI IMG/M metagenome (GOLD analysis project Ga0310696, IMG submission 203885) | Bovine rumen microbial communities from tropical cattle in Woodstock, Queensland, Australia - Gonzalo_02 (v2) (version 2) | ecosystem: Host-associated > Mammals > Digestive system >...
TTTCTGGGACAGCGTTGTCGAGAAATCATTCCAAACCACAAAGACATTTATCGAAAGCCTTTGAAATTCATAGTTCATAATTCATAGTTCATAGTTTATGGAAGTTATTCAGAGTTTTACGATTGACCACACGCATTTGAAGCCAGGCATCTACGTCTCCCGCAAGGATAAAGGTTTTACCACGTTCGATCTGCGCATTACAGAACCCAACAAGGAGCCTGCCGTTGCCCCCGCTGCCATGCATAGCATAGAGCATCTGATGGCTACCTGGTTCCGCAACAGCCGGGTGAAGCAGGATGTGGTATATGTAGGTCCCATGGGCTGCCTCACTGGCATGTATATTATTATGTCAGGCACTTACACCGTTGAGGACATGCGCCAGTTGACTATCGAATGTCTGGAATGGATTCTCACCCAGACGGAAGTTCCGGCAACAACCCCTGAGACTTGCGGAAACTATCTGCTTCACGACCTCCCGATGTGCAAATGGGAAAGTGCCCGCTACCTCGACCGCCTGAAACATGACTTCCACTGCGAGTACACCATGCTCCAGATTACCCTCGACGACGGCAAAGTCTTTGCTGATGCATAGCAACAATTAAACGATACATATCAACATGAAGATCAACTATTCTTACTACATCATTCTTGCATTCACCTCCCTGCTGACCGTTTCCTGCAGCAGCGAAAAGAAAAAGCCCCACGACGCAGTCCAGTACAAGACTCTGGTGGTGAGTCAGAAGGATATGACGCTCACCCGTCAGTACAGCGCCAGACTCACAGGCCGACAGATTGTCGAGGTTCGTCCGCAGGTGTCGGGTTGTATCACCCGGATCCTCACGACCGAAGGACAAGCTGTCCACAAAGGACAGACCCTGTTTATCATCGACCAGGTGCCCTTCCGTGCTGCCCTTGAGGTGGCGGTGGCTGCCCGAAAGAGTGCAGAGGCACGACTGGCAACGGCCAAGATGAACTACGAAAATGAAGCGCGTCTGCAACAGGGCAACGTGGTGGGCGATGTCTCGGTACAATCCATGCGCAACGCACTGGCCGAAGCCGAAGCCGCCTTAGCACAGGCTAAGGCCCAGGAAACCAACGCCCGTAACAACCTGAGCTATACCGAGGTGAAGAGTCCCGTAGACGGCATGGCGTCGATGATTCCCTGGCATGTGGGATCGCTCGTCAGCAGCAGCATCAGCGAACCTCTGGTCACTGTGGCCGACGATAAAGAGATGTATGCCTACTTCAGCATCACTGAAAACCAGACACTCGACCTCATTGCCCAGTACGGTTCCATCAACGATTTCATCGCCAAGGCCCCTGCTGTCAGTCTGCGTCTGAGCAATGGCAGCGATTATGACCAGCCGGGTCGTATCAGTGCTGTCAGCGGTATCGTCGACGGTCAGACTGGTGCGGTTACCCTGCGTGCCACTTTCCCTAACACGGGTCATCTGCTACACAATGGCGGTAGTGCCACCATCGTCGTACCTACCCAGCGTTCACAATGCATCGTTATCCCTCAGGAGGCTACCTATGAACTGCAGAACCGCTCGTTTGTCTACCGCGTCGTCAATGGCAAGACGAAAGCCACTGCCGTTACGCTGTTCCCCCAGAACAACGGCAAGGAATATATCGTTGAAGAAGGTCTGAACGTCGGCGATACAATCATCGCCGAAGGTGCCGGACTCCTCAAAGACGGAATCGAAGTGAAGGAAGAGGTAAGAGGTAAGAAGTAAGAGGTATGAACGTAAAGACTTTTATTGACCGCCCTATATTATCTGGCGTGATTTCAGTGCTGATGGTGCTAGTGGGTGTCATCGGACTAAGCCAGCTTGCCCTCGAGCAGTTCCCAGAGATAGCTCCCCCCACCGTCCGCATCATGGCCAGCTATACCGGCGCTAATGCCGAAACGGTACAGAAGAGTGTCATCGTGCCCCTCGAAGAAGCCATCAACGGTGTCGAGGGTATGATGTATATGACCTCCAACGCCTCGAACAACGGTTCCGGCTCCATCGGCATATTCTTCCGTCAGGGTACCGACCCCGATATGGCGATGGTGAACGTTCAGAACCGTGCCGCCACCGTTCAGGGCCGTCTGCCCAGCGATGTGGTGAAGAGCGGACTCACCGTGCGCAAACGTCAGACATCGAACATCAAACAGATAGCCATCTACAGTCCTGACAGTACTTTCGACCGTGCCTTCCTAGCCAACTATACGAAGATCAACATCGAGCCGCGCCTGAGCCGTATACCTGGTGTGGGCGAAGTGAACGTCATGGGTGCCGACTACTCCATGCGTATCTGGCTCGACCCGCTGAAGATGGCCCGTTACAATCTGACGCCCAGCGACATCACCCAAGTGCTCAACGAACAGAATGTGGAAGTGGCGACAGGTACCCTCGGCGCCGAGAGTTCGAACACCTTCCAGTATGTGCTGAAATACCGCGGTCGCTATGAGGATGAACAGGGCTACGAGAACCTTGTCATCCGCTCGCTGCCCAATGGCGACGTGTTACGCATCAAGGATATCGCCAAAGTGGAACTCGGTTCACAGAACTATAATATCATAGCTGAGACAAACGGCTCGCCAGGTGTCAACGTCTCCATCAACCAAGTGGCAGGATCCAATGCCAATGAGATCATCAAACAGATTGACCGTGAGATAGAAGAAATCCGCGGATCACTCCCACCAGGTATCGTCATCGAAGACCTCGAATCGAAGAAAGACTTCCTCGATGCCTCTATCACCAGCGTGGTAGAAACACTCCTCGAAGCCTTAGCACTGGTGATTCTCGTGGTGTTTCTCTTCTTGCAGAGCTGGCGCGCCACTATTATCCCCGCTGTGGCCATTATGGTGTCACTCATCGCCACCCTGGCCGTCATCTATGCCATCGGATTCTCGCTCAACATGCTGACGCTCTTCGCCCTTGTGCTGGTCATCGGTACTGTGGTGGATGATGCGATTGTGGTGGTAGAGGCGGTGCAGGCAAAACTGGACGCGACTCATAGGGACAGGTCCCGCGGGTCGTCCGACGAACAACCCACGGGACCTGTCCCCGTGAGTCGTCAATCGACCATTGAGGCAATGCACGACATCACTTCGGCGCTGGTCACAACCACCCTCGTTTTCATGGCGGTGTTTGTACCTGTGTGTTTCATCGGTGGCGTCACGGGAACGTTCTATACGCAGTTCGGACTTACTATGGCCATCGCCGTGGGTATCTCGCTATTCAACGCACTGACGCTCTCACCAGCGCTGAGTGCGCTTATCATGAGACCGAATAATGGGTCAAATGGGCTTAATGGGTATGATGGGGCAGATGCCCATTCAACCCATTCCTTCCTCCGCCTCTTCAATGCCGGCTTCAATGCCCTGCTCGAACGTTATAAGCGCGCTGTTACTGCCATCATTCCTAAAAAATGGCTCGCAGCCGCCCTGGTAGTCATCGCCATCGTCGGTCTCGGCTGGATGATGCGCACCACGAAGACCGGTCTCGTGCCCAACGAGGATATGGGTACCGTATTTATTAATGTGCAAGCCTCACCAGGTAGCAGTCTCCAGCAGACCTACCATATATTAAAAGAGGTGGAAGCACGTATCAAAGATCTGCCCCAGCTGCGTATCTATTCGCTCATTGCGGGAAATAGTAACAACTTTGAGCAGTCATCTTCTAACGGTAACTTCACGCTGAAGCTGAAGAAGTGGGGCGAACGCAAAGGTAAGGGCGACGATGTCCAGAGTGTGGTCGACGAGATCTACCGTCGCACCGCTGACATCGCCAACGCGAAGATTCAGGTGAACACCCAGAATATGCTCCCTGGCTTCGGACGTATCAACGGCTTCGAGCTCCACGTACAAGATAAGCACGGCGGCACCATACAGGAATTGCTCGACCAGACCAACCGTCTCATCGCAGCCCTCAACGAACGCCCAGAGATCAGCCGTGCCTTCACCAACTTCTCGCTGAAATATCCGCAGTATCGTGTTGAGGTCGATGCAGCCCTCTGTAAGCGCCGCGGTGTGTCTCCCAGCGATGTGCTCGCAGCCCTGAGCGGCTATGTAGGCGGCTCATACGCTTCCAACTTCGTACGTTTCACCAAGCTCTATCGTGTGATGGTGCAGGCCTCGCCTGAATACCGTCTCGATACCGAGTCGCTCAATAATATCTTTGTGCGCAGCTCCAGTGGTGAGATGTCGCCCATCGGCCAGTACATCACCTTGACACGCATCTATGGCTCCGAGACTCTCGCCCGCTTCAACCTATTCCCATCCATACAGTGTGGAGGAACCACTGCTGAGGGCTACAGCTCTGGACAGGCTATCGACGCTATCCGCGAGACGGCCGCTGAGGTACTACCCGAAGGCTACGGTTATGAGTTTGGCGGTATGAGCCGTGAGGAAGCATCAGCCCAAAACACTACGGCCCTTGTGTTCGTCATCTGTATTGTGTTTATCTACCTTATTCTCTGCGCGCTCTACGAGAGTCTGTTCATCCCCATGGCGGTTATCCTGAGCGTGCCCTTCGGATTGGCGGGCTCGTTTATCTTCGCCCACCTCTGGGGACTGGAGAATAATATCTATATGCAAACGGGATTGATCATGCTCATTGGTCTGCTCTCGAAGACGGCCATCCTGCTCACAGAATATGCCTCCACGCGCAGACGTCAGGGCATGGGCATCGTCGAGGCGGCTCTCGATGCAGCGGCCGTCCGACTGCGCCCCATCCTGATGACCTCACTCACGATGATCTTCGGTCTGTTGCCTCTGGCCCTCGCCACAGGTGTAGGTGCCAATGGTAACCGCTCATTGGGTGTGGGCACCATCGGTGGCATGCTCATCGGCACCATCGCCCTACTGTTCATCGTCCCCTGTCTCTTCGTTATCTTCCAGGTAATCGAGGAAAAGGTATTCGGAAGAAAGGCTAATAATGTCTAAAAAATTTGGAGGTTTGTTAGAAAAGTCGTACATTTGCAAGCAAAATATATAACTTGACTAATAACTGACAATATGAGAAAGTGTTTATTTTTGATGATTGCCACCATCTTTACCTTCTGTGGCACAATGAGGGTTCAGGCTCAGGTGATGAAAGCAGCCGACCTGGAAAAGTATGCCAAAAACAAGTATGGTGACAAGTGGCTCGACGCAGCAGCAAACCTGGCCAAAGGCCTGACGCTCGACAAGAACGAGGCCCTGACTTACCAGCAAGTGATTGAAGCACCAGGTAAGACGAAACAGCAGCTCTATGTAGCCCTGAACTACTGGGTGACGGCAACCTTCAAGGACAAGCAGGCCATCACACTGAACGACAAGGAGGCGGGCTGCATCATCGTCTCATCGACCATTGATGCCATCGCCGACCATACGGGTACACTCTTCCGCTATGTGGTAAGCATCACCCCTGTAATCAAACTCGACATCAAGGAAGGGAAGGTACGCGTGACCTATACCGTTCAGAATTACGACGTGCTGAAAGTAGAGGACGGTGGCTGGTTAGGCGGCATCGGTGCCGACAAGGATGACCAGAAACGGCGGAACCAAACGATTTATAGCGACGGTAAACGCTTGAAGAACGACAATACCGACCGTCGACTCTACGACGAGCAGTGGGAAATCACCAAACACTACCCCTTTGTGGAGAAAGACGCCCAGAAGCGCACCTGCTCTAAGGCACTCGTGATGACACATGCCTACTCGAACGCCATCATCGACAAGGTGGAAGAGGCGATCAAGAACGGCATTACCGGTGCGGATGACGACGACTGGTAAATTAAATTAATCTCGCTTAATCGCAGCCTTTTTGCGCTGGTCGTGGTCAAGGATAGTCTTGCGCATACGCATCGACTTCGGAGTAACCTCGACCAGTTCATCCTGCTTGATATATTCCAAGCACTCCTCAAGGCTCATGACCGTCTTGGGCACGATGCGGGCCTTCTCGTCGGTACCCGATGCACGTACGTTGGTCAATTGCTTGGCCTTGCAGACATTGATCACAAGGTCGTTGTCGTGAACATGCTCACCCACCACCTGACCAGCATATACATCCTCACCCGGATCGATGAAGAACTTACCACGATCCTGCAGTTTGTCGATGGCATAGGCAAAGGCATTGCCTGTATCCATCGAAATCATCGAGCCATTGACACGACGCTCAATCTCACCCTTATAAGGCTGGTACTCCTTGAAGCGGTGGGCCATGATGGCCTCGCCCTGAGAGGCTGTGAGCACATTGGTACGCAGACCGATGATACCACGCGAAGGGATGTCGAACTCGATGTTCACGCGCTCACCCTGATTTTCCATAGAAGTCATCTCGCCCTTTCGACGGGTGACCATATCAATCATCTTCGAAGCAAATTCCTCAGGCACGTTGATGGTGAGCTCTTCGATAGGCTCGCACTTCTGGCCATCAATCTCCTTGTAGATCACCTGTGGCTGGCCTACTTGCAGCTCATATCCCTCGCGGCGCATGGTCTCGACAAGCACAGAGAGGTGGAGCACACCACGGCCTGAGACCACCCACTTATCGGTACTGTCCTCGAAAGACTCCACCTTCAGAGCGAGGTTCTTCTCAAGTTCCTTCTCCAAACGATCGTTGATATGGCGCGAAGTGACGAACTTACCCTCCTTGCCGAAGAAAGGAGAGTCGTTGATGGTAAAAAGCATCGACATGGTGGGCTCATCAATGGCGATAGGTGCCAGGGGCTCAGGATTCTCGAGGTCGCAGATGGTGTCGCCAATCTCAAACTTATCCAGACCGATGACGGCGCAGATATCACCACAATCGACGCTGTCAGTGCGCACGTGGCCCATACCCTCGAAGGTATGGAGTTCCTTGATCTTGGTTTTCTCCATCGAACCGTCGCGATGGCTGATGGTGACCTGCATACCGTCCTTGAGCTGTCCGCGATGGACACGACCCACGGCTATACGGCCCTGGTAGCTCGAATAGTCGAGCGATGTGATAAGCATCTGGGGTGTACCCTCAATCTGCTGAGGAGCAGGAATCACCTCGATGATCTTATCTAATAAATAAGTAATATTGTCAGTGGGTTTGTTGAAGTCCTCACCCATCCAGCCATTCTTGGCGGAGCCGTAGACCACAGGGAAGTCGAGCTGATCCTCAGTGGCATTTAGTGAGAACATCAGGTCGAACACCATTTCGTAGACCTCCTCAGGACGACAGTTTGGCTTATCAACCTTGTTCACTACGACGATGGGCTTCAGACCGATTTGAAGGGCCTTCTGCAATACGAAACGCGTCTGGGGCATAGGGCCCTCGAAGGCATCAACGAGCAACAGACAGCCGTCGGCCATATTCAATACACGCTCCACCTCGCCACCAAAATCAGAGTGTCCTGGAGTGTCGATGATATTGATCTTTACACCTTTCCAATTGATAGATACATTCTTGGAGAGAATGGTGATACCACGCTCACGTTCGAGGTCGTTGGCATCCAATACCTGATTGCTGAGATTCTGTCCCTCACGGAAGAGATTTCCAGCGAGCATCATCTTGTCGACAAGTGTGGTTTTACCATGGTCGACATGTGCTATAATTGCAATGTTTCTGATATCCTGCATATTGATTTACTTGTTTTGCGGGTGCAAAATTACAAAAAAATTGTAAAAAATGGGGTGCGGAAGCAAATTTTTCACTTTTCACTTTTCACTTTTCACTTTTTTTTGTACCTTTGCAGCCGCATTTCGGAAAATCCGGAGCATTTGATGACGTAAACCAGCTTGTGATTAGGTCGGAATCGCGTCTGAAAAATGTATTTGCAAACAACATTTAATCACTTTAAATTATGTATTTAGACAAAGCTAAGAAAGAGGAAATCTTCGGTAAGTATGGTAAGGGTACCACTGATACTGGTTCTGCAGAGGCACAAATCGCTCTCTTCAGCTATCGTATCTCTCACCTGACCGAGCACCTGAAGAAGAATCACAAGGACCACGCAACCGCTCGTTCACTGACCATGCTGGTAGGTAAGCGTCGTAAGTTGCTGAAGTACCTCTACAATAACGACATCAATCGTTATCGTGCCATCATCAAGGCCTTGGGTCTTAGAAAATAAAATTAATCCCCGCCAGTCGGCGGGGATTAATTTTTTTATTTAACAATCACTATGACGTTGTCTTTGCTGATGTTTACACAGTTCGTAAACTCAGCATCCTTCTCGGCATGGATGGTAATATTCTTGAGATTGATGCGGTCGATGGGCATCTCAGGGAGTCCGTTGAACTCCATAGCCCTGCCGGCATGACTGCACACCACATTCTCGATATTGATATTACGGAAGATAGGCGTCGTTTCGTCGACCTTCACCTTCGTTACGTTATCTGGATGATCGCCATCGGCCAGCATCTCTGGCACAGACTTCCCACCATAATACATATTAAAGGAGATGGCATCGGTAGCAATGTCCATCATCGAGATATCATTGATAAAGATATTCTCCACGATACCACCACGACCACGGGTTGACTTAAAGCGCAGACCCACATCGGTGCCGAGGAACTGGCAGTTCTGTACCTTGAAATTGCGAACGCCGCCGCTCATCTCTGATCCCACCACAAAGCCGCCATGTCCTGCAAAGACCGTACAGCCGTCGACCACGACATTCTCGCAGGGAATGCCACGCTTACGACCATCGGCATCCTTACCGCTCTTGATGCAGATACCATCATCGCCAGCATCAAACTTCGAATTGACAATCAGCGCATTTTTGCACGACTCCAGATCGAGGGCATCGCCATTCTGCGCAAAATCGGGGTTGCGTACCAGCACCTGGTCGATGATGATATTCTCGCACATCAGCGGATGAATATTCCACGCGGGCGAGTTCTGGAAGATGACACCCTGCAGCAACACATTCTTACACTTGACGAGGCTGACCATCACAGGACGGAGGAAACGCTTGATACTGTTCCATTCCTCGTCGGTACGAGCCGCGGGCACATTCATATTGGCACCTTTCTCACCCTTGGCATAGCCCTGAGAGGGTACCCAGTAGTCTTTCTTCAGCTCCACGCTGCCAGGGATGGCCAGCATCCGTTTCCAATGGGCCTCAGTGACCTTAGCTTTCTTCACAGGACGCCAATACTCACCATTGCCATCGATGGCTCCCTGACCTGTGATCGAGATGTTGGTGCAGCCATTGGCTGACAACGGCGACTGACAGCGACGGGTATCCAGTCCTTCAAACGAAGTGTTGATAACGGGATAGAGCGTCTCGTCGGCAGCAAACTTGATGATAGCTCCCATCTCCAGATGGAGGTCGATGTTGCTCTTTAGCTGGATAGGACCTGTATACCACACACCAGCAGGCACGATAAGATGGCCACCGCCAATCTTGGCAAGTGCGTCGATGGCCTTGGCAAATGCCTCAGTACAGAGGCTCTGACCAGTAGCATCGGCTCCAAATTCAGTGATGACAACATTCGCTTCAGGAATGACAGGCGCCTTTACATCCGGCATCTGGAAAGGCAGGTTTTGAGTGTACCTCTGATAGGGGTTCTGCGCATTCAGACAGAGTAACGTGCAGAGACATAAGTACAGAAGAATTAGTTTCTTTTCCATTTTGATTTGTTATTAGTTGGTTCGTTTTGATAGTTCGTTATTGTCGTATTTCGTTCAGTGGGATCATCACGAAGTCTCGCTGATGCATCAGGGGATGCGGAATCTTCAGGTCAGGCTCGTCGATGGTGAGGTCGTCGTAGAGCAGGATGTCAATGTCGATAGGACGGTCAGTATACCGACTGTTAGACTTTTTTTTGACTTTAGATTTAGACTTTAGACTATAGATTGTAGATTTTTCAGGAGGGCGACGGCCCATATCCCACTCTATGGTCTTGACCGTATTGAGAATTTGTCGGGGAGTGAGCCCTGTCTCTACAAGGATGACGCCATTGAGGAATTTATTCTCAGACTCAAAGCCCCAAGGCTCGGTCTCAATAAGGGTGGACTGCCGAAGCACCTGCCCTACCCTTTCATCGATCAGACTTATGGCACGGGCGACATTCTCCTCCCTATTTCCAAGGTTAGTTCCGAGTCCCAAATATACCCTATGTGCCTCTCCCATCTTCCTAAATCTCCACAATCTATAGCCTATCTATAATCTATAGTCTATTTATCTATAATCTATAGTCTACAGTCTAAATCTACAGTCTAATCATCGAGAATCAGCATTGCATCGCCGAAGCAGCCGAACTTATAGCCCAGGCTGACGGCTTTCCTATATGCCTCATACACGAGGTCATAGCCACCAAAGGAGCACTCCGTCATCATCATCGTCGACTCTGGATGATAGAAATTACCAATCAAGGCATTCGACAGACCGAAGTCGTAAGGCGGGAAGATGAACTTATTGGTCCATCCGTCAAACTCCTTCAGCAGACCGTCAGTACCTACAGCGGTTTCAGTAGCACGGGCAGTGCTGACGCCCACCACACAAACACGATGACCGGCCTCCTTGGTCTTATTGACAAGCTCGCAGGCCTCCTTATTGATAATCACCTGCTCAGAGTTCATCTTATGCTTCGTCAGGTCTTCCACCTCGATGGAGTCGAAGTTACCCAGACCGCAGTGCAGAGTGATATAGGCGAAGTTGATGCCCTTGATCTCCATACGCTTCAACAGCTCACGGCTGAAGTGCAAGCCTGTCGACGGAGCCGTGACAGCACCCTCGTTACGGGCATAGATGGTCTGGAATGCATCCATATCCTCTGGCGTGGCCTCGCGCTTGTCGACGATATAACGTGGCAACGGGGCTTCACCGAGGGCAAACAATTCCTTCTTGAACTCATCGTGCGGACAGTCGTAGAGGAATCTGAGAGTACGTCCACGGCTGGTGGTATTGTCGATGACCTCCGCCACCATCGGACCATCCTCTTCGAAGAAGAGCTTATTGCCGATGCGGATCTTACGGGCAGGCTCCACGAGCACATCCCACAGACGCAGTTCCTCATTGAGCTCACGCAGCAGGAACACCTCGATCTTGGCATCGGTCTTCTCCTTAGTGCCATACAGACGGGCGGGGAACACCTGAGTATCGTTGAAGATGAAGGTATCCTCCTCGTCGAAATAGTCGAGCACGTTACGGAAGTCGAGGAATACGGGGTTGCCCTCCTCATCCTTCAAGTCCTCACCATTCTCATCTTTCTTGGTCGTCTCTATGCGTTCACTCTTACGGTGAATCACCATCAGACGACATTCATCACGATGATAACTTGGCTCAAGAGCCACCAACTCTTCAGGCAGTTTGAATTTAAATTGCGATAATTTCATATGTTACACTTTTCACTATTCACTTTTCACTATTCACTGCTTTCTCCAGCCAGGCAGGGAAATCGTCGAATGTCAGGCAGTCCTCGATGCGGACATCACCTACCCGGGTTCTGCAGAGGGCCGTCAGGAAGGCTCCACTACCCAAGGCAGCACCGATATCGCGGGCTAACGAGCGGATATAGGTTCCTTTGCCACACACCACGCGGATAGACATCTGCATGGTGTCGGGGTTGAAATCAGTCAGTTCAATCTCGTCGATATGGATGGGCTTCGGTGCCAGCTCCACATCGCGTCCCTTCCGCGCCAGCTCATAGGCTCTGTCGCCAGCCACCATACAAGCTGAATAGAGGGGCGGACGCTGCATGATATCACCCACAAACTGCGGAAGCGTCTGCTCAACCAGCTGTCGGGTGATATGGCGCGTGGGATAGGTATAGTCTACGGTATGCTCACGGTCGTAGCTGGCCGTGGTAGCACCCAGCTGCAGCGTAGCCGTATACTCCTTGGTATGTTGCTGCAACGACTCTATGTTCTTTGTTTCTTTTCCTGTACAGAGTATCAGCACTCCCGTTGCCAATGGGTCGAGTGTTCCTGCATGCCCCATCTTCACCCGCTTCACGTGCAGACGTTTCGACACAAGGTAACGGATATGCGCCAACGCCCCAAAGCTCGACATGCGATAGGGCTTGTTGATATAGATGAGCGCACCTTCCAGGAAGTTCATTTAATCGACCATTGCAAGTGAGTGACCTGTCAGCAGCAGTATGATAATGATGCCACCAACGATAATACGATAGATTCCAAAGGCCTTGAAGCCGTATTTCGAAAGGAATGCCACAAACCACTTCATAGCCAGCAGCGCCACAATAAAGGCTACCACACAACCCAGTATCAGCATGGTGATGTTATGAGAGGTGGCCCACGCAGCATCGTCCTTCAGCAGATCAAGCAGGTCGAGCAGTGTAGCACCAGCCATGGTGGGGACAGCCAGGAAGAACGAGAACTCAGCGGCACGCTTGCGGGTCAGGCCTTGCGCCATACCGCCAACGATGGTAGCCATGGAACGCGACACCCCTGGAATCACCGATATACACTGGAAGAGACCGATGTTGAAGGCACGCTTCTCAGTCACTTTGTTGGCCTCAGAGCCCTTATTGAAAATCTTGTCGCAATACAGCATGAAGATACCTCCCAGCACCAGCATGACGGCCACCACCTCGACGCTGTCGAGCAGCCAGTCGAGCAAGCCCGACTTCTTTGCCAGCAGGCCAATGACCACAGCCGGCAATACGCCAACAATCAGGATCCAATAGAAATAGAACTTATGACGCAGCTTCTGAAACAAGCCACTACCCTCAGGCGCAGGCGTATTATCAAATATAAAGAAACGCTTCCAATAGAGGCACACCACCGAGAGAATGGCGCCAAACTGGATGATAAACGTAAAGGCGTGGACAAAGGGGTCGCCCTGAGGAACACCCAGAAGATTCTGGGTAATAATCATGTGCCCCGTCGAAGAGACAGGCAGGAACTCCGTCAGTCCTTCAACAATAGCGATGATAACAGTTTCAATCCAATCCATACGCCTTACTCCTTCTCTCCTGACTCCTGACTCCCGTTACCTTTCGGCTTACGCATCACAGCGTAGATCATCGACACAAAGCCGAAAAGACAAACGATAGGTGCCACCTTGATGCGACGGGCACTGAAGATGTCCGGCTCATACACCGTATCACTCGATCCGGGACCCGTCATCAGCAGAAAGCCAATCACCACAATTGCCATCCCCACAGCCAGGAGGATAAAGTTCACTTTGTCAAATGCAAAATCTCTTTTATTCATTAACTCTAAACTATAAACTCTAAACTAAATCCTATACAAATCACCCGCCGTCATCTTCAGGAACTTATTCACGGAGATCCACGTACACAGCAGTGTGATAATCAGTCCGAAGAGCAGCACAGCCACAGCAGTAATCAGAAGTTCCCGCCAGGTGATAATGTTCAGGATGTTCGGCTCGAAGGTATAGAGCGCATACACGCCGAATCCCAGCACAGCGATGGCCATCACAGCCGCAATGACACCCACCATAATGGCCTGTCGTACAAACGGCCTGCGGATAAAGCCCCACGAGGCTCCCACAAGTTTCATGGTGTGGATCAAGAATCTCCTGGAATAGACACTCAGGCGCACCGTGTTGTTAATCAGCGAGAACGAGACAAACGTCAGCAGTGCCGCCAGCACCAGCAGAATCATGTTCATCCGTCCCAGATTCATGTTCACATTGTCCATCAGGTCTTCCTGATAGGCCACATCGGTCACCTTCGGGTTCTTCTGCAACTCGTAGACAATCCATTTCAGCGAGTCATGGTTGGCATAGTCCGACTTCAACTGCAGCTCCAACGAAGCCACAAACGGATTCGCCCCCAGAAATTCCGAGGGGTCGGAGCCCATGGCCTGCGTCTGCTCCGCCAAAGCCAGCTCCTTGCTGACATAATCGATGTTACGGGCGTATGGACGATGATACAAGTCGCGACAAAGCCGCTTGGCCTCATTCACGCTCACATCGTCACCCAGCATCACAGTCACCGTCAGGTTCTCCTTCACCCATGCCGACAGGTTACGCGATGTCAGCACAGAGAACACAATTATCCCTAACAGCACCAGCACCATGGCTGTACTGATACACAAGGTGACCCACTGCACGCCCCGTCGGCTGCCAGTCTTCTTCTTGCGTTTTTTCATTTATTTTTCAAATACGTACGTAATCGAGGTGCAAAGATACAACAATTTGAAACGAAATCCAAATATTTTCACTTTTTTCTTAATTCTTAACTCTTAATTCTTAACTATTTCGTACCTTTGCAGCCATTATGAGTACAATTATCTATCCATCGCCCATCTTCGGCCCCGTTCACAGTCGCCGTCTGGGCATTTCGCTCGGCATCAACCTCATGCCTGCCGACGGTAAGATCTGCACCTTCAACTGCATCTATTGCGAGTGTGGCCTCAACGAAGACCATCGCCCCGCCCAGCCCCGTCCTACCCGTGAGCTCGTGGCAGAGAAACTGGAGTCCAAACTGCAGGAGATGGCGGCTGATGGGCAGCTGCCTGACGTGCTGACCTTCGCTGGCAACGGCGAGCCCACCTGCCATCCGCACTTTGCCGAGATCATCGACGATACCATCCGCCTGCGCAACCAGTATTGTCCGAAGGCCAAGGTATCGGTACTGAGCAATGCCACCATGATCCAACATCAAAATGTGCACGATGCCTTGATGCGTGTCGACAACAACATCCTCAAGCTCGACACCATCGACCCCTTATATATAAATAAGGTAGACCAACCCGTCATCCCCTACGATGTCGAGAAAGTCATTGAGCGTCTGAAGGCCTTCCAGGGGCATGTCATCATACAGACCATGTTTATGAGGGGAGAAGGAGAGAAGGAGTCAGCAGATAATACTGGGGAAGAATATGTCAGGCCGTGGTTGGAGGCAGTGAAGGAGATAGCGCCCCAGCAGGTGATGATCTACACCATCGACCGCGAGACGCCCACCCAAGGCCTTCTCAAAGCCACCCACGCACAACTCGACGCCATCCGCGACCGTGTCATCGCCCTCGGCATCCCCTGCACCGCCTCCTATTAGAAATGTCACATCGGGGTCAGGATACTTTGTGACATTATGCTCTCCTGATAATAGAGAACCCGACTCCTGTCATCCGCTCCAATTGCCTGATGCTCGCACCAAAATCTTTGGCAGATCTTAGTATTTTTTTGCGACGGTCTTTGCTGAGCAACTGGATATCGGCAGGTGTCTTTAGCCCGTAAGTATCCAACAAGTATTCCCTTACCTGGTCATCGCTAGCAAAGCAATTGCTTTTGTCGTAATCGAGGATGCGAATATTCTTTGCCAATGGCTCATTCACCAGTTCCCGCAGTTCATCCAGCGTCATCCGCTTCAGCACATGCTGTGTTTTGCAG